>Ga0207873_1003712_pt1 | contig 10791 bp, 16 predicted proteins | sample BGWIniCompost_FD_187373 | JGI IMG/M metagenome (GOLD analysis project Ga0207873, IMG submission 187373) | Cellulose adapted compost microbial communities from Newby Island Compost Facility, Milpitas, CA, USA - BGW Initial Compost (SPAdes)... ... | reverse complement strand
CAAGCTTCCCACTCATCCTGAGTGAGCGCAGGCGCTCCAGCAATGGAAGCCATCCAGTTATAGCATTCCAGCGAGCAGCAGTCACCAAGCCTGTTAACGAGGTTGCTACAATTAGGACACGTAATGTCCATCAGTCCTCCTTGCTTTCGCCTTCTCTCTTCAATATCTCCGCCCCGCCTGGAGCCTGTTGGCCGCCGACCACGTCGCCTGGCGGAGGGCCTTCGCCCTGGACGCCGGGGCCATCGCGTCCGCCAGCGGCTGGAGCCTGAGGGCCGTGTCCACGAGGTACCTCCCCCGCCGGCCGGGCCCCCAGCCGGCCATGTCCAGGATGTTGTCCAGCCTGTCCTCCACCTTGACCGCCACGGCCAGCGGGCCAGCGGCGGCGACCCGCCTGTAGTAGTCGTCGAGCCTCTCCCCCGGCTGTTTGGTCAGGGCGAGGAGGTGGGTGAGGGTCCCGTCCTGGAGGGCCATCGCCTCGGCGTGGCGCCGCGGCCCCTCGGTCGCCGAGTCCTCCAGCACGTCGTGGAGGAGGGCCAGGCGCACGGCCTCCGGCGTCCCGCCGGCACGGGCTACCTCGGCGGCGACCCTGACGGGGTGGGCGAGGAAGGGCGTCTTGCCGTCGTCTCGCGTCTGGCCGCGGTGGGCGTGGTCGGCTATCCTCCAGGCCGGCATCCATTCGTCGCGGGCGAGGTGCCTAGCCAGGCCGTCGGTGGCCGCCTGCAGCCCGGGCCGGCTCACGCCACCCCCAGGAGGCGGCGGACGACCTCGTCGTCCCTGAGCACCTCCTGCTGGCGGTCGGCCTTCTCCCCCCAGGCCTCGGCCCGCCTCTCGTCCACGGTCCCCAGCGACCTCAGCTCTATCACGTGCACCCTCTCGTGCCGCTCCGACCCGCGGCGGTGCACGCGGTCCTCGGCCTGCTGGTTCTGGATGGACGACCACGCCCGCTGCATGAAGACGATCGTGTCGGCCCTCGTGAGGGTGATGCCCTCCGAGCCGGCCCCGAAGGTGCAGAGCATGACGTCCCGGTCCCCGGCCTGGAAGGCCTGGACGTGGGACTCCCGCTCCATGGCGCCCTCGGCCCCGGTCACCCGGCCGACCCGCAGGCCGACCTTCTCGAGGGCGGCGTCCGCCAGGTCGATGAGCTGCCGGCTCTCGGCGAAGACCACGAAGGGCCGGCCGGCCATCTCCTCGGCCAGCTCGACCAGGGCGTCCACCTTGTTGGACGGCAGGGCCATGGACACGTTCCCCTCCTCGTCCACCTCGGCCCAGGACGACGCCAGCTGGGACAGCCGGGCGTGGACGGTCAGGGGGTTGAGAGCGACGGCCAGCCCGCCGTCGAGCTCGGCCACCATGTGCTCCTCCATCTGCCGGTAGGCCTTGGCCTGCTTCCCCTCCATCTCCAGCCACCGGACCTGGGGCGGCGCCTTCTCGGGGAGGTAGGGCAGGACGGCCTCCTTCGGCCGCCTGACGTGCATCCGGTCGAACACCTGGTAGAACTCGTTCCGGCCGTTTGCCGACAGGCCGGTTATCTCCATGCCGTACGGGGTCCAGCCCCTCTCGCAATAGCGGTCGATGAACTGGGTCCGGCGCGGCCAGTCCTCGGGAGACACCCAGTGCAGCTGCGGCCAGGCGTCGTCGGGGGAGGACTCCACGGGCGTGCCGGTCAGGGCCAGCCTGGTCTGCCCGGGGCCGCCCTGCTGCCCGAGCCACCACATGGCCCTCGTCTGCTTTGAGGTGTGGTCCTTCATCCGGTGGCTCTCGTCGGCGACGATCGCCGCCCAGTCCACCCCGTTGAGCTCCTTCTCGTGGGTCTCGCACGATGCGGGGGTGACCCGCCTCCGGCCGCCGCAGGCCTCGCACTCCTTGTCCCCGCCCCCGCAGGCGGCGCAGTCCCCGGGGCCGCCGCAGTCCCCGCACCGGCGCAGGCGGATGGAGCCGTACCCGGCGAGGCGGGTGTGGAGGCGGAGGGCCTCCCAGTTGATGACCAGGGCGTCGGCCTCGCCCTCGGCGACCTCGGCTATGGCGGCCCGCCGCTCCCCGGCGTTCCGGCCGGCGACGGCCACCCGGACCTCGGGCCACCACCTCCCCAGCTCGGTCCGCCAGACGTACTTCATGCTATTGGGGGCCACTATCAGCAGGGGGAGGACCTCGTGCCCCCGCGCGTGGCGGGCCCTGAGGGCGACGATCGCCTGGACCGTCTTGCCCGACCCCATCCCGTCAAGGTTCATCGCGCGCCCGGCGGCCGCCATGAAGGCGGCCCCCACCCGCTGCAGGGGCTCGAGCGCCTCCCAGGTCTCCCCCAGGCCGGCGATGTCGTCCATGTCTGTCTGCTGGCGGGCCCAGTCGAGCCAGGCCTCGCGGGTCTCCCACCGCCGCCGCACCCAGTCCGTGAAGGAGGGGTCCACCTCGGCGGTGTCGCCGAACACGCCGCGTATCCCCCAGGCCACGCCCCACGACAGGGGGGCGGTCCATGCGTCCGCGTCGCGGTCCCACGTCGCGCCGGGCACCTGCTTCACCAGGTCCCGCTCCCGGTACTGGGTTCGTATCAGGACGCGGCCGCCGGCCTCGTCCGCCTCTATGCGGGCCATGGTCTCCTTCCGTGAGTCCTGGGGTGCACCATACTAGCCCAGGACGGCGGCCGCAAGCCCTTCCTCGCCGTCGGCCACCCGGGCTAGCAGGAGGTGCCTCAGGGCGTCCCTGGCGTGGTCGGAGGGGGACCACCACCCGAGGGCGCGGAGCTTGGCGTCCGTGCCGAAGGCCTTGGCCTCGGCCGGCCTCTGCTCCACGAACCGGTGCCCGTTCCTCCTGGCCATCCACTCCAGCGCGCCGAGGCCCCGCAGCGACCAGGTCCCCCCGGCCCCGCCCTTCCTCAGGGTGGCGGGCCCTATGACGTACGACTCGCAGACCACGGTCACGTCCCCGCGCCCGCAGTAGGCGCTCATCCAGTCCCACGCCCAGTCGAGCGCCCCCTCCAGGGGCATCTCCCAGGCGGACGGCTCGTCGGACCCGGGGTGCGCGGTGGCCAGGCCGGTGGTCTTCCCAGGGTCGACCGACAGCCAGAACCCGTCCGGCGCGGTCACGACCGCGACACCGGGAAGTTGTGGTCGGGCAGCCCGGCCATGGGGCCGGAGACGTAGGCTCTCATGTGGTTCTCCCCTAATCGTACTTCTCGCCCCACCGCTCGGCCACCTCGACGTCCACCTCCAGGGGGACCGCGAAGGACTCGGTGTCGGGCATCACGCGGCGGACCGTCTCGACGACGTCGTCGACGTCCCCCTCGGGGACGTCCATTATCACCTCGTCGTGCACGGGCAGCACCATGAACTCCTCCAGCCCGGCGCGGGCCATCTCCAGCATCCTCACGCCGAGCACGTCCCTGGCCGACCCCTGGATGAGGTAGTTACAAAGGGTGTAGAGCTTGTCGGGGTCGCTCGGCAGGCGGCGGCCTCCCCACGTGGTGACGTACGCCTCCCCCTCCTCGGCCAGCCGGCGCCGGCCGACGGACTGGACCTCCCTCATGAAGGCGTCCACCCGCGGGAACGTCCTGGCGTACCGGTCGAGGAAGTCCTTCGCCTCCAGCGTGCCGATGCCGGCCGTGGCGGCGAAGGTCCCGAGGCCGGCGCCGTATATCTTCGCGAAGTTGGCCGACTTGGCGATCTGCCGCTGCCGCTTGGAGGGCTCCGAGTCCCCGAGGCCGTAGGCCCCCTGCGCCGTCCTGGTGTGGAGGTCGGCCCCCGACCTGATGGCCGCGATCATGGTCTCGTCCTGGGAGTAGTGGGCCATGATCCGCATCTCGATCTGCTCGTAGTCGGCCAGCACCAGGCGGTTGCCCTCGCGGGCCGTGAAGGCCCACCGGGCCTCCCTGGAGCGGGGTATGTTCTGGAGGGACGGCCGGCTGACCGACATGCGGCCGGTGCGGGCGCCCGTCGCCTTGACCGAGGCGTGCAGCAGCCCGTCCCCGTCGGCGAACTCGATGAAGTTCTTGAGGTACGTGTCCGCCACCTTCCTCAGCCCGCGGAGCTCCAGGACGGCGTCGGCCAGGGGATGGTCCAGCGCCCTCAGGGCGGCCTCGTCCATCGACCACGCGCCCTTCTCGGTCCTGGCCGTCAGCTCGACGCCGAGGGCCTGGAAGCGGGAGGCGAGCGACTGCGACGACCCCGGGTCCACGTCCCACTGGGCGGCTATCTCGGCGGCCAGCGAGTCTATCCTGGAGGCCAGGCGGTGGCGGGTGTCGACGCAGTAGTCCACGTCGACCGCCATCCCCTTCTCCTCCATCACGGAGAGCAGCCGCTCCAGCCCCATCTCCGTCTCGTAAAGGGACCGGTACGGCTGGGCGAGCGGCCACAGGCGGGCCGCCACCCGCGCCGTTATGACGGGGTCGAGGGCGCCGTACTGCCAGTACGGCGCGAAGTCGTAGGGGACGGTGGCCCACGTCCACCTGTTCTTGGCCATCCCCTTCTTGAGCATGTCCTCCAGCACGGGGATGCGGGGGTCGACCCACGCAGCGCCCATCTGCTTCAGGCCCTGGGGGCCGAGGGGGTCGACTAGGTGGGCCATGACCTTGGTGTCGTGGGTCCGCTCCCACGGTATGCGCCATCCGGCCCACTGCCGGAGGTGGTGCGCGTCGAACTTGGCGTTCTGGAGGACGATGGGCCCGCGGTACCGGGACAGCAGGTCGATCGCCAGGCCGCCCCAGTTCGGGAACGGGAGCGCGAAGCCGCGCTCCTCGTCCCCGACCTGTATCATGCGCAGGCGGTCCCTCCACCAGTCGAGGCCCTCGGTCTCCGTGTCCAGGCCGAGGACCGGCCGGGGCTGCGACAGCCACCGGGCGAACTCCTGGGCCTCCTCGAACGAGTCGACCAGCGTCAGCCTGACGCCCTCGAGCGGGGTCACGCCGCCGCGCGGGGCCGCGCGAGCCGGCCGAGGTACCACTCCTCCGAGGCCGTGGGGGACGGGACCTCGGCGTCGTAGGCGATGGCCCGGGCGCGGTCCATGACGCGCTCCCACCCGCCGACCGGGTCGCCGGCCGCCTCCATGTCCCCGATGCCGGCCGGCCGGTGTTTCGGCTCGCCGGACCCGGCGAAGACCGCCTCCGCCGCCTCCCAGTCCTTCTCGTAGAGGTGCAGGCTGGTGGCGTGGTGGTGGTAGACGCCCGGGGGGATGCCCAGGACGCGCGCCGCGGACAGCTGGACCTGGGCGAAGGTGAAGACGTCGTACGGCGTCCCCCACCACAGGTCGTTGGCCCGCATGTGGACGTGGATGTCCAGGGCGCCGTGCCTGACCATCAGCTGGAACAGGGTCGTGCAGGGGAAGTCGGTGCGGCCCTCGGCGTGGTGCAGGTCCCGCGCCTGGTTCCATATCTGGACCACGGCCCGGCGGCTGTCGGTGTCCAGGACGAGGCGCTGCAGGGCCGCGCCGACCTGGCTGCCGATGCGGGGGCCGTAGGCGCCGTGCTCCCCGAACTCGGCGATGCGGGGGTTCCACTGCGCGGCCCAGCGGTGGTCGGTGAACCCGCCCACGACCTGGAGCGCGTCCGCCGCGGCGAAGGACACGTTGAGCTTCCTGCCGACGCCGGCCGCCAGCGTGTCGGTCGGGTCCATGATCCTGAAGGACGCGCCGAGCAGCTCCCGGGTGCGGAGGCCGCGGGGGGAGGCCTCCTCCCCGCGGGACAGCACGGCGTTGATGAGGGGGGCGTAGGCCTCCCTGAAGTTGCTGTAGGTCTCGGGGGTCATCTCGACCCCGCCCGCTTGCGGTCGCGCTCGCCGGCGAGGCGGGCGACGTCGTTGACGACGAGCTCGGGGTCGTCGTGGGAGAGGTTGTACCGGGTGACCGGCAGCATGGTCCGCAGCTCGGCCCGGTTCATCCACTCGAGGATGGTCCCGACCTTCCCCGCGTCGAGGTAGTCCTCGCCCCGGTCCCAGCGCTCCGCGATCTGGGCCTCGGAGGCCCAGCAGTGGACGGTGACCGCCCCGAGCCGGGAGAGCACCCGGTCGACCAGCTCGAAGCCGGCGTCGCCGAGCTCGTTCCCGGGGTTGTAGCCGGCGGCGCCGTACGCCAGGCCGGACCAGTGGCCGCGGTCCATCACGATGCCGCGCTCGGCGGCGATCCACTGGTCGACGAACTTGAGGTGGTGGGCCAGGGCCTCGGTGTCGGGCGGCCCCAGGTGCACGTAGTCCAGCCCGAAGGCCTCCTCGAACCCGTGCGCCAGGGTCGTCTTGCCCGTCAGGTCACAGCCCTCGACGAGGACTATCACGGTGCGGTCTCCTTCCTATTCGCAGGGGACCCATGATACACGCCGCCCGGCCCGGCTGGCCCCTCAGGCCGGGTCCCCCGCGCCCCTCCTCCACAGGGCCTCCAGCCCCGCCACCAGGGCCTCCCTCCCACCGGCCCTCGCCAGCTCGGACGGGGGGTCGGGGTAGCGGGCCACCAGCCGCTCGGCCGTGGCCCGCGGGGTCCGGGTCCCGGGGACCAGCACGCCGGCCATCCCCAGGGCCATCGCGGCCGGGCGCTTCCACGATGGCCCGTGGCCGACGGTCGCGCCGACCACGGCGTGCACCATCTCGTGCACCAGGGTGTAGAGGGGGGCGGGGCCGCCGGCGTCGACCCAGACGACCGCCACGTCCGACGTCCAGCACTCGCCCCGGAGGTGGTCGGGGCGGCGGGGGCCCTTCCCGACCCTCCGGGCGTAGTCGGACCACTCGGTGAATACGCCGGCGACGGGCCGGTCCCAGGACCTCCCGCCGCAGGCACGGGCGGCGCGGCGGGCCGCCACGGCGACCGCCTCGACCGTCCCCCGGTCCAGGGGCCAGTCGACCATGGCTGTCCAGACGTCGGGGCTCACTCCATCTTCCCGGGTTTCCCTACAGCGGCCAGGCCCACTCGGGGTCCTCCACGCCGCCCACCATCACGGGCGGACGGGACACGGAGGCGAGGGGGATGAGGCGCCTCAGCTCCCTCACCGCGCCGGCGGGGTTGCGGGCGACGACCGATATGCAGCCTGCCCCGTGGGCAGTCTCAAAGGTGATGATCCACTCGTACATCATGCCTATGTATATCGGAGCTCCGGGGCCCAAGGCTAAGCGGTTTTCGCCGACGGGGGAGGGGGCTCTAGGGCTGGCGCCCCCTCCCCTCCTCCCGGTCCAGTATCCGCTTCACGGTGGCGGCGTGCCATCTGTCCCCGCGGGGCGGGCGCAGTCCCATCCTCTGGAGGACGGAGGCGATGTCCCGCAGGGACTCCCCGGATGCCCGCAGCCGTCTCATGGTGGCGATGGCCAGCTCCTCGTCCCGGGTCCCCCGGCCATAAGGCCTCGGCCCCCGGCTCACTGAGCGCCACCTCGGTCGGTGGCGCCGTACGCCTCGACTAGGTCACTGATGAACTTCTCCGCCGCCGTGGGGTGGGCGCGGAAGGCGAAGTACCCGGCGGGGCAGTGGATCATCACCCGGACGGACCCGTCCTTGTAGACGGTGGCGGACAGGGAGTAGGAGTTGTCGGGCCGCAGCCACACGGTTGTCTCCTCGGTGCTCATACGGACAGCCCCGCGGCGCGACGGTTGGCCCGCCACTGGTCGTAGTCATCGGGGAAGTCAAAGTCCTCCGTCCAGTCGTCGACCTCGACCCGCATCCCGTAATCGCGGTGCGCCCGGGGGTCTCCCCCGGTCATGAGCCGGTAGTGCTCCCAGCCTCCGGTCCGCCTGAGCTGGCCGGAGGCCTCCATCGCCATGCACGCCCTGAGGGCCGCGAGGTGCCGGTCGATGGCCCCGTGGTGGAACACCTGGGCGAAGCACTCCCCCCACCGGGTGCCGGTCAGTCTCGAAGGGCCGAGCCTGGACACGAGCCGCCAGTCGCCCGGCGACCCGTCGATGGCCACTTCGGCCACCCTCATGACCGCGTCCGGCGTGAAGTAGACGTCGCCGTACAGGACGGCGGTCCATCCGGGGTCCGCCCACAGATCCTTGCTGGACATGAACTTGGCCACCCCGCCCCAGCGGTCGTCGTGCAGGGGGTTGACCGGCCGCACCCGTCGCCGCTCGGCGGCGTCCACTAGGCTGATGGCGTCGTAGTACCGGTCGTCGTCCTCGGGCACCACGGGAAACACCATGTCGGCGATCGCCAGGGCCTGCTTCACGGTCCTCGTGATGAGGGGCTCCCCGTGGAAGGGGGCCAGGTGCTTGGGCACGCCGGTGTGGTTGCCCCACCTCGTCCCGTCCCCCGCGGCGATGATGATCGCCGTGTCGATGGGTCGCTCGTCGCTCATTCCTTCTCCCTGGTGAGTCTCTCGTGTATCGCCCGGACAGTGGCGGGGTACCACCTCCGGCCGCCGCGGGGCGTGGGTATCCCCAGCCCCTCCAGGCTGCGGGCGATCGCGCCCCAGCCCTCCCCCCGTTCCCGCATGGCCAGTATCTGCCTCTCCGCCTCCGGGGAGGTGTCGGTCGGCCGGCCGAGCCGGGTCCCCCTCTTACGGGCGGCTGCCAGGGCGCGGGTAGTCCTCTCCCCGATAAGGGCGCGCTCGAACTGCGCTAGCGCGGCCATTAGGGTAATGACCAGCTCGCCGACCGGGGTGGAGGTGTCCATGTCGACGTCCAGGGCGACGAGGGCCCAGCCCTCCTCCCTGGCGCGCTGCGACACGGCCACGAAGTCGGCCAGGGACCGGGACAGCCGGTCGACCTTCGCCGTCACCAGCGCCTCGGCCCGCCCGGCGGACAGGTCCTCCAGGGCCCTGGCCAGGGCGTCCCTCCCGCGGGTGGACCCGCCGGACACGCCCTCGTCGGCCTCGATCCGGAGCAGGTCCCAGCCACGCGCGGCGCAGGCCTCGGCGATCCTGGACCGCTGGTCCTCCAGCCCGAGGCCGCTCTCGGCCTGCTCGCGTTTGCTCACTCTGACATACCCTATTGCTTTCATGCGGCCTCCGGGTACCCGGCCGCCGTCACCGGAAGCACCTCCCGCAGAGGAGGCCGGGGTTGAGGGCGGCCGCCGGCACGACGTACTCGGCGTGCCGGAGCTTGGCCCCGCAGGCCGCGCCGGGCTGGTCGTAGACCTCGCCCTTTACGACGTGGGGGCGGTGGGCCCGGCCGATGATCTCGACCCGGTCGCTGACGAGGGCGGTCCCGCCGTCGCCGGCCGGGTCCCCCTCGCGGTCGTACACGTGGTCCACCTGTATCACCGCTAGGCCCCTCATCCCGGCGGCCGTCCTCTTCTGTCTCATGTCTTCCTTCCTTCCCGCCAGGGGCGGCGCGCCGGCGACCCCCGGTCTCTCGGCCAGTGCTATCTTCCTCAGCCGAGCTCGCCCGAGTGCTGGGGGCAGAACGCCTCCACACCGGCTCCGATGATGTACCCCATCGCCTCCACGTTGGCGTCGGTCAAGCTGTCGTTCTCTGCCAGCGACAGAACCGCGACGGTGGCGATTTCCTCGTAGGACGCCCCCGCGTCAAGCGCCTGACACGTCGACAGCGCGAGGTCAATGAGCATGGAATCGGTAGCGGTGTCGATGATGTTGAGGGGTTGATCCCTCGACCAGTCCCGCACGAAGGCCAAGAACAATGACTCCATGTCATCGTCGGGCAACTCGGCCACCGTTGTCGTGGTGGGGGGCTGAGTGGTGGTGGGAGCCTCCGTAGTGGTAGTCGTCTCGACCACCGCCTCAGAAGTGGTAGCCGGCGCAGCCTCCACTTCTTCGACGGGATCTCCACCGCCAAAGATGTTGCCAACGACGCCGATAGCCACCACCGCAATGATGATCTTGACTATCAGTGACCTGACCTTGAACCGGCTCCCTTCCTTGCTCATGATCTCTCCTTCCTTACTCATGATCTCTCCTTCCTTGCTCACTGTCGGACCCCCGCCTCCGCGACCGCCATGTACAGCGCGTCCTGGACGGACGTCCTGCCGCGGCGGGGCGCGTGCATGACGAGGTGCTCCCCGGACTCCCGGGCCTCCAGCACCTTCTCGACCACGACCCGCTGCCACGCGGCGAGCTCCTGCCCGTCGTGCAGCTGGCGGAACCAGCGGTCCACGTCGTCGACCGTGGGGAGGCTCATGCCCTCACCACCCAGAACCACCCGCAGCCGGGTGTGCACCCGTTGGAGAAGGCCCCGTGGTCGTGCAGGTAGGCGCGGGCGGGGAACTCTAGGGGTAGAGGTTCGAGAACGTCCGGGTAGGCCCTGTCCCCGTAGTGCTCCTCGTCCTCGACCGCCACCACCTTCACCACGGCGTTCTGGTCGTCGTCGCGCCGGACGACGAGGGTCCTGGAGCTGTCCCCCCGCCCGAGCTTGGCCAGCAGGGCCAGCAGGTTGCGGCGGGTGAGCTCCACCCACAGCGTGCTGCCGGCGGATTCGCCCTCCCCGGTCCGGGTGACGGACGACAGGTAGGCCCTCACGGCAGCCTCTTCCAGTGCCACCCCAGGAGGAGGACGCTCTCCATCACTCCTCCCTTCCCCGGGACAGGGCCAGGAGGCCCCCGCCGGCGAGCAGGGCGGCGGCTGCGGCGGCGGCGGCCGCCCCGGTGGCCCCCAGCCCGGTGTAGGGCAAGGTCTCGGGGGTCGTCGTCGGCTCGTCGGTCACCTCGGGCGGGGCGGTCTCGTCGGGCCCGGGCGGCGCCGTGTCGGGGACGGTCGTGTCCGGCGGGACCGTGGTATCCGGCACCGTGGTGTCCGGCGTGGTGGTGTCCGGCGGGACCGTGGTGTCCGGCGTGGTGGTGTCGGGGATGGTCGTGTCCGGCACCGTGGTATCGGGGACGGTCGTGTCCGGGACGGTCGTGTCCGGCACCGTGGTGTCGGGGACCGTGGTATCGGGGACG
>Ga0207873_1003711_pt1 | contig 10791 bp, 6 predicted proteins | sample BGWIniCompost_FD_187373 | JGI IMG/M metagenome (GOLD analysis project Ga0207873, IMG submission 187373) | Cellulose adapted compost microbial communities from Newby Island Compost Facility, Milpitas, CA, USA - BGW Initial Compost (SPAdes)... ... | reverse complement strand
ACTCGATGACCTTCATCGGCACGCTCCTCGCGGGCAAGACGACGGGCTCCACGCGCATCGTCGGCAACGCAGGTATCGCGATCATGAGCGACGTGATCGAGGGGAGCATCCAGCAGGATGCGTTCGTGGGCAGCGTGTCCGCCGCACGTGCGCTCAACAACGTCGTCGAGGTCGTCGGCGAGCTCGCGATGCAGAAGGTGCTCTTCGCCGACGAGCCGCCCGACGGAGCCGGTGGGCCCGTGCGCGTCCTCGGCGCGGCGCAGGCGCAGGCCCTGGCCGGGATGCTGGAGGAGACGGTCACCTCCGGCACGGCGCGGCGGGTCTTCCACGAGCGCGGCTTCCGGGTGCCGGGCGCGGTGGGGAAGACCGGGTCGCTGGCGGACAAGCGGCCGTTCCGCGACTACTCATGGTTCGTGGGCTACGCCCCGAAGGACGATCCGAAGGTGGTGGTCGCCGCGGTGGTGTAGGTGGCGACGAGGTTCGGCAGGTTCGTGGTGACGGTGAGGGTCACCGTGGCTCCCACAAGGTTGCTGTCGGGGCCGCTCTGGTAGTCGGAGCCGTCGTTGTCAAGGAAGACGCGGCCGCTCACCTGGCCCTTGCCGACGAAGCCGGCGTCGAGCTCGCTCAGCGGCGTGCCGGAGAGTATGGCAAAGGGGTTGGTGCGGCCCGTAGCGCTGTCGGTCACATCGCTGGCGAGCGGGTCGCTGGAGGTGGGCACGCCAGCCGCGACGAAGCTGTAGGTGGCGCTCGACGGGTTGGCGAACTCGACAACATAGCTGCCCGGCGCCACGTCGGCGAGAGTGTAGCCGCCGGCGGCGTCGGTGGTAGTGGTGGCGGCCTGGGAGAGATCCCCGCTGCGGAGTAGGCGCACAGTCACAGCGCGCATGCTGGGCTCGGGGGTGGTCTCGTCCTGGTCGTCGCCGTCGGTGTCGAAGAAGGCCCGGCCGCTGACGGTCGTCAGCTGGTAGAAGCCGGCGTCGACGCCATTATTCGCGATGCCGGCGATCGGCCGGAAGAGCGGCGTGCGCCAGGTCGTCTCGTTCACCTGGGTGATCACGTCGCTGTAGTCGATGCCAGGGCTGGCGGTTTCAGCCGGGTTCACAGTGACGCCTTCGGGCTGCGGGCTGGCCACGAAGCTGTTCGCAGGGGATGCGGCGGTGGAGACGTCGAAGGTGGCGTAGTAGTTGACGGCCGCGATATTGGGGATGTTGTAGAGGCCGGAGTTGTCGGTGACGGTCTCGAAGACTGGCGTGGCGATGCCCTCGCGGAAGAGGCGCACGGTAACGCCGGGGATCGGGTCCTCCTCGGCGGGGTTGAAGAGACCGTCGCCGTTCTCATCGTGGAAGACCACGTTGCCGAGGCTGCCGCGTGTGAGGCCGAAGTCAACATCGTTATCGGTGGCCGTGGAGCTGTCGAGGGTCGTCTCGAGATAGAAGAAGCTGCCGGAGGGGCCTGCAATGGCGTTCGAGCTGCCGAAGCCCTCGAGGGCGCCGCCGGGCGCGAAGTTGCTGCTGTCGAGCGTGATGCGGTAGGTCGCGCCGAGGGGCAGGTCGTCGAAGAGGTAGAAGCCGGGCAGGCCGGTTAACGGGTTGTTGCCGGTGACAGTGGCGATCTCGCCGCCGTCGCGGACGCCGTTGTTCGCCACGCCGCCGCCGCGGCCGTCGTCTACGAAGACGACCACGCCGTTGATGCCGAGGGTGGCCTCCGTCACGTCCTGCACGCCGTTGCGGTTGATGTCGAACCAGACGAAGTCGCCGGCGGCGCCCTTGTAGAAGCCAAAGAGGGCGTTCACGTAGCGGTTGCTGCCGGCGGCGACATTGCTGCCGTCCAGGTTGATCGGCCCGAGCACAACACCATCGCCAGCGCCGGGCTGCCCGTCGGGTTGGGCCTGGTCGTCGCTGCTGGCGGTCGTGGGCGAGTTGGCCGCGCCGAAGAGCAGGGCGCCCGCCTGGAACTCAGTGTCCGGCACCCGCACGCTGTAGCTGCCGAAGGGCAGCTTGGTGAAGTGGAAGACGCCGTCGGCGCCGCCCTCGCCCTGCTCGGGGCGGGTCGTGGTCGTGGAGATCACTGTGCTGCCCTGGATGAGCTGCACCGTAACGCCGTTGATGCGGGGCTCGAGGTCGGGGTCGTAGTTGCCGTCGTTATTCACATCGCGCCAGACGGCGCCGCTGATGGCGCCCTGGGTGAGGCCGATATCCACGGCGTCGGTGTTCACGCCCACAGCGCCGCTCGGCACATTGGCCACGGCGGGTGGGAAGAGGCCAAGCGCGGCGTCGGAGTCGATACCCTCGCGGCCGCGGTCGGAGGCGGTGAGGGTGTAGCCCGCGGGCAAGCCGGCGCTGATCCGCACGCTGTAGCCGGCGCCCGGAGGCGCCGCATCAAAGCGGTAGCGACCGTCGAGGCCGGCCACAGCCGTCTGCACCACGGTGCCGGTGCTGTCGAGCAGCTCCAGGGTGAGGCCGGCGATGCCTGGCTCGTTGGCGTCCTGCACGCCGTCGGCGTCGTAGTCGTCCCAGACCCGCGTGGTGATGCTGCGGGTGCTGCCGGCCGCGGCGTCCACCCCGCCGGAGAGCTGGCGCACGCCGACCCGCACCGTCTGGGGGGCGCCCGTCAGGCTGACCCGCGAGACGAGGCCGGGGTTGGTGTTAGCGCCCGGCACGGAGACGACATAGTTGGTGAGGGGCGTGACCTCGACGCGGTAATCGCCGTCGGGGAGGTTGGGGAAGACGGCGAGGCCGCCGCTGTTGGTGTTGGCCAGAGCGACGAGGCGGTCATCAATGCTGTAGACGGCCACAGGTGCCCCGGCGAGCCCTGCCTCGCTGCCGCCGCTGTCCACGCCGTCGCGGCCGGCGTCAACGTAGACCTTGACGGTCAGGTCGGCGGCGGCGAGGGCCAACGACGGCCGGCCGAGGCCAAAAGACAGCAGGGCGGCAAGGAGCAGGGCAAGGAACAGGCGGCTGATGAAGCGGGCCAGGGAGCGGGAGCTGCGGATGTGGAATGATTGCGAAGGGGCGGCACTAGACCTGCTCGGCATGGGATGCTCCTTGCTGTCGGGTGAGCGTTAACCCGGACAGTAAGTTGGGCTGGAATGAAGGTCGTGCCTGCCATACGCGCGAAATTAGTACGACGAGGCGCTGCAGGCTCGCCTCGATAGTGTCAGAGCACTATTACCAAAATGTCACAAATAAGGTTGAGGGTAGGGGCGGTTTTAGCCGAGGAGCACGAAGCCGAGGAGCACGGCGATGATTACGAGGAGGAAGAGGATGACGCAGATGAAGCTGACCCGCTCCCAGTTGAAGAAGCGCCAGTCGGGGGGGATGCGGTTCTCAAAGCCATAGATGGTGAGCTTATAGAGGCCGCCCTCGCCGGGTTTGCCGAGGTCGAAGACAATATCAGTGACAGGGATGAAACTTACGGTGAGCTCGCTCATAGCGATGCGGGTATTGTCGTCGAGCGTAGCCTTGACCTCATCGAGCAGGGGCGCGAGCCCGGTGATGAGCGGCCACTCGGGCCGCAGGCCGCCCGTGTGGCGCTGGGTGTAGATCACCTCGGCGGCGCAGTTGCGGGCGAGCCAGCCCTCGTCCAACGCAGGCAGATCGTCCTGGGTCTGGAGCACAACGGCCTGGCGGCTCCAGCGGAACATCTCCCGCTGGACGAGACGCCCGATGCCGGTGCAGCGCTCGCAGTTCACACCGCCGCGACCGTCGCAGGCGGGACATGGCACCAGCACCTTGTCGGGCTGGCTGTTGGCTGTGGCGGTGGCCGTGCGGGCGCCGCCCGACGATGACGCCGCAAGCTGCGTAGAGCCGCTGCGGGGCCGGGTTGTGCTCGCAGCCGCCGGGGCCGGCTCCGCCTCCGCGCGGGGCACATAGATCCGTTGCCTGCCGCCGCAGCGGGTGCAGACGGTGGTGCCGCGGCCCCCACAGTTCTTGCAGGTGGCCACCCTGGTCGAGCCGGGGATGCCGACCAGGCCGCCGGGCTCATCGACGAACTGTTTGGCGGGCGGCAGCGGCACCGCCCAGCGCTCCAGCTCAGGCTCGAGCGGAAAGACCTGGGCTTTGTGGTCGGGCTCCTCCTGGATCTCCGGGGGGCTGCGGCGCTCGTAGAGCACTCGCAAGCGATAGAAGTAGACGTTGCGGCTGGTGACCTTGTGCAGGCGGGCCAGGCGACCGAGGAGCGGGCGGCGGCGCAGGCGATCCTGGGCGGCCCAAGCGTCGAGGAGGGCGGCGACGACGGCGGGGTTGCGTAGCTCGTCGGCGCGGCGGTGTGCGCGGTCGATCGGGGCTCGCACGAGGTCGGGGCCGAGGACCGACTCGACGGCGTTGGGCTCGACCCCGCCGGCCTGGAACTGCACGGGCACGCTCGTCGCGGGGGCGCCGGCCATCACGATCTGGGTGGCGATCTCGTGGCGCTGGAAGATCCGGTCGAGCTCATCGACGGCGGCGCGGGCCGAGGGAAAGCGATGGGTCGGGTCGATCGACAGCATCGTCTGCAGCACCCGGTCCACATCGCCGGGGATGCCCTCGACGCCTCGCTCCTTGAGCGGGATCGGCGGGCCGAAGGGCGGCGCCTCGGGGAGGCCGGGCGGCTCGGGCCAGGGCAGCTCGCCGGCGAGCATCTCGTACAGGACCACGCCGAGGCTGAAGAGATCGGAGAGATGGGTGACGCTGGTGGCCGACAGGGCGTGCTCGGGGGAGAAGTAGCCCGGCGTGCCCATAATGCTGCGGGCTACGGTGATGGGGGCGCCACCGTCGCGGGCGATGCCGAAGTCGGTGAGCAGGGCGCGGCCGCTCTTCTGAGCGATGAGGATATTACCGGGGGAGACGTCGCGGTGGACCACGCTGAGGCTGTGGGCGTAATCGAGGGCGTCGGCCACCTGGCGAAAGATCGTGAGGGCCTCGGCGAGGGGGAGCCGGCGACGGCGCTCGAGGATCTGCCGCAGCGAGCCGCCGTCCACGTACTCCATGACGGTATAGAAGAAGGGCTGGGCGTAGCCGTAGTCGAAGAGTTGGGCGATATGGGGGTGGTGCAGGCGGGCGGCGATGGCGGCCTCCCGCTCGAAGCGGCGGATCGCCTCCTGATCCTGCGACATCAGCACTTTTACGGCGACCAAATGGCCCGTGAGGCGGACGTGACGGGCCAGCCAGACCTCGGAGGAGGCGCCGCGCCCGATCTCGCGCTCCAGTTTATAGTTGCCGATCTGGGCGGGGACGCTCATGGTCAATGCAACAGTCAAGGCGCCAGCGAGCTGCATGGCGGGTTTGCATTATACCATTCGAACAGATGGGCGAGTGCGGCTCGTAGAGGCGGGATCGCTCGCCGGTCACAGCTTGGCTGGTGGATCCAGAGGGGGCGGCTACGACGGGCCGCCCTTACATCTCTGCTTCTTTGTACCGGGCCACTAATAAATAGAACAGCACCACATCTGTCGTTCGGAACGTAGGCCGAAGCATTCACCCGGCGAATGCTTCGGCCTGCGGGCTACGGACTACGCCGTATGGCCTCTAGCGAGAGCTGAGCCGCGCCCCCAAGCTCTCAGCTTGGGGCGCGAGAGCGGGCGCCAGAGCGATGAAACAGTACAACGACGGACTACGGACTACGCCGTACGGCCACTAGCGCTCGCCGTATCCCTGCGGGCGGCTGCGGTGCCATTCCCAAGCTGAGCGCACTATCGACTCAAGGTCGGGGTAGCGCGGCTGCCAGCCGAGCTCCCGGCGGATGCTCTCGGATGAGGCGATCAGGATGGCCGGGTCGCCGGGGCGCCGCGGGCCGATGACGTGGGGGATGGGGTGGCCGGTGACCTTGCGGCACATCTCGACAACCTCCATCACGCTGAAGCCGCTGCCGTTGCCGAGGTTGTACTTGCGGGAGCCGATGCGGTCGAGGGCCTCCATGGCCAGGATGTGGGCTGAGGCCAGATCGACGACATGGACGTAGTCGCGGATGCAGGTGCCGTCGGGGGTGGGATAGTCGTCGCCGAAGACGGTGAAGTGGGGGCGTTGGCCGAGGGCAACCTGGAGGATGAGGGGGATGATATGGGTTTCCGGGTCGTGGTCCTCGCCGCGCTCGGGGGTGTCGCCGCAAGCGTTGAAGTAGCGCAGCGAGGCATAGCGCAGGCCGTAGATCCGCTCGAACCAGTGGAGCATGCGCTCGATGAAGAACTTCGATTCGCCGTAGGGTGAGCCCGGGACGATCTTGTTGTCCGGCTCGATCGGCATGCGCTCCGGCTCATCGAAGAGGTTGGCCGTGGATGAGAGGATGAAGCGGCGCACGCCCGCGGCGACGGCGGCCTCGAGCAGGTTGGCAGCGTTCACCAGGTTGTCCCGCAGGTAGAGCAGGGGCTTCTCCATGCTCTCGCCGACGAGCGTGTAGGAGGCGAAGTGCATGATCCCATCGATGCCGGGATGCTCGGCGAAGAGCCGGGCGAGGGCAGCCTTATCGGCGAGGTCGGCGTGGATGAAGACGGCCTCCGGGGGAACAGCGGCGGCGTGACCCTGGTAGAGGTTGTCGAGCACGATCACCTGATGGCCGGCGGCGATCAACTCGGCGGCGGTGACCGAGCCGATATAGCCGGCGCCACCGGTAACGAGGATCTTCACAGGGGACTCCTACTCCTTGACGCTTAACCCGCGACGATTGTAGCAGGGGTCGCCTCACGCCGAGCTCACGTGCCCGTGAAGACAGGCTCATGTGGCGGCGCTGATCAGGCCGCGGGCTCCTCGTCGCCGGTTTCCTCGGGCACGGGCACGGGCGGCGGGGGCACCTCGGGCGGCGGAGGGGGCGCTGGCGTCGGGATGGGGGGCGCCTCGAGGTTGGCGGCGGGCAGCGGCGCGTGGGCGATCTGGGCGCCTACGGCGTAGAGTGCCTGGATGCGCAGCCGGTTGAGGCAGACGAACTCCCGCCCGAAGGAGGAGCCGCCGTGGAGCGGGTAGACGGTGACATTGCTGAGGGCGAGAAAATCGTCGGTCATCTCGCTGAGCATGCTCACCAACTCCATATCGGTGCGCATGTAGAAGTTGGCCCGCAGCGCGAAGGCCGGCGTGAAGAACATCATCGATTGGGTGTCGCGGGGCGGGGTGGGGGCCTGGAAGCCGGGCGGCGGCTCGGGCTCGGCCAGCGTGGCAACGAGCAGGGCGTCGCTCCAGTTCACCAACAGTTGGGGCACACGCTGGCTCTGCTGAGGCTTCCAGAGCGGCGCGATCGAGGCATCCCGCAGGGTGACGAAGCGGTGGAGCCGGCTGTTGATCGCGTCGCTCACCCGGCGGTAGAGCGGCAGATCGTAGCTGCCCGTGATCAGCAGGGCCTCGGTGTAGACCTCGATGGTGAAGGTGTAAGTATCTGTCATGGAATTGAGAATTGAGAATGAAGAATTGAGAGTGCCAAAGAGCCCACACTGAAGATGTAGACTAGCACGCTCCTACGCACTTTTCAATTCTCAATTCTCAATTGCTGCAAGGGTTTCCCAGAATCCTGGGTAGCTCACGGCGGCCGAGGCGGGGTCGCCGATGATTGTCTCGCCCGAGGCGACGAGGGACGCGATCGCCCAAGCCATGGCCAGGCGGTGGTCGCCGTGGCTGGTGAGGGCGGCGCCGCGGAGGGCGGGGCGGCCGCGCCCGACGATCCCCATGCCGTCGCCGGTCGGCTCCACATCGACGCCGAGCGCGTCGAGGCCCTGGGCCACGGTGGCGATGCGGTCGGTCTCCTTGGCTCGTAGCTCCTGGGCGTTCTTGATCAGGGTGTCGCCCTCGGCGCAGGCGGCGGCCACGGCGAGCACCGGGATCTCGTCGATCAGGCGGGGAATGAGCTCGCCGCCGATGGTGGTGCCGCGGAGCCGGGAGGAGCGCACCGTCACATCGCCCACGGGCTCGCTGCCCTCCACGCGCTCGTTGGCGACCGTGAGGTCGGCGCCCATGGCCCGCAGCACATCGAGGGCGCCGGTGCGAGTGGGGTTGAGGCAGACGCCTGGCGTGGTGAGCTCGGCGTCGGGGTGGATGGCGGCGGCCACCCACCAGAACGCGGCCGACGAGGGGTCGCCCGGCACGCGCAGGGAGAGGGGGGCAAGCGTGTCTGGCGGGCGGAGCGTGATTGCGTCGGCGGTGACCTTGAGCTCTGCGCCCATCGCCTGGAGCATCCGCTCAGTGTGGTCGCGGGAGGCGATCTTGCCACTGAGGGTGAGCGGCCCATCGCCGCTGAGGGCGGCCAGCAGCAGGGCCGACTTCACCTGGGCTGAGGCGACGGGCAACTCGTAGGCGCCGCCATGGAGGCGAGCGCCGCGGATGGCCAGCGGCGCGCGGTCGCCATCGTTGCGGCCATCAATAGTGGCGCCCAAGGCTCGCAGCGGGGTGACGATGCGGCGCTGAGGGCGCGAGCGGAGCGAGGCGTCGCCGGTGAGCACGGCGAAGAGCGGCTGGCCGGCGAGCAGGCCGGCGAGCAGGCGGAGTGTCGTGCCGGAGTTGCCGCAGTCGAGCAGATCGGCGGGCTCCCGCAGCCCCCGCAGGCCGACGCCGGCGATGTGAACCCTATCGTCCGTGCGCTGCACCTCCACGCCGAGGGCCCGCACGCAGGCGATTGTGGAGAGACAGTCGGCGCCGGTGAGAAAGTTTGTCACCTGAGCGCTGCCCGCCGCCACGGCGTTAAAGATGACGGCCCGGTGGGAGATCGACTTATCGCCAGGGACGTTCACGACACCGCGGAGGCGCCTGGGGGCTGTGAGGGTGATGCTGCTCATCGCTCCAAGGTGACAAGGTGAGGGGGTGACAAGGTGACGCCTAGTGGTGCCGTGAGGCGGGCACCCTGACAAGGTGACAAGGTGTAGGGGTGACAAGGTGACGCCTAGCGGTGCCGTGAGGCGGTCACTCGGTCACCTTGTCACCGTGTCACCCTGTCAGGAATCGGGCGAGGTGACGAGCTTATAGCCGAAGCCCCGCTGGGTGACGAGGTAGCGGGGATGGGTTGGGTCGGGCTCGATGCGCTGACGCAGCCGGTAGACAAGGGCGTCGATGGCGTTATAGTCGAACACCTCATAGTCCCAAACCTGGCGGGCGATCTCGTCTTTGCTGATCACCTGGCCGCGGCGGCTGTAGAGCAGTTCGAGCAGCTGGAACTCTTTGACGGTGAGCGAAGGCTCCAGCACCTGGCCCTTGATATAGACCTCTTTGGTGCGGCTGTCGACCCGTAGCTCCTCGCGGATGGCCCGGAGCAACTCCGGCGGAAGCATCCCCTTAACGGTGGCCTCCGGGTCCTGGAAAATGATGATCGTATCGGCGATGATGACCTGATCCTGATTATGGAGCGGGCAGGCTCCCTCGATGCGCTCCTGATTTACAAAGGTGCCGTTGGTGCTCTCCAAGTCGCGCACGATATATCCGTCTTCGGTGCGCTCCAGGCGAGCGTGGCGCCGTGAGGCGAGGGGATGATCGATAACGATATCGTTGGCGCCATCGCGCCCGATCGTGATCTGCTCGGCATCCCACTCAAGCTCGCGGAGCTGACCTTCCTGGCGCTTGATCAGCAGTTTGGGAGCGGGCGCAGCGTGCATGCCGGCGTTCCTCCGAACAGCTTTGAAACCGTATTAGCGTTGTGGTACAATCGCGTCAGTGCGCCTGATTATACCATCAGGGCGGTGAAAATACCACTCGGACAGGCAGTCGCTGCCACGTCGGCGCACCGGTTGTCTCACCCTCCTATCACGTAGAACGCTCGGCGCCCCTGGCATTGTTCCGCGGCGCCGGCCCGGGGCAAGCCTCTGCGCCCTTGCTGCGCCCTCAGGATTGAAGGCAAAGCTTCGGTCGGCTTCACCGTTGGGCTTGCCGAGGCGCCCTCCGCGGCGCCCTGCTACCCTGAATCCTCTACCCTTTCCTAAGGAGTGGGCCGCGTGACGAGCCTGATCGGACGGCGGCTGGGGCGCTACGAGCTCCACGCCGAGTTGGGCCGGGGCGGAATGGCGCGGGTCTATCGCGCCGTCGACACGCTCCTACAGCGCCAGGTGGCGATCAAGGTCCTGGCGGCGCAGCTCAGCCTCGACCCTGAATTTGTGCGGCGCTTCGACCGCGAGGCCACCACGGCGGCCAATCTGCACCACCCCGCGATCGTCACGATCTACGATGTGGGCGAGCAGGACGGCCTGTATTATATCGCGATGGAGTACGTGAGCGGGCGCAGCCTGCAGGCCGTGCTCGAGGAGCGCACCACCCTCGGCCTCGGCTATGCGGTGAGCCTGCTCGATCCGGTCGCCAAGGCGCTCGACTACGCCCACGCTCAGGGCGCGGTGCATCGCGACATCAAGCCCCACAACATCCTGATCGACCGCGATGGGCGGGTGCTGCTCACCGATTTCGGCATTGCCCAGACGCCTGACTCCGACGGGGAGCGGCTCACCCGCACCGGGATCTTCATGGGCACGCCCGAGTATATCTCCCCCGAGCAGGCCGAGGCTCGGCGAGTGGATGGGCGCAGCGATCTCTACTCGTTGGGCGTGGTGGCCTACGAGATCATCACAGGGCGGGTGCCCTTCTCCGGGGCCACGCCCCAGCTGATCGTGGCCCATGCCCAACTGCCGCCGCCGCCGCCCACCAGCGTGCTGGCCCATCTGCCGAGCGAGCTGGACGAGGTGCTGACCATAGCGCTCGCGAAGCGCCCCGAGCGCCGCTTCCCCACGGGCCAGGCGCTGGTGGATGCCCTGCGCTCGATCGCGGCCCGCTACGGCACGCCGGTGGCGACCCGCGAGCAGATCGCGGCCCTCGCCGACGGCGCGGGCGCGCAGCCGGTGCCGCCCGTCCCCCAATCGGTGCC
>Ga0207873_1003710_pt1 | contig 10793 bp, 7 predicted proteins | sample BGWIniCompost_FD_187373 | JGI IMG/M metagenome (GOLD analysis project Ga0207873, IMG submission 187373) | Cellulose adapted compost microbial communities from Newby Island Compost Facility, Milpitas, CA, USA - BGW Initial Compost (SPAdes)... ... | reverse complement strand
GCCGCCCGCGCGGCCCGCGCCGACCGGCTCCCGCGCCGGGGCGTCGTCGCGGCCGGACAGCGGCGTGAGCACCACCGGAGCACCGGCGGGCCGGAGCCCGGTGGCCCTGCGGCGGTCGCGCCAGCGGTCCCGCAGCTCCAGGATCCGGGTCTCGGAGCGGGCGATCAGCGGCTCGAACCAGGGCAGCGCCAGCAGGATCAGCAGGCCCGCCGCCCAGCCGAGAAGCACATCGCTCAGCCAGTGCGTACCGAGGTAGACGGTGGCCATGCCCACGCCGAGCGAGGTCACCGCGGACAGCGCCGACAGCCAGCGCCGGGCCCGCGGGGTGGAGGCCAGATAGGCGAGGATCCCCCAGGTCACCACGGCGTTCGCGGTGTGACCGCTGGGAAATATGTCCCCGCCGAGGAACATCTCGTTGGAGCCGATCTCCGTTGCGTAGTGCGGCCCCAGGCGCCCCATGCCGTACTTGGCGGCGCCCACGGTGATGTTGAGCAGCAGCAGGGAGACCCCGAGCGCGAGCAGCGGGCGCAGTGTGTGCTGCCGCCAGGAGCGCCAGCCCAGCCAGGCCGCGACCATCACCGCGGTCGGACCGCGCTGGCCGAGGACCACGTAGTAGTCCACGAAGGCGTGCAGTTCGGACCACTGCTCATAGGGACGGAAGAACATCACCTGCCAGTCCAGCCGGACCAGCCAGGAGGTGTCGAGCACGGCCCACACGATCGCCAGGTAGAAGGCCAGAGTGGCGCCGAAGAGCACCACCCGGTGCCGGCTCATCCGCGGCACGTCGATGTGAGCCGGTCGTTCCGGCTCACGATCCAGCCTCGCGAACACCCGGTCCAGTCGGGTGGGCTTCCGTTCGGTACGCACCCGATCGACGTTACAGCGAGTGAGCGCGGGGCCCCGTCGAATCAGCGGCTTTGTGATGACGATGTGATGTGGCATTCCTCTCAGCTGCGCCTTTGATGCGGGCATTTCTGCAATCGGCGGAGGCCGTGGATTTCAATTCTCCCGATCATTACGGACGGTGAATTGGTTGCGCCTTCTTCCATTGTTCACCAGGGCCTGTCCCGGCATTTCCCGGACGATCGCGGAGGGCCCGAGCGGTCACGGAGGGCCCGAGCCGTTCAGCCAGAAGGCCCCGTACACCGCGGAGATCACCGCGCACGCACCGAGCACCGCCGTCGTGGTACGCCTGCCCCGCTTCGCCAGGGCCATGGCCGGGGGCAGCAGCAGCGGGAAGGCCGGCAGCAGCAGACGCGGCTTGGAGCCGAAGTAGCTCGAGGCGCACAGGGCGAGCGCGGTGACGACTCCGGCGTACACCAGGAGCGGGAGCGGCTGGCGCTGCCGTACGCAGAGCACGTACAGCCACACCACCAGCGCCACCCCGGCGACGAGACCCAGCCCGGCCAGGACCGAAGGGAACGAGGTGAACTTCCCGGCGACGAACCGGGCGAAGGCGTACCCCCCGTCGAACCCGTTCCGCCACCCGGCCTGCACCTTCAGGTAGCCGAAGACGCCGTCTCCGGTCCGCCGCCCCACCCACAGCACATAGCCGGCCACGCCCAGCGGGGCGAGAGCCATGCCGAGAAGGAGCCGCAGCCGGTCACGGGGGGCGGCGCGCGCCGGGAGCCGTGCGCCGCCGTCCGGCTCCGTGCTGCGGCCGCGCAGCAGGCAGAGGCTCCCGGCCGCCCAGACGGCCGCCACCACCGCGAGGCCCACCGGGCGGGTCAGGCCGGCCAGCACGGCCAGGGCGCCCGCGGCGAGCCAGCGTCCCGTCAGGACGGCGAACAGGGCCCAGGCGGCCAGCGCGGTGAACAGCGACTCGCTGTAGGCCATCGACTGCACCACGCCCACCGGCAGCACCGCCCACAGCAGGACGGCGCACACCCCCGCCCGGTGGCCGTGCACATGCTCCGCCACCGCGTAGATGCCGCAGGCCGCGGCGAGCGAGGCGAGCAGGCTCACCAGGAAGCCGCCGTCCGCGGACGACAGCGGCGACACCGCCGCCACCAGCCGCTCCAGCCAGGGCAGCAGCGGGAAGAACGCCAGGTTCGAGTGCACGTCCCCGTTCGGCAGCCGCACCTCGTAGCCGTAGCCGAGATCGGCGACCCGGGTGTACCAGAGCGCATCCCAGCGGGCCGTCAGCAGGGTGTACGCGCTCCTGCCGCGCGCCTCGCTCCACAGCACCAGGACGGCGATGCCGAGGGCCCGGACGGCGGCGTAGCCGAGGAGCGCCGGGGCGGCCCGGCGCAGGAGAGGGGCGGGAGGGGCCGCGGCACGCGGTGCAAGAGCGGTCACCTGCCCGATTATCGACCGGAACGACCGCCGGCCCGCCCGCCGGGGCCTTGTCACCCCCGTGAGTGGTGTACGCCACAGCGATCTCACAGATGTGATGAGAGGCCCACCACTCGACCACGGCTCTCACTCGCGTACGCTGACGTGTCACTCGCCATGTCGTTGCGCGGGCCGGGGACACCGCTCCTTCCCGGCCGAGCCGCGGGGAGTCCCCACCCCGCGGGCCCGCCGACGCGAGGGAACATCTGGGAGGTACGTACATGTCCGGGACGACCACGGCCGCCGGTGGGCTGCGCCGTCGGGCGGCCGGGGCCGGTGCCAACCGCTGGGTGGTGCTCGTCGTCCTCTGCGTCAGCCTGCTGCTGGTCGCCGTCGACGCCACCGTGCTCCACGTGGCGGTCCCCGCCGTCACCGAGGATCTCAGGCCCGGCGCGATCGAGCTGCTCTGGATCGTCGACGCCTATCCGCTGGTGTGCGCCTCGCTGCTGATCCTCTTCGGCACGCTCGGCGACCGGATCGGCCGCAGACGCGTCCTCCTGCTCGGCTACGCCCTCTTCGGCCTCGCCTCCGGCATGGCGGCCTTCGCGGACAACGCCCAGGTCCTCATCGTGGCGCGGGCGCTGCTCGGCGTCGGCGGAGCCATGATCATGCCCGCCACCCTGTCGATCCTCCGCCAGGTCTTCCCCGACCGGCGCGAACGCGCCCTCGCCATCGGCGTGTGGAGCGCGGTCGCCGCGGTGGGCGCCGCCGTGGGGCCGCTGCTCGGCGGCTTCCTGCTGGAGCACTTCTGGTGGGGCTCGGTCTTCCTGGTCAACATCCCGCTGATGCTGGTCAGCCTCCCGGTGGGCCGGATCCTGCTGCCGGAGTCCAGGGGCGACGGCCGGGGGCCGTGGGACGTGGCCGGCGCGCTGATGGCGGCGGCCGGACTGTTCGCGCTGGTCTACGGGGTGAAGCGGCTCGGCAGCGGCGAGCACGTCACCGGCCCGGGCACGGTGCTGCCGCTGCTCGCCGGGGCCGTGCTGCTCGCCGTCTTCGTCCGCCGGCAGCGGCGCCGTGCGCATCCCCTGATCGACCTCAGGACCTTCTCCCGGCCCGCGTTCAGCACCTCGGTGGGCTGCATCGTGCTGGCCATGCTCGCGCTGGTCGGCCTGGAGCTGATCGCCGCCCAGTACCTCCAGCTGGTGCTCGGCCTGTCCCCGCTGGAGACCGGTCTCAGGCTGCTGCCGCTGACCTTCGCGGCGATGGCCGCGGGTCTCGCGGGCGCCAGGATGCTGCGCCGGTTCGGCCCGCGCCGCATGGTCTCGGCCGGCTTCTGCCTGACCGCCGCCGCCGTGGTGGCCCTCACCGCGATGGGCAGCCAGGACGACCCGGCGCTGATGCTGGCCGGCTTCGTGCTGCTCGGCTTCGGGCTGGAGACCACCCTGTTCGGGGCGTACGAGTCGATGCTGAGCGAGGCGCCCCCGGAGCAGGCGGGCGGCGCCGCGGCGATCGGCGAGACCTCCTACCAGCTCGGCGCCGGCATCGGCATCGCGCTCCTCGGCAGCGTCATGAACGCCGCCTACGCCCCCGGCCTCAGCAATGTGCCCGGGGTGCCCGAGCGGGCGTCGGCGTCCGCCTCGCACTCACTGGGTGAGGCCTACGAGGTCGCCGCCCAGCTCGGCGGCCCCGCCGGGACCGCCCTGCGCAACGCCGCCCGCCACTCCTTCGTGCACGGCCTGCATGTGACGCTGCTGGTCAGCGCGGGACTGCTGCTGCTCGGCGCGGCGATGGCGCTGCGGCTGCCGCGCCGGATGCAGTGCGAGCCGCCGGTCCTGGACGTGCCCGCTCCCCGCGAGGCCGCGGAGCCCCGGGTCTCCGAGCTGAAGGTGTGATCCCCCGCCGCGGGGCCGGGCTGGACGCGCGGCGGACCGCGTCGTAACGTCGCCCCGACCGCCTGACTAGCACTGCTAGTCGCACCGTCCCCGGAGGTCCCATGACCGCGAAGTCAGCGAAGTCCGCGAAGCTGCCGCCCTTCGACCCCGCAGACCCGCTCGGCATCGACGATCTGCTGGAGCCGGAGGACCTGGCGATCCGGGACACCGTGCGCGGCTGGGCGACCGACCGGGTGCTGCCGTACATCGCCGACTGGTACGAGAGGGGCGAGCTGCCCGGCATCCGGGAACTGGCGCGCGAGCTGGGCGGGATCGGCGCCCTCGGCATGTCCCTCGACGGCTACGGGTGCGCGGGCGCCAGTGCCGTGCAGTACGGGCTGGCCTGCCTGGAGCTGGAGGCGGCCGACTCCGGGATCCGCTCCCTGGTCTCGGTGCAGGGCTCGCTCGCGATGTACGCCATCCACCGCTACGGCAGCGAGGAGCAGAAGCAGCGGTGGCTGCCGCGGATGGCGTCCGGTGAGGTCATCGGCTGCTTCGGGCTCACCGAACCCGACCACGGCTCGGACCCGGCCTCGATGCGCACCCACGCCAAGCGCGACGGCTCCGACTGGGTCCTCAACGGGCGCAAGATGTGGATCACCAACGGCTCGGTGGCCGGGGTGGCGGTCGTCTGGGCGCAGACCGACGAGGGCATCCGCGGCTTCGCCGTGCCGACCGACGCCCCCGGCTTCTCCGCACCCGAGATCAAGCACAAGTGGTCGCTGCGCGCCTCCGTCACCAGCGAGCTCGTCCTCGACGACGTCCGGCTGCCCGCCGACGCGGTGCTGCCCGAGGTCACCGGGCTGCGCGGCCCGCTGAGCTGTCTGTCGCACGCGCGGTACGGGATCGTCTGGGGGGCCATGGGCGCCGCGCGCAGCTGTTTCGAGGCGGCGGTCGACTACGCCAAGTCGCGGGAGCAGTTCGGGCGGCCCATCGGCGGATTCCAGCTGACCCAGGCCAAACTCGCCGACATGGCGGTCGAACTGCACAAGGGGATTCTGCTCGCCCATCATCTGGGGCGGCGCATGGACGCCGGCCGCCTGCGTCCCGAGCAGGTCAGCTTCGGCAAGCTCAACAACGTCCGCGAGGCCATCGACATCTGCCGCACGGCCCGCACGATCCTCGGTGCCAACGGGATCTCGCTGGAGTACCCCGTGATGCGGCACGCGACGAACCTGGAGTCGGTGCTCACCTACGAGGGCACCGTGGAGATGCACCAGCTGGTGCTGGGCAAGGCGCTCACCGGGATCGACGCGTTCCGGTAGACGGCCGGACCGGGGGAGGAGGCGGGACCGGTGAGCGTCCTGACGCGGTTCTGCCTCAGCTCTGGTTGAAGAAGCCGTCCGCCCGGTGCGCGGCGGGCTCGCCGCTGACCACCTCGGTGTCGGCCGGGCTCAGCAGGAAGACCCGGTTGGACACCCGCTCGATGGAACCGCGCAGACCGAAGATCAGCCCCGCGGCGAAGTCCACCACGCGCTTGGCGTCGGCGGGCTCCATGTTGGTGAGGTTCATGACGACGGGCACACCGTCGCGGAACAGCTCGCCGATCGCGCGGGCGTCCCGGAAGCTGTCCGGGGTGATGGTCCCGATGCGGCGGCCCTTCTCCTCGGCGACGTCCGAGGCCACCTTGACCCGCGGATCGGTGACCCAGGCATCCTCGGACTCGGTCCCGTCGGAGTAGTCGTCGTCGTAGTAGCGCTCGTCTTCGGTGTCGTCGACGAGGCCCAGCCAGGCACTTGCCTTGCGTACCGATCCCATGGACGCCTCCTCTCACAGCGGTCTTGTCTTGCTTTCCGCACCCCTATGGTCGTCCATGATGCGGATGGCGCGCCAAGTGGATAGACGCCGCACGGGGGGTTTGTGACGGTACTGGTGCACGACCGATCCGTCGAGAGTCCGTGTTTCCCAAGGGTCTTGAAGTAAACGGCTGCTGACTGTGAGTGAAATATGATTCTTCGCGGCGTACGGGTGATGGGCGGCGCGTACGGGTGAATCCACGGGAATGAGGAGGCTCGATACGATGCCGCCGCTCAGTTCGTACTACTGCGACGGGGGACCACGTGTTCGGAATGGTCAGGCCCTGCCGGCACCGGCTGGGGGAGCGGTTCACGGCCCAGTGGATGGCGCACCTGTGCGGATTGTGCCTCGCCCTGCGCGGTGAGCACGGTCAGCTCTCCCGCATCGTCACCAACTACGACGGGCTGCTCATCTCGGTCCTGACGGAGGCTCAGGCGGGACGGGCCGAGGCGGGACGGCGCACGGCGGGACCGTGTCCGCTGCGCGGGATGCGCACCGCGTCCGTCGCAGACGGTGAGGGCGCCAGGCTCGCGGCGGCCGTCTCCCTGGTGCTCGCCTCGGCCAAGGTGCGCGACCATGCCGCCGACGGCGACGGGCTGCTGGCGCGCCGGCCGGTCGCGGCCGCGGCCCGCCGGGTCGCCGCGCGCTGGGACCGGGCGGGTGCCCGCACCGGCTCGGACGTCGGCTTCGACACGGCCGTTCTGCTGGAGGCCGTGGACCGCCAGACGGATGTGGAGGCCCTGGCCGGACCCGGCACCTCGATCCTCACGGTCACCGAACCCACCGAGACCGCCACCGCCGCCGCCTTCGCCCACACCGCGGTGCTCGCCGGGCGCCCGCACAACGCCGCGCCGCTCGCCGAGGCGGGGCGCCTCTTCGGACGTCTCGCGCATCTGCTGGACGCCGTGGAGGACCGGGAGGCTGACGCCGCGTCGGGTGCCTGGAACCCGCTCACCGCCACCGGCACCCCGCTCACCGAGGCGCGCCGGCTGGCCGACGACGCCGTGCACGGCATCCGGCTGGCGCTGCGCGAGGTCGACTTCAGCGACCGGGGGCTGGTGCATCTGCTGCTGGTGCACGAGCTCAGGCGCTCGGTGGACCGGGCTTTCGGCACGGTGCCGGTGTGCGCCTCCCATCAGCCGGGTCCGCACGGACAGCACCCGCAGAATCCACACGGGGGCGGCAGCCCCTATGGAAGCGGTCATCCGTACGGCGGTGGCGCGCCGTACGCGGGCGGCAATCCGTACGGCGGCGCGGGTGTGCCCGGTGGCGGTGGCGGCGGTGACTTCGGCGGGTCAGGCGGATCCGGCGGATCCGGCGGATCCGGCGGATTCGGCGGCGGGGCCGCGCCTCAGCCGCCGCGGCGGCGTGGCTTCTGGGCCGGGTGCGGGATGTTCTGGCTGCTGTGCTGCACCTGCAAGCTGTGCTGCGCCAAGGAGTACGAGGGGCCGTGGTCGCGCAAGAAGCGCGAGGGCTGCTGCCGTGACTGCGATTGCGACTGCTGCGAGTGCTGCGACTGCTGATGCGCTGTGTTCCGGCCATGGAACCCTGCGTGAGCTATGCGGAGGGGCGAATTCCGGACAACCCCCGGTGCGAGGTGTAAGCGCTCGCCCTGCCCTGACATGCGCTGTTCGTGGGTGACTTGGCCCTGGCCAGGGGGCAAGTCGCGCAGATGGTTCAAAGGTTGACGGCCGAAAGGCACCCTTGCGCCGAACGGTCGGTCGGCCGAATACTCGCCGTCAGCGCTTGTCAGGGACACAGCGAGTTCGGAATCCGGACACATTGCGTCCCCGGCTGCGCCTCACGGGCCCGAACCCCACGAGGGCCCCCGACTTCCTTTGTGGAGGAACGAAAAGTGAGGATCAAGCGCACCACCCCCCGCAGCGGCATTTCGAGACGGACCCGGCTGATCGCCGTCTCCACCGGCCTCGTGGCCGCTGCCGCGTTCGCGGTCCCCAGCGCGAATGCGTCCGACACCCCCACCACCTTCAGCGCCTCCGAGCTCAAGAGTGCGAGCAACTCCGTGCTGAAGGCCGACATCCCGGGCACCGCCTGGGCCGTCGACAGCAAGACCAACCGGGTGCTCGTCACCGTCGACAGCACCGTCTCGCAGGCCGAGATCGCCAAGATCAAGCAGCAGGCCGGCGAGAACGCCGACGCGCTGACCATCAAGCGCACCCCCGGCAAGTTCACCAAGCTGATCCAGGGCGGTGACGCCATCTACGCGAGCAGCTGGCGCTGCTCCCTCGGCTTCAACGTCCGGTCCAGCAGCGGCGCCGAGTACTTCCTGACCGCCGGTCACTGCACCGACGGCGCGGGCACCTGGTACTCCAACTCCGGCCGCACCACGGTGCTCGGCACCACCGCGGGCTCCAGTTTCCCGGGCAACGACTACGGCATCGTCCGGTACACCAACTCCTCCGTCAGCAAGCCCGGTACGGCCGGCGGCGTGGACATCGTGCGCGCGGGCACCCCGAGCGTGGGCACCACCGTCATCCGTGACGGCTCCACCACGGGTACGCACAGCGGCCGGGTCACCGCGCTGAACGCGACCGTGAACTACGGCGGCGGCGACATCGTCTACGGGCTCATCCAGACCACGGTCTGCGCCGAGCCCGGCGACTCCGGCGGCCCGCTCTACGGCAGCAACGGCACGGCCTACGGTCTGACCTCCGGCGGCAGCGGCAACTGCACCACCGGTGGCACGACCTTCTTCCAGCCGGTGACGGAGGCCCTGAGCGCCTACGGCGTCAGCGTCTACTGAGGCCTCGGGCACGGACCGCCCCACCGGTCCCGCCCGTTCCGCCGCAACCGGCTCACGGCGAGCCCCCGGCACCCGATCAAGGGTGCCGGGGGCTCGCCCCTTTTGTGTGGCTCGACGGCTTTTGACGGCGTGCCGGGTGTGCGGCCGGGCGCGGAGGTCCGGGGGTGGTGGCCGACGCCCGCGTGACGGTGCGCAGCACTGCTGCGCACCGTTCGGATTCGGACCCCGGCACCGTCGATTTTCAGCCAGGTGTAGATGGCATGAATCGGACCGCCGGTTACCCGCTCGTAATGTTTGCAGAGTGAACCGGACGCCGGGGTCAAGATGTGTCAGGACATAAGGGGCGTACGGTCGTTGTCGTACGCGCGTCTCGAAGTCGACCTTGTGTGCGCCCTGTGAGATTCGGAAGAGTAGGCGCCGTTCAACCGGTGCGGGCGTGGCCATTTTCTTGCGGGCCGCCCTCGTGACCGTACGCCTTCCGGTTCGTGAGGCCCCCACAGCCTCCCGGGCCGTCCCCCCACAGGAGGACGTGAGTTGAAGCACCGACGCATACCCAAGCGGCGTGCCGCCCTGGCCGGCGGGGCGGTAGTCGCCCTGGTCGCCGGCGCAGTCACCTTCCAGACTGCGAACGCGAGTGAGCCCCCGGCCGAATCCGCGCCCCGCACCCTCTCGGTGACCGCGGCCGGAAAGCTCGCCTCGACGCTGGCCGGCGAACTCGGCTCCGACGCGGCGGGTACGTACTACGACGCCAAGTCCAAGAGCCTCGTGGTGAACGTGGTCGACAAGGCCGCCGCCGAAACCGTCGAGAAGGCCGGAGCCAAGGCGAGAGTCGTCGCGAACTCCCTCGCCGACCTCAAGAGCGCCCGCACCACCCTCCAGCAGGACGCCACCATCCCCGGCACCTCCTGGGCGACCGACCCGGTGACCAACAAGGTCGTCGTCACCGCCGACCGCACGGTCTCCAAGGCCGAGTGGGCGAAGCTCACCGAGGTCGTCGAGAAGCTCGGCGGCAAGGCCGAGCTGCAGCGCACCAAGGGCGAGTTCAAGCCCTTCATCGCGGGCGGCGACGCCATCACCGGCAACGGCGGGCGCTGCTCGCTCGGCTTCAACGTCACCAAGGGCGGCGAGCCGCACTTCCTGACCGCGGGGCACTGCACCGAGGGCATCTCCACCTGGTCGGACTCCTCCGGCAACGTGATCGGCGAGAACGCCGCCTCCAGCTTCCCGGGCGACGACTACGGCCTGGTCAAGTACACCGCCGACGTGGACCACCCGAGCGAGGTGAACCTCTACAACGGCTCCTCGCAGGCCATCTCGGGCGCCGTCGAGGCCACCGTCGGCATGCAGGTCACCCGCAGCGGCTCCACCACCCAGGTCCACTCCGGCACCGTCACGGGCCTGGACGCCACCGTGAACTACGGCAACGGCGACATCGTCAACGGCCTGATCCAGACCGACGTCTGCGCCGAGCCCGGCGACAGCGGCGGCTCGCTCTTCTCGGGCGACAAGGCGGTCGGCCTCACCTCCGGCGGCAGCGGCGACTGCACCTCCGGCGGCACGACCTTCTTCCAGCCGGTGACGGAGGCCCTGTCGGCCACCGGCACCCAGATCGGCTGACGCGACACCCGCACCACGCACAGAAGTCCCGCTCCTGGCGCCAGGGGCGGGACTTCTCGCGTGTGTGCCGGCGCGGAGCGGCCGGTGGCCGGCCCCGCGCGGTGGCCGCCGGTGACGGGTGGGACGCGGGCGTTCAGCCGGTTTGTGCCCGGTCGTCCTCCTTCGCGCGCAGGCGCGCCATCAGCAGCGTCACCGCGATGCCCGCCAGCGCCCACGCCGAGAGCACCAGCAGCGAGACGGTGATGCCGTGGCCGTCGAAGTACACGATGGAGCGCGCCGCCCAGGTCCCCGCGCCCGGCGGCAGCGCCGGGCCGATCGCCGCCCAGAACGGCGGCAGCAGCGGCGCCGGCAGCGCCCCGCCCGCGCTCGGGTTGCCCAGGATCACCACGAGCAGGATCGCCACGCCGATC
>Ga0207873_1003709_pt1 | contig 10794 bp, 12 predicted proteins | sample BGWIniCompost_FD_187373 | JGI IMG/M metagenome (GOLD analysis project Ga0207873, IMG submission 187373) | Cellulose adapted compost microbial communities from Newby Island Compost Facility, Milpitas, CA, USA - BGW Initial Compost (SPAdes)... ... | reverse complement strand
CCTACGCGAAGCTCCTGCTTAACACGCACGCCGCTTTCCGCCACCTGTTCGTACAACTTGTTCATTGCCTTCCGGCTTCTCTCCAGCAATTTCATCGTGAAGAGCTTGTTTTCCCAATTGCCTGAAACATCTACCTCGCCCGTTATTTTGAAAGAACTTCCGGAGGCCTCCTCGACCACATGCAGCAAAATCAGCTGTCCATTGGCCTTCCTTGCAATATCGCTGGCCACATCAACGGCGATCTGAGCGGGTTTGGAAAAATCGGTGGGGACAAGAATACGTTTCATGTTAAGCGGGATTTAAAAACTTATCCAAATAAAGTAATTATTTCGAAATTTCTGAGAGGTATGCCGCAAAGGCCCGTCAAAAGGCGTCGATCAGGTGCCACGCCATAACAAAACAGGCGATAAGCTTGAGCAAGGTACCCGCCAGAAATCCCATGAACGAGCCCACGGCCGCGCGCAGGGCATGCTCAGACTGCGCTTTGCCAATCATCTCACCCACGAAAGCCCCAACAAACGGACCTATTACGAGTCCTAAGGGTGGAAAAAACAGTCCGACGAGAAGTCCAATCGTACACCCCCACATGCCATACTTCGTCCCACCAAACCGCCGGGTACCGTACAAAGGAATGACGTAATCGAGGACGGTTACCACAAGGGTAACGCCCGCCCATATCAGCAAAAATCGTGTTGTATAAGGCGGATCTGATTGCAATTGCTGGATAAGAAGCGCTACGTAGCACAGCGGGGGACCCGGCAGAAATGGCAACACGCAACCGGCGAGGCCGACGAGCATAAGGGCGATACCCAGAATAAGAAGTACGACATCCATGCCTTAACGCCGATAATCTTTTCCGGGATGTTCGGCAACGAACTTTTCAATTCCTTTCCGATCCTGCAGCGTGACGTACACAGTAGTTCCGCGCTTGCCGCCGAATACAAGATTGCTGCAGCGCTTGCCCTTCAACGGAACTTCCCGCACAAGGGTGCCTTCGGGAGAGAGAATGGCGATGGTGCCTTTTCCATATCGGGTAACGAACAGATTACCCCGACTGTCGGTCGCCATGCCGTCAAAACCGTGATCGGAAAATTCAGCGAACAACCGCTTATTGGAGAGGTCTCCAACCTCGTCAACGTCGAACGCCCAGATCTTCCGTTGTACGCTCTCGTTGACATAAAGTATCTTCTCATCGGGGCTAAAAGCAATACCGTTGGTGGTGCCCATGTTCCCATCGAGCAAGACGACCTTTCCTCCCTGATCAATGCGCCAGAGCTGCCCCGTGCCGTTCTTCCAATTTGGATCAGTGGCGAAGATCTGGTCCTTCCGATTTATGACAATGTCGTTGGGCTGATTGAATCGCGGTTCATGCACATAGACGCTTACCGCGCGTGTTTTCATGTCAACCTTCAACACATTATGTCCCGTGAAGTCTGCCAGATACATATCACCGCGACTATCGAATTTGATACTATTGGCGGTGCTCCCTTCGGGCAGTTCGAGGAAGAGGCGGGCCTTGCCGTTGGGCTTGACGACGCCGATCGTCCCGTCGCGGCCAAAGTTTACGACATACAGGTAACCCTTGTCGTCAAAGGCGGGTCCCTCAATATTGTTCGAGAACAGGTTCTCGGCCGTATGGTCTGTGGAAACATAGAGGGTTTGGGCGCCGACGGCAGAAACGCCGATGGCAAACGCGGAAATCAGGACAAGAATGCGTGTCATAGATGTGGCTTCAATAGAGCATCATACACCAATGTTAGCAATTCTTTCGCAGAACGGGAGGAGAAACAATAAAAAAAGCCTTTCCGAAGAAAGGCCTTTTAGGAGCTAAATCAACTTAACCTATTGCTTTTTTCTGATGCGTTTAGAACCAGAAATATTTGCTCTTTCCTCTTTGGTCGACAACCTCAAACGAATATCGGCCAAAGGTGTCCTTAAAGTTGTACACCTGGGCGAAGTCACCCGCAATCACGCGGCTTTCTTCATGCACAAGGCGTGAACGCTCGTCATAAATCCGGATGCGAATCGGTTCGTTCTGCGCATGGGCCACCGCGAGGAGATACTTGCCCGGCTCCGCCATTATCTTACTTACATGGATGGCTTTGGGATCAGCGGCGGGTTTGTGAGCGATCTGCTTTACATATCTTTCACCACCATCAATCACCTCGATAGTGTACTGACCTGAAGTCAGTCCTTTGAAATTCAGCGGGCGAATAAACCCTTCCAATCCGGTGATCATCTCGGTGTGCAGCACGCCTCCGTTGGCGTTGAGAATGTTCAACCGTACCTTTGCACTTTCACTCCCCTTGTAGATCACTTTGTATACGTCTGTTCCTTGAAACGCCACAACCGTCATCTTGGGATCATCATTTCCTGCAAATGCAGCGGCAGTTGCTGCCACCATCATTGCTACTACTATCAAACGCTTCATCATCTTCATCTCTCTCTTTTGCAATTACGCTGCAAATATACGCCGCATGCCGGCCAATGTCCCGACCTTGTAAGGAATAGAGGACGATTGATGGAAATAACGATTGCAGCGTTGCTAAAAAGTTTTATAGCCTTGCAGCCAAAAAATCAGGAGGGCAGATCGCGCGAATACTGAACAAAGACAAGAGAGAAAAGGTTTGCAGGGAAACGATATTTCCCTGCAAACGTTAATGTTCCAATTAAGGTTTTGACAACCGAACAGTACGACCGGCCGAATCAGTCACTTCAAAAATGTGTGTACCGTTGATGTTCCGCAAGTTGTAAAGGCCCGCGAAATCACCCTCAACTTTCTGCACCTCTCTGTACACCAACTCATTGTGCTTATTCAGAATCTTCACAGTGAGGACATCGGGTGTCTTGTTCGGCACCAGCAGCACATATCGATCAGGTTCTCCTTTCAGTCGTGTAAGATGCGCCACTCTTTGGTCGCGATTCCTGCCATGTTCGACAGTCTGAAATCGTTTTCCGTCTTCATCGTCAATTTCGATCAGGTACCTACCCGCAGGCAACCCTGAAAAGTTGTACGGACGCATAAACTCGTCCACGTTCGAAATCACTTCACTAAAAACAAGCGTGCCTGCATCATTGTAGATAGCAACCTTCACTTTACCACGATGCTCGGCCTTGTAGAAAAGCTGGATAACACTTCCCTTCTTCAGAACAGACACACCAAAAGGCGAGTCAGGTTTGGCAGCTGGGTTTGCGGTCTTTGCGCTTACCTGTCCGATTGCGAACAGAGCGATAACGAACACTAACATTCTTTTCATAACCGTGAGTTTGTTTGTATACAGCACATAGACGAGTGCTTGCAATCGATTGTTGCACGGCTTAAAAAAAATTCTTGCACTTTCTTTTCGAAAGGTACACGCATAAAAAAGTTGTCTCATACGAGACCTGGCCGTAGGAAGTTTCACGGCGAATGCCAGACACAAAAAAAATATCTAATTAAGATGGAAACGCTCGCGCGTCTTCTCTACCTGTTTCAGGATGTGAAGCTGGAACAACAGGTGGTTCATTAGAAATGAATTGCGCTTTTCACCGGACAGCGTCAGAAACCGGTATCGGTCTGTAGCGGTGAGGTTGAGTTCGGCAGCGAGTTGATAAAGGGTAAATGCCCTGAAGTGGTGATTGATATTGCGCTTCGATTGAAAATCTATGAATAGTTCATAAAGGGCAACACCTGGCATAGTGTGCATATCAACATGCCATTGCGCAATGCTCCCACCCGGATAGCGCTTATTGCGGTAATTGCTGAACAGGCGGTCGGTTGAAAAAGTATCGATACACCGCACGACAATATCCGACTCTCCGGCCGGGTACCGCTTTACTACGCTCTCCAGTTTCATCAAAGCCCCTATGCGACGTTTGTTGCAGGGATGCTCAAAGAAGATACCGAAACTGATATCGGTTGTCTCTGCGTCTTCGAGGAGTTGCCTGTAGCGTGGCTCGAAGATGTGCAGCGGCACCAGTTCTCCGGGGAGTGGTAGTAGCGTCAGGGGAAACATGGGTATGATACTTCGTTCGGCCATACCTTCCTTTTCTGAATCAAAAAGTAATGAGACATTCCACGGGGCAGTCGAACTGGCTTCGAAGGGTCTCAGCGCCCGACAAAAAGCCGAGTTGCACCAGGAAAGAGAAGCCGGCCACACTTCCTCCGAGCGCCTCTACCAACTTGCCCGCGGCCGCGGCCGTACCTCCGGTTGCAAGCAGATCGTCATGGACCAGGACGCGCCATCCGGGCTTCACAGCATCAACGTGCATCTCAATTTCAGCGCTCCCGTATTCAAGTTCGTATTGTTGTCGCTGCGTCTTATAGGGAAGCTTGCCGGCTTTTCGCACCGGAACAAAAGCGCAATTGAGACGCTGCGCGAGTATAGCTCCAAGGATAAATCCGCGCGCTTCGATGCCCGCGATCGCATCAATGCGTATATTGGTGTAGCTGGATATCAACGCATCAACTGCATCCCGCACAAGCGCAGGCTCAGAAAGCAATGGAGTGATATCCTTGAAAAGAATACCTGGCCGGGGGTAGTCGGGAACATCGCGAATAACGGACTTGATCTTTGCGGCAATATCCATAGCTCTATTTTCATCAAACGCTTCCGCGGTGTTGCTGGACTTTCCCACGGAGGATAACGGTTTCGATCAGCGAACTACCCCACGCATAAGCCAGATACGCAATAGAAGGCATGGGGCGCGTAATCAAAATGTTGGCCAGCTTGCCGCGCGTGATGCTCCCCAACGCGTCAGTCCACTCAAGCGCTGCGGCCGCATTCAGGGTCACGGCGTTCAATGCCTCCTCTGGAGAGAGGCGCATGCCAATGCAGGCCAGTGCAACCATTAACGACATGTTTCCTGTCGGAGCACTTCCCGGATTGTAATCCGAGGCCACCACCAACGGCAGGCCCGCATCGATCATGCGGCGCGCCGGCGGATAAGGAAGGCGAAGAAAGAAGGCGGCTCCCGGCAGCACTGTCGGAATGGTCCTCCCCTTGCGAAGCACTTGAATTTCTGACTCACCAATTGATTCGAGGTGATCGACAGTCAGTGCACCGCACTGCACCGCGACCTGGACCGCACCCGAGTTCGACAATTGATTCGCATGCACTCGGCCCTTCAGACCGTATTGTAAACCCGCTGTGAGAATCGCTTCCGTCTCCTGTACCGTGAAAAATCCTTCCTCGCAAAATACGTCAATATAGTCCGCCAGGTTCTCCCCAGCGACCGCGGGAATCATCTCTTCAATGACAGACCTCACGTATAGTTCGCGCGTCGTACCCTGGGGCACGGCGTGCGCTCCCAGAAAGGTGGTGCGAACCGGTAACGGCGTATCACGACCAATGCGGCGGGCCACCCGCAGCATCTTCAGTTCATCGGCTGTTGTAAGTCCATAACCGCTCTTGATTTCAACTGCACCGGTACCGGTGGAAATGATTTCGTCGACCCGCGTCAAAGTCCGTTCAAAAAGTTCTTCCTCAGAAGCGGCCCGGACTTTGGCGGCCGAGTTCAGAATGCCACCGCCACGCGCGGCGATCTCCTGATAGGACATCCCGCGGATTTTCATGACAAACTCTTCCTCCCTGCTGTTCGCGTATACGAGGTGGGTATGGCTGTCGACAAACGACGGAAAAACAAAGCGTCCGGAAGCGTCGATCCGGCGCTCCGCCTTCATGGAAGGAAGTTCGGCCATATTGCCGTAGCCGGATATTTGTTCACCTTCAATGGCGAGCCAGGCATTTTCGATTACGGGCAGTACGCTCATGTCCTGACCGCATACGAGGCCTGTGTTTCCATCGCGGACCTGTACGAGTCCCTTTATATCATGAATCAGGATGTCACAGGTCACCGATCGCTGATACGATTACTTTTGGAAGGATTCGACTTTGTAATCCAGGGTACTTCCAAACATCGGGAAGGACACCTTGACGAGAGCAAAGAAGGTTCTGCCCTCGATGCCGGGGCGATATCCGATTTCGGCTCCATACGCCCAGCTGAACGTTCTGTTAAACTTGCCTTCGATTCCGGCGCGTGCGCCAAAAGACTTAAGGCTGATGGGACTGACATCGTATGTGCGCCGTCCCGTGATGGGTGCGTTGGGATCGCTATGGGTAAAGCTCACATCATCGATGTTTATACTGGGCGCGTAAATAAGGTCGAAGAACACGGTTAACATAAGGTCGTCAACACCCTGCTCATAGGTATCGAAGTCGACTGCCACGTTACGCATCCAGGCCATAGAGCCACCCAGATAAACGTTGGCGGCCGAGATGTTGGTATAAAGATTAAGCGGCTCCTCGCGGTTGCCCTCGCCGACGGTCGGCGGCAGGCTATTACCTTCGGCATCTTTGAGGTCGGCATTGGAAAGACCCTGGGCCTCTAAAGCCCCCGACAGGTCGGTAGTGGCGGCCCACGAAAATCCGCCGGCGCGCACACCGTATATTTTCCGGACCTTGGCCGGGACGGAGGTACTCACGGGCATACGCGACGCCCAGCGATTGCCTCGATAACTCTTTCGGTAGAGCACCATTTTGGTACTGGAACTCTCCTCAAAATCGCGCACATGCCACGTGCCTCCGAGCTCAAAATAGTTGAACACCTGGGAGCGGTTGTCCTGGAGGCTATTGTCATTGGCAAGGCTGCGGTTCAAATCAAAAAAGGAACTGCTGTACGTTTTCCGGAATGATGCCTTAAAATCGGCTTTGTCTTGCAGATAGTACTGCGCCTCCAGCCCGAATCCCGCATTGGTATTGGCGACAAACAGTTCACCATAGAGTGGTTGAAACCCAATGAAGAGCTTATTGACAGCATAAGGCTCATCGTAGACCGGTTCAAAGGTTACGGCATTCCTGTCCTCGAGGGTCTGTGAAAAAACGTTGAACGCTACGGTCAACAACACAGCCTGAGCCACGACAAAAAATCTTTTCATAGGTCGGGTAAGGTGTCAATAATAAAGTAAAGGTAACAAAATATGGGGAAAACAAGTGGTCGCGAATAGTGCCCACCGAACGCGCTGGACCGTTCAACACGTATGGGATCCGGTAAACATTTACTCTGCGATTATCTGCGGGCTCCGGGATTTTTTTGGAGTTTTCAACGTTAGTCCGATTTTATCCGGCTTCGACGAAGCCGCGCCGCAAGAAATTGCGTTCCGGGTGCTTTTTCCGAATGGCAATTTTGCCTTACCTTGCCCACTTTTGTGAAAGAAGGGTGCGGTTGAGCGTCTATCGGTTTCGATAAAATGCTTTGAAACGAACGCATCAAAGGCTAAATGGCTGTTCTGGCGTAAATTTTTAAGCGCAACTGCTGATTTGCCTATTCACACATTAATTTCATCATGTTTACAGATCTCGAGTTCATCAATATTCTTGCATTCTTACCGGAGACCCTTAACCCGGAAACCCTTATTCGTTTTGGAGGCCTGGGGCTGCTGTTGCTGATTATATTCGCCGAAACCGGCGTCTTTTTCGGGTTCTTTTTACCGGGCGATTCCCTGCTGTTTGTAGCGGGGTTGCTGGCGGAATCCGAGTTCCTCGATGTTCACATCGGCGTACTCATCCTGCTTCTTATTATCGCTGCGATCTCCGGCTCGTTCGTGGGATACATGACCGGGCGATGGGCTGGATTCTATTTAATGAACCGAAAAGACACATTCTTTTTCAAGAAGAAGTACATCGACGTCACCCAGGCCTTCTACCAGAAGCATGGCATGATGGCGTTTATCCTTGGCCGATTCCTTCCGGTCGTACGTACGTTCGTTACCATCCTGGCGGGTATGGCACGTATAGACTTTCCTAAATTTATGATTTTCAATCTTTTGGGGGCATCGATTTGGATTGTAACGATGGTGATGGCCGGTCACCTGCTCGGGCGGGCGTTTCCCAACATTACCTCGTACCTTGAGTTGATCATAGTGGGGATGATTATCATATCGGCCATTCCGGTCGTGATGACCTGGCTAAAAAACCGCAAGCTACTGGCGAAAGACTAAGCGATAGCGGGCTGTTTTGCGGGAGGTGTGGGGGTGCCGGATATGGCGTTTTATCCGAAGCGGGACTTGTCGTTGACCTAAAGAATTTGAAGATTTATTTTGCAGTTCATCCGAAAAGCAGGATTTTTAACGCTTCTTAATTACTTTTACCAACTATAACATTAACAATAAACCTAAATCATTATTAACATGGCACAAAAACGTGGTGGCTCACTTGGAGAAAGCCTCAGATCAACTTTCGCAGCAATTGTTATTCCGTTAGAAATTATTATTGCCTATTTGATTTTTCAATATGTATTGGGGAACCCTGCCAACTTCGTAGACAATGACCCGAACAACCACCCGCTTCCCGGTAACTGGCTTGGCATTATCTACAAAGGCCGCATCGTTGTGGCTATCCTGATTGCCCTCCTCATGATTACCATCACCTTCGCCATTGAGCGTTTGATCACCATCAGCCGCGCAACCGGCCGCGGTAATGTGAAGAAATTTGTCGGCAAAATTCGCGCACTTGTGTCCTCAGGCAATATAAGCCAGGCGATTCAGGAATGCGACCGTCAACGCGGCTCAGTAGCAAACGTCGTAAGAGCCGGTTTGATGAAATTCGACGAGCTGTCCCGCAATCACGAACTGGAACCCGAGAAAAAAGTGTTATTGGTTCAGAAGGATATCGAGGAGACAACCCAACTGGAAATGCCTATGTTGGAGAAGAACCTGGTTATTATTGCGACCATCGCCTCGATTGCTACCCTTATGGGTCTCCTGGGAACGGTAACGGGTATGATCGCGGCCTTCAGCGCCCTTGCACAATCAGGTGCTCCTGACGCCATCGCTCTGGCAAACGGTATTTCCGAGGCTCTTATCTGTACAGCGATGGGTATTGGTATCTCTGCTCTTGCCATCATCCTGTACAACTACTTTACAACGAAGATCGACGCGCTGACTTACGGCATTGATGAAGCCAGCTACAGCATCGTACAAAACTTTACGGCTCACGTGAAAGCCTAAGTTCGAACGTCAAACTAAGACGATATGGGAAAGGTCAAAGTACATAGAAACCCTCCGTCACTGGATATGACGCCCATGGTGGACCTGGCGTTCCTGCTCGTAACATTCTTCATGCTTACGACAACAATGGCACCTCAGGAACCCGTCGTGGTCGACATCCCCAGCTCGGTATCGGAGATTATCCTGCCCGATAAAGACAGGATGATTATTTCGGTTGCCGACGATGGACGGGTGTTCTTCGATATGGATAACAAGAACTACCGGGCGCAGATGATCCGGCAAATGGGCAGCAAGTATGGTATTGCCTTTACTGATCAACAGGTAAACGCATTCTCCATCATGGCGGGCTTCGGCGTACCCCTGGGTTCGCTTCCGCAGTTCCTCGATATGGACCCGGAAGACCGCAATACCATTCAGCAACCCGGGATCCCTGTTGATTCAGCGAACAACGAGCTATCTGACTGGGTCGTGTTCGCCCGTATGGCCAATCCGCGCGTTCGGGTGGCGATCAAGGGTGACCGCGACACCAATTACAAGGTCATGGAAAGCGTTATCAACACGCTGATCGACCGCCGTGTTCTGCGATTTAACCTGATCACAAACCTGGAGTCGGAAGGCTGACAGGAAACTAGAATTTAACGACCAAGTTTTAAAGTTATGGCAGAAGTACAACAACAAGGCGGCGGTGGTAAGGACGGCGGAAAGGTCCGTGCCAAGAAGCAGTCGACGAAAATCGACATGACGCCTATGGTCGACCTGGCCTTTTTATTGTTGACCTTCTTTATCCTCACAACCACGTTCAACAAACCGAAGACGATGGAAGTGAATATGCCTGACAAGGTGGATAACCCGGACCAGCAGACGAAAATCAACGAAAGAGATATTCTGAACCTGGTTCTGGCAGAAGACGACAAAATTTTCTGGTGGATTGGTCTGGAGCCTCCAATCAATGAAACCAACTATTCGGCTAACGGTGTTCGCCGGGTGGTGTTGGAGCAGATGCAGGCGAATCCCAAAATAATGGTGCTGATTAAGCCCAAGGATGAGGCCCGGTACGAAAATATGGTGAACATCCTCGATGAGATGGAAATCACCAATATGCAACGGTACGCAATCGTGGATTACTCGCCTGATGATGAAGCGATCATCACCGGCAATATTCCGGTTGAGGAGGTAGTGCAGGAGGCGCCGTAAAAAAAAGTTTGTGGAATCCGGAAGCTTGCTGCATCTGGAAGATATAAAAGAGGAATTATGAAAACAGGAAGTATGGCTCAGCGGTGGGAAGACATTGTCTTCGAAAACCGCAACAAGGATTACGGGGCGTACGTACTCAGGACCATTTACGGCAAGAACGTCGTCAGCGGCACTATTGTTACGCTGATCGTGATGGCGCTCATCGTTCTGTCTCCGAAAATCGCGGAGATGTTTAAGTCCGAAGAGGTCGTTGAAAAAGCGCCGCCGCGGAAGCTCGTGTATACGGAATTGTCGGCTCCGCCGCCAATTGACAAACCGAAGCCGCCGCCACCACAAGTCCAGCTTCCCAAACTGCAAAAGGTGATCAAGTTTGTTCCGCCGAAAGTAGTGAAGGAAGAAGTGGTGGAGGAAGTACCAACCATTGAAGAAATCAAGCAGAACGAAGTTGCCGCTGTCGAGGTAGAAGGCCCTACTGAGGTAGTCTTCGAAGAACCGGTAGAAGAGGTTGTTGTTGTTGAGGACGAGAATAAAATCTTTACCGTCGTTGAACAGCAACCTGAATTCGAAGGCGGCTACGAAGCCATGATGAACTTCATCCGTAAAAACATGCGCTA
>Ga0207873_1003707_pt1 | contig 10797 bp, 11 predicted proteins | sample BGWIniCompost_FD_187373 | JGI IMG/M metagenome (GOLD analysis project Ga0207873, IMG submission 187373) | Cellulose adapted compost microbial communities from Newby Island Compost Facility, Milpitas, CA, USA - BGW Initial Compost (SPAdes)... ... | reverse complement strand
GAGCGGGGCGGTGCCCGGGGGAGAGCGGAGGCGCCCCCAGCCGGACGGTGCCCGAGAGGGCGGGCAGACCGACCCGAGCCGAGCGCTGCCCGAGAACCCCGGCAGACCGACCCGAGCCGAGCAGTGCCCGGATCCCTGTACCATGCAGGGGACCCCAGATCGAACCAACTCTGCCTGATGCAGAGCTGGCGCGACCGTATGGCGGCCGGGTGCCCTGAGCTGTGGCACCGGTATCTACCGCAGTCAGCGCAAGAGGACAGCTCTCGGCGCGCCCGCAGACCGGGCCTGCGCTACCAGGCGGCAGAAAGGCACGGGCCGTGGCATCCACGGTCACCACGTCGAAGAAGTCGAAGGATTCGGCTGCTGCCACCTCCCGTCCGGGATACGGCCGGCTGCTGCGCACCCGCGGCGCCTGGACCTTCCTGCTCCCCGGCTTCGCGGCACGTCAGCCGTTCGCGATGCTCACCCTCTCCATCGTGCTCCTCGTGCAGCACACCACCGGCTCCTACGGCGCGGCCGGCGCCGTCGCGGCCGCCACCGGCGTCTCCATGGCGCTGTTCGCCCCCTACAGCGGGCGGCTCGCCGACCGGTACGGCCAGCGCGCCGTGCTCGTGCCCGGCGTCGTCGTGCACGCCGCGGCGGGCCTCGGCCTGACCGCGCTGGCGCTGGCCGGTGCCCCGCTGTGGGCGCTGTTCGCCGCCGCCGTGCCCACCGGCGCCTCGGTGCCGCAGATCGGCCCGATGGTGCGCGCCCGCTGGGGCGTGATCCTCAAGAACCCCCGGCTGATGACCACCGCCGCGGCCTTCGAGTCCGTCACCGACGAGCTGACCTTCGTGGTCGGCCCGCTGCTGGCCACCGCGCTGTGCACGGCCGTCGACCCGGCCGCCGGCCTGATCGCCGAGGCCTCGCTGACGCTGATCGGCGGCCTGCTGTTCGCCGCCCAGAAGCGCACCCAGCCGGCGGTCGGCGTCGACGGGGGCACGCGCGTGGAGCACGGCTCCGCGCTGCGCGTCCCCGGCGTGCGGGTGCTGATCGTGACCTTCCTGGGCATCGGATCCGTCTTCGGCGGCATGCAGGTGTCGCTCGCGGCCTTCACCCAGTCGATCGGCGAGCCCGGCCTCAACGGCGTCCTCTACGGCATCTTCGCCACCGGCAACATGCTCTCCGGCATCGCCTGCGGCGCCATCGCCTGGAAGATCGCCCCGCAGCGGCGCCTGGTCCTCGGCTATGCCGCGCTCGCCCTGACCGCGTCCGCCCTGTGGACCGCGCACTCGGCGCTGCTGCTCGCCGGACTCGGCCTGCTGGTCGGCATGTGCATCGCACCGGCCCTGATCACCGGCTACACGATCGTCGAGGAGCTGGTGCCGGCCGGTGCCCGCACCGAGGCGTTCACCTGGCTCACCGGGGCGGTCGCGCTCGGCCAGGCGGCCGCCGTCACCCTCGCAGGGCAGCTGGAGGACCGCCTGTGGACCGGCGCCGGCTTCCTGGTGCCGATGGGCGGCACCGTGCTGGCCCTGGTGACGCTGCTGGCACTGCGGTCACGGCTGGTGCCGGGCCCGAAGGCGCGCACCGTGGCACGTGGCGTCGGTCACCGCACGCCCGTCGCAGTGGACTGAACGCAAGGAATGAGTCACTATGGTTCGTCGTTAGCACTCATCGAGTGAGAGTGCCAGGAGGAAGACAGTGCCCACCTATCAGTACCAGTGCACCGAGTGCGGCGAGGGCCTCGAGGCGGTGCAGAAGTTCACCGACGACGCCCTGACCGAGTGCCCCAGCTGCAAGGGCCGCCTGAAGAAGGTGTTCTCGGCGGTCGGCATTGTCTTCAAGGGTTCCGGCTTCTACCGCAACGACAGCCGCAACACCTCCTCGAGCAGCTCCCCCGCCTCGAAGTCGTCGAGTTCCTCGTCGTCCTCGGACTCCGGGTCCGGCTCGTCTTCCTCGTCGTCCTCGTCCTCGACGAGCAGCAGCTCCACCAGCACCACCGCCGCCTGAGGCGGGCGGGCAGCACCGCCGCCACAGAACGCGCCTCAGCGCCGCCCGGGCGGGCGGCTCACCGGCACAGCCTTCCGGACCCCGTCGTCCTGCGACGACGGGGTTCTCGGCGTTCGACGACGGGGTCCTCGGCGTTCGACGACGGGGTTCTCGGCGTTCGGCGACGGGGTCCTCGGCGTTCGCACGGGCCGTTAGGGTTCGGGGCATGGCGAACACGGCGAACGCTTCCGCGCCCGCGGCCGAGATCGGTGTGATCGGCGGCTCCGGCTTCTACTCCTTCCTCGACGATGTGACCGAGGTCCAGGTGGACACCCCCTACGGGGCGCCCAGCGACTCCCTCTTCCTCGGCGAGGTGGCCGGCCGCCGGGTCGCCTTCCTCCCCCGGCACGGCCGCGGTCACCATCTGCCGCCGCACCGGATCAACTACCGGGCCAACCTCTGGGCGCTGCGCTCGGTGGGCGTGCGCCAGGTCCTCGGGCCGTGCGCGGTGGGCGGGCTGCGCCCCGAGTACGGGCCGGGCACGCTGCTCGTCCCCGATCAGCTGGTGGACCGCACCAAGTCCCGGATCGGCACCTACTTCGACGGGCTGCCGCTGCCCGACGGCACGGTGCCGAACGTGGTGCATGTGTCGCTGGCCGACCCCTACTGCCCGACCGGTCGTGCGGCCGCGTTGAAGGCGGCGCGCGGGCGGGACTGGGATGCGGTCGACGGAGGCACGCTGGTCGTGGTCGAGGGGCCCCGCTTCTCCACCCGCGCGGAATCGCTGTGGCACCAGGCGCAGGGCTGGTCGGTGGTGGGCATGACCGGCCACCCGGAGGCGGCACTCGCCCGCGAGCTGGAGCTCTGCTACACCTCGCTGACCCTGGTCACCGACCTCGACGCGGGCGCGGAGACCGGGGAGGGCGTCTCGCACGACGAGGTGCTGCGGGTGTTCGCGGCGAACGTGGACCGGCTGCGGGGGGTGCTGTTCGACGCGGTGGCGGCGCTGCCGGCGAACGAGGAGCGGGACTGTCTGTGCACGTCGGCGCTCGGGGGGATGGATCCGGGGTTCGAGTTGCCGTAGGGCGGGCTGAGGCATGAGCGGGTGACCGGCAGGGGGGCCTGGACGGCTCGGGGAGCGGAAACGGGTCGGGGAGCCCCGGAGCAGGCCGGGAGGTGGGGCGGCTCGGGGAGCCGGAGCGATGGGAGAACCGGAGCGGCTCGGGGGGAGCGGCTCGTTCGGGTGAGCGGGATTTCCACAGGCCGAAGCGTTTCCACAGGGTCCGGCGGAGATCGGCGCGAGGCCTCATCGTGGGGATCGCAAGCCGGTCTCCGTCACCAGGTGGTGGTCCTCATGTCACTGCGTCAGTCCGCTCGCCCGACGTCGCGTCCGTCCTCTCCTCAGCTCTCCCGGCAGGCCCTGGCGCCCTCGGTCCCGCCCCGCGTCTCCGCCGCCGGCTCCCCGGTCTCCGGCCCGCCCGGAGCCGAGGTGCCTCCCCCCTGCGAGGTGCCGCACTTCCCTCCCGTGCGGGTGCGCGCCGGTCTGCTGGGGTCCCCCGCGCTGGCCCGGCACCGCAGGCGGGCCGTGGCGGTGGGCCTCGCGGTGACGGCTGCGGCGCTGGTCGCGGCCGGGCCCCGGGACGGCAGCGACCGCTCCCGCGGCCATCCCGAGCGGACACCGGCCTCCCGCGCGGCCCCGGCGGCGACCGGCGAGCGTGCCCCGGCCCGGACGGCGCGCGCCGTGGCGGCGAGGGTCTCGGCACCGGTACGGATCTCCGACGCGGCCACGGTCCGGCTGCTGCGACCGGGCGATCGCGTGGACGTCATCGCCGCCGAGGACACGGCGACCGGAGGCAAGGTCCGCGTCGTGGCCCGCGGCGCGCGGGTCCTTGAGGTCCCCGAGCCGGAGGCGGAGGTCCCGAAGGAAGCCGGCGCCCTGGTGGTCCTCTCGGTACCGCGCCCCGTGGCTGCCGAACTCGCCGGCGCGAGCGCCACGGCACGGCTGGCGGTGACCCTGTGCTGAAGTCCCTTGCCCCCGCCCCGAACACTCCTGTGCCCGCCGCCCCGGACGCCTTCGCCGCCGCCGTCCTGGACGCCCCTGTCACCACCCGGCCGCCGCATCCCCCGTCCGAGCGATCCGATTGGACAGGCCCGCACGGCGTTGCCGTAGGTTGCCAAGCGTTTTGTTGCACGCACCGTGTACGCGAGATGGGGCCCGAAGGTGAGCGAGAAGAAGGAATCCGTGTGGCAGGGCTTCAAGGCCTTCCTGATGCGCGGGAACGTCGTCGATCTGGCCGTCGCCGTGGTGATCGGCGCCGCGTTCACCAACATCGTCAACGCGTTCGTGCGGGGCGTGATCAACCCGCTGGTCGGCGCCTTCGGCACCAAGAACCTCGACAGCTACTCCTCCTGCCTGAAGGGCCCCTGCGAGGGCACCGGGGACGCGGCGACGGGGGTGCGGATCCTGTGGGGTTCGGTGCTCGGCGCCACCCTGCAGTTCCTGATCACCGCGGCGGTCGTCTACTTCCTGATGGTGCTGCCCATGTCGAAGTACCTGGCCAGGGTGGCCGACCGCAAGAAGGCCAAGGAGGGCGCGAAGGAGCTCGTCGAGGTGACCGAGCTGGAGGTCCTCAAGGAGATCCGCGACGAGCTGGTCGCGCAGCGGCAGTCGGGTCGCGGAGGAGCCTGACCGGACGCCCGGATCAGATGTGGTGGGGCGGCTTCTCGTCGAGGAAGCGCTTGAGATCGGCCGCGCTGTCGCCGGACGGCGCCTCGCCCCAGCCTCGGTCGGTGTCGTCCGAGGTCTGCTGGTCCAGCGGGTCGTCGAAGACCAGCGCGGGCTTCGGCTCGCGCGGCTCGGGTTCCGGGGCGGTGCTCATACGTCCCAGGGTACGGCCATGCCGGCGGGTGGCCGGGGCGGCGGCCGGCGCGGCAGCGGCAGCCGGCCGACCGGGACAGCACGCATCCGGCCGACCGGGACATGCCCGCGTCCGGCCGACCGGGACGGCACACACCTGGCCACCGGGCGTGCACCGCGCCGCGCCTCCCCGGGCGTGCACCGCGCCGCGCCTCCCCGGGCGTGCACCGCGCCGCGCCTCCCGGGGCGTGCACCACACTGAGCGCATGACAGTTGACGCACTGACCGATGTGACCGGCCTGCGGGTGGGGCACGCGACGCGCAGCGGCGGCGGTTGGCTCACCGGCACCACGGTGGTGCTGGCACCCGAGGGCGGGGCGGTGACCGCCGTGGATGTGCGGGGCGGTGGTCCCGGCACCAAGGAGACCGACGCGCTGGATCCGCGGAACCTGGTGCAGAAGACCGAGGCGATCGTGCTGACCGGCGGCAGTGCCTACGGTCTCGACTCCGCCTCCGGCGTGATGGCCTGGCTGGAGGAGCAGGGGCGCGGTGTGCGGGTCGGTGCCGACCCGAAGCATGTGGTGCCGGTCGTACCGGCCGCCTGTGTCTTCGACCTGGGCCGGGGCGGCGACTTCCGGGCACGGCCGGACGCGGCCCTGGGGCGCGCCGCGGTGGAGGCGGCAGCGGCGAGCGAGCCCGGGGCCCCGGTCGAGCAGGGCTGCGTGGGCGCCGGCACCGGAGCCGTGGTCGGCGAGCTGAAGGGCGGCGTCGGCACGGCGAGCACGGTGCTGAAGTCGGGGTTCACGGTGGCCGCGCTGGTGGTGGCCAACGCGGCGGGGTCGGCGGTCGACCTGGAAACGGGGGTGCTGTACGGGGAGTTGACCGGGGGGCGGGTGCGCTACCCGGAGGAGAAGGTGCACGCGGCGGCGCGGCGGCGTCTGCAGGAGTCGGCCGAGCGGAACGCGCCGCCTCCGCTCAACACCACCCTCGCGGTGGTCGCCACCGACGCGGACCTGACCCAGGCGCAGGCGCAGAAGCTGGCGGGCACCTCGCACGACGGCATCGCCCGCGCCGTGCGCCCGGTGCACCTGCTCAACGACGGTGACACGGTCTTCACCCTGGCCACCGGCCGCCGGCACCTCGACCGCGCCGACCCGCTGGCGCTGAACGAACTGCTCGCGGCGGGCGCGGACATGGTGACCCTCGCCATCACCCGGGCGGTCCGGGCGGCCACCCCGGTGTCGACGCCGGGCGGCGCCTGGCCGTCGTACGAGGAGCTGTACGGCGCCGGCTGACACCCGGTCGCCACGCCGGGTGCCGTCCCCGCGGGCCGTCGGCCGTGGCCCGATGGCCCGCGCACGCCCCTTCCGCAGCCCCGACTGCCCCCGCACGACCGCTCGTTCACACGCCCGGCGGACGCAATGTCGCGGTTCTGTCACCGGGATGTCGCTGGTCGGGGCGTGGCGGAACCCGGGGTGGGGCCGGCGGGCTCTTGGTTCACGTACGTGTGCGGATCACTCACATCGACCGAACCTGGAGCAGCCCGTGACAACGCCGGACATTGCAGCGCGGCGCGTGGTGGCGGCGTGTGCCGCCCTGCTGGTCGGCTCCCTCACCCTCACCGCCTGCGGGGGCAACGCGAACGCCGACAGCGACAAGGGAGGTGACGGAGGCGGCGCGAGGGGCGCGACGATAGCGATCTCGGCGAAGGACGGCTCGACGGGCGCCTCCATCAACTCCACCGGGGTGAAGGTCTCCGGCGGCCGGCTGACCGACGTGAGGATGACCGTGGCCGAGACCGGCGAGGCGGTGCCCGGCGAGCTGACCGGCGACGGACGCGCCTGGAAGCCGAAGGAGCAGCTGGAGCGCGGCACGACGTACCGGATAACGGCCACCGCCGAGGACGGCGAGGGACGCACCTCCAAGGCCGAGTCGGAGTTCACCACGGTCACCCCGGCGGACAGCTTCATCGGCACCTACACCCCGGAGAACGGCTCGACCGTCGGTGTCGGCATGCCGGTGTCGTTCACCTTCGACAAGGCGATCACCGACAAGAAGGCCGTCCAGTCGCACATCGAGGTCACCTCCAGCAGCGGGCAGAAGGTGGCCGGGCACTGGTTCGGCTCCCAGCGGCTCGACTTCCGCCCGAAGGAGTACTGGAAGTCCGGTTCCAAGGTCACCGTGAGGATCGACCTGGACGGCGTGGAGGGCGCCGACGGCATCCACGGCGTGCAGAAGAAGACGGTGACCTTCACCGTGGGCCGCTCCCAGGTGTCCACGGTGGACGCGAACACCCAGACCATGACCGTGGTGCGGGACGGCAGGACCATCAAGTCGGTGCCGGTCTCCGCGGGCGACGCCCAGCACGCCACGTACAACGGGCAGATGGTGATCTCGGAGAAGTTCGTCCAGACCCGGATGAACAGCCAGTCGGTCGGCCTGGGCTCGGAGTACGACATCCAGGACGTGCCGCACGCCATGCGGCTGACCACCAGCGGCACCTTCATCCACGGCAACTACTGGTACAACAAGGCCAACCCGCCGTTCGGGCGCATCGGCAGCAGCCACGGCTGCGTCGGTCTGCAGGACGTGCGGGGCGCCCAGGGCGACACCCCGGGCAAGTGGTTCTACGACAACTCCCTCATCGGGGACGTGGTGATCGTCAAGAACTCGCCCGACACCACGGTCGCGCCGGACAACGGGCTCAACGGCTGGAACATGGAGTGGAGCAAGTGGGTCGCGGGCAGCGCCGTGTGAGCCGGCCCGACACACCCGCCGCGCTCGTCAAGTGCGCGCCCGGCGGCCGCGACTGACATCGTTTCGGGCCGCCCGGGAACCCCGCGGGCGGCCCGTTCGTCTTTCTCCCCGCACGTTTTCTCGGATCCCGGACATGATGTCCGACCGAAGGGCTACGGTATGCACCCACAAGGTGACATGCAGCGACGCCGGGAGAAACCTTGAGCGTTCCGTACGAGACGGCAGCGTACGATTCCGCCGACTCGCCCGAGTCCCCCAAGGAGCACCTCGCACGGCTCCTCGGCCGCACCCTGAACTCCTTCGAACTGCCGGACGAGACGATACGACGCCTGGACTGCGCGCTGGCGCACGACACCTCGCTGCACTCGGCGCACCACAGCGCGGGCCTGCACCGTGAGACCTACCGCCACACCTGGCTGCTCTCCGACGGATCGGCGCTCACCCTCTGGGAGCTGGTCCACAACACCGCGCCGGGCGGCGAGCCCCAGCACGAGGTGTACGCGGACGAGGAGGAGCTGCGCGCCGCCACGGCCCGGCTGCCGCTGCCGGCCGACGCCCCCGACTTCGAGCTGCCGGTGACGGTGCAGCTGACCACGGTGCACACACCCCGGTACGCCTACGCGCCGGACGACTCTGCGGACCACGCCCGCCGTTTACTGCGCCGGGCGGAGAACGCCGACCGGCCGGGTGCGGAGACGGCCGCGCTGCTGAGCAGGGCGTTCGCCTACCAGATCACCCAGGCCTTCGGCCGGCCTCGGCATCCGGGGCGTCCGGGGCTGAACCTCTCGCTCTACGAGCACGCGTTCCTGCTGCACGACGGCGCCGAGGTCTCGCTGTGGGAGGTCGAGCACACGGCCACCCCGGACGGGCGGCACATGTGCGAGGTGTACGTCACCGAGGACGCGGCCCGGGACGCGATGGAGCGCAGGGCCGCCCGGATCCTCTGACAACCCCACCGGATCCGCCGGCGGCCCCACCAGTTCTCCGGACGCCCGCCCCCGGCCGCAGCCGGCCGTTCCGCGCCCTGTCGGGCGTGGCCGCCCGCGGGGGCCGTTCCCGCCCGGCCGGCCGGACGAGCCCGTCAGTCCTCGTCAGTCCTCCTCGTCGCGTCCGCCGTCCCGGAAGCGGCGCACCAGGCCCGCGAAGGCGTCACGCTCCTCCGGGGTGAGACGCACTGCCTCCGTCCGCGGCCCGGTCCGGCGCTGGCCGGGGATCGCGGGGATGCCGGGGACGGTGCGCCGCACCGGCTGCGGGGCGGCCGCCGCGTACTGCACCGCCCGTCCGCGCCGCCCGCGCCCGGAACGGCGTGCCTGGCCGCGGCGCCGTACCGCGGCCAGTCCCGCCGTGCAGGCGAGGGCGGCCAGGGCGAGAAGCCCGGCGCCCGCCACCCCTCTCGAGATCGAGACGTGCTCAGGCATGCGCCCCAGTACACACCCGCGGCCCGGGATGTGAACCCCGGACCGTGAGGAGCGTGATGTATCTCGCAGTTGGTGCGAACCCGGCGTAGTGGATCCCGCGCCCGCCGTCGATGTCGTGCGCTCAGGACACCAGTTCCGGTTCCTTCTCCGCCACCGGTTCGGTGGTCTCGTCCGGGCCCGCGCCCTCGACGTGCTGCGCCGGCCGCTTCGGCAGCGCGAACATCAGCAGGAAGATCAGGCCCAGCACCGCGGCCACCCAGCTGAGCGCGTACCGGAAGCCGTCCGCGTAGGCCGGGCCCACCTCGGCCGGGGTGAGCCGGTCGCCGATCACGCCGAAGAAGACCACCGACACCAGGCCGAGGCCCAGCGCGTTGCCCATCTGCTGCACCGTGTTGATCAGCCCGGAGGCCGACCCGGAGTGCTCCCGCGGCACCTCGGAGAGCACGGCGTCGGTCAGCGGGGCCACGATCAGGCCCATGCCGGCGCCCATGACCACCAGCGGCAGCGCCATCTGCCAGGAGGTGATGGCCATGCCGTAGCGCCCGGACTCCCAGATGTAGAGCAGCACACCGGCCGCCATCACCAGCGCGCCCGCCTGCAGCACCTTGCGCCCGAAGCGCGGCACCAGCAGCTGCACCGACATCCCGGCCGCCACGGAGACGGCGACGGAGAACGGCACCCCGGTCAGTCCGGCCCGCAGGGCGGTCCAGCCCAGGCCGATCTGCATGTACAGCGTCCAGACCAGGAAGAAGACGCCGAGCACGATCCCGAACACGGTCTGCACGGCGATGCCCGCCGCGAAGCTCTTCACCCGGAACAGCGACAGCTCGATCAGCGGGGAGCCGTCCCGGGCGCTCTTGCGCCGCTCGTAGGCCACCAGCACGGCCAGGACCAGGACCGCGCAGGCCATCGAGACGTGGCCCCACAGCGGCCAGCCCAGCTCCTCGCCGCGGGTGAGCGGGTAGATCACCATCAGCAGGCCCAGGGACACCAGCACGACGCCGACGAGGTCGAGGCGCAGGGCGCGCGGGGCCTTGGACTCGGCGATGAACCGGCTGCCGAGGATCAGGCCTGCGATGCCGACGGGCAGGTTGATCAGGAAGATGGGCCGCCACTCCAGGCCGAACAGATCCCACTGCGTCAGCAGGGCGCCGAGGAGCGGCCCGGACACCGCGCCGAGGCCCACGATCGCGCCGAACAGCCCGAACACCTTGCCGCGTTCGTGCGCCGGGAACGTCGCGTGCACGATCGACAGCACCTGCGGCACCATCAGCGCCGCCATGGCGCCCTGCAGAATGCGGGAGGCGACCAGCATCTCGGGGTTCACGGCGAACCCGCACAGCGCGGAGGCGAGAGTGAAGCCTCCTATGCCGATGAGGAAGACCCGCTTGCGGCCGTGGATGTCGCCGAGCCGGCCACCGGTGATCAGCCCGGCGGCGAAGGCCAGCGCGTAGCCGGCGGTGATCCACTGCACCTGGCTGAAGGTGGCGCCCTCGGCGCGCTTGATCGACGGAATCGCCACGTTGACGATCGTGACGTCCACGAGGTCCATGAAGGCCGCCGTCATCACGATGGCCAGCGCGAACCAGCGGCGGCGGTCGCCCACGGGCTGTGTCTCGGTGAGGTTCATGCCGCCGACGCTAGTGCTCATATAGGTCAGATCATGTCCTAGTTCTGGGGCATCCTCTGTCCATGACGACGGACACCCCGGCACGGCTGCTTCAGCTCCTCTCCCTCCTCCAGACGCCCCGCGAATGGCCCGGCGGCGAACTCGCCGAGCGGCTCGGGGTCTCC
>Ga0207873_1003704_pt1 | contig 10811 bp, 9 predicted proteins | sample BGWIniCompost_FD_187373 | JGI IMG/M metagenome (GOLD analysis project Ga0207873, IMG submission 187373) | Cellulose adapted compost microbial communities from Newby Island Compost Facility, Milpitas, CA, USA - BGW Initial Compost (SPAdes)... ... | reverse complement strand
ATTGACAAATTTCGCCAGGTTATGGAAAAGCTGATTCAGTCAAAAGACCTGACGGACTATGTGTCGTTTATCGGACGCGATCTTAATCTTGGTTTGGAAATTAACGGTCCTACTGGACAACAATCTGGAGAAGATACGAATCAATAGTCTTAACCACAGGACACAGGCCTGCATGGCGGCAGGCAGGCCTGAGAGCACTTCCATCGTTCAACGGGAAAATCTGCACCTATTTTATCGTGTCATGTTCGTCGCCAAAGTCAATGACGGTCATTTGCCATTGGCCTGCCCTCTGTGGTTAGATTTCCTCCAGAGTACGTAATCACTAATCGCCAATCCGAAACCACTTCACTGCATTAGCGTAGTAGATCTTGTCCACCACCCCCTTCGGCAACTTCAAACCCTGAAATTCACCATTCACTTCGTTGACGCTCATCGTTTCATCCGTAACGAAGTACTTCCAGTCCTCAAGCCACTTTTCGTGAGTGTATGCACGAGTTCTGTCGGGGTCGTCGTTTGGCCCAATGCCGCCATCCGTTCCGTAGATCAGCCGATCCTGGTACTTGATGAAGAAGTTTCGAACCTTCTCCCGATCCTTCTGCGATTGAAACTGCAGATGACATATCCGCGCCGCCATGTCTGCAGCCATATTCGGGAACTTGTCAAAGCGTTTCGCCAGCTCGTCTACATCCCATTCCAAACTCGCGAGGTGTGCCGCTACGAACCGCATGTCGGGATGTCGCTCGAGGAAGCGATCGCGTGCATTGATCTGATCTTCATACGACGGATACTCCGGATGAAAGTACATGTGATATTCCGGATGCTCCCGGAAATAGGTCCTGTCGTTATTCACGGTCATCTCTTCCAGAGGAAGCCAGCAGTTCTTCGGCTCGCCCAAATGTCCCAGCACGGCCTTGTCCTGATCGATCACATACCTTATTACGGGATCGAATCGCGGGTTATCGATCATGATGAAGTTGCCGGATGAGTCTTTGTAAACCATCCCGATGCTCTTCCAAATCTTCACACCCAGAGCGCCGTCGCGAAAAGAACGCTCAAGGTGCGCGATGGCTTCATTCTCCCAACCGGTGGAATCCCATTGCTGCAAATCAAAGGCTGTGATAAAGTCTACCACCTCGGGCGATTGCCTTGCCTGGTACGTCGCAAAACGGTATTGCGTATCGAGCGGACGTCTGCCGTTGTCGACGTTTACCGTGAACAATCTGAAGTTGTCTTCGCGTGCAAGATCCGTTAACACCGAGCTTTCCGAATTGATATGGAAATGAGCATCGATCTTGGGGACGGAAGAGAAATCTTCCATTGTGTAGTAGTTGTCACGACACGAAGTCATGGTCACAACTGCGACTGTGAGGTAGAGTATTCTGTGACTTAGCATTTGCATCTCGTTGGGTTGGACAATAAAAAAAGTCCGGCAGGCAAACCATCCGCCGGACTTCCAACTTCACAAACCGACCTAACTATTGCTTTGCAAGGGCTTCCATGCGGTTAAATACCGCATCGAAACAATGCCATTGGGTGTTCGTTCCGCCCTTTTCATCTTTCTTCTTGCCGTAGTATCCTTCGATAAAGTTATCAGGACTGCTCCAAACGGTCTGCATCATCCCATAAAAATTTTCCTTCATTTGAGGCGTTGCCGTTTTCCTGAAATTGGCCATATCCTCAACCTGCTGAGCGCCTACCTCAGGCCTCCTCCAGGGACATGTGATGACCTTGAAACCCTTCATCGCGAAGTAAACTGCCGTCTTGTCTGCACGCTCATAATGCCAGTCGCAGATCACGACGTCTTTTGGAATCATATCCACTGCGCGATACGTGTTGTTCATGCTGGCTTCCCACATGCCAATGCCTGTGGTCTTACCGTCGATGAGCCGATCTCCCCAAATCCACAGCTCTCTGCCTTTCGATGCCAGGTGATTGCGGATCTTCGTGACTTCACCTGCAAAGAGTTCTGCTTTATCGCGACCGCTGCACCGGGGACACTTGTCGTCGCCGATGTAAAACACTTCATCCATCCCCGCATGAAACGCATTCGTCTCAAATACGTCGCAAATCTCGTCGATTAACGCGAAGACGACTTTGTGAACATCAGGATGCAAAGGACAATAGCTCTTGCAGTAGAGGCCATCGGGATTGGGCCACTTGTATTCCGCCGGCATCTGAATGTGGGGTGTCTCATCAAACTGGGGATACACCCTCAGGAGGTTGTGGACCGTGCTGGCCCATGACTGATGACCCAACAGGTTGATCTGAGGTATAATCCGGATGTTATGCCTCTTGCATTCGTTCACAATCTTCTTCACGTCTGCCTTCGACAGCGCAATGCTGTCGCGCAGCTCCGGATGACTTTCAAACTCGTAGTTGTAGTCGACGCGAAGGAGCAACGTGTTTACCTTGCGCGGTGCAAGTTCATCGCGAATGAACTTCACAAAAGGTTCCAACGACTGCTTGCGCGGCGCAGCGATGCTGAGCCCGCGAATGGGGAACAATTCATTGAGTTTGTCCTGTGCGCCCGACAAAAGGGCGCAGAACGCCAGCACGAGCGTGAGCGCATTCCGGGTAAATCTCATGGTGGATTGATTTCTTCCAATCTAGCAAATTGGCCTTTTCGCGACACAGAAAATTTCGGTGAGCGGTCGCACATCAAAATACACACAGGAGGGCTGGTAAACGCTTCCCGCGAGTGAGCCGGAGACCATCGCGGGAGACATAAAAAAGTCCGCGCGGGTTCGAACGATATTCGAAAATTCCGTGAATGGCGCGCCTCTTCGGGTTTTCAAAATTTTTTCCCGTCTGTGCGGTAACATTCGGGCCTCCAATTTTGTAATCTTTGGCAAAACCCGGGATCAATATGAAGAGCGCTTTGAGACCCGCAGATATTGCGGGTCAGGAATATATAGAGGTTATTGGTGCCCGCGAGCACAATCTCAAGAATATCGACGTCACTTTTCCCCGAAACCAGCTTGTCGTCATTACGGGCATCAGCGGCAGCGGGAAATCGTCCCTGGCATTCGACACGATCTATGCCGAGGGACAGCGACGGTACATGGAAAGCTTTTCGGCTTACGCGCGGAGTTTCATCGGGAACCTCGAACGGCCTGACGTCGACAAGATCAACGGGCTGAGTCCGGTAATCTCCATTGAGCAGAAAACCACATCGCGAAATCCGAGGTCCACGGTAGGAACAGTCACGGAAGTGTACGACTTCATGCGCCTGCTGTTCGCGCGCGCCGGGGAAGCCTATTCCTGGATGACGGGAAACAAGATGGTGCGGCAGTCGGAGGACCAAATTTTGGACGCCCTCCTTCAGAATTTTGCCGGCGCAAAGCTTACCCTCCTCGCGCCCGTCGTGAAAGGACGAAAAGGACACTACCGCGAGTTGTTCGTACAAATCCGGAAGGCTGGGTACACGAAAGTGCGGATTGACGGGGAAGTGAAGGATCTCGTTCCCAAAATGCAGGTGGACCGCTACAAGATTCACGACATCGAAATCGTCGTCGACCGCATCGTTGCGGATCCGCGTGACCGGCACCGGATCGCACAATCCATCCAGCGCTCCCTGAAAGAGGGGAAGGGTGTCATGATGGCCATGGAACAGAACGGAAAGGTCCACCACTATTCAAAGTATCTCATGGACCCTGAGTCCGGATTGTCGTACGACGAACCGGCGCCCAACACGTTCTCCTTTAACTCCCCCTATGGGGCCTGCCCTGTATGCAATGGTCTTGGACAGATAGAAGAAATCACGGAGGAGTCCGTGATTCCCGACAAAAAACTCAGCATTAGCCGCGGAGGTATACTGCCACTGGGTGAATACCGCGATATCTGGATCTTCAAAAAGATAGAAGCTATCCTCAAGCGCTATAAGTGCACGCTGAGTACGCCGATCAAAGACATACCGAAGGATGTTCTCCATGTATTGCTGTACGGCGATGAGGTGCCGGTGGCGGTATCATCGGTGAAATATCCGGGTACGGACTGGAATACGAAATTCGAGGGCATCATTAACTTCCTCGAAAAGCAGCGTGAAGACGGAACCGAGGCGACGCGTCGCTGGCTGGAGGATTTCATGATCGTGAGAACTTGTCCTGAGTGCAATGGAGCCCGGTTAAAGAAGGAGTCACTCCACTACCGGATCGACGGGAAAAACATTGCCGAACTGGCCATGATGGATATGGCGGAGCTCAGCGAATGGTTGAAGGGGCTGGAGGACCGACTCAGCGAAAAACAGCGCACGATTGCCACTGAAGTGCTCAAGGAGATCAGAAAGCGCATAGGCTTTCTGTTAGATGTGGGTCTCGATTATCTGCATCTCAACCGTCCGCTCAGAACATTGAGTGGTGGTGAAGCGCAGCGCATTCGTCTCGCTACTCAAATCGGAACACAACTCGTAGGCGTACTTTACATTCTTGACGAACCAAGTATTGGTTTGCATGCCCGCGACAACGAGCGGCTTATCCGCGCATTGAAGGATCTGCGCGATCTGGGTAACTCGGTGATTGTCGTGGAGCACGACAAAGACATGATGCTTGAGTCGGATTACATTATTGACATCGGACCGGGCGCGGGAAGGCACGGTGGTCAGATTGTGGCCGCAGGTGATCCGAAGTCGTTCCTGAAACAGAACAGCGTAACAGCGCAGTATCTTTCAGGAGAGCGCACCATTGAGTATCCTTCCGAAAGAAGGAAAGGCAACGGAAAAGCGATTCGCCTCATTGGCGCCAAAGGCAACAACCTGAAAAATGTCGACCTGGAGTTGCCGCTCGGCACGTTCACATGCATTACCGGAGTGTCAGGTAGTGGTAAGTCGTCGCTGATCCACGACACACTCTTTCCGATTTTGAATCAGCGCTTCTACCGTTCGAGAACAGAGCCGCTGCCTTATGATCGGATTGAAGGACTAGAGCATGTCGACAAGGTTATTGAAGTCGACCAATCGCCGATTGGTCGCACGCCGCGCTCCAACCCCGCAACCTATACTGGCGTGTTCACCGACATTCGCGATCTGTTCTCTCAATTGCCTGAAGCAAAGATCAGGGGGTACAAGCCAGGTCGCTTCTCATTTAATGTCAAAGGAGGACGTTGCGAGACCTGTGAAGGTGGGGGGCTTCGCGTGATCGAGATGGAATTCCTGCCCGATGTTTACATACAGTGTGAGACGTGTAAGGGTAAGCGATATAATCGGGAGACGCTGGAAGTTCGCTTCCGCGGGAAGTCAATCGCAGATGTTCTCGACATGACCGTGGAAGAGGCTGTGACCTTCTTCGAGAACCAACCGCGAATCCTCAGGAAGATCAAGACGCTGAACGACGTTGGCTTGGGTTACATTTCGCTCGGGCAGCACGCGACGATGTTGTCAGGAGGGGAAGCGCAGCGCGTCAAACTCGCCACAGAGCTGTCGAAGCGCGATACGGGCAAGACGCTTTACATCCTCGACGAGCCCACGACGGGCTTGCATTTTCAGGACATAGTGCATCTCCTTACGGTCTTGCAGAAACTTGTGGAGAAGGGAAATACTGTGCTCGTGATCGAACACAACATGGATGTGATCAAGTCCGCGGATTACATCGTCGACCTCGGCCCGGAAGGTGGTCTGAAGGGGGGTCGTATTGTAGCGAGGGGGACACCCGAGGAGGTTGCGAAAAATCCCGCAAGCTACACCGGCAAATTTCTTAAGAAGGAACTCGCATCCAGACCTAAGGCAAAAATGCAGCTTGGATAATTTGGACGGAACATTCTTCTTGCGACAAATGCGAGGTTAATGCGGTCAAGCACCCGGCAGTACATCTTTGCGGCCATCTTCATCGGCGTCGGCGTCTTCCAGGCTATCAAAGGCGATCAGATTGAGTTTTGGTTTTACATCATGGCCGGCGCGTGTTTCATCATGAACGCGTTGTCCATCGAGCCGCGCCTGGTGGCGTACCGCAAAGGGCTGGTGATCGCCTCCTGGATCCTGATCGCGGCCACGGCGGTATTCTTCGTCTACTTGCTTCAATTTAAGTTCTAAAACGCTGATTTTCAGCGTGTGTAATCGTTATCCAATTTCCGTAATTTTATAGGCTCATGGTAGGGAAGCAGCGGTTATATTGGGCTTTACAGGCGGGTGGCTGGCTGTTGTATGCGTTGCTGCAGGTGGGTACCAGCCTGGCAGCGACCGGGACGATCAGCGCAAAGCGCACTCTGTTTCTTTTCGGCGATGCCCTGCTTTGCCTTTTCGTAACCCACGCCTACCGGCACGTTCTGAACCGGCAGCGATGGCTGTACCTGCCTATGCCGAAACTGATCCCCGCGGTCCTGGCGACGGTGTTGGTGATGGGGGTGCTGCTCTATTTCCTCCGTCTCCCGCTGAGCATGGCCCTGGGATTTTTTGAGGGTTCCGTCGCCTTTGACGTTGAACAAATTCTGGTCGGCACGGCGTTTTACGCCCTCATATTTTTTCTTTGGTCAGTATTTTATTTTACCTATCATTATTTCGAGCGGTATAGCAAGTCTCTCAAGTATGAAGCTTCGGTAATTGAGATCGAGCTCAATAATTTGAGATCACAGCTGAATCCGCATTTTATCTTCAACGCGCTGAACAGCATCCGGGCTTTGGTGGATGAGAATCCGGCCAAGTCCAAACAGGCTATTAACCAGTTATCAAATATTCTAAGGAAGTCCCTGACTTCGGACAAGAAGGGCTTGACGAAGTTTGAGGACGAGTTGAAGATAGTAAAGGATTACCTGGGGCTCGAAAGCATTCGGTTCGAGGAAAGGCTGAGGACGGAGTTTCACATTCATCCGGACTCCCACAATTTCCTCGTGCCTCCGCTGATGATCCAGACCCTGGTGGAGAATGGGATCAAGCATGGGATTTCCAAGTTGAAGGAAGGCGGGTTGATCCAGTTGACAACCACCGTGGAGAAAGGCTGCCTGAATATCCGGATCCGCAACAGCGGGCATATGATAAACGGGGTCAGGAAGTCGAGGAACGGACTTGGAATCAAGAACACGGTCCAGCGCCTCCGGCTGATTTACGGCGACAGGTCGAGCTTCAGGATTGCGAATGAAAACAATAATTTTGTTTTAACTGAAATTATAATCCCACCTAACAACGCATATGAGAGCATTAATCATTGACGACGAACGGTTGGCCCGGAAAGAGCTGGCGAAACTGTTGGAGGAACATCCGAGCATCGAGATTGTGGGCGAGGCGGTTAATGCCGATGAGGCCTACCAAATGATCAATGATCTGAATCCGGATCTCCTGTTCCTTGATATACAAATGCCTGACAAGACAGGCTTTCAGCTGCTGGAGATGCTGGATTCAGTGCCCCTCGTAGTCTTCACTACCGCGTACGATGAGTTCGCGCTGAAGGCGTTCGAGGTGAACGCGCTCGACTATCTCCTCAAACCCATCCAGGCTGAACGCCTCGCTGAAACCGTGGCCAAACTCGCGGAACGAGAACGTGCGAGATCAGCAGGCACACGGGAAGGTGAAAAGAAACTCGGACTAAAAGACCAGGTATTCGTAAAGGATGGCGACCGCTGTTGGTTTGTGAGCCTCTCGAACGTCAGAATGTTTGAATCAGATGGTAACTACATCAAGGTTTACTTCGACAACAACCGTCCTATGATTCACAAGTCGCTCAATGCACTTGATGAAAAACTTGATGAGCGTGCTTTCTTCAGGGCAAGCCGCAAACACATCGTGAACCTCAGTTGGGTGGAAGGCATTGAACCGTGGTTCAACGGCGGTTTAATGGTAAAACTTCGCGGCGGCGATAAGGTAGAAGTAAGTCGCAGACAGGCAGCGAAGTTTAAGGATATGATGAGCCTGTAGGGATAGGGTTATTTGATAATCGGTGGGGTTGGTAGAAACTCCTATGTGCCCTATGTGTCCCTCTATGTGATCTATGTGGCTCAAGAATTTTTTTGAACCACATAGATCACATAGTTGATTTCTGAATCAAATGTATAGTGATCCTGTCGAACTAAGCCAACACCAAATCGATCAACTCCTTCTGCACATTCCAGTCTTTAGCCAGCTTGAGCATCGCGGTGGCTTCCATTTCCGTAACGTAGCCTTTGAGGTTATTTGCCTGCCACACCATGTTGACTAATTCGATGCGCTTTTCGCGTGGATAGTCGCCGATGATGCTGTTGAGATATTCGCGTGCGCGATCGAACGCCGTGATGAAGTCCTGCGCGATGAACTCCATTGCCCAGGCGTATTCTTCGTGCGCGTCCAGTTCGATGGCGGTGCGCTCGAGATCCTGCCGCTCCACGTCGTCCAGTCCGTGATAGTGGAAAATCACTGACTTGAGCAGCATGAAGACTTTCTTTTCTTCAGACGATTTCATGCAAAAGGGAGGGTAAAGATACAAACTAAAACCTAAAGCCTCAGCCCTCGGTGGGAGTCACAAACAGGTCAGCAGCGATTTTATCGGCAAGCAGTCGTCCTTTACGGGTAAGTTGCAGTGTCGATTCGTGAATTGTAGCGAGCCCCAAGTTGCGGAGGTTTTCGAGATACGACATCCTGTCAGCCGTCAGGTCAAATGCATAATCGTGCCTGAGCCTTTCCAGATCGCAGCCCCGGGAGGTGCGAAGCGACGTGAGCAGGTATTCGTTGATGTGGTCGGCACGTTGCAGGGTTTCCAGTTCGAAAGGAACGCGTCCTTCGCGAATGGCTTTTATGTAGAGCGGGTTGTTGCGGACATTCCATTGCCGTGTGACGCCATTGTATGAATGTGCGCCCGGGCCGACGCCGAGATAATGCTGGTGTTCCCAATAAGCGCGGTTGTGCCGCGATTCAAATCCCGGCTTTGCGAAGTTGGACACTTCGTATTGCTCGTAGCCCGCTGCTGCGAGAAGGTCGACGAGACGTTCCATTTGTGCGGCGGCTGTCTCTTCGTCAGATTCTGTCAGTGTACCCCTGGAGGCCAGATGACCAAAGTACGTACGAGGTTCAATGGTGAGCGTATAGGCGGAAATGTGATCCGGAGCGAGTGCGATGGCCGTTGCGATGGTTTCCTCCCATAGCGTCATCGACAGGTCGGGAATGGCGTACATCAGGTCGATGCTGACGTTCGTGAATCCCGCTTCCCGACTGCGGCGCACGGCGTCGACGGCCTGTCGCGCATCGTGACTGCGGTTGAGCGATTCCAGTATGGCATCGCTGAAGGATTGGATGCCAATGCTCAGCCGGTTGATGCCGGCGTGGTGGAGGAAGAGAAGGGTTTTGTCGGTAAGGTCGTCGGGATTGGCTTCCAGAGTTACCTCTGCGCCGGGCTGCAACGCGTAGTGGGTTCTGATGGTGTCGAAGAGGGCATGCAGTTCATCGACGGTGAGCAGCGACGGTGTTCCGCCTCCGAAGTACAGTGTGTGGACGGGCTGCTGCGCCAGATAATCTTTCTGCAGGATGAGTTCACGGCAGATGGCATCGATCATTTCGCGTTGCCGGTCGCGACTGGTCGAGAAATGGAAGTCGCAGTAATGACAAGCCTTTCTGCAAAAGGGGATATGCACGTAAATGCCTGCCATACTTTTTTTGCAAAACTACATCAGGTTTCCTACATGGCGTTGCAGATTATGCAGCATATGGTGATATTTTGACCTTTATGCCTTTTCGCAGTCCCTGTTTTTTACTTGTTGCGGTCCTGAGCGTTGTGGTATCGTCCGCATGGGCTCAACTGGGATACGTTACGGAGGATCTCACCTCTGAGTGGAAGGTATTTGATGATGGTGCGTATCGTCCTTACGTGCGCGAGCGTGACGCGGGTACCGATGTAGTATACTTCGAGGTGGATGTTGGCGTACATCGCAACGCCCAGGTGCGGATCAGCGGGCGTCATGTAAATGCAATTTTCGTCAATGGCAGTCTTATCGCTTCAGGTGACATACGCGACGTAAGATATCGCGTGGATAGTCTTGCCATCCGTTCTCCGGGACGCATACTTCATTTTGGTGTTCATGCATCGGACATTTATCCTGAAAATCTCAACACCTCACTTCTGTCGCCCGGTGTTGCTCAGGCGAGCGGCCCGGAAGTGATCGTACGACCGCGAACGTACTTCCGGGATTTTGTAGTGTCGGGCATCATTCTGCTTTTCATATTGCTGATCGTGGTGACGCAGCTTACCAAGGTGCCCATTTCATTTTTCTTCACGCGACGGATGTTTGCTGCGCATGAGAGTGAGGAAGTGCAGTTGTACACGAGGCTGGCGAGCACTACGAATATTTTATTTTACGTTTTTACGAGTCTTGTACTTGCGTTTTACCTGATGATATTATTCAAGGCATCGGGAGAACGGTACGTGCTGGGGCTGGCGAATCAGGCGGAAACTTATTTTGGAACGGTCCTCAAATGGGGGCGGATGGGGGCGATTCTGCTGGTGGCTTTTCTTCTGAAGATCGGCCTTGTGATGCTGATGTCGCGGACTTTCGGGCTGTGGGAGTACCTGGGATTTCAGGTCGTGAACTGGATGCGCCTAATGCTTGTTTCATTTGGAATTCTCGCCGTAATCGAGGTCGTTTATTTCCTTTCCGGAGGCATGTCTACGGCTGTTTACGCGGCCTTTATGTGGGGTTTCGCAGGGGTACTAATTGCGTGGGTGATTGTATTTTTTGCGAAGGTCGCCCGCCGCCCCGGTTACAGTTTGTTCCATATAATTTCCTACCTTTGTGCCACTGAAGTACTTCCACTGCTGGTTTCGGTTAAATTATTGTTCCACTAGCCTGACTACGATACGTGCTGGATATGAGAGAAATTGTTAACGACAGGATGCGGAAAGTTAAGAGTATCCTGGTTACACAAG
>Ga0207873_1003702_pt1 | contig 10814 bp, 13 predicted proteins | sample BGWIniCompost_FD_187373 | JGI IMG/M metagenome (GOLD analysis project Ga0207873, IMG submission 187373) | Cellulose adapted compost microbial communities from Newby Island Compost Facility, Milpitas, CA, USA - BGW Initial Compost (SPAdes)... ... | reverse complement strand
AGCAGCTCGGATCATGCGTGCGGCGTCCCGGCGTTTTGCCGGGGCTTCTAGGGACCCTTGCGCCGAGCCGCGATGGCCGGCGCCGCTGCGATGGCGGAGGGGACGACATGACTGGTCAGGTGGTGGCGCATCCTCGTCGGCCGAAGGCACCGGCGAAGCTGGGTGCTCGAGGTCGGCGGCTGTGGGACGAGGTGGTCTCGGCCTATCGGTTGCGGCCCGACGAGCTGGTGCTGCTCGTCGATGCGTGCCGTGAGGTCGACCTGATCGATCGGATGGAACGGGAGCTCGACCGCGACGGCGAGCTGCTCGTGCGGGGCAGCATGGGGCAGCAGGTGGCGCACCCGCTGCTCGCGGAGCTGCGGCAGCACCGGGCGGCGCTCAAGCAGCTGCTCGCTGCGTTGCATCTGCCGGACGAGTCGGGCCGGGCGGCCGCCTCGAGGGCCGAGGCGGCGAGGGCCGCTGCTGTGGCCCGTTGGCGTCGGAGTGGCTAGGGCGCTCGCCGCCGAGACGTCCGACGTCGAGACGCACGAGCAGGTCGTCGCCTGGTACCGGCGGCGGCTCGCTGAGCCGGCGGAGGTGCCGTGGCGTGGCTGCCGGTGGGAGCCGGTGCGGATCGGACCGACCTGGCAGCTCGACGGCCGTCACTGGCTGCTGCCCGAGCGCACCATCGGCTGGGACGTGCTCGGCTGGTGCGGGACCGAGTTGCAGCACGGCCCGGGTCGGCCGTGGCGGTTCACGCTCGAGCAGGCCCGGTTCATCCTGTGGTGGTATGCGGTCGACGGCGACGGCCGGTGGCTGTTCCGCACCGGGACGTTGCAGCGCCTCAAGGGCTGGGGGAAAGACCCGCTCGCCGCCTGCCTGCTGTTCGTCGAGGCGCTCGGCCCGTGCCGCGTCTACGACGTGGTCGGCGGGCAGCCGGTCGCGACGGACCAGCCGGACGCCTGGGCCCAGGTCGCCGCCGTGAGCCTCGAGCAGACGAAGAACACGATGCGGTTGATGCCGGGACTGCTCACCCGGGAGGCGCAGCGGCACTACGGCGTGCACGTCGGCCGTGAGCTCGTGCATGCGCTCGGCGACACGCGGCTGATCCAGGCGGTCACGTCGTCGCCGGCGACGCTCGAGGGCGCCCGGGCGACGTTCGTCGTCCGGAACGAGACGCACCATTGGCTCGCCGCGAACGACGGGCACGAGATGGCCGCGGTGATCGAGCGCAACGCGACGAAGTCGGCCGACGGTGCGAGCAGGGACATCGCGATCACGAACGCCTACGACCCGGCCGAGGGCAGCGTCGCGCAGCAGGACAGGGAGGCGTGGGAGCTCGCCGCCGCCGGCGGGTCGCTCACGACCGGCATCCTCTACGACTCCCTCGAGGCGCCGCCCGATGCACCGCTGACCGCCGAGGCCGCGCCGGAGGTCGTCCGGTCGATCCGGGGTGACTCGGTGTGGCTCGACGTCGACCGGGTCGTCGCGTCGATCCTCGACACTCGTAACCCGCCGAGCCGGTCCCGGCGCTTCTGGTACAACCAGGTCGTCGCGTCCGAAGAATCATGGACCGACCCGGCCCGGTTCGGGCTGCTCGCCCGGCCCGACCTCGAGGTCGGGCCGGACGACGAGCTCGTCGTGTTCTTCGACGGGTCGAAGGCGGACGACGCGACCGGGCTGGTCGGCTGCCGTGTGTCAGACGGGCACGTTGTCACGCTCGGCGTGTGGCAGCGTCCGCCGGGTGCCCGGGGCCGCGACTGGCTCGTGCCGCGGGGCGAGGTCGACCTGCGGGTGCGAGAAGTGTTCGAGCAGCATCGGGTCGTCGCCCTGTGGGCCGACCCGTCGCATGCAAGCGACGACATGGGCGGCGACCGCTATTGGGACAGCGTGCTCGACGGGTGGCATCGGGACTTCGGCGACCGGCTCGAGTTGTGGGCCGTGCCTGGCCGGGGCCGGTCGGGGCACGCGGTCATGTGGGACATGACGTCGCCGGCCCGGCAGCAGGAGTTCGTCGCCGCGGCGGAGATGACGCAGCGGGAGATCGAGGACGGTGCGTTCACCCACGACGGGCACCCGAGGCTCGTCGAGCATGTACGGAACGCACGGGCGCACGCGACCCGGTGGGGGACGTCGCTCGCGAAGCAGCATCGCATGTCGCCGAGGAAGGTCGACCTCGCGGTGTGCATGGTCGGCGCCCGGATGCTCCGGCGGGCGCTGCTGAACAGCCGGCGGGAGCGGCGCCGGTCCGGGATCGTGTGGTGAGGGAGGTCGAGGATGGTCGACACGGCGGACGCCGAGCAGCTGCTCGCCGACGAGCTGCTGCCGGCGTGGCAGCAGGAACGGCGGCGCCTCGACGCGATCGACGCCTGGGCGCGGTGGGATCATCCAGAACCGCACCGGCCGAAGCACGCGACGGCGGAGTACCGCGAGTTGGCGCGTCGGGCCCAGGCACCGTGGGGTGACCTGATCGTCGGGTCGATCGCGCAGACGCTGTTCGTTGAGGGCTACCGCAGGCCCTCCGACCCGGACGATGCTCGGCCGTGGCGCTACTGGCAGGCCAACTCGTTCGACGCGAGGCAGATCAGCGTGCACCGGGCGGCACTCACCTATGGCGTCGCGTACGTCGCTGTCCTGCCCGGCGTTGCTCCCGATAGCGGCGAGCCGCTGCCGTGGATGCGAGGTTTCTCGCCCCGGGAGATGCTCGCCGTCTACGAGGACCCCGCGGTCGACGAGTGGCCGGCGGTGGCCGTGCGGGTGCGGAAGATCAAAGGTGGTCGGCTCGAGGTCGCCCTCTGGGACGACGAGCGGGTCCGCTATTACACGACCGACGACGTCGGGGCGAAGCTCGAGCAGGTCCGCGAGGTCGTGCACGGGATCGGCGAGTGCCCGATCGTGCGCTACCAAAACCGGGTTGACCTCGAGGGCCGGGTCGCAGGTGAGATCGAGCCGTTCCTGTCGGTGCTCGGCCGGATCGATCAGACGACGTTCGACCGGCTGGTCGTGCAGCGGTTCGCCTCGTGGGTCGTGCGCACAATCGCCGGCATGTCGGTGTCGGAGACAGCTCGGGTGACCGGCGAGCCGGCCGAGCGGGTCAAGATGCGGCTGCGGGCCGAGGACTTCCTGGTCGCCGAGGACCCTGACACGAAGTTCGGGTCGTTGCCCGCGACGTCGCTCGACGGGTTCATCGCCGCGCACGAGGCAGACGTGCGGGTGCTCGCTGCGGTGTCGCAGTCGCCGGCGCACGAGCTGCTCGGGTCGATGGCGAACATGTCGGCCGAGGCGCTCGCCGCCGCCCGCGCATCCCAGACGCAGAAGGCGGACGAGCGGCGGCACGTGTTCGGCGAGGCGCATGAACAGCTGCTGCGCATGGCCGCGTTCGTCGCCGGTGACCTCGAGGCGGCCGCCGATTTCGAGGCGCAGGTCCGGTGGCGTGACACATCGATCAGGTCGCTCGCGCAGGCCGCGGACGCGCTCGGGAAGCTCGCACAGATGTTGGGTGTCCCGGTCGAAATGCTGTGGGAGAAGATCCCTGGCTGGACGGACCAGGACGTCGAGCGGGCCCGGACGCTCGTGCGTGAGGGCGGGATCGAGCGGTTGTTCGACGAGCTCGCCCGCGGACTCACGCCAATCACCGAACCGGCGCCGCCGCCGAATGGTGCGGCGCCGCCCAGCGAACCCGTCTCGACCGACGCCGCGGGGTGAGCGGTGGCGGTCACGGCGGTCGGGGCCCGATTGACCGAGTTGCACCGGCAGGCGCAGGTGCGGGTCGGCGCGCAGACGGTCGCCCGCATGTTCGACGTGTGGCGGCTGCTCGACCCGCTCGACGTCGACGGGACGGCGCCGGCGTGGCTCACGGCCGCCCGCGGGGTCGTCGAGGCGCAGCATCGGATCTCGGCAGACCTCGCCGCCGCCTATCTGCGCCGGTTCCGGGCCGTCGAGCTCGCTGGGGTCGGTGGGACGCCGGTGGCGACCGCCGCCGGCGTCGCCGAGCTGCTCGCCCCGGTGGTGCCGCCGCTGGTCGCCGAGGCGCTCACGACGTCGCTGCTGGTTACCGGGCCGATCGCGGTCAAGGAAGGGACCCGCCGCGGCCTGCCACTCGAGCAGGTCGTCGCCGAGGCTCGGGTGGCGTCGGCCCGCTCCGCGATGCGGCACGCGCTCGCCGGCGGCCGGGACCTGATCCTCGAGCACGTCGAGCGGGACGAGCGGGCGCTCGGTTGGGCCCGGGTGACGTCGGGGTCGCCGTGCCACTTCTGCGCGATGCTCGCCAGCCGCGGACCGGTGTACCGGTCGGAGGAGACGGCCGCGTTCCAGGCGCACGACGGGTGCTCGTGCACAGCGGAACCGGTCTACGACCCGGACGCTGACTGGCCGCCCGGGGCGCGGCGGTTTGCCGAGTTGTGGCAGCGGGCGAAGCAGACACGACCCGAGGGCGTGTCGACCGCTGTGCAGTTCCGCCGGCTCGTCGAGGGGCGAGCGGCGGCGGTGTAGGTCCCGGGTCGGTGCGACGCCGGCCCGGCAGTGAGCAGACAGGAGAGGTGCCGCGATGGCGAGTGATCCTGTTCGTGTCGGACGCTGGTGGCTGTGGCCGGACGGCGTCCGGCTGCCGGTCGTCTCGGGTGGGGCGACCGGTGACGTCGAGGGCGACGACGACCCGCCCGCCGACGGCAGCGACGCCGGTGGCGACGTCGCCGACGACGAACCGCTCGGCGAGGCAGGGAAGAAGGCTCTCGAGCGGGAGCGCCGGGCCCGGCGCGAAGCCGAGGCTCGGCTGCGTGAGCTCGAGGCGAAGCTCCAGGAACACGAGGACGCGAAGAAGTCGGACGTCGAGCGGGCGACCGACCGTATCGCGACCCTCGAGCGGGAGCTCGCCGAGACTCGCAGGGAAGCGCTGCGCCTCGAGGTCGCGATGGCCAAGGGGCTCACGGCGGCGCAGGCGCGACGCCTGGCCGGGAACACGCGCGAGGAGCTCGAGGCGGACGCCGACGAGCTGCTCGAGCTGTTCGGCGGCGGCCGCACCGGCGGGTCGTCCGCGACGGGCGACGACGACCGGCGTCCGCCGAGGAAGCGGCCGACGCCGGACCTGCGGGGCGGCGTCGACCCAACAGAACCGGTCGAGGACACCGACCCGGCGAAGCTCGCCGCTCGGATTCCTCGGCTCTGACGCTGGCGCGCCCGGCCGTTGGGGCCGGCGCGGATGACGAGGAGGTCATGACCGTGACGGTCACAACGATCAAGCCTGAGGTCGTCGTCTCGGCGGCGCTCGGCATCCTGTCGCGTGAGGTCGTCCTGCCCGCGCTCGTGTGGCGCGACGCCGGCGGCGACTTCGCCGGTGCGAAGGATGACACGATCTCGATCCGGCTGCCCGCCTACTACGCGGCCAGGACGCGCGAGTTGCGGTCCGGCGACGCACGGACGAAGGACAGTCTCGTCGAGCGGAAGGTCGACGTCACGCTCGACACCGACGTCTACGCCGACATTCCGATCACCGACGAAGAGCTCACGCTCGACATCAGCAACTTCGGCGAACAGGTTCTGAACCCGGTGCTCGGCGGTGTCGTCCGCGCGCTCGAGGATGAGCTCATCGCCACGATGCAGGGCGCCACCTACGAGCGGGAGATCGAGTTCAACTTCAACGACCCGCAAGCGACCCTGCTGCGGGCACGCCGGATGCTGAACGACGCGAACGTCCCGCAGGCGAACCGCACCCTCGCGGTCGGGTCGGCGATCGAGGAGGCTCTGCTCGCCGCGGCCCAGAACCGGGACGTGTCACAGTCGGGCAGCGACTCGGCGCTGCGCGACGCCGTGATCGACCGCCGGGCCGGGTTCACGATCGTGTCGGTGCCCGGGCTCGACCCGTTCGAGGCCTACGCGTTCCATCGCACGGCGTTCGTTATGTCGAGTCGGGCGCCGGTCGTGCCGCAGGGTGCGCCGTGGGGTGCGACCATGTCGTCCGGCGGGTTCGCGATCCGTGTCGTGCGGGTGTTCGACCCGAACGAGGTCGAGGACCGGCTCGTCGTCGACTCGTGGGTCGGCACGAACGTCGTGCTCGACGCCGGGACGATCGGGTCGGACGGGAAGTTCGTCCCGGCGACGTCGCCGGCGGCGGACGGATCGGACCTCAAGTTCGTGCGGGCCGTGAAGATCACGGCCGACGCGTCGAGCTGATCCGGGTCGTGCGGGTCGTCGCGATCCTCCCGGCGTGCGCGCCGCGGCCGGTCGGCTCGTGGCTGTCGACGCACGAGTGCCTGCGGCACCTGGTCGAGCGTGGGCACGACGTCGTCGCGGTCGCGGCGCGCACCTATGAGCCGGGGTACGTGCACGAGGGTGTGCGGGTCGAGTCGGGCGGCATGCGGGGCCGAGCGTGGATGATCGACCTCGCCGCCGACGCCGACGTCGTGATCGCACACAGCGGCGGCCCGGACGTGGCAACGATCGCGGCCGCCCGACACGGGCGGCCGCTCGTGCTGATGGTGCACGCGTTCGACTCGCACGACCTGGCCGCCGCCGCGCTGGTCGTGTGCTGTTCCGAGGCGGTCCGGGCCCGGGTCCGCCCGCCCGCCGGGACGCCAACCATCGTCGTCCGTCCACCGGTGGCGCGCGCCGTTTACGAGGTCGACCGGAGCGCCGGCGATCGGGTGACGATCGTGAACCTCACCGACGACAAGGGTGTGCGGACCGCGTGGCGGATCGCCGAGCGGCTTCCGCACGTCCCGTTCCTCGGGGTGCGGGGCGGCTACGGCCGGCAGGTTGAGCCTCGGACGGCGAACTTCGAGGTCGTCGGCCCGGTGGCCAACATGCGGCAGGTCTACGCCGCGACGTCGGTGCTGTTGATGCCGTCCCGGTCGGAGACGTGGGGGCGGGTCGGGGTTGAGGCGATGTGCTCGGGCATCCCGGTCGTCGCGCACCCGTCACCTGGGCTGCGGGAGGCGCTCGGCGACACCGCGATCTGGGTGCACCGGGACAACGACAAGGCGTGGGCCGCCGAGGTCGAGCGGCTGCTCACCGACCGGGAATGGTACGACGACCGGTCGGCCGCCGCCGAGGCACGGGCGCGGGAGCTCGACCGGGTGCGGGAGACGGACCTCGAGCGGTTCGAGGCGGCGCTCGAGCAGGTCGTCGAGGGGAAGGTGGTGGCAGCGTGCGTGTGATCATCCCGTGCGCCGGCGACGGCACCCGCTGGAGGAACTTCCAGGACGCGCCGAAGCACCTGGCGGTGCTGCGTGGTGAGCCGCTGCTGCACCGGACGGTGCGGCTCGTGCGGGGGCTTGTCCCGGACGCCGACGTCGTCGTCGTCACCCGGGACATGCGGGACCGGCGGGAGCTCGTCGACGGGGCCCGGCGATCGAGGGCGAAGCTCGACCCGACCCGGGGCCCGGCCGACAAGCTGCTGTCGTCCGCGCACCTGTGGCCGCGGTCGGGCCGGACGGCGGTGCTGTTCGGCGACGTCTACTGGACCGAGAAGGCCCTGGGCCGATTGCTCGGCGACGACCGGCCGTGGGTGGCCGCGGCCCGGTTCGGGCCGTCGTCGTTCACCGGATGCGGGCATGCCGAGCTGTTCGGGTTCGCGTTCGACCCGACCGGCGGCGCCCTGCTCGCCGAGGCGGCCGTGCGGCTGGTCGCCGCAGCGGCCGAGGGGCGGATCACGAGCTGGTCGGGGGGCTGGCAAATCTACCAGGTCGCCGCCGGTGTCCCGGTCGACGACGTCGTGCGGGGCACGGCGGCCACGATGCCGGACCTCGGTTGTTCGATCCCGGTCGACGACTGGACGGACGACCTCGACGCCCCGGACGACTGGCATCGGTGGTGCTGGCACTGGGCCCGGGCCGACGAGGCGACTCGTCGGGTCGGGCACGAGGGCGAGCTGTGAGCGCGCTCCCGCCCTTCGCGTCGGTCGCCGACGTCGAGGTACGGCTCGGCCGCACGGTCACCGACGGCGAGCGGGCGACCGTCGAGGCGGCGCTCGAGGACGCGTCGGACCTGATCCGGGCCGAGACGGGCCGCGACTGGGTCGACCCGGACAACCCGGCGCAGCTCGTCGGCGACCCGGCGCAGCTCGACACGCTGCGCACCGTCTGCGCCGCGGTGGCCGCCAGGCTGATCCGGAACCCGGCCGGTGTGGCGCAGGAGACGGTCGGGCCGTTCAGTGTGTCGCATGGGACCTCGGCCGTGCCCGGGGCGTGGCTCACCCGGTGGGAGCGGCTGCGGCTCCGCCGGGCTGCCGGGCTCATCGGCGTGACCGTGCTGTCCACCACGCGGGGCCCGTTCGAGACGCGCCCGATCGATCTGCCGTCGAGCGCGCACGAGGTCGACCGGTGGTGATACCGGCGACGGTCGGGGTCACGCTCGTGATCGTCCGGCCGATGGGGCGGGACCGCTACGGCGACCCGATCGACGGTGAGACCCGGTTCGAGGTGCACGGCTGCGCGGTCGCGCCGCGGGTCGGCGGGCCCGGGACCGCGTCGGCCGACCTCGAGACTCGTGGCCGCGAGGGTGTCCGCGAGGGACTCACGGCCTATCTGCCGATCGGGCCGGACGGGCCGCCGGATGTGCGGCACACCGACCTCGTCGAGCTCGACGGTGAGCTGTGGGAGATCGACGGCGACCCGTCGGTGTGGCGGTCGCCGTTCACCGGCTGGCCGGCCGGAGTCGAGATCGCGCTCACCCGCGGGGAGGGATGATGGCGGTTCGGTATGTGCGCGACTCGCGTGGGATCGAGCAGGTGCTCCGCTCGGCCGGGTTCGCCCGGGCGGTGCGGGCCGAGGCTGAGGCGATCGCTGCGGCAGTCCGTGCCCGTCGGCCCGGGGTCGACGTCGTCGTCGACACCTACGATGGCGGTGACAGGGCCGCGGCGAGCGTGACCGTGCGGGATCGTCGGGCGCTCGGCTGGCAGGCGACCGACGGGGACCTCACCCGGGCCGCCGCCGCCCGCGGGCTCGAGGTGCGGGAGCGGTCCCGGTGAGCACACCGACCGTCGTGTTCCCAGACGTCGAGCGGCTCGTCGTCGACTACCTGGCGGCGGCGCTCGAACAGGCGGGCGAGCAGGTGACCGTCGGGGTCGGTGTGCCCGACGGTTGGGACCGTCGCAGGTCGCCGGCGCACGTGTCGGTCGCCTGCGACGGGATGCCGTGGATGCGGCATCCCGTGATCGGCCGGGCGTCGGTGCGTGTGACCGTCCGGGCCCGGTCGACGAGCGAAGCGAAGCGGCTCGCCGAGGTGGCACAAGGGCTGCTGCTCGCTCACCCGTCCGGCGGCGGTGTCGCCGGCGTGCGGCCACACAGCGGCGTCATGCCAACCCGCGACCCGGACACGCGGGCCGACCTCGCGTGGTTCGCGGTCGGTGTGACCGTCCGCACCCAGGACATGGCGACCTAGAGGAGGCAGGATCATGGCTGGCGATCCCAGCAAGGCGAACATCTGGCCGGACGCCGACGTCTACGTCGGCCCGCTGTCCGCGTCCCCGCCGGCGGACGTCAACACGCCGTTCGGGCCGGACTGGGACCTCGTCGGGCTGCTCGACGGTGAGCAGGGGTTCTCGCAGGAGCGCGAGGAAGAGGTGACCGACCACTACGCGTGGGGGGGCATCCTCGTGCGCACGTCCCGGCGGAACTTCAAGCTCACGGTGTCGTTCCAGGCGCTCGAGGACAACGACGTCGTGCGCGGGCTGGTGTGGCCGGCGTCGCCGCCCGGTGAGATCGTCGTGCCGCGCCCGCCGCGGGTCAAGATCGCGTTCGAGACGAGGGAGGGGACGAAGATCAAGCGGCTCATCTCCCGCCATGCGGCTGAGGTGACCGTCTCCGAGGCGATCACTGAGGCGGAAGGCGACCTGACCCGGTTCCCGCTCGTGGCGACGATCTTCCCGGACGCGTCCGGGGTGCTGTTCGACGAGCAGCGGTCGGAGGACGCGTCTTTCTAGCACCGGTCGTCGGGTGGGGCCTCCAGCTCAGGTGGTCAGGGCAGGGGATCATGTGGTCCGTGTGACGACCGTGGTGCCTGTTTGGAGCTGAGGCCCCTCCCCCCGGCGCCGTCCGGGGGGAGGAACCACCCGTCGGCCCGCGGTCCTGACCACCCCCGTCCACTGGCTCAACCGCAACGCGCCCCGGGAGGGCACATGACGATCCGCGATCTGTTCGACTCCGGCGCACCTCACAGCCCCGCCGGGTTCGCTGCATGGGGCGAGGCGATCAGCGACCGTGCGGACGCCAGCGTCCGGCCGCCCGCCATCACCATCGCCGCCGCCGACGCTCCCGACGAGGTCAAGGCCGCCGCGGACGTCGTGTGCGACGGCGTCGACGACAACGTCGAGATCCAGGCCGCCCTCGACGCCGGCCGCCCGGTCGTGCTCAGCGAAGGCACCTTCTGGATCAACGGCCACGTCGGCGGGCGTGTCCTCATGCCATCCGGGTCTGTGCTGCGCGGTCAGGGACCCCAGCGGACCGTCATCCGGCTCCAGCCCGCGGACCTCGGCAACGAGACCCTGTTCCCCCCGCTCGACTCCTGGGGCGTCGTGGGCACGCTGGGCACCGCCGAGGCCCCGGTCGAGGACGTCACGCTGGCCGACCTGACCATCGACGGCAACCAGGCCGGGATGGTGACCAACGGCAACGAGAACCAGGGGGAGTGCTTCAACGGCAGACACACTGTCCGGCTCAAGGTGACCAACGTCCACGTGGTCAACGCCAATGCCGACGGGGTCGACCTCGACTTCTGCAGCGGCGTGCTGACCAACGTCAGCGCCCTGAACTGCCGCGGCAACGGCATCCACCTGTCCGGTGGGTTCCCCGCCGGCCCCGACGAGACCGCCACCCGGTGGGTCGTGGTCCAGGGCGCCGACG
>Ga0207873_1003699_pt1 | contig 10815 bp, 7 predicted proteins | sample BGWIniCompost_FD_187373 | JGI IMG/M metagenome (GOLD analysis project Ga0207873, IMG submission 187373) | Cellulose adapted compost microbial communities from Newby Island Compost Facility, Milpitas, CA, USA - BGW Initial Compost (SPAdes)... ... | reverse complement strand
TTTTCTTCTTGTCGCGCGTCCTCTTTCGACGTAGCTTTGGCCCATCAAAACCGTTCAACAATCGGCCCGCGCCGTCCAAGGGGACGGCGGCGATGGGCCTCCTTGTCGTACGAGGTCGTAGGGACTTGCGCGCGATCCGGTTCCATTACCGGCCCATCCGGTACCTGGCCACGCGGTGGGCCTCGAGGCGACACCCGTCGTTTGCCCTGGGGCCGCTGGGATGCCTGGGGTTCGACGAGGTAGAGCCGCCCGCGTTGCCCGGACCCGACTGGGTGCGTGTCGAAACGACGCTCAGCGGGATCTGCGGGAGCGACCTGGCCGCGGTCACCGCACACGATTCGTTCACGCTCGAGCCGTTCGGCGCGTTCCCCTTCACCTTCGGGCACGAGAACGTGGGCCGGATCGCGGAGGTGGGGCCCGCGGTCGAAGGGTGGACGGTCGGCGAGCGGGTGATCGTGAACCCGATGCTGGCGTGCGCGCAGCGAGGCCTCGAGCCGTGCGCCGCCTGCGCCCGCGGCGAGTACGGCCTGTGCCGCCGCACGACGGACGGCGCGATCGGCAGGGGCCCGATGATCGGCTACCACCCCCGCGTGGGTGGCGGCTGGTCGACCAGCTTCGTCGCCCACGTCAGCCAGCTCCATCGGCCGGGCCAGTTGCCGGACGAGGTCGCGGTCCTGACCGACCCGTTCGCGTCGGCGTTGAGGCCCGTCCTGCTGCATCCGCCTTTCCCCGGCGGCAAGGACGCGGGCGACGGGCGCGCGGGCGCCGGCAGCGACGAGCCCGACACCGTGCTCGTCATCGGTGCGGGGACGATCGGCCTGCTCACCATCAAGGCGCTGCGGCTGATCGGCTGGGACGGCCCGATCGCGGTGCTGGGACGCTACGGCTTCCAGCTCGAGATGGCCGAGCGCGCCGGCGCCACGCACCTGTTCCGGAGCCGGGACGAAGCTTACGCCTGGGCGTCGTCGCTCCCGGGCGCGAGGCTCTACAAGCCGACGCTGGCGCCGCGCTTCGTGGAAGGCGGCCCTTCGCTCGTCTACGACACGGTCGGTACCGCGGGCTCGGCGGGGGACTCGCTGGCGCTGACCCGGGAGGGCGGCCGCATCGTCCTGGTCGGCGCGGCCGCGAAGCTGGAAGCGGACTGGACCCGGCTGTGGTACCGGCAGCTCAGCATCGCGGGCGTCTTCGCCTACGGCCTCGCCCCGTACCGCGGCGAGCGCCGCGACATCTACGACGTCTCGATCGAACTCATGCAGCAGGACGGGTTCGGCGACCTGGGATTGGTGACCCACGAATACGGACTGGAGGAATACCGTGCAGCACTCTCCGCCGCTCTCGACAAAGCCGGACACCGCTCGGTCAAGGTCGTATTCCGGCCTGGCCGCTGACGAGCTGGCCGCCTACACGCGCGACCCGTTTCACGGCTTCTTCGAAGGGCGCAGCGTCGATGAGCTGATCGAACCCGGATCGCTCCTCGACACGCCCGCTGTGCGGCGGTGGTTCGAGTTGTTCGCGAAGGGGCTGCCGGAGTCGCTCTACACGTTTCAGCTCCCGCTCGGCCAGGCGTCGGGCCCGGAGTCCGTGGCGCTGGGGCGGCCGATCCTGATGTTCTCGTCGTACAGCTATCTCGGGCTGATCGGTCATCCCCGGCTAGCCACCGCCGTGAAGGAGGCGATCGAGAGGTACGGCACCTCGACGGGCGGCGTGCGGCTCATGACGGGGACGCTCGAGCTGCACCTCGAGGTCGAACAGGAGCTGGCAAACTTCCTGGGGCAGGAGGCCGCGGCGATCTTCCCGTCCGGCTACGACGCGAACATCGCGGCGATCACGTCGCTCTTCGGACCGAACGACTACGCGATCCTCGACCAGTACGCGCACCGGAGCATCCACGACGGCGTGCAGATGGCGGGGTGCGAGGTCAAGCGCTTCAAGCACAACGACATGGAGGACCTGGAGCGGCGGCTGCGCCAGGCGAGGAACAAGGGCGCGCGCCGGATCCTGATCGCCGTGGACTCGGTCTTCAGCATGGACGGCGACCAGGCGCCGCTGGCGGAGCTGATCGACCTCAAGCGGCGCTACGGCGCGTTCCTGCTGGTCGACGAGGCGCATGCGATCGGCGCGATCGGCCGCACCGGCCGCGGCATCTGCGAGGAGCAGGGGATCGACCCTGCGGAGATCGACATCCACACCGGGTCGCTGTCGAAGGGGATCCCCTCGTCGGGCGGCTTCGTGGCCGGATCGCTGGCGCTGAAGATCTACATCCAGCACGGCTCGGCGCCGTACATCTTTTCCGCCGCCGTCTCGCCGGCGAACGCAGCGGCGATCCTGGAGTCGCTGCGGATCCTCCAGGAGGAGCCCCAGCACATGGAGCGGCTGCGCGAGAACACGCGCATCCTGAAGGAAGGGCTCGACGAGCTCGGCTTCGACACCGGCGCGTCCACGACTCCGATCGTCCCGCTCCTCCTCGGCGACGAATGGCGGGCCTATCGCTGGGCGCAGCGCCTGCTCCTGGAGCACGGCATCTTCGTCTCCGCGGTCACCTTCCCGGCCGTGTCCCCGGGGCAGGCACGGTTGCGGCTCTGCGCGACGGCGAAGCACGGACGGGAGCACTTCGAGCGCCTGTTCGAAGGGCTCCGCGAGTGCAAAGAAGCTGAGGGGTAGGACCGTCCACCCGGCGCGGGGAGCCCCGCACCGACGCGCGCACTTGATGCTCCCGGCACGGCGACGTGTCCTACATCTGCCGCCTGGCGCGTTTCACCACGGCCAACGCGGCGCCGGCGCCGGGTGCCAGGGATGTCAACGGTACCCGGCTCCCGCACCGGTCGGCCGTAGTGTTGCGATCCTTTCGACGACGATCGAATACGCCCCGCGTTTCTCCAGGCGCCGGGGCCGCGGAGTGCCCGGGCCGCCAATCCTGCCGAGATAGACACGCCGTCGCCGGCGGCGTGATCCGTGCATCCCTTTCCTCCCGGCCCGGGTCGGGCCAGGAGTGGAACTGCCGCAGGAGGGATCATGGTTATCGAGCGGGCGGTGATCGTCGTCGCAATCATCGGGAGCGCAACACTCGCGGCCGGCTGTGGCGGTGCGCTGTTGCCCGGATCGGCGGAGTCGAACGATGTCATACCGGGCAACGCGATCGTCCTCCACCGTGCGGACCTCGGTGACCAACCCTCGTCTCTGGTCGACGTGCTGGACCGCCGCTTTCCGTGGATGGTGGTCCACAGTCACTCTCCTTGCCCGGCGTTCGAGCTGAGACGGGAGAACACCGCCCCCGGAGCCTCGGAGCCGCTGGTTTACGTGGACGGCGCCCGGGCGATCGACACGTGCATCCTGTCCTCGATCAACGCGCTGGACGTCGAACGCGTCGAGATCTACCCGTCCGGGTTCACATCGCGAAGTGGGTACGCCACGAGCTCGGCAGGTTTGATCCTCGTGTTCACGCGCAACGGACGGTAGCACCGGGGCGTTTGCGGCCTGCCGCGCCGCCCCAGGCTTCCGCAGCAACCTTGGCGGGATATGAAAAAAGAGCCCCCGGTTTCCCGAGGGCTCCCTTCATTGCGCCGGTGCCGCGTTACGGCGTCGGCGTGTTCACATCCCACCAGACCGGCGTCGCGTGCTGCGACGTCAGGTCGCCGGTGATGCCCTGGCGCTGCATCGCCGCACGCAGGTTGGCGGAGTTGAACTGGTCCTCCGAGAACGGATACGGGTAGCGCAGCGGGATGTGGTCCAGCACCGCGCCCGGCCCGGGCTTGAGCTCAGGCTGGTCGAGGCGACGGACCTCCGCGAACGCTTCGAGGCCCTGGCTGTACAGAGCGATCCACTTCTGCAGACCGATCTGCTCCTTCCAGGTCGCAGGGTTGTACTGCACCCGCGGCTGCGCCAGGTAGGCATTGATCGTCGCGTCGTCAATGCCCCAGCGCTCCATCGAAGCGCGGATCGCGTCCTCGTACAGAGTCGCCGCCTGGGCGGGATCACCCCAGCGCTGCTCCGCCTCCGCCAGGAAGAACAGCACCTCCGAGTAGGTCATGAGCGCGAGGCACGCCGTCTGGGACAGGAAGTACGACCCCGGCCTCGACGTGTCCGCCGGCCTGATCCCGTGGCCGTCGCGCATGCCGTTCGGCATCCCGGCGTACGTCTTGCCCGTCGTGTCCGAGGCGATCGGCGCCGCGTAGATCTTGAGACGCGGGTCGTTGTACGACGTCAGCGTGTCGACCAGCGTCTTGCTGACCCGGTAGTCGTTCCCGCGGCTCTGGAAGTACGTGTACCACGGGTTGCGCGTGACCGTGCCGTAGCAGATCAGCGCGTTGTCGTCGTTGCTCTCGAACACGCCGCCCGGCGCCGCCAGGGCGGCCTCGACCTCTGCCCGCGCCAGATCCGGATCGCGGTCCGAGAGGCGCATGGCCACGCGCAGGCGGAGCGAGTTGGCGAACTTCCGCCAGGCCGCCATGTCGCCCCCGTAGATGAGGTCCTGACCGCCGAACGGATCCTCGTCGGGGTCGATCATCTCGGCCGCCGCTTTGAGATCCGCCAGCAGGCCGCGGTAGATCTCCTCCTGCGTGTCGTACTTCGGCGCCAGGATCGGCTCTTCGGCGTCACCCTTCAGCGCCTCGGAGTACGGCAGGTCTCCCCAGATGTCCGTCATGTTCTGGAAGACCCACGACTTCATGACCAGCCCAGCGGCCTGCAGGTTGGGATCGCCCCGCTCTTCGCCGATGTCGATGACTTCCTGGAACTCCTTCAGATACGAAGAGTAGGCGCCCCGGAAAATGGCGTTGATCTCCGTCGAGCGGTACTGGTACACATCCTCCTCGGGATACGCGATCTCCGCGAAGTGCTGTGCCAGGTGCTCGCCGTAGTCCATGTTCAGGGCGTTGCCCAGCATGGCGTTCGCGGCCTGCTGGAGCCCCTCGGTGAACACGAGCTCCGGACGCACCTCGGTCGGCGCGTTCGGGTTCTCGTTCAGTTCCGTGAGGTCGGTCCACCCGTCGTTGCAGGCGCCGGCCGCAACGGCCAGCGCCAGCACGGGGACCAATCCCATCTTTTTCGATCTCATCATCATTGTCGCAATCTCCCTCAAGCGGGCGTTACGGCGTGACATAGAGGCTCAGACCGAAGCTCCGCGGAGACGGGAGCTGGCCGAATTCGAAGCCCTGACGGTTCCCCGCGTCGAACGACGTCTCCGGATCGATGTTCGGCACATCCGTCCAGAGCGCCAGATTCCGCCCGATAAGGGCCACCGTGAGCGACGAGAACGGCGTCTTCGACACGATCGACTGCGGAAGCGTGTAGGCGAGGCGCGCCTCGCGCAGCTTCACGTAGCTCGCATCGTAGACGTGCGGCTCGCGGATGCGGGCGTCGAACAGCCACTTGTAGTACACATCCGGGCACACCTTCACGGTGTTCGGCTCGCCGCTCTCGGTCACGCCGTCGATGACGAGCCCCGGATCGCAGATGATGTCGCCGCTGCCCTCCGGGTCGGGGCCGAAGTAGTTCTCACGGCCCTTCAGCGTGCTCGCGAGCACGCCGGTGTACTCACCGAACGCCTGCGTGACGGAGAAGATCTTCCCGCCCTGACGCGTGTCGAGCATGAAGCTGAACTCCAACCCCTTGTACCGGAGGGTGTTGGTCAGCGAGCCCGACCAGTCGGGCGTGTACGTGCCGAGCGGAATGCGCTCGGTCGTCGGGATCGGGAGACCGTTCTCGTCGACGACGATCTTGCCTTCCTCGTTCCGCAGGAAGCCCTGGCCGTACATCATGCCGTAAGGCTGACCGAGCCGGGCCTCGGTGGTGACGTCCCAGTACGAGCCGAGCTGGACCGTCTCGATGTTCGGCGCGAGGCTGACGACCTCGTTCCGGTTCCTCGCGTAGTTCACCGCCACGTCCCACCGGAAGCCGTTGTCCAGCACGACCGGCGTCGCGTTGAGGGTGACCTCGACGCCACGGTTGGCGATCTCGCCCGCGTTGACCCAGCGCCGCTGGAAGCCGCTGGCGGCGGACATGTCGATATCGAGGATCTGATCGAACGTGGAGCCGCTGTAGTAGGTGGCCTCGAGCCCGAGACGGTTGTTGAAGAAGCCGAGGTCGAGGCCGACCTCCCAGGACCGCGTGCGCTCGGGCTTCAGGTCCGCGTTCGGGATCGTGTTCGGCACCGAGTACGCCGGGTACTGGCTGTTGAACGAGGTGCCCGGCGTGTAGTACGCCAGGAGCCGGTACGGCGGCGCGTCGTTACCGACCTCGGCCCAGCTCGCGCGGAGCTTCCCGTACGAGAGGAAGCTCAGCCCGTGGTCGAACGCGTCCGAGAAGATGAAGCTCCCGGAAACCGAGGGATAGAAGTACGAGTTGTGCTCCGGCGGCAGCGTCGACGACCAGTCGTTGCGGCCGGTGACCTCCAGGAACAGGTAGTTCCGGAAGCCGAGCTGCACGCGGCCGTACAGCGAGTTCATCGCCGTCCGCTCGAAGTAGTCGTCCGCATCGACCGGGCGCGCCGAGTTGCCGACCGTGAAGATGCCCTGGCCGGGGATCGTGAGCTCCGGCACGTAGACACGGTGCCAGTTGTATTCGGTGTAGCGGTGGTTACCGCCCACCATGGCGCTCAGCTGCAGGTCCGGCGTGAGCGAACGGTCGTAGTTGACGAACAGGTCGTAGTTCGACTCCCGCTGGTCCCAGACCGCCTCGTAGAAGGCATCGTAGAAGTAGTTGGTGCCGTCCGCCCACTTCTCTTCCTTCTGGTGGGTCTGGTACCAGTCGGTGCCGGCGCGCAGCGTGGCCGTGAGGCCCGGCGCCAACTGATAGTTCAGGGCGACGTGGCCGATGATGCGGTCACGATCGTCGAAGTTGTTGTTCTTGAGCGCCTGCCAGTACGGGTTCGTGTGGAACAGCGGGTTCCACGTGACGTGCTTGTTCTGGGCCGCGTTCTCCTCGTAGGCCTTCTTGAGCCGGTCCATGTGGACGCTGCGGCCGAACCACACGAACTGCTGGACCGGGTTGTCGGGCGAGTACCCGATCCCGGGGCGACGCTCACCGTGACGGCGGATGTAGTTCGCGGAGCCGTCCACGCGCAGGCGGTCGCTCGCCTGCACACGGCCGTTGACGGAGACGTTCCACCGGTCCTGCTTGAAGCCGGGGTACATCCCGTCGATGTGCTCGTTGGCGACCGAGAGGCGCACGTCCGAACGATCGCCGGCGGTGGCGAACGAGAGGTTGTTGAACGTGGTCACCCCGGTCTCGAAGAAGCTGCGGACGTTGTCCGGATCGCAGGTGAAGGGAACGGGTTCGCCGTTGCTCCACCACTGCGGGATCAGCCGGCCGTCGCAGGGCGGGCCCCAGCTCTCGTCCGCGTAGTCGTCGATCCCGCTCCCGAGGCCGTCGACGTACTCGAACTCGCCGGTGTAGCCCTGGCCGTACTTGTTCTGGTACTCCGGCAGCCGGAGCGGCGTGGACCACATCACGCTGCTCTGGAAGCTCATCGCGCTACCGCCGGCGCGGCGCGCGGCGCTCCCCTTCTTCGTCGTGATGATGACGGCGCCGTTGGCCGCGCGCGAGCCGTAGAGCGCCGCAGCGTTCGGCCCCTTGAGGATCGTGATCGACTCGATGTCGGCCGGGTTGATGTCGGCGGCCGCGTTGCCGTAGTCGTAGGTCTGGCCCCAGCCGCCACCGCCGCTGATCGACGGCGAGGAGTTGTCGATCGGAATCCCGTCGACGACGAAGAGCGGCTGGTTGTTGCCCGTGATCGAGTTGGCGCCGCGGATGACGATCCGCGTCGAGCCGCCCTGCACGCCGGCCGCGGACGTGACGACGCCCGACGCCGTGCCGCTCAGGGCGCTCACGAGGTTCGTCTCGGGAACGTTGGAGAACCTCTCACCGCTGATCTCGGTGACGGACGACGCCAGCGCGCGCCGCTGCTGCTCCATGCCGAGCGCCGTGACGACGATACCCTCGACCGTGATCGCCTGCGTGGCGAGCGCCACGTCGAGCGTGGGGCCGGTGATCTCCAGCGTGACGGTCTCGTAGCCGATCAGGCTGAACTGGAGCGCCGTCGCGCCCTCGGGGACCTGGATGACGTACCGGCCGTCTTCGTTCGTCACCGTGGCGACGTTCCGACCGACGACGCTGACCAGTACGCCGTTCAGCGGCTGTCCGGTCTCAGCCGCGGTCACGCGCCCGGTGACCTGCCGCGCCTGCTGGGCCGAAGCCGCAGCCGGGACGAGCAGGGCCACCGCGAGCGCGGCACCACAGAGCCAACCAAGGACTCGTCTCATTGGACCTCCTCTGTGAAACATTGACGCGCGGGGGACCGCCCCCCGGCGCCCTCGAACGACCAGCCCCGCGGCCGGTCGGATCGATCTCGGCCAACCACCAGTGTGGACAACGGTGTGAGATCCGGGAGTTGCGAGGACCCGGAGGCAGCGCACCGTTCTCTCCCCGTACCGACAGGGGCGCACGCGCCCGAGGAGCGGGGACGGCACATGGCGTCGGGCCACGCGGCTCCCCTTTGCCCCTCCCGTGGCGCCGACACTGCGGGTCCGACGGAGCTCGCGGCGCCTGCACGAGTGGCGGGCGTGCGGCGTGCCCGCCCAATGGAGCCGCGGCTCCGGTGACCAGTTGCTCTACATAAGGCGTCGTGTCCGGCCTGTCAAGAGGGCCGTGTAAACATCCGTTTACGTCGCGGCGGCCACGCCCGCACCAGCACTCATTCGCACGCCGCCGCCACACCGCCGATCACCCGCAGCAGCGCCCGCGCCTTGGCGAGCGTCTCTTCGTACTCCTTCTCCGGCCGGGAGTCGGCCACGACCCCCGCGCCAGCCTGCACGTAGGCCATGCCACTGGCGGCGACGAGGGTGCGGATCGCGATGGCGGTGTCCATCGTCGCGCCGCCGTAGGCGAAGTAGCCGACGGCACCGGCGTACGGCCCCCGACGCGTGGGCTCGAGCTCGTCAATGATCTCCATGGCCCGGACCTTGGGCGCGCCGGAGACGGTGCCCGCCGGGAAGCAGGCGCGGAACGCGTCGATGGCGCCGAGCCCGTCCCTCAACTCGCCCTCGACCTGGCTGACGAGATGGAGCACATGACTGTAACGCTCGACCGTCATGAAGTGTGGCACCCGGACGGTGCCGAACCGCGCGATCCGGCCCACGTCGTTGCGGCCGAGGTCGACGAGCATGAGGTGCTCGGCGCGCTCCTTCGGGTCGCCGAGCAGGTCGCGCGTGCGCGCGGCGTCCTCGTCGTCGTCGCGGCCGCGGGGGCGGGTGCCGGCGATGGGGCGCACGGTGACGCGCCGGTCCTCGACGCGGACCAGGACCTCCGGCGAGGAACCGACGAGGCTGATGCCATCGAGCTCGAGGAAATACAGGTACGGCGACGGGTTGAGCGACCGCAGCGCGCGATACAGGTCGAAGGGCGGCGTCTCGAGCGGCACGGTGAGGCGCTGGCTGAGCACGACCTGGAAGACGTCGCCGGCGGCGATGTACTCGCGGATCCTCTCGACGTCCGCCTCGAAGCGCTCCCTCGTGTAATTGCTGTCGAATGCCGGCTCGGTGTCGAGCGCGCCCAGGGCCAGGGGCTCCGGGCAGGGCGCGGTGCGCAGGGTGTGGACGACGTCGTCGATCCGGGCGACTGCGTCGTCGTACCGCCTGCGCAGCCCGGCCTCGTCCTCCGCACCGGAGACGTCCACCGTGGCGATGGCGTGGGCGCGGCCGAAGAGGTTGTCGATCGCGAGGACGACGTCGGTGAACATGAGGAGCGCCTCGGGCAGCCCCAGGTCGTCGGGCGGCGCATCGGGGAGGCGCTCGATGTAGCGGACGACGTCGTACCCCAGGTAGCCGACGGCGCCGCCGGTGAAACGCGGCAGCCCGGGGACCCGCACAGGCTTGTGCCTGCGCAGCAGCGCGTCCAGCTCCGCGAGGGGATCCTCGACCGTCCTCGCCGGGCCCCATCCGGCTTCCGGCGTCCAGACGGACACGCGGCCGCCGGCCTCGAGCTTCCACGCCGCCCGGGGATCGGTGCCGAGAAAAGTGTAACGCGCCCACTTCTCCCCGCCCTCGACCGACTCCAGGAGGAAGCCGAAGCGGGGGTGCAGGCCAGCGGTCGCCGGTGCCACGCCCGGCCCACGATCCGCCGGCGATGCCGGCGATGCTCCGGCCGCCACCCCGCTCGCCGGGCGCCGCAGTGTGGCGCCGCCCGGGCCGACCCGTACCGACGATCCCGGCGCCCGTCCGGTCGGCGCGCCGCGGCCTGTCGCTCCCGGGCCACCCCCTCGCGTGAGCTTGTGGTACGCGGTGACCGCGGTGTCGGCGTCGAAAAGGAACTCGCGGGCGACCGGAACCAGGTCGCCCGCGGCGGCGAGGCGCACGAAGTCGTCGAAGTCGGGGCGAAGCATCTACTGCGAATCTACTCGTACAACAAGGACGCCTCCGCCGTGGCCGGCGGGCTCAGGCGATCGATCGCCTCGCCCAGCTCGGTGTAGGCGGTCGGGTCGATCTCCCGGAACGGCGTCGCACGATAGGCGATGCGGCCGTCGGGGCCGACGACGAAGAGGTTGCGGTTCGTGAGCCCCGGCCGGCTGGCCAGAGCGCCGTACATCCGCGCGACCTTCAGGTCGCTGTCGCTGGCCATGAGGAACTGGAACTGATCGTCGCGGGCCCACGAGGCGAGCTCCTCGATGGGGTCCGCGCTGATGGCGATCAGGATCACATCCTGTCCGCCGTTGAAGAGCTGCGCGTACTGATCCCGGTACGCGTGCATCTGGATCGTTCAGCCCTTGGTCCTGGCCTTGTAGAAGAAGGCCAGGACGACGGTCTTCCCCTTGAAGTCGCTGAG
>Ga0207873_1003698_pt1 | contig 10816 bp, 4 predicted proteins | sample BGWIniCompost_FD_187373 | JGI IMG/M metagenome (GOLD analysis project Ga0207873, IMG submission 187373) | Cellulose adapted compost microbial communities from Newby Island Compost Facility, Milpitas, CA, USA - BGW Initial Compost (SPAdes)... ... | reverse complement strand
TGGTTATTCATAAGCAGCTTTCATATGCGAAACATATCGACCTGGGATTCGAAAAGGAAAACCTGATAAAGATTAACCTTCCGGGCGATTTCATAAAAGGGGAGTTGGCGAAAAACGAATTGGGCAGGTTGCACTTTGTACGGTCTTCCACCTTGAGTCTTGGCGCGCCAGGGTCGATTAATCTAAAAATGGGAGTAGGCCATGATAGCGCCCGTTTCATGGCGAGTTGCATCGAAGTGGATGGGGATTTTATCGACGTCTTCGAATTGCAGCTTATTGAAGGCCGTAACTTCAGGTCCAGCGAGGAGGACAAGACCTGCATCGTCAACGAGGAAGCCATGAGAAAATTTGGATGGGAGAACATCCATGGAAAAGTATTCGATAACGCCGGCGGTTTGGAGGTCGTAGGGCTTGTGAAAAATTTTCATATTGGATCGCTGCATCAGCCAATCGAACCGGTAGCCTTAATTTTTAGCAAGAATAGCAATAAATTTAAAAACACGCTCTCGCTGAAACTGGCCCCTGGCCGTCTGGATGAACAAATCAACCTGTTGAAGAAATCCTGGCAAAAGGTTGCGCCGGGGCGGTCGTTTGATTTTGCATTCTATGACGCCTTCTTCAACGCTTTGTATCAGAAAGAAGAACGGTTGGCGCAGGCCATGGGGATCTTTTCAATTCTTGCATTCCTAATCACCTTGATGGGCATATCGGGAATGGCTTTCCAGGCCTGTCTCAATAAGACCAAGGAAATTGGCATTCGAAAAGTGAATGGCGCCAAAGTATGGGAAGTAATGGCATTATTGAACCGGGACTTTGCGAAGGGGACGATTATCGCCTTCTTCTTCGCCATGCCCGTGGCTTGGATTGCCATGAACAAATGGTTGCAAAACTTCGCCTACAAAACCGGCTTGAGCTGGTGGATTTTTGTTTTGGCAGGCGCAATAACATTAGCCATTGCTTTGTTGACGGTGAGCTGGCAGAGTTGGAAGGCGGCGACAAGGAATCCGGTAGAAGCGCTTAGATATGAGTAAACAAATGAATTAAGAGACAGGAGCAGGCAAACCGACCGGTTCCAGCCCTCTTTGCAATTTTAAACTAATTACATGTAAAAATGCTCATTCCCAAAATACTCAAAAACACATTGAAGAGAGAAGGAGGATTTGGTCTTCTTAACCTCTTGGGACTTTCAATAAGTATGGCTATCGCCCTGATTATCGTTTGGTATTTGCTGTATCACTTGTCTTTTGATCGCAATATTCCAAAAAGCAAATCTATCTACCGTCTCATATGCAAAGATAAAAGCAATGGAACGCTGTCTTTTGGAAATCCATTGCCATTTGCAGGAGTTATTCCTGCAGAATATCCTGAACCAGGAGATGTCGCCGCCGCATCCTCAATTTACGAGTACGATGTAATGGCAAAGGGCGAGAAATATTCGATCATGGCTTTAGCGGCCACATCAAATATCTTTGAATTCTTAGAATTAAAGCTGATTGCCGGATCGGAGAAAGATGCTTTGCCCCAGCCTGGCGGCTCGGTGATCACGCAATCTTGCGCAAAAAAACTATTCGGCGATGAAAATCCCATTGGCCAGGTTTATACTGTGCAAACTGAAGCAGGGGCAATAACATGCGCCGTCAACGGAATCATCATGGATCCCACTGCCAATACAAGTTTTTCAATAGAAGCCTGCTTGTCCTGGCAATCGTTGAATCCCCCTGACTGGAGAAGCAAATGGTGGTGGTCAGGGACGAATATATTTGTTAAATTGGATAATGAAGCGCAAAAAGACGACCTGGAGCGCAAAGTTAATACGTTGCTTGACCGGTATAATTCCGACTTTATCAAGGGTCGGTACGATTTTCATTTTATCCCGTTGATTGGGTCTCATTTTAGAACCGATATCGAAAATACATTGACGCCGGCCATTTCCTCAAAATTGTTGTTGATGCTTGGCCTTATTGCAGTCTTCATCGTTGTGGTTGCATGCATCAATTTCGTTAATCTGTCGATAGCCCAATCGGAAAAGAATATTAAAGACGCTGGCATCCATAAAGTAATGGGCGCCACGCGGACCAAAATGGCATCGAATTACCTTGTTTTGACATTCATCAAAATAGCGATTGCTATAGCCTTGTCGTTGATTGTGGCCTATTTACTCCTGCCTTCATTCCGAAGTGTCGCGCAAATCGGGGATTATGATCCATGGGCATCCCCTGCAATCTGGGCGATCGTTATGGCCCTGTTGGGAGGCGTTTCGGGGTTCCTTGCCGGTTTGTACCCTGCTTTGATTATGGCAAGGTCTAAACCCGTCGCATTGTTATCAGGACATCGAAACGGCGACGGTTAAGGAAACGCTTTTCGACAGGCGTTAACCGTGTTGCAATTTGCGATCTCCATAATCCTGATTGTCTCCTTTCTATTCATCAACAAGCAAATCAATTTTATGAAAAATCATGACCTGGGATTCGATAAAGACAACCTGATCGGTTTAGATATCAGCTCAGTGGAAATTGACCTAGCGCGATTGAAAGAAAAAACAGAGGTATTGCTTCAAGAAATATCCCGGGCATCCCACGGTAATTCCATTATCGAAGTGGGGGCCATGGAGGCCATTCCCGGAACAATTTTCAGAAACTCTTTTGCCATTTTCGAAACAGGGAACCCAGAACCCTATAGCGTAGTTTCAGTAGGCGTTGACGAAAATTATTGTGAATTACTAAAGTTGCCCATTATTGAGGGAAGGAATTTCTCAGGACGACTCGCTTCGGACAGGCAAGCAATTCTCATCAATGAAACTTTAAAAAAGACGCTGGGATGGACGACCATTGAGGATAGGCGACTGGCTCTTTACTATGAAAATAATAAAGTAGATGTAATAGGCGTAGTGAAAGACATCAATATCAATTCTTTAAGCCGGCCAATTCCCCCAATGATCTACCAGTATAAGCAAAACGCCTATCCCCAATTTATAGCGATGCGAGCGGAAAGCGGAAAAGAGCGGCAGGCATTGGCTGCGTTGCAAAGCAAATGGCAAGAAGTTTTTGGGGAACAACCCATGAAGTGGTTTTTTGTAAACGAAAAATTCGACGCGTTATATGGCGACGAAGAAAGACTTTCAAAATTAATCGGAGCTTTCTGTGCGATAGCCATCCTGATTTCCTGTTTCGGATTGTTGGCGACAGCCGCTTTGGCAACTCGCAGGCGCGCAAAGGAAATTGGCATTCGAAAAGTAAATGGCGCCAAAGTATGGGAGGTAATGGCGCTATTGAACCGGGACTTTGCGAAGGGGACGATTATCGCCTTCTTCATTGCAACGCCCGTGGCTTGGCTGGCCATGATCAAATGGCTGCAAAACTTCGCCTATAAAACCGGATTTAGTTGGTGGATTTTTGCTTTGGCGGGTGCGATAGCGTTGGAGATTGCATTGTTGACTGTGAGTTGGCAAAGCTGGAGGGCGGCGACAAGTAATCCGGTAGAGAGTTTAAGATATGAATAAAATATGAGATTTTGTTGAAGTATTATCGGATCCAAAATACCTAATCGCTGAACGGATAATGCCCGCAAGCTGCGCATCGCCGTTATTCGCTTTATGGTAAACAGTGGATTATGTAAAAGATAAACCTTTAATTAATTATTGCCCCGTCTAAACTTTCCCAGGCCGCTCCTTCAATTTTTTACAAATATTAGATTTTATCCAATCGTTTCGTTATTTTTAAGGCTGAGTTGATTAATGACGGAGGTTGTTTTGAGAAAGTATTTACTGTTTTCAGTCCTGACGTTTGTTGCTCGTATTAGTTTCGCTCAATTTGGGAATCTCTTCACCGCAGATAAAGAGCTTTCCAGCAGTATCATTCATAATGTATTCCAAGACCGGAATAATATAATTTGGATTGCAACCGATAATGGATTGAACCGCTATGATGGATCAAAGTTCACCGTTTATAATCGCGACAAGAATAATCCGAAATCGATATTAAACAATATGACCCGGGTTATCTTCGAAGATAGCCGTAGACGCCTGTTTGTAGGTTATTTTAACGGATTACAGGTTTATGATCATGCCGCCGACTCATTCCATGAAGTTCCCTTATTATTGGACAATGGAGATAAATTTCCTTCGCACGTTCTTGCTATATTGGAAAGAAAAAATGGAGAAGTGCTGATTGGCACCTCTGGCCAGGGCTTGCTAAAACTACACGTCGAGGACGGGAACCTGGTTGGAAGGCGTTTTACAGACTTGATACAAAGCAATTTGATTAAATGCCTGTATGAAGATCGAAATCAAAACTTATGGGTGGCTACAGAAGATTTCGGGCTCCTGCGTCTTGATCAAAAGAACAACGTTAGCGTCTTTTTCAATGAAAAGCCTTGCAGTATTACCAGCATTTGCGAGGACGCGGAAGGACGGATTTATGCCGGCAGCATTACCAAAGGCCTGTTTATGCTTGACGAACAAACGGATTCCTTTGTTTCCATTCCATATTCCGGACATCCTTCATTGCCAATAAAAACACTTTTTCTTACTCAACACCACCAAATCTATATTGGGACTGACGGAAATGGACTGAAGATTTACGATCCCCGTCAAAAAAGATTTATTCAGGGAAATTTTAATGTGGCGACTTTTGATTTTTCCAAAGCGAAGATTCATTCAATCATTGAAGACAATCAGGGAAATATATGGTTGGGGATTTTTCAGAAAGGCGTATTGTTGCTTCCCTCATCGACAAGCGCGTTCGATTATATTGGATATAAATCTACGTCAAAGAATTGGATCGGGTCAAGTTGTATTATGTCCGTTTGTCAGGATCATGAAAAGACCCTGTGGGTAGGGGCGGATAACGATGGCCTTTATGGGATACAATTAAACGGCGAAAAAATAATTCACTATAGTTATTCAAGCGATCCTGCATCTGTGCCGCCCACCATTTTGTCGATTTTTGAAGATTCCGATCACAATTTATGGTTGGGGTCTTACCTTCATGGAATGGCCAGATTGAACCGGAGGACTGGGAAGTGCCAATACTTGCATGACATTTTAAATGTAAGTCCCAATGAGGTTCAGCGAATATTTTCAATGGTCGAAGATCACGATAAAAACCTCTGGATTGGCGCCATGGGATTAGGGCTTTATTGCCTGAACCTAAAAACATTTGAACTTACCCGTTATGACGGTTCAGAAAACCGCTTCATCGATGGCGCCCCCGATAGGCTGCACAATCCATGGATCAATACGCTTTATGTTTCAAGCGACAACAAACTTTATATCGGCACAGTAGATGGTCTCGGATGTCTGGATTTAGAAACAAGGAGTTTCATTTCTGCATTTGGCGTAAACCAGATATTCCCCCGGCTAAGCATTACTGCTCTTGCGGAAGATAATGAAGATGCGATTTGGGTCGGCTCATCGGAGGGTTTATGGAGAATTGATAAAACGACACACGAAATTAGAACATTTACTACTGAACAAGGACTTGTAGGAAATGCCGTACAAGCTATTAGAAAAGATAATGAAGGCAATCTTTGGATCAGTTCCAATTCTGGTATTTCCCGGCTTAGACCCGAAGACGCCACGTTTACCAACTATTACGCCAGCGATGGACTACAAGGCAATGAGTTTAGCATGAATGCTGCGACTATCGACGATAAGGGAAGGCTCATTTTTGGCGGCATTCACGGTTTAACGCTTTTTCGTCCATCCGAAATCAACGATCAGAAGAAGAGTCTTGAAGTGAGAATTACCGATTTCTATATTCATGATCAACCTGTCAGGAAGGGCATTAAATCGGGCGGTCACAAGATTATTGACACCGCTGTTTTTCACGCAAAGAAGTTCCATCTGTCTCACCGGGACAATTCCTTTAGCATTGAGTTTTCAACAATGAATTTTACAAATCCCGAAAGGATAACATACATTTATTCCTTAAACAATGACGATTGGATTGCCTTGCAACCTGGCACAAACCGGGTAACCTTCAACAACCTAGCGCCCAGCCACTATATATTTAGGGTTAAAGCCAAAGATTTCAACGTATTGTCGGAGGAGAAAACCGCTTCGATAATTATTTCGCCCCCGTGGTACCTTACTTTTTGGGCCAAGATGATTTATTTCCTGGTATTATTTGTGAGCGGATACGCGACGATAAATGAGATAAGGCGCCGGAAACAGCTCCGGCAAAAAATGATGGAACATGAACATGCAGAACAGATCAATCAAACAAAGTTACAGCTGTTCACAAACATTTCTCACGAGATCCGGACGCCAATGTCGTTAATTGTCAGTCCCTTAAAGAAACTGATGGCCACAGACAACGATCTGACCAGGCAAAAAGCGTATCAAATAATGAGTCGGAACGTCGATCGCATTCTGCATCTTGTTAACCAATTAATGGATGTAAGAAAGATAGAATTAGGTCAAATGTCGTTGAAGTTCAGAAAAACTCAACTAGCCACATTCATTCCTGCTATGACCGCAATGTTCGAAGAGAAAGCGCAATCCAAGAATATTGAATTGATTTTCGAAAATGAAGCGGAGGATTTTGACGTTTGGATAGACCCTAAAGCATTTGATAAAGTGATTTTGAATATTTTAAGCAACGCTTTCAAATTCACACCGGATAATGGCAAAATTAGGATCAAGCTGTCCACCGGAGAAGATGAGAATGCGGCAGTCCATTTACGTCGATATGTCCAAATCGTCATTTCTGACACCGGCATAGGAATCGAACCCTCCGAGATTGAACGTATATTTGAGCGATTCTACCAAGGACAAAATGGGCAAAATTTATCCAGCGTAGGTACGGGAATTGGCTTGCACCTTAGCCGATCGATCGTCGAGCTTCATTATGGAGAAATTCATGCGGAAAACAACAAAGAAGGGGAAGGATGCAGTTTTGTTATTCGATTACCCTTGGGGAAAGATCATTTGAAACCGGAGGAAATTGAAAATGACGAAACCCATGAATCTGCCGCGATGCAAAATGAATCGCTGATATATCCAACCCCTATGGAAGCAGACGAGGATACCAAAGCAAGATCCAGGACAAGAATTCGCGTCTTGGTGGTTGACGACGATGAGGAGGTACGGAGCTATATCTGTCAGGAATTGTCGAAGGAATATCAAATGATGGAGAGCGTCAATGGTAAAGAAGCGTTATCAATAATCCTAACCGAGACGCCAGATCTGGTAATCAGCGACATCATGATGCCGGAAATGGACGGCATCGAATTATGCAGGAAAATAAAACAAAATGTAAATGTCAATCATATTCCTGTCATTCTTTTGACTGCTAAATCTGAGGAACAGGACGAGTTGGAAGGTTTAGACACCGGCGCGGACGCTTATATGATGAAGCCGTTTAGCATTGACGTCCTAAGCAAAACAATTCATAGCCTTCATAAAAACCGTGAAATCCTTCGCAGCAACTATAGCCGCGTTCAGCTTCAGAATGATAAAATTCAAAAAGTAGCGGTCAAATCCGCCGATGATCGATTATTGGCCAAGGTAATGGATATGATTAATCAGAACATCCATAACCCTGCTTTGAGCGTGGAGTTGATTGCGAGAGAGGTAGGCATAAGCCGCGTTCATCTTCATCGCAAACTCAAAGAATTGACAGGCCTGTCAACGCGAGATTTCATCCGAAACATCCGGCTTCAGCAAGCCGCAGAGTTGTTCTCATCTAAACGCATCAGCGTAGCCGAGGTGGCTTATGCGGTCGGATTTTCCAATCTGACGCATTTTTCCAACGCCTTCAAAGAGTTATTTGGCCTTTCGCCAACCTTGTACGCCGAGAAGCATTTGAAAGAGGAAATCGATGAAAAAATCTCCAAATGAATAAAGCGTCCGAATATTCTGCGACAATATGATAACGCGTTTTACTGATCGCATTTTTTATCGAATCACAGTCCTCTTTTACAATATCCCTGCGGTAATCCCGAAGAAAATTGTCCGGGGAGCCGCCGGACCATAAATATAATGGCTATCCCGGTATTTGCCCGTGTCAAAGTCGTTCTGGTATTGGTTAAACAGGTTTCTGACTCCCGCAAATACCCGGATATCCTGTTCTGGTTTTTTCGGGCTGAACTGGTATTCGGCTTTTACGTTGCTGGTCCAAAATACCGACGTATTGACCGTTCTGTCGCCGTCAACGCCCGGAGCTCCGCCAAAATGCGGCGTCAGCATCCGGCCCGTCAATACGCCAGACCACGCAATCGTCAATCCATTGGGCGGCAAATAGCTTAATGTATAAAAACCGTAAGTATCCGGCGTTCTCAGGTATTTCTTTTCCGCCGGGGCCTCAGCCGACCAGGCCACAGGATTCTCATACATGCTCTTCTGAAATGTCATTCCGGCCTGCAACTGGAATAAACCGTTATAATTTGCCCTTGCTTCAAAAGTCATTCCCCTTACGGTCGATCCTCCTCCGTTTCTTTTCTCAAGGATGCGGTTTCCATCCGGGTCTTCGCCGGCTTCTTCCAGGACAAACGAATCCATCAACCAGGTGGCAAACCCTTCAATGGTGAAGCCATAGACGTAATTCATTGTGGCGTGGTTGTAATCTACTGACGCGCTCACGCTCTGTGAAGTTTCCTCCTTCAAATCCGGGGAAAGATTGATCAGGGAAATTCCACCTCCCGCAAAAGCAATGTGTAAATCGGCGTCGAACGCCTGCGGAGCCCTGAAGCCTCCGGCATACGAGGCGCGGAATTGGAGCTCGGGATTGAATTTGTATAGAAACGCAACCCTGGGACTGGCGATGAGATGGTCTACTCCGCTATGCTTGGTCAAACGAGCCCCAGCCAGCAACGTAGTCTTTGAAACCTGCCACTCGTTCTGCAAAAACAGCCCTGCCGAGCAGTTAGCTTGGTTGATCCTGTACCGGTACGCTTCGATCTTGTCGTCCACGTAATCGTAATAGTATTCGGCGCCATATGTCAATACATTCGTTCCGCCAATAAATCGCTTCAAGCGATGATCCAATTGAAATCCCGCCTGGAACGTTTTGCTGATGGTGTTTCCATATGGCGGCCGAAGAAAATGCGAGATATAGGCGGTCGAGTCCGGTTCGCCCGTTTCAGGATTGTATTCAATATCCGGGATAATTCCCGTGTAGTGCGTTCTTCCGGTGCGCTGACCTGCGGCGTATATAGAAATGCGGTCCTTCCCGTCCCCCCACTCGTAGGAATAGTAGACTCCTCCGGTGAGCGCGTCCTGAACGCGGTCTTCTGATTGTTCGGCCAGGTGAGGCGCTTCATCAAGCTTGTCTCCTCCCCTTCTGTTTTCGCTCGCCGCAAACAGGTTGAGGTCGATCTTGCTTCGCTTGTTGAAAGCATAAAACGAATTCACGCCAAATGAACCGCTTGAAATCCTGGGCATTTCAGTAAACCCATCCCCATTGGCGTCGTAAGCCTGCCGCCTTCTCCGGGAGGTAAATACCGCTATGCCGGCATCCTCCTCTTCATTGATCACGCTTGCCGACGCGTTTAGGATATTATCCGACGATACGCCGTCTATGATCGAATGGTCCATCGTAATTTCATAGGCCGGCTTACTGGGAATCCGCGTGATGATATTGATCACGCCCGCAATGGCCCCGGAACCATACAGCGCAGATCCTCCTCCCCGAATGATTTCCACCCTTTCCACCATCGAAGTTGGAATTTGTTCCAACCCGTATAATCCCTGCAATGAACTGAAAACCGGACGGCTATTGATCAATATCTGGCTGTACGCTCCGCCTAATCCGTTCATTCTCACCTGCGAATAATTGCACGTCTGGCAATCCACTTCAGTGCGAATGCCTGGCTGGAAATTCAGCCCATCCAGCAAGGCGCTCGACTGCGTCAGCCCGAACGTCTCCTTGTCAAGCACGTTCACGGCCACAACGCTTTCAATCCTTCTCTTCTCCGTGCGGGCTCCGGAAATCACAATTTCCTCAAGTCCCATAACGTCCTCCTTCAAATCAAAGACCGCCTCCACAACGTCTCCCGCAGCGAGATGAAAAGTTTTTTCTGCGGTCACATACCCGACCGCCTGCGCTTTGACGACCTGCTTGCCTGGATTTAATTCTTTCAAAACAAAATAGCCATGTTCATTCGTCGAAGCTCCGGAGCTGCCGTTCTGCGTATAAACCGAGGCGAAAGGAACAGGCTGTCCGCCCGATCTTACCCATCCCTTTATAGCAGAATATTGCCCATACGCGTCAAAAATCAGTGCAATGACAAGCAGGAAAGTAAAAAAATATTTCATGTTCCTTGAATTTGGTTAAAAAAAGAACATGACAAAGATACTGATTAGGAAAGAGTTATTTAGGTTTGCCTAAAAATATTTTTTACCTCTATCGATTTTCTTTGTAATCTTTAATACAATGATTGACGGCAAGCGCAAGTTCGTATTCTGTGGATGCTTCTATCTTGTTGTAATCAAGATTGCAGAACTGCAGGAATTCATCGATTTCTTCTTCCGCGATATCGGCCGTTTCCCTGATGAAATCCACCTTCTCTCTCAAACCCCGCCATCTGGCGGTTTCCCTTTTCGCTTCGGCGAGTTTGATTCTTTCCCTGGTTTGCTTGTTAAACCCTCCGAAAGCAAAACTTATGGGATTCTTAAGGGGATTGGGCCTGTATTCTCGCCGTGGACCGGTATAAGCGCCGGGTATGACCACCCTTTCCAGCGTATCGGGCAGTTCGAGGTTGAGAATGGCGTCCTTCAAAGCTTCCGCATCGCGATAGGCAAACACTTCCACTTCCTTCAGCTCTACGGTCGAGGGTCTTAAGGTGATCCGAACAGGCTCGGCGGCTCCGGGAACTT
>Ga0207873_1003697_pt1 | contig 10824 bp, 12 predicted proteins | sample BGWIniCompost_FD_187373 | JGI IMG/M metagenome (GOLD analysis project Ga0207873, IMG submission 187373) | Cellulose adapted compost microbial communities from Newby Island Compost Facility, Milpitas, CA, USA - BGW Initial Compost (SPAdes)... ... | reverse complement strand
CGTGCACTTCGAGCTGTTCCGCCGCTACGACCTGGAGGGCGCGGACGCGCCGGACCGGCCGACCTACGCGCAGCTCGCGGCCGAGCACGGCCTGCCCGTCACGCAGGTCACCAACTTCCTGGCGCGCGCGCGGCGCGAGTTCCGGCGCGCGGTGCTCGACACGCTGTACGAACTGTGTGGCAGCGAAGAAGAGTTCCGCGCGGAGGCGCGCGAGCTTCTCGGAGTGGATGTGCAATGACGTGGCTCTCCGATGCGGCGGTGCGGCACCTGCGCAGCGTCGCGGACTGGCCGGACACGACCGGCACCCGCTACGAGGTGATCGAGCCACTCGGCCGCGGCGGGATGGGCACGGTCTACCGTGCGCGGGATCTCGAGCTCGGCCGGGACGTCGCGCTCAAGGTTGTGAGCACGCCGGAGGCAGCCGACGACGTCGCCGAGCGCCTGCGCCGCGAGGCCCGCATCCTCGCCCGCCTCGAGCACCCGGGCATCGTGCCGGTGCACGACGCGGGCGTGCTGCCCGACGGCCGCGCGTTCTACGCGATGAAGCTCGTGCGCGGTCAGCGGCTGGACGCGTTCGTGAAGTCGGAGATGCCGCTTCCCGAGCGACTGCGCATCTTCGGCCGCATCTGCGAGGCAGTCGCGTTCGCGCACGCGCACGGCGTGATCCACCGCGACCTCAAGCCGTCCAACATCATGGTCGGCGCGTTCGGCGAGGTGCTGGTGATGGACTGGGGCGTCGCTCGGATTGCGCCGGAGGCGGGCCAGGGCGAGGGCACCACCCCGGCCCGGCCCCTGCACCCGGGCGGTGGAACTGCGGGCGGGGGCGAGGGCGACCCAGCCGCCGCGCCTCCCCTCCCGGGAGGCCGCCCCGCCTCCCCACGCCTCCCGGGCGGGGACGAGGGCGTCCCTTCCCCCGCCCCTTTCCACCCGGGAGACCACCCCACCTCGCCCCGCCACCCGGGTGGGGGAACTGCGGGGGGAACTTCGGGCGGGGGCGGTCGCGGTGCGGATGGACCTGCTCCCGTCCTCACCGCCCACGGCGTCGTCCTCGGGACGCCGGGCTACATGGCGCCGGAGCAGGCGCGGGGCGAGTCCGGGCGCGCGGACCGGCGGGCGGACATCTACTCGCTCGGCGCGATCCTCTACTTCCTGCTCACGGGCCGGGCGCCGGGAGGGGGTCAGGCGACTGACGTGCTCGAGCGACCGCGGCGGCTGAACCCGGAGCTGGCGCGGCCGCTCGAGGCGATCTGCCTCAAGGCGCTCGCGCCGGAGCCGGAGGCGCGCTACGCGAGTGTCGAGGCGCTCGGCGAGGACGTCAGCCGCTTCCTCGCCGGGCTGCCGGTCGAGGCGTACCCGGAGGGTCCGCTCGAGCGCGCCCGCCGCATCGTCTCCCGCTACCACACGCCCATCGCGCTGGTGCTCGCCTACCTGCTGATGCGCGTCCTGCTGCTCGTGTTCACCGGCCGCTGAGGCCCGCCGTTAAAGACCCGCGTGACCGGCGTTGAATGGAAGGACGACCACGCTCCGGTCACGCACGACAACCCCGATGGAGGGATCTGATGAACAAGCCGCTGCTGGGAATGCTGCTGGGCGGAGTGCTCGGCATCTTCGACGGGCTGACCGCGCTGGTGTCCGCGCCGGAGACGGCGCCGTACATCGTCGGCATCGTCATCGGCTCGACGATCAAGGGATTGATCGCCGGTGTGCTCATCGGCTGGTTCGCGAAGAAGGTGGACTCGCTGCCGCTGGGCATCCTGTTCGGGCTGGGCGTCGGCCTCCTGCTGGCGTTCGCCGTCGCGTCGATGGGGAGCGAGACGGGCGAGCACTACTACTGGGAGATCATGCTGCCGGGCGGCGTGGTCGGCGTGATCGTCGGCTACGCGACGCAGCGGTTCGGCACGCGGCCGGCGCGGTCGCGGAGCTGAGCGGCCCGGTCGTGCGGGCGGGGAGCGTGGTCGTTCCTTGACGAAGGTGAGAACGACCCAACAGCGAGGAGGCAAGGATGCCGCGAGTCGTGCACTTCGAGGTGCCGGCGGACGACCCCGCGCGTGCGGCGGAGTTCTACGGCCAGGTGTTCGGCTGGAACATCACGAAGCGGGAAGGGCCGATGGAGTACTGGCTGGTGAGCACCGGCTCGCCGGACCAGCCGGGCATCGATGGCGGGCTGATGCGCCGCCAGGCGCCGGGGCAGGGCATCGTGAACACGATGGACGTGCCATCGGTCGACGAGTACATCGCGCGCATCGAGCAGGCGGGCGGCAAGGTCGTCGTGCCGAAGATGGAGATCCCGGGCGTCGGTTGGCTGGCGTACTGCCAGGACACGGAAGGGAATGTGTTTGGGATTATGGAAGCGGCGAGGGCGTAAGACTACAAACCGCGGGTGAGGGCGGGGGCGGCCCCGCCCTTCTTCCCCGCCGCCCGGGCGGCCGCGCCGCCCCGGCCCCTCCACCCGGGCGGGGGAACTGCGGGAGAACGGCGGGCGGGGGCGTTCGCGGGGTGAGGGCGTTCGCGGCGTGTTCCCGTACGCGTACGCGTACGCCTACGCGTGCCCGTGCCCGGCCGTGCACCGAATGGCCAGAACGTCCATCTCGCTCGCGCGGCGGCAGCGAACGTGACGAAAGGGGTCGCTATGCGACCCTTTCGTCGATCTCGGTGCCGGGGCTGGAGCGAGTGTGACGTTGTGTCGGCCCGCGGCGCGCGGCGCGGGCGCGGCCTGCGGCTGCCTTGCGCGGCCAGCGCACGCCGTCGCCGAACGCCGCAACGCCCTCCCTCTCACCGCTCCTTCAAGCTCACCCGCCCCTTGAACGTGCGGATCACGACGTTGGCGCCGCCGGAGCCGCGCGAGAAGGTCAGCTCGCCGCGCAAGTCCGGGCCCGTGCGCATGGGGTAGCTGCCGAAGGCGTTCTCGACCTCGCCGCGGAACGTGTTGACGAGGAAGTCGGCCGACACATTGGCGGGCAGGCGCAGCTCGACGGGGCCGCCGTGATTGATGAACTCGAGGTCGCCCGCCAGCGCGAGATCTCCCTCGAAGCGGATGGCGCCGTCGATGGACTCGAAGCGCCCGCGCTCGTAGACGCCGTTCGAGACCGTGATGTCGCCGGTGACGGTGGTGATGCTCGCGTCCCGCGCGCCGCCGGAGAGGGAGACGGCGCCTGCCGCGGACTTGGCGCGGACGGTCATCGGGTCGGCGGCCTCGATGACGATGTCGCCGGCCATGGATTCGACGACCGCTTCGCGGGGCGTGCCGCTGATGCGGATGCTCCCGGTCACGGAGGCGACATCGATGCCGCCGGTCACACCCGAGACCTCGACGTTGGCGCTGGCGGCGCGGACCCAGACGCGCGCGCCGGCAGGCACGCGGACCTCGAGGTGGGCGGGCGCGGAGCCGACGACGTGGAGCGATGCGTCGGCCTTTGGCAGACCGCCCTCGACGCCGAGCTTGACGCCCTCCACGCCGCCGCCCGCGTAGAAGCGCCCGCCGCCCTCCTCGATCGTCCCGGTGACCACGATCGAGTCCCGGTCCCAGCCGGTTACACGCGTGGAACCGACGAGGTTGTGGATGCGCACGAGCCCGTCGGCGCGAAGCGGGCGACGGTGGTCGAGCCGCTGCTGTGCGGCGGTGCCGCCGGCGGAGAGCGCCAGGCAGAGCAGCGCGAGCATCGGCGTTCGCATTCGGCAATCCTCCATTCAGCTCTCCACGGACAGCGCGGCAGCACGCCGCAGCAGGTCCAGCTTCTTCTCGTGTGCGGCCAGGATCAGGCGCGCGAGCCGCGGGTCGCCGGGGTCGGACGCCGTGGCGAGCCGTGCTTCGTCCAGGGCGCGGTCGATCGCGCGCAGGTTCTCGCGCACGATGTCGAGCGTCCCGGGCGGCAGCTCGTCCTCCAGGGACTCGAGCTCGGCGAGCAGCTCACGCGCGGCGGCAGTGTAGCGCGCATCGAGCGCGCGGAACTCCACGGCGGGTGAGAGGGCGCCGGGTTCGTGGCCAGCCCCGGCGGCGATCGGCGGCCGTGCCGGCTCGCGCGTGAAGAGCAACGCCAGCACCGCCCCGAACGCGACCAGCAACAGGGCCGCAGTGGCGAGCGAGCGGCGCGGTCGGACGAGCTGGCGCGCGTCGAATCGCGACGAGAGAGCCCGGCCGCCGGGTATGCCGCGAACGGGCTGCGGCGGGACCTCTGGCGCGCCGGCTACGCCCGCGCGGCGATGCTGCTGCGCGGCGGGGCTCAACGTCGCGTCAGCGCTCGATACCCTGGCGTCCACACTCCCCCAGCGGATGCGGGCGTGGATCCCGGGAAGGAGATCCGTCTCGGGGGCGATTGCCCGTGGCAGCGCGGCCAGGCGGGCGGTAAGAGCCCGGAGCGCCTCGACCTCGGCGCGACAGGCGTCGCAGGCGCGCACGTGTCGCTCGACCGCGCGCTGCTCCGTCTCACCGAGCAACCCATCAACGTAGTCGTGGAGCTGCGTCTCCGGCGGGTGCGCGTTCATTCCAGCATCTCCCTGAGCAGCTTTCGGGCGCGGTGGAGCTGCGCCTTCACCGTGCCGATGGCCACGCCGAGCATGCGGGCGACTTCCTCCTGCGGGTACCCCTCGACGTCGTACAGGACGAGCACTGCGCGCGCACGCGGCGGCAGAGCCGCGATGGCGCGCTCGAGGTCCAGGCGCAGGTCCGGCACGCCGGTGCGGGCCGGCGTGGCCGCGAGCAGGCGATCGCCGCCCTCGTCCAGAGGGGCGGTGCGGCGGCGGTCGGCGCGCCGGTCCTCGAGAATGACGTTGATCGCGAGCCGGTACAGCCAGGAGCCGAAGGCGCTCTCGCCGCGGAACAGGCGGAGCTTCTCCCAGGCACGGACGAACGCATCCTGGGTGAGCCGCTCCGCCTGCTCGCGCTGCCCTGACATCCTTAGACAGAGCGCGTACACGCGGTCCACGTGCGCCGCGTAGAGGCGGTCGAACGCTGCCAGGTCGCCCTGCTGCGCGCGGCGCACGAGGTCCGCGGTGTCCGGGTCGCCGCCGGTGCGCGACCCTGAGGCGTCGTCAGGAATACGGAGCTCCACGGTGCGAGCGGCGCACGGCTCGCGGCCGCTCAGTCGGTCCGCGAGGCGGCCTCGGTCCGAGGCGAGCGCTTGCGTCCCCTCAAGACTCCCACACCCGCGGGCAGGACCACGAGGGCGAACAGCCCGGCGAGCTTCGCGCCGACGGGCAGCTCGTCGCGCTGGCCGACGGTGCGCGCTGCCTTCTGCCTCGCCTGCGCGACCGCAACGGTCGTCCGCAGGAGCGCCTCGATGTCCTCGCGGGTCGCGGATCGGGCCAGGAAGAAACCGTCGCGCAATTCCTTCTGCGGGACCTGGATGCCGAGGAGCTCGCGTTCCGGGCCGATCGCGACGAGGGCGGAGACGCTCGCTTCGCCGAAGGACAGCGTTGCCGAGACGACCCAGCTCCCGCCCTCCGGCAGCTCGCCGTGCACCGCCCACACACCGGGCTGCGATGTGGGCTCGGCTCTCAGCTCGATGGTGCGTCGCTCGCCGTCGAGCAGACCCTCGGCGACCACGGTCACCGGGAACGCCATCGGCGCGCCGTGGTGGTACGTGCGGACGAGGAGCAGCGCGCCGCGCGTCGTCCGGTCCAGCGGGTTGGCCGGGTACTCGATCGAGATCCAGGGCGGCCCCGCGAGCGCGGGCGTGGCGAGGGCGAGGACGAGCGCGGCGGGCAGGACCGCGGCGCGGGCGATCCGGGCGCGACGTGTGGCTGTGGCAAGGCGGGTGGACATGGTGCCCCTCCGGTCTCCGGTGCGGTTGCGCCGAGGCGCACGGGCCGCGGCGCGGCGGCCCACAGCCGACGAGGTTCGGCTGCGGCCTCGACCGGTAGGACGGTGGGCGGGGCGTCGAGGTTTGAAACGGTGCGCGGCGACGGCGGCGCCGGCCGCGCGGCGCCGCACGCCGACTCGCGCGCCCGCCAGCGCGGGCTCAGCTCAGCTTCCGCCCGGTCAGCCTGCCGCCCAGCTCGCCGGCGGACCAGCTCCCGGTAAACTGCGCGCCGTTGAACTCGAGGTCGATGGCGACCGGCGTGCCGTCCGCCGATGCGGCGATTCTCATGGTCCGGCCCTGGACGGCGACGGACGTGATCGCGATGGGCGGGAGACCCTCACCGCGGATCCAGCCGCTGTAGGCGCCAGGCGTTCCGGTGATCTCCATGGTGCCGCCGAACGGCTGCCCATCGATGTCGGTGCTGAACTCGTAGGTGCCGACGGGGTCGAGCGGCGGCGGGCCGGAGGGGCGGCTGGCGCACGCGGCAACGACGACGAGGACCAGCAGCGGCAGTAGGGCGCGAGACGTCCTCATCCTGGCCTCCCTCGGGAGAGCGGTTGTTTGGGGCGGCCTACAGGATGGCGGGCGCCGCCTCCGCGCGCAACGTGCGCAGGGTGGCGAAGAGGGCGGAGCGCCACGGCCGCGCGGTGATGCCGAACGTGGCGTGGATGCGGGCGCAGTCCAGCACCGAGTACGCGGGCCGCAGCGCAGGCGTGTGGAACTCCGCGAGCGTCACGGGACGCACGGCAGGCAGCGGGTCCATGCCGAGGCGGCCGAGCAGCTCGAAGATCGCTTGCGCGAAACCAAACCAGGTGGTCTCGCCACGGCCCGTGAGGTGGTAGGTGCCCCACGCATCGTCTCGCCCCCACCGGAGCTGCTCCGCGATGTCGAGGATCGCGACGGCGAGGTGGACGGCGGGCGTGGGGCAGCCGCACTGGTCCGCGACGACGGAGAGCGCCGGGCTCTGCTGCGCAAGCCGCAGCATGGACCGCACGAAGTTGTGGCCGTGAGCCGAGAAGACCCACGACGTGCGGAGGATGATGTGCCGACGCAGCCGCGCGCGCACCTCGTCCTCGCCGGCCAGCTTGCTCGCGCCGTACACGTTGAGCGGGTTCGTCGCGTCATCCTCGGTGTACGGCTCGCGCTTCGTGCCGTCGAAGACGTAGTCGGTCGAGAGGTGGATGAGCGGGATGTCGAGCGCGGCGCACGCGTCTGCGAGGTGCGCGGGGCCGTCGCGGTTCGCGGCGAGCGCGGCGCCCGGTTCGGCCTCCGCGCGGTCGACCGCGGTGAACGCGGCCGCGTTGACGACGAGCGTGGGGCGGTGCGCCGCGAGCGTGGCGTGGACGGCGTCGGCATCCGAGACATCGAGCTCGGCGCGCGTGAGGCCGAGGATGCGAACGCCGCGTATGGCGCCGACACGGAGCAGCTCGCGGCCGACCTGCCCGCCCGCGCCGGTGACCAGGATCATGGCGAGAAGCGGGGCAGGGCCGCGGCGCGCTCGAGCTCGGCGAGCGTGAGGCCGGCGGCGTCCTTGTCGGAGAGCGCGGGCTCGCGCTCGATGGGCCAGTCGATACCGATGGCGGGGTCGCACCACAGCAGCACGTGCTCGTGCTCGGGATGGTAGAGGTCCGTGCACTTGTAGAGCACGTCGGCCGTCTCGCTCAACACGGCGTAGCCGTGGGCGAACCCGGGCGGCACCCAGAGCATGCGGCGGTTCGCGGCGGAGAGCCGCGCGCCGAACCAGCGGCCGAACGTGGGCGAGCCGGCGCGCACATCGACCGCTACGTCGAAGACCTCGCCGTCCACGACACGGACCAGCTTGCCCTGCGCGTTCGGGTGCTGGTAGTGCAGGCCGCGCAGCACGCCGGCGCGCGAGCGCGCGTGGTTGTCCTGGAGGAACGGCGCGGCGATTCCGGCCGCGCGGAACCTCTCCTCGTGGTAGGTTTCGAGGAAGAAGCCGCGCGCGTCCTCGTGGACGCGTGGATCGATCAGCACCACGTCAGGCAGCCCTGGCGCTCTGGTGAACTGCACGGGGCGCCTCCTGCTCGATCAGCGCGATCAGGTACTGGCCGTAGTCGGTGGAGCGGAGCGGGTGCGCGAGCCGCAGCACGTCCTCCGCGCCGATGAAGCCCATGCGGAAGGCGACCTCTTCGAGGCACGCGACCTTGAGCCCCTGCCGCTGCTCGACCGCGGCGATGAAGTTGGTTGCGGCGAGCAGCGCATCGTGCGTGCCGGTGTCGAGCCACGCGAAGCCGCGGCCCAGTCGCTCGACGTGCAGCGCGCCGCGCTCCAGGTACCAGCGGTTCACGTCCGTGATCTCCAGCTCGCCGCGCTCCGATGGGCGAAGCGCGGCCGCGACGTCCGCCACGTGCTCGTCGTAGAAGTACAGGCCGGTGACGGCGTAGTGGGAGCGGGGCCGCGTGGGCTTCTCCTCGATCCCGATGGCACGGCCGTCGTCGTCGAACTCGACGACGCCGTACCGCTCGGGGTCGTGCACGCGGTACGCGAACACGGTGGCGCCTTCCTCGCGGGCCGCCGCGCGCTGGAGGTGCTCCGTCAGCCCGTGGCCGTAGAAGAGGTTGTCGCCGAGGATCAGCGCGCAGGGGTGGTCGCCGATGAAGCGGCGGCCGACGAGGAACGCCTGGGCGATGCCCTCGGGGCGCGGCTGCACGGCGTAGGTGATGTCGATGCCCCAGCGGCTGCCGTCGCGCAGCAGCTCGCGGAACGCGCGCGCGTCACGCGGCGTCGTGATGACGAGCACCTCGCGGATGCCGGCCAGCATCAGCGTGGCCAGCGGGTAGAAGACCATGGGCTTGTCGTAGACGGGCACGAGCTGCTTGCTCACGGCCTGCGTGACCGGGTAGAGGCGCGTGCCCGCGCCGCCCGCCAGGATGATCCCTCTGCGCGTCATCGCAGCACTCCCAGCCGCTCGCCGCGGTACGCGCCGCTCCGGATGCGCCGCCACCACGGCTCGTTCTCCAGGTACCACGCGATCGTTGCGCGCAGCCCCACCTCGAAGCTCCACTCGGGCTTCCAGCCGAGCTCGCGCTCGATGCGCGATGGATCCATCGCGTAGCGCCGGTCGTGGCCCGGCCGGTCGGGCACGAAGGCGATCCGCCCGCGGTGGCTCGCGCCGTCGGCGCGCGGCCGCAGCTCGTCCAGCACGTCGCAGATGGCGTGGACGACGTCGAGGTTCCGACGCTCCGCGCGCCCGCCGATCCCGTACGCCTCGCCCGGCTCGCCGCGCTCGAGCACGAGCAGCAGCGCGCGCACGTGGTCCTCGACGTGGAGCCAGTCGCGCACGTTGCCGCCATCGCCGTAGACGGGCAGCGGCCTGCCCTCGAGCGCGCACAGCGTCAGGTGCGGGATGAACTTCTCGGGAAACTGGTACGGCCCGTAGTTGTTCGTGCTGTGCGTGAGCAGCACGGGCAGGCCGTAGGTGCGGTGCCACGCGAGCGCGAGGTGGTCCGCGGCCGCCTTGCTCGCCGCGTAGGGCGAGCTGGGCGCGTAGCGCGCGTGCTCGTTGAACAGGCCCGTCTCGCCGAGACTGCCGTAGACCTCGTCCGTCGAGACGTGGAGGAAGCGGAACCGGTCGCGGTCTGCGGGCGCCAGCGCGCGCACGTGCTCGCGCGCCGCCTCCAGCAGGTTGAACGTGCCGAGCACGTTGGTCTCGATGAAGCGGGCGGGCCCGTCGATCGAGCGGTCCACGTGCGACTCGGCGGCGAGGTGGAGGACGGCGCGGGGCCGGTGCGTCTGGAACAGGCGCCGGACCTCGCGCGCGTCGCGGATGTCCACGTGCTCGAACGCGTAGAGCGGCGATCCGGCCGCTTCCGCGACTGTTGCGAGGTCGCCGGCGTACGTGAGCGCGTCCACGTTGACGACGCGGCTCGCGCCATCGCGCACGAGGTGACGGACGACGGCCGAGCCGATGAAGCCGGCGCCGCCCGTGACGAGGATCGTGTCTTCCACGGTTCCCGTGCCCTGGGCGGCCGCCGGGCGGAAAGGGCGGACCGCGTGATTTCGTCGGGCTGCCGCCGCGCGTCCAGCGCAGCGGCCGAGGTGCGAGCGTGTCGCAAGGCGTGCGCCATGGATCGTGGCGCAGAGGCGCGGTCGGCCACTCGTTCGGGCGGTGAGCGGACTGGCGAGCTGGAACCTGAGAACGGTCCGGGACATATCTGTTCCGCATCGCAACGGCCGCGCGGGCACGTTGCGACAGGCAGGTTGCGCGGCACGGGATGCCTGTGCCGCGCGGAAGCAGTGACGACGCTGTGCCGGGCACGATCCCGCGGCGCACGCGACGGCGCCGCGGGCGTAGCGCCCGGCGAGCCGGCGGCGCCCGTCGGCCGGCAGCGCAGTAGCAGGGTGTCTGATGATGGACCGGATGGGCTGGAGCAGGCCTCCCCGCCGGATCGCCGCGGGCCGCGGGATCCGGCCACGTTCGCAAACCCTCGTTCTCCCCCGAACCACACGCATGCTGACCACTCTCCTCGCCGGGGCGCTGGCGCTGGCTGCCTGTGAGCCGCAGGACCCCGCGTCACCCGACGAGGTGGCGGAGGTGCGCATCCTGAGCGGGACCCAGGCGGTGACGGTCCGGGTGGATGCGACCGTCAAGCTGGAAGCCAGAGGGTTCGACGCGCGCGGTCGTGCGATCTCCGGACTGGCGATCGAGTGGCAGAGCCTGGACCCCGAAGTGGCGGAGGTGGACGGCACGGGGCGGGTGACGGGTCTGGCGGTCGGTGAGGCGCGCATCGTCGCGACGGCGGGCGCGTTCGCGGACACGGCGCTCGTCACGGTCGAGGAGCAGGGGGCGGACGGCGGCCCGCAGGGCCAGCGGCTGATCGGGCTGCACATGGACCTGCACTGGGACGGGAACGCCTCGCGCCGGGCGCAGGCGATCCAGGCGGCAAGACAGGTCGGCGCGCAGGTCTCGCGCAACAGCTTCCTGTGGCACCTGATCGAGCCCACGCGCGGGAACCGGAACTGGAGCCGGATGGACGCGATCGTGAACGACCTGAGAGCGGCGGGG
>Ga0207873_1003693_pt1 | contig 10832 bp, 9 predicted proteins | sample BGWIniCompost_FD_187373 | JGI IMG/M metagenome (GOLD analysis project Ga0207873, IMG submission 187373) | Cellulose adapted compost microbial communities from Newby Island Compost Facility, Milpitas, CA, USA - BGW Initial Compost (SPAdes)... ... | reverse complement strand
GCGATGTTGAGATACATCCCCTCGCAGTGCGCGGTCTGCGCTTCCGCATCCGCCATCGCCTTGCGCAAGGCGGGCGACAGCCGGGAAAGGTCGCCGATGAAGCGCAGGCGGATGTCGTTCTCCAGCAGCTGCCCCACCTGCCGCTCCAGGGCCAGCGCCAGCAGGCGGAAAAGCTGCTGCACTTCCTCGGGCGGGCGCTGCCAGTTCTCGCTGGAAAAGGCGAACAGGGTGAGATGCCGCACGCCGCGCTCGCGGGCGGTGCGGATCAAGGCTTCCGCCGCCTCCTGGCCGGCCTTGTGGCCGAACGCGCGCGGCCGCCGGCGCTGCTGCGCCCAGCGGCCATTGCCATCCATGATGACGGCGACGTGACGCGGCAGTGCGGCGGAATCGGTCATGTGCAGGCTCAGATCTCGAGCAGCTCCTGCTCCTTCGCAGCGAGCAGGCGGTCGATTTCGGCAACGTACTTGTCGGTGAGCTTCTGCACTTCATCCTGCGCGCGGCGCTCGTCGTCCTCGGAAATCTCCTTTTCCTTCAGCAGTGCCTTGAGATCGCCGAGCACGTCGCGGCGGATGTTGCGCACGGCCACGCGGGCGTTCTCCGCTTCCTGGCGCACCACCTTGATGAGGTCGCGGCGGCGCTCCTCGGTGAGCGGCGGCAGCGGCACGCGGATGGTCTGCCCGGCAGTCGCCGGGTTGAGGCCGAGATCGGAAGTCATGATCGCCTTCTCGATCACGCCCACCATCTGCCGCTCCCAGGGCTGCACGGCCAGCGTGCGCGAATCCTCGACAGAGATGTTGGCCACCTGGCTGAGGGGCACCTCGGAGCCGTAATACTCGACGGTGATGTGATCGAGCAGGCTGACGTGCGCCCGGCCGGTGCGAATGCGGCTGAGTTCCGCCTTGAAGGACTCGATGGACTTCTCCATCCGCTTGGCGGCGTCCTGCTTGATGTCCTGGATCATTCGGCTTCTCCGTTGTCGACCTGTGTGCCGACCGTCGGAACGCCGTCACAGATGATGCGTTCCAGCTCGCCGGCCTGGTTCAAGTTGAAAACCCGCAGCGGGATGTTGTTGTCACGGCACATGACGATGGCCGCGGCATCCATGACGCCCAGCCTGTCGCGAAGCACCTGGTCGAAGGTCAGCCGCTCGTACTTCTTCGCGGTGGGCACCTTCATGGGATCGGCGTCGAACACGCCATCGACCTTGGTGGCCTTGAGCAGCAGGTCGGCGCCGATCTCGCTGGCGCGCAATGCCGCTGCGGTGTCGGTGGTGAAGAAGGGATTGCCGGTGCCGGCAGCGAAGATGACGATGCGGCCCTTCTCGAGATGGCGGATGGCGCGGCGGCGGATGTAATCCTCGCACACCTCATTGATGCGGATGGCGGACATCACCCGCGCGAAGTTGCCGAGCCTTTCCAGCGCATCCTGCAGCGCCAGCGCGTTCATGACGGTGGCCAGCATGCCCATGTGATCGCCGGTGACGCGATCCATTCCGGACCGGGCCAGGCCCTCGCCACGGAAGATGTTGCCGCCGCCGATCACCACGCCGATCTCGGCGCCGCGCTTCGAGACGTCTCGTATCTCCTCGGCCAGGCGGGAAATCACCTTGGGGTCGATGCCATAGTCGGCGTCCCCCATCAGGGCTTCGCCGCTCAGCTTCAGGAGAACGCGCTTGTAGGCAGGCGGTTTGTCGCTCATCAGTGCTCTCTCGGCAGCAGGCTCGGAAAAGGCGCGCCATTGCCGCGCCAGTTACGTCGAGCCCCGCATCGCGGGGCTCGAATCCTGGGGCAGTTTACCGCAAAAGCGGCAGGGCTCACCCTTACAGGCTGCCCTTGGCCTGCGCCATCACTTCGGCAGCGAAATCCTCTTCCTTCTTCTCGATGCCTTCGCCGACTTCGTAGCGCCAGAAGCCCTTCACGCTGGCGCCGGCGGCCTTGAGCATCTTCTCCACCGTGGTGTCCGGATCCTTGACGAACGGCTGGCCGAGCAGGGTGATCTCGCCGAGGTGCTTGCGCAGGCGGCCTTCGACCATCTTCTCGATGATGTCGGCCGGCTTGCCGGAATCCGCCGCCTGCGCGACGAGGATTTCCTTTTCCTTGGCGACGACGTCCGCCGGGACGTCATCGGCGCTCACGAACTGCGGCTTGCTGGCCGCCACGTGCATGGCGATGTCACGACCGGTTTCCTCGCTGCCTTCGAAGTCCACCAGCACGCCGATGCGGGTGCCGTGCAGGTAGCTGGCCAGCTTGCCCGCGGCCTTGACCACGGCGAAGCGGCGCACGCCGATGTTCTCGCCGATCTTGGCGATCAGCTCGCGGCGCAGTTCGTCAAAGGTGCTGCCGTCCACGTCGATGCCGTTCAGGGCTTCGAGGTCGGCGGGCTCGGCGGCGAGAATCGCGCCCGCCACGCTGGCCGCGAAGGCCTTGAAGTCGTCGCCGCCGGCGACGAAGTCGGTCTCGCAGTTCACTTCCACGATCGCCGCCTTGTTGGCGGCTTCGTCGAAGGCGATCTCGATGCGGCCCTCGGCCGCGACGCGGCCGGCCTTCTTGTCAGCCTTGGCGAGGCCGGTCTTGCGCATCAGCTCGATGGCGGCTTCCATGTCACCATTGGTCTCGGTCAGGGCCTTCTTGCACTCCATCATGCCGGCGCCGGTGCGCTCGCGCAGTTCCTTCACCTGTGCTGCGGTAATTGCCATGTCTGAATCCTCGATTTCTTGCGTCTGAAAAAGGAACGGCGGGCGGCAGCCGATCAGCGCCGCCCGCCGCGCGATGCCTTACTCGGCGTCGGTTTCGCCGCCGGCCTGGTCGTCGGACTCGGCCTTCGCCGCAGCCTTCTTCTTGGCAGGAGCCTTCTTTGCGGCCGCCTTCTTCTTCGGGGCGGCCTTCTTGGCGGCAGCCTTCTTCTTCGGGGCCTCGGTGACGATCGGGTTGCCTTCCTCGTCCAGCTCGACGAGGTCATCGGAGTCGCCCACGCCCACCGGCACCGACTCGCGACCGGTGATCACCGCATCCGCGATCGCCGCGGCGTACAGGCGGATGGCGCGGATCGCGTCGTCGTTGCCCGGGATCACGTAATCAACGTCATCCGGCGAGTTGTTGGTATCGACGATAGCCACGATGGGAATGCCCAGCTTGCGGGCTTCCTGGATGGCGATCTTCTCGTAGCCGACGTCGATCACGAACAGCGCGTCCGGCAGGCTGTTCATCGCCTTGATGCCGCCCAGCGAACGCTCGAGCTTTTCCATCTCGCGGCGCAGGGTGATGACTTCCTTCTTGGTGAGGCGCTCGAAGGTGCCGTCGGCCGCCTGCTGCTCGAGCTCCATGAGGCGCTTGATCGAGCCGCGCACGGTCTTGAAGTTGGTCAGCATGCCGCCCAGCCAGCGGTGGCTGACATAGGGCATGCCGCAACGCTCGGCTTCCTCGCGGACCACGTCACGCGCGGCGCGCTTGGTGCCGACAAACAGGATGCGGCCGCGGTTGGCGGCAAGGCGGCTGACGAAGTTGAGCGCGTCCTCGAACAGCGGGACGGTCTTCTCGAGGTTGATGATGTGGATCTTGGAACGCTCGCCGAAGATGTAGGGAGCCATCTTCGGGTTCCAGAAGCGGGTCTGGTGACCAAAATGCACGCCAGCTTCAAGCATCTGGCGCATGGAAATGTTCGCCATGTTCTTCTCCAGGGGTTGGGCCTCCACGCTTCCCAGACGACGACCCGTTTTCTCCCGGGCACCCCGCCGCCTGTGTCGAAGCGTGTGAGTAGTTAAGGTATTGAGTTTGCTTAAAAAGCGCGCGCTTTATACCATAGGCGGCCTGCGCCCACAAACCCTTTGTGCACCCGGAATCCCGCCCGGACACCCCTGCCCCGGAAGCATCATGACCGTCACCATCAAGACCCCGGAAGAAATAGAGAAGATGCGCGTCGCCGGCCGGCTCGCGGCCGAAGTCCTTGAAATGATTGAGGAATACGTGAAACCGGGGGTGACGACCGGGGAGCTGGACCGCATCTGCCACGACTATATCGTCAACACCCAGCAGGCGATTCCCGCGCCGCTCAACTATCGCGGCTTTCCGAAGTCGATCTGCACCTCGGTCAACCACGTGGTGTGCCACGGCATTCCGGGCGACAAGAAGCTCAGGAACGGCGACATCATCAACATCGACATCACCGTCATCAAGGACGGCTATCACGGTGACACCTCGCGGATGTTCCTGGTCGGCGAAGCCTCCATCCAGGCGCGCCGGCTGGTCGACGTGACCCGCGAGTGCCTGCTGATCGGCATCGACATGGTCAAGCCGGGCGTGCGCCTCGGCGACATCGGCCATGCCATCCAGAGGCACGCCGAAAGCCATGGCTACTCGGTGGTGCGCGAATACTGCGGTCACGGCATCGGCCGGGTCTTCCACGAGGACCCGCAGGTGCTGCATTACGGCCAGCCGGGCACGGGCATGGAACTCAGGCCCGGCATGACCTTCACCATCGAGCCGATGATCAATGCCGGCCGGCGCCACGTGCGCCTGCTGCCGGACGACTGGACGGTGGTGACCAAGGACCATTCCCTATCCGCGCAGTGGGAGCACACCCTGCTGGTCACCGACAGCGGCGTCGAAGTGCTGACCCGCCGCCGCGACGAAACCGAATTCTGACGCCCGGAAGGCCATGACTGCGGCCAGCCTCGAACTGCTCGACGCCGCGGCCCTCGCCGGCGCGGACGTCGGCGCCTTGCGGCGCCAGGTCAAGGACATGCTGCCGCGACTTTCCCGCGCCTTCGAGGAAGGCGTGGACATCGACCAGCTGCTGCGCGCCCGCGCGCTCGCGGTCGATGAACTCATGCGGCTTGCCTGGCAGCGCCACCTCGGCGACGACGCGGGATACTTCGCGCTGGTCGCGGTCGGCGGTTACGGCCGCGCCGAGCTCGCCCCCGCCTCCGACATCGATATCACCGTGCTCTGCCCCGCCCCGCCGGATCGGGCCCAGGCCTCGAGGCTGGAAAACTTCCTCGCCTTTCTCTGGGACATCGGTCTCGAGATCGGTCACAGCGTGCGCACCATCGACGATTGCGCAAGCGAAGCGGGCGCGGATGTCACCATCGCGACGTCACTGATGGACGCGCGCCTGCTCGCAGGCGAGCGGTGGCTCGTGAACGACATGCTTGCCGCGACCGGTCCTTCGCGCAGCTGGCCGTCCGCGGAGTTCTTCCGCGCCAAGCGGCGCGAGCAGGAAGAGCGTCACGCCAAGTTCGATCACACCGCGCACAAGCTCGAGCCGAACGTGAAGGAAGCGCCCGGCGGCCTGCGCGACATCCAGATGATCGGCTGGGTGATGCAGCGGCATTTCGGCACGCCGCAGCTTGCCGATCTCGTCACGCACGGCATCCTCACCGCGGATGAATTCCAGGGCCTGAACGACGGTCGCCGCTTCCTCGCGCGGGTGCGCTTCGCCCTGCATCTTCTTTATGGGCGGCGCGAGGAACGGCTGCTGTTCGACGCGCAATTGAAGCTGGCGCGGCAGTTCGGTTACCAGGACCAGGGCCGCAACCGCGCCGTCGAGCAGTTCATGCAGCGCTACTACCGCACGGTGACGGAGCTCTACCGTCTCAACGAAATGCTGCTCGAACTGCTGGAGGAAAAGATCCTGCTGGAGGGCGGCGAACCGGCCGAGCCGTTCAACGCGCGTTTCCAGCTGCGCCATGGCTTCATCGAGATCACGCACCCGAACGTGTTCCGCGAGACGCCGTCGGCGCTGCTTGAAATCTTCCTGCTCCTGCAACAGAACCCGCAGATCAAGGGCGTGAGTCCAACCACCATCCGCGAACTGCGGCGCGCGCGCGATCTCATCGGCGACGACTTTCGCCGCGATCCCGCGAACCGCGAGCTGTTCATGCGCATCCTGCGCGAACCGCACGGCGTGACGCATGAATTGCGGCGCATGAACCGCTACGGCATTCTCGGCCGCTACATTCCCGCCTTCGGCGCGATCACCGGCCGCATGCAGTTCGACCTGTTCCACGCCTACACCGTGGACGAGCACATCCTGTTCGTGGTCTCCAACCTGCGCCGCTTCGCGCTGCCGCGCTTCGACCACGAGTACCCCGACTGCAGCCGCATCATGCAGTCGCTGGCGAAACCGGAGATCGCCTATCTCGCCGGCCTGTTCCATGACATCGCCAAGGGGCGCGGCGGCGATCATTCCGAGCTCGGCGCGGTCGACGCCGAGCAGTTCTGCCTGGAGCATGGCCTGAGTCCCTACGACGCGCGACTCGTCGCCTGGCTGGTAAAACATCACCTGCTGCTGTCGGTGACCGCACAGAAGAAGGACATCAATGATCCCGAGGTCATCCGCACGTTTGCGGAAACGGTCGGTGACCAGCTGCATCTCGATTACCTTTACCTGCTGACCGTCGCCGATGTGCGCGGCACCAACCCGACGCTGTGGAATTCCTGGAAGGCGCGGCTGTTCCGCGATCTCTACGAGCAGACGCGCACCGCGCTGCGCCGCGGCCTCGAGACGCCGATCGACAAGGAAGAACTCATCGACGAGACCAAGCAGGCGGCGCGCGCGCGCCTGCTGGAAAGCGGTTTCGATGGCGCGCGCCTCGATGCACTGTGGGCGAACTTCAGCGACGAGTACTTCCTGCGCCATGGCGAGGAGGAAATCGCCTGGCATGCCGAGCTGCTGGCGGACCGCGCCGAGTCCAGCACGCTGGTGCGCCTGCGGCGTGACGTCACCTCCGGCGGTGCGACGGTGTTCATCGCCGCGCGCGACGACGGTTCGCTGTTCGGACGCGCCACCGCCGTGCTTGACCAGCTGGGCCTCAATATCCTCGATGCGCGCGTGGTGCCGGTGGGCGCGGGCCATGCCATGCACACCTACATCGTGCTCGAATCCGATGGCACCGCGCTGGACGAGTACCGCGAGCTGCGCATCGTCGAGGCCCTGGAACGCAAGCTGAACCAGGCGCCATCCCTCCTCACCGTGAAACGGCGCGTGCCGCGCCAGGTGCGCATGTTCGACACGCCGGTGGAAATCAGCTTCAATCGCGATCCCTGGAATCCGCGCACGGTGATGGAAATCAGCGCCAGCGACCGCCCGGGACTGTTGTCGGAAATCGGCCGCGCCTTTGCCGAAACCGGCATCCGCCTGCAGATGGCCAAGGTCACCACCGTGGGCGAACGCGCCGAAGACGTGTTCTTCATCACCGACGACAATGGCCGGCCGCTGGACGACCCGGCACGGCAGGCGCGGCTTGAAGCGCTGTTGCGCGAACGGCTGGAAAGCAATACCGGATAACGACGGCAGCCGCCGTCATCATGGCACTCACGGAAACCAACGAGATGAATCCGAACCTGTCGAAACTGAAACCCTATCCCTTCGAACGGCTCGCGCAGCTCAAGGCCGGCGTCACGCCGCCCGCCGGCAAGCCGCACATCGCGCTTTCCATCGGCGAGCCGCGGCACGCACCACCCGCCTTCGTCATCGAGGCACTGAACCGCAACATGGACGGTCTTGCCGCCTACCCGCAGGCCAAGGGAGTGGCGCCGCTGCGCGAGGCGATCAGCCGCTGGCTGGAGCGCCGCTTCGGCGCGCGGCTCGATCCGGAAAGGGAGATCGTGCCGGTGAGCGGCACGCGCGAAGGCCTGTTCTCGTTCGTGCAGGCGGTGGTCGATCCGGCCGAGAAGCCGCTGGTGCTGATGCCGAACCCGTTCTACCAGATCTACGAAGGCGCGGCGTATCTCGCCGGCGCGGAGCCGTATTACCTCAACACCACCGCGGCGACCGGCTTCCTGCCCGACCTCGATGCGGTGCCCGAGGAAGCATGGAAGCGTGCGCGCGTGCTGTTCCTGTGCTCGCCCGGCAACCCCACCGGCGCGGTGACGAGCCGCGAATATCTTGCGCACGCACTGGAACTCGCCGACCGCCACGATTTCATCATAGCCGCCGACGAGTGCTACTCGGAGATCTACGTCGACGAGAACTCGCCGCCGCCGGGACTGCTGGAAGTCTGCCACCAGACCGGGCGCGACGATTATCGCCGCGCGGTGGTGTTCCATTCGCTCTCCAAGCGCTCCAACGTGCCGGGCCTGCGCTCCGGTTTCGTTGCCGGCGATGCGAACGTCATGCGCGACTACCTGCTCTACCGCACCTACCACGGCTGCGCCATGCCGCTGCCCGCGCAGCTCGCCAGCGTCGAGGCGTGGAACGATGACGCGCACGTCGTCACCAATCGGGCGTATTACCGGCAGAAGTTCGAAACCGCCATCGAGATCCTTTCGCCGGTACTCGACGTCACCTTGCCGCCGGCGGCGTTCTACCTGTGGCCCGCCATCCACGGCATGGACGACGAGACGTTCGTGCGCCGCCTGTATGCCGAGCAGAACCTCACCCTGCTGCCGGGCAGCTACCTGTCGCGCGACACCGCCGCCGGCAATCCCGGCAGCGGCCGCGTGCGCATCTCGCTGGTGCCGGACATCGAGGAATGCCGCGAGGCCATGCTGCGCATTCGCGCCTTCGTCGAAAGCCTTTGAACGGAGAAGACATGAACGAACTGCAGACGCTCATCGAGCACGCCTTCGAACAGCGTGACAGGCTCTCGCCGGCATCCGTGAAACCCGGCGTGCGCGAGGCCGTGGAAGCGGTCATCGACGGCCTGGACCGCGGCGAATACCGCGTTGCCGAGAAGCTCGACGGCCGGTGGATCGTGCATGAGTGGCTGAAGAAGGCCGTGCTGCTGTATTTCCGCCTCATGGACAACACCGTCGTCGACACGGAGCTGACCCGCTTCTTCGACAAGGTGCCGCTCAAGTACCGCAACTACTCCATTGACGACTTCCATCGCGATGGCGTGCGCGTCGTGCCGCCCGCCATCGTCCGCAAGGGCGCGTTCGTGGACCATGACGCAGTGCTGATGCCGTCCTACGTCAACATCGGCGCGCGCGTCGGCAAGGGAACGATGATCGACACCTGGGCGACGGTCGGCTCCTGTGCGCAGATCGGCAACCACGTGCACATCTCCGGCGGCGCCGGCATCGGCGGCGTGCTCGAACCGCTGCAGGCCACCCCGACCATCATCGAGGACAACTGCTTCATCGGCGCGCGCTCGGAAGTGGTCGAAGGCGTGATCGTCGAGGAAGGCGCGGTGATCGGCATGGGCGTGTTCCTCGGCCAGTCGACGCGCATCTACGACCGCGAGAAGGACGAGATCCTCTACGGCCGCGTACCGGCCGGCAGCGTGGTCGTGCCCGGCTCCCTGCCTGCCGGAAACGGCAGGTACTCGCTCAACTGCGCGGTAATCGTGAAGAAGGTGGATGCGAAGACGCGCGCCAAGGTCGGCATCAACACCCTGCTCAGGAACGCGCAGGACGAGGCGTGAAGAGCAGGAGCAATGGACAGGATTTTTAAGGATTTACAGGATTAAAGAAGAATGAATCTGCTTGTTTTCGGATTGAAGAATTGTGACAGCTGCCGGAAGGCGCGGAAGTGGCTGGATGAAAACGGCATCGGTCATGAATTCATCGATGTTCGCGAGAACACGCCGCCGCTTGCGACCCTGAAGCAATGGCAGACGGCGCTGGGTGAAAAACTGCTGAATCGTCGCGGCACGACATGGCGACAGTTGTCCGAGACGGACAAGGCGCGCGCCGACCAGGACCTGACCGCACTGCTGCACGATCATCCCAGCCTGATGAAGCGCCCGATCCTCGTTGCATCTGGAGAGGTCCACGCAGGATTCGACACGAAGACCTGGACGAAGTTACTGAAACAAGATGGATCCTGTTAATCCTGAAAAATCCCCCATGTCAGCGACACTCAGGCTTGCAACTGATCTCATCGCCCGCCGCTCGGTGACGCCGGAGGATGCCGGCTGCCTGGAGCTGATCGGCGAGCGGCTGGCGCGCTGCGGGTTCGCGCTGGAGCGCATGGACGCGGGCGGCGTCAGCAACCTCTGGGCGCGCCTGGGGGACACCGAGCCGCTGTTCGTGTTTGCAGGACATACCGACGTGGTGCCGACGGGACCCGAGAACGAATGGCGCTTTCCGCCCTTCGAACCCGCCGTGCATGACGGTTTCCTGTACGGCCGTGGCGCCGCCGACATGAAGGGCGGGCTCGCAGCGATGGTGACCGCGACGGAAACCTTCCTCGCCGATTCGCCATCAATGAAAGGCAGCATCGCGTTTCTCATCACCAGCGACGAGGAAGGTCCCGCGGAGTTCGGCACGAGGCACGTGGTGCGGGCGCTGGAGGCGCGCGGCGAGAAGATTCGCTGGTGCGTGGTCGGCGAGCCTTCCAGCCGCGAGGCGCTGGGCGACGTGATCCGCGTCGGCCGCCGCGGCTCGCTGTCCGGAACGCTGCTCGTTCGCGGCATCCAGGGGCATGTCGCCTATCCGGAACTTGCGCTGAATCCCGTGCACGCCGCCCTGCCTGCGCTGCATGAACTGGCATCACGCCGCTGGGATGACGGCTACGAGACCTTTCCACCCACCAGCTTCCAGGTCTCGAACATCCATGCCGGCACTGGCGCGAGCAACGTGATTCCGGGCACGCTGGAAGTGCATTTCAACCTGCGCTATTCGCCCGCGCTCGATGTTGCATGCATCCAGGAAACCGTCAAGGCCATCCTCGAGCGCCATGGACTGAACTGGCACATCGACTGGCATGACTCCGGCCGTCCCTTCTACACGCCGCCGGGCGCGCTGCGCAGCGCGGTCAGCGGCGCCATTGCCGCGATCATGGGAAGGATGCCGGAAGAAAGCACCGGCGGCGGCACCTCCGACGGCCGCTTCATCGCGCCCACCGGCGCAGAGGTCGTGGAACTCGGCCCGAACAACGCCACCATCCAC
>Ga0207873_1003691_pt1 | contig 10833 bp, 11 predicted proteins | sample BGWIniCompost_FD_187373 | JGI IMG/M metagenome (GOLD analysis project Ga0207873, IMG submission 187373) | Cellulose adapted compost microbial communities from Newby Island Compost Facility, Milpitas, CA, USA - BGW Initial Compost (SPAdes)... ... | reverse complement strand
CTGCGATCTCCTTCAGTTCTGACAGGAGTCTCACATTCAGATCATCAATAGTATACATGTTGGTTTAAAAGTGAATGAATTTTTCTTCGAAAATGTCATTGAAAATAGTCTTGCCCGGGATGATCCGGACAATCAAATGCAGTCTAAGTAGGAACTTGCTCTATCGTAAGATTATCGTAGGTTCTTAGGATTTTGTCAGTCGGGCTGAGAATCGCGCCGTTTGATAATGCAAGTATAGAGCAATAATTACGGATTTACAAATAAATTGCCGTTGGAGCTCCCCGGGGCGGTTCAAAAATTTAATTTTGGAGCCACCATTAAACTGGAAGGGAATGCTCCAACTTTCTGTGATCAGAGAACAACGGGACGGGGTAATTAGTGCCCTGAAGAAACGTCGGATTCCCAATATTGAGGAGACCATTGACCAGGTTCTTGCCCTGGACCAGGACCGGCGCCGAGCCCAGCAGGAACACGACGAGTTGCTGGCGGAGTCTAACCGGATCGCTCGCGAAATCGGTGAACTGATGAAGTCGGGCCGAAAGGACGAAGCCGAGGCTCGCCGGGCGCGGACGTCCGACCTCAAGCAACGCGTGGCTGCGCTTTCTGATACGCTTACCCGAACGGCCGCCTCCCTTCAACAACTCCTGTATCAAATACCGAATACCCCGCACCAGGATGTTCCGGATGGTGCCGGACCGGACGATAATGTTGTCGTACACCAACGAGGGACTATTCCTGAGTTGCCCGCCGATGCTGTCCCGCATTGGGAACTGATCAAGCAATACGACATCATCGACTTCGACCTTGGTGTGAAACTTACGGGCGCCGGCTTTCCTGTTTACAAGGGAAAAGGAGCAAAGCTTCAACGCGCGCTCATAAACTTTTTCCTTGACGAGGCCGCGAAGAAGGGATATGCGGAAATACAACCTCCGATTCTCGTAAATGAAGCCTCCGGATACGGTACCGGTCAGCTTCCGGATAAGGAGGGTCAGATGTATCGCGTGGACTCCGACAACCTCTATCTCATTCCTACAGCAGAGGTCCCCATCACCAATCTCTATCGGGATGTGATTCTCACCGAACGTGATCTCCCCCTGCGCAACGCTGGCTATACGCCATGCTTCAGGAGGGAAGCAGGAAGCTGGGGTGCTCACGTACGCGGTCTTAATCGACTGCATCAGTTTGATAAGGTGGAGATTGTTCACATCACGCGCCCTGAAAATTCGTACAAAGAACACGAAGAGATGGTTGCGCATGCCGAGTCCCTGTTGGACGCTCTTGAACTACCCTACCGACGCTTGTTGCTCTGTGGTGGTGACATGGGTTTCAATGCAGCGAAGTGCTATGACCTTGAAGTGTTTGCCGCTGCTCAGAAGCGCTGGCTTGAGGTAAGCTCCGTCAGCAACTTCGAGACGTTCCAGGCGAATCGTCTGAAACTGCGTTACAAAGACGGCAAGGGCAAAACCCAACTGTTGCACACACTCAATGGCAGTGCCCTCGCCCTGCCCCGCGTCGTCGCTGCTCTTCTGGAGAACAACCAGGGCCCCAGCGGCATCCGCATTCCTGCAGCGCTTGTTCCCTATACTGGGTTTGACGTAATAGAAAGAAACGGCTGACATGTCCTTCACAATTCGCGCCGGCCGCAAGGAGGATCTTCCCCGTGTGCTTGAGCTTGTACGCGAACTGGCATTGTACGAGCGCGCGCCTCATGAGGTGACCAACACCGTTGCCATGATGGAGGAGGACGGGTTCGGTCCGAACCCGGTGTACGGGATGTATGTGGCCGTACTCAATGAAATCATCGTTGGAATATCAGTGTATTACTATCGATACTCTACATGGAAAGGTAAGCGATTGTACCTCGAAGATATCATTGTCACTGAGGCGGAACGTGGTAAGGGTATTGGTAAGGCGTTGTTCGACCGAACGCTTGAGCACGCGCTGGAATCTGGTTGCACGGGCATGACGTGGCAGGTACTCGACTGGAACGAACCAGCCATCAATTTCTACAAGAAGTACGGTGCAAAGTTTGATGCATCCTGGGTGAACTGCAACCTGGAGCGCGACGACATCCGCGCGGTGCTGAAGTTGTAAGACTAGATTTCCTCCAACAGGGTCATGAACGCGACATGCTTGTCGCGAAACCGATCACGGTGCGCATTGATAATGCTCGGCCCGTATTCTTCCAGAAATTTTTGCACGTTGTCGATGGATGTGGCAATGTACTGGACGCTGTACGAGGTGGTGTCATCTTCATTGTCGTGAAGCACACGATACATCCTCGCCTGTGTGAACAGCCCCGTAGCCATTACATCCGGTATGTATGTCGTGCGCATGTAATCCAGCCACTCGCGCTCAGATGCTTTGTCAATTCCGATGGTGACGTTGTACAAATACATGTGTTTATGTGTTTTACGTGTTTAGGTGTTTACGTTAGGGGTATCCACTTTAGTGCAAAATGGTTATAATTCCTCCTGTTCTCAAGGAGTGTTGTAGGTCTTTAATAACCAACGTGAACACTAAGCACGTATGCACCTAAACACGTTTGGCCCACTCTTCAAGATACCGGAATTCCGGAGTTAGTTCTCCGTTTCTTACAATCGTCGCTCTTTCAATAATGCGATCGGGATCATCGCCGAGGAGGGCGGGCATGATCTCGCGGATCAGCGTATCACCGAAATCCTCAGAAGCGCTACGCGGCAATTCGCAGGGGAGGTTGTCGACGGCCATAACAGTGATGTTCCGTTCATCGCTAAACGGAGCTACTGCCTGATGCGTTCTGGGGTTGTAGTCGAATACAGGATTCTCGATGTCGGTTGCGCGCACCGTGGCAGGGATCGATCCGTTGATGTCGCAGCTGATGTCTGCGATGACTTTGATGGAAAAGTCGGGATGTTGCATGTCTTCACGCGTGAAGAGCCTTGGTGCCGCCGGGTTCCAATAGGCTCCGGCTATCAAGAGGTCGGCCTGATGCGCAAAAGGGAGGAAGTTGCTCCGGTACCGCTCTGGGTGGCTATGGAATTCACTGCGGTCAAATGGCCGCGAATCTTTATGAACATAATAGTCCGCACTTGTGAGCTGAACATAAACCGGCGTGTCGAAGCGTTTCTCCAGGAACTCATCCACTTCAACCCTACGAATGCCGACGGCGTCAAGGATTTCAACAGAGCCCTTGCCTACGCGTCCCGTACCCGTTAATACAATTTTTAATGGCGGCAAATCAACCTTCTTGAGTTCAGTTAGCAGGTCAGCGAGATCGAAACACTCGTACGCGCGTCGCAACCGGTAACGTTGCGAACGGATACCGTAAGTCCAAAAGCAGTTGTAGGTACCCACTATGCCAGCATGTCGACCGAATCCAATCAGACGCTCACCACGGGGCGTCCGCAACATCTCGTAGTCAATGAGCGTGATGTTGCGTTCAAGGATTGTTTTGAGCAACACCTGGTTGTGCGGTTGCTTCTTCAGCGTATGAGAAAAGATAATGTAGGTCTTACCTTCAAGAAGTGCGGGTACAGGTACTTCCTTGATTCCGATAAGGATGTCGGAATTGCTCACATCTTCTATAATTTCTATTCCTGCTTTGCGGTACTCGTCATCAGTAAAGCATCGATGTGGCGACGGCTGGCATACAACTTCCACATGGCTATACCTTTGCATAATCTCCGCAGCCTGACGCGGCGTCAACGGTGTTCTTCGCTCAGGAGGAACTTTCCCTTCTCTCAAAACGGCGAGCCGGAATTTGTTCATGAAATCCTATGCAACGGGGAGTGACTCACTGTACTATTTTAGTCCGCGTTCCTATTTCTTCTTGGTCTTCTTGGGTTTGCGTATTTCTTCGTAATCGGGCCGTTCCTGCAATTTTTTGTCCTCAACTTTCTCGTTGAGGAATTCATTGATTTTTTCAATGTTCATGTTCGACTTAATCTCCCCGAACTGATCGACGGAGATTTCGAATCCCTCGAGTTCCTTGTGGACTCTCGGTTTGGATTCCTTTTTGGGTTTTGATGATTTCTTTGCCATGTCGTCTATGCCACTTTTACTTTCAGCGTTTTCAGTGCGGAAGATATCCGGGATTGTACCTCCTCCGTTCCGATGATTTCCATAATCATCATCAGGTCCGGACCTCCGGCGGCTCCTGTTATTGCCAGCCGCAACGCCTGCATGATCTTCCCGGGATTCACGCCTTGCTCCGCGGCTACCGCCTCCCAGGTCGCCTTGATGGCGGACGCGTCTGCCAGCTTCTCTTTACCCAGCGCTTCCGAGAATGCCGAGATCACCTTCACCGCGTCTTCATTCCATTTCTTTGATGCGACCTTTTCGTCGTATGATTCAGGGGGCCTGAAGAAATATTTCCCCTGTTCCCATATTTCCCTTGGAAAGGTAATACGATCCTGCATGAGTCCGGCTATTGCGATTGCCTTTTCACGAGGACACGCGATACCTTCTACAGCAAGCGAATCCAGCAGATACGAAGCCAGTGTTTCCGGCGACTTTCGTCTCAGGTACTGCTGATTGTACCATTGCGCTTTTTGTATATCGAAGCGAGCGCCAGCTTTGTTGATCCGCTCCAGTGAAAAGCTTCCGATCAGATCGTCAAGTGTGAACAGTTCCTGCTCCGTACCGGGATTCCATCCGAGAAAAGCGAGGAAGTTGACGAGTGCTTCGGGGAGGTAGCCCGCCTCGCGGAATCCTATGGCCTTTTCCCCGGTGGCCGGATCCGTCCAGTCCAGAGGAAATATCGGGAATCCCATTTGGTCCGCGTCGCGCTTGCTCAGTTTGCCATTGCCATCCGGTTTCAGCAGCAAAGGCAGGTGTGCGAACTGCGGCATGGAGTCTTCCCATCCCAGGTATCGGTAAAGCAATACGTGCAATGGAGCCGAGGGCAGCCATTCTTCACCGCGGATAACATGGGTTATTTTCATCAGATGATCGTCGACCACATTTGCCAGGTGATAGGTGGGCATGCCGTCTGACTTCATCAGCACTTTGTCGTCAATTTGGGAGGAATGCACCAGCACCCAGCCGCGGATCAGGTCGTTAAGGCGGATCTCCTCCTTCCGGGGTACTTTGAGCCTGATCACATACGGTACTCCCGATGCAATAAGTCGTTCCACCTCATCCGGCGGCAAGGTCAGGCTGTTGCGCATCTGCACCCTCGTGACGCTGTTGTACTGGGGTTGGGCCACGCCTGCGGCAGTCAGCCTGTCGCGCATGGCCTGAAGCTCTTCGGGTGTATCAAACGCATAATATGCATGCCCCTTCCGAACGAGGGTGACGGCGTACTCGCGGTACATCTCCTTCCGTTCCGATTGTCGGTAGGGACCGTAGGGTCCACCCTCATCGGGTCCTTCATCCAGGCGGATGCCGATCCACGCCAGCGCTTCTTTGATGTAGGCTTCAGCGCCCGGCACGAAGCGAGCCTGATCGGTATCCTCGATGCGGAGGATCATCGTACCGCCATGCCGGCGGGCAAAAAGGTAGTTATACAATGCGGTCCTTAGGCCACCAATGTGCAGCGCCCCGGTTGGGCTGGGGGCAAAGCGTACCCTTACGTCACTCATCCGTTCATTCATACAATGATTGGACGCCAAAGGTACCGATTTCCTGTGTCAAAGCGCTGAAATCAGTCCGCCGAGTTGAGTACGGCGTCCAACGCTTCCATGCTCAGGCGAAGCTGAATTCTGAAGTTGGCCCAGGCAATCCACAGTACGGCCAAATCCGCGATCAGGGCCACCGCGAGTGGCCAGGGGGAATCGTACTGCCTGGCGGCAATCACGCCGGCTACGGGCACAAACAGGAGCCAGAAGACCATATAAACGCGCGTGCTGGGAAACAGCGCTGCCTTCAGGAAAATGAGACATCCCGACGGCGTGGGCTCGGTATGGCCCCGTATGAGGGGTAGAAAGGTTGCCGGCCGCCGGACCCGCATTGAAATCGAAAAGCGGTCCGGCTGGACGACGCCGGCAAAGCGATTCTTGTCCGGCGTAATCCCCCGCCGCATACGTTCAAACACCTCCTCCTGCTGCAGGATCGTTACCAGGGTTCGGGTCGCATGAGGCAGTAAAGGGATCACTTCACGGCGATGCAGGAGATTTCCACATTGACGTCCTTGGGAAGCCGGCTCACCTCAACCGTTTCGCGCGCCGGCGGCTTGTCTCCAAAGTAGGAACCGTAAATCTCATTGACGGTAGCGAACTGCTGCATATCCCTCAGGAAGATGGTGCACTTCACTACGTTGGCGAACGTCATCCCGGCAGCTTTCAGGATTTCGCCCATGTTATACATTACTTGCCGCGTTTCCGTCTCGATGTCCACTACCCGGAGCTGCCCCGAGGATTTTTCGATGGCAATCTGTCCGGAAACAAACAAAAGATTACCTGCTTTGATGGCCTGACTGTAAGGCCCGATCGGAGCCGGTGCCTCAGGCGAGAAAACCACTTCTTTCACTTGCGTCATAAACGAAAGCCCGGATTGTCCCGGGCGACTGCAAAATAGGCGAAAAAGGGGACTTTTGGGAGGCGCGGAGGTTTTCACCGCGAAGGCGCGAAGGCGCGACGACGCGGGGAGGGATTTGTGCGTTTGTCTGATCAAGATGCCGCGAGGCGTCCCTCCGCGGGACCTCAAAGTCGGTGAAAATTTTTCTTTCTGTTGATGCCCAAATTAGAAAGCAGCTAGCACTACTCCACCGTCACGGATTTGGCAAGGTTCCTCGGCTGGTCGACGTTGCAGCCTCGCATCACGGCGATGTGATACGAAAGGAGCTGTAACGGGATAACGGAAAGCATCGGCATGAGGGCCTCGTGTACCATTGGAATTTCGATCGTGAACTCCGACATATTCGGAATCCAATCATCGCCTTCAGTCACTATGGAGATGACGCGACCCTTTCTTGCCTTAACCTCCTGGATGTTGGACACAATCTTTTCGTATGAGCTGTCGCGCGTAGCGATAAACACAACAGGCATGTTCTCGTCGATGAGCGCGATCGGACCGTGCTTCATCTCCGCAGCCGGATACCCTTCAGCGTGTATGTAGGAGATTTCCTTAAGCTTAAGCGCGCCTTCAAGCGCGACAGGGAAATTGTAACCGCGTCCCAGGTAAAGGAAGTTGGGAACATCTTTAAACTCTTCGGCGATTACCTTGATCTGGTCATTGAGTTTTAGGATATCTTCCACCCTGGCCGGCACCTGCTCCAGGTCGGTCAGTAGCTTTTGGAACAACTCCTGCGAAATGGTTCCTCGTTTCTGGGCGATGAGCAGGCAGATCATATTGAGTACTGTGAGCTGCGCGGTGAAGGCCTTGGTACTGGCAACACCGATCTCCGGGCCGGCGTGCGTATAGGAACCTGCATGCGAAGCTCGCGCGATAGAGGAGCCTACTACGTTACATACGCCAATGATAATGGCGCCGCGCTCTTTTGCAAGTTCTATCGCGGCGAGTGTGTCTGCTGTTTCTCCCGATTGGGATACTGCAATTACCACATCGCCTTGGCGTATGATGGGATTGCGGTACCGGAATTCCGAGGCGTACTCAACTTCCACGGGGATGCGGCAGAATTCTTCGAAGAGGTATTCGGCTACGAGGCCGGCATGCCATGACGTACCGCAGGCAACGATGATAATGCGTTCGGCGTTGGCCATGGCATCAACATAGTCGCGTATACCCCCGAGAACGAGACGTCCGGATTTTGCGTCAAGACGACCCCTCATGCAGTCGCGAATGGATCGTGGCTGTTCGAAGATCTCCTTCAGCATGAAGTGATCGTAACCACCCTTCTCAATCGCCTCAAGAGCGAGTTCGAGTGTATGGATATACGGCGTGGTGGGAATGTCTTCAACCGTTTTGATGGTTAGTCCATCATTGTTGACAACTGCGATTTCCCGGTCGTTGAGGTACACAACCTCGTTCGTGTATTCAACTATCGGCGTCGCATCGGATGCCAGGAAGTATTCGTTCTTGCCAACCCCGATTACCAGGGGACTTCCTTTGCGGGCGGCCACGAGCTGGTTCGGTTCGTCGAGGGAGAGCACAACAATCGCGTACGCGCCTATGACACTGTGGAGTGCGAGGCGTACGGCCTCGACCAGCGAGCAGTTGTTGCGTTGCTGTACGTCCTCGATGAAATGGATGAGTACTTCTGTGTCGGTTTCGCTGAGAAACGTGTGACCTTTATTTACCAGGTCTTCACGGAGGGCGGTGTAGTTTTCGATAATACCGTTGTGTATGATCGCCAACCGTTTCGATCCCGAATAGTGTGGATGCGCATTTACGTCGTTGGGTTCACCGTGAGTAGCCCACCGTGTATGTCCGATGCCAATATTGCAATCGAGGGACATGCCCTGCAGCGACTGCTCCAGGTCTGAAACTTTTCCTTTCTTTTTGTAGATGTTGAGGCCGCCGTTCAGCAGCGCGATTCCGGCGCTGTCGTAGCCGCGGTACTCCAGTCGCTTTAATCCTTTCAGAATTACTTCATGGGCACGGCGATGTCCGAGGTAAGCAACGATTCCGCACATAGGGTCTTAGTCGATTAGGTGATCAATTAGTCAACTTGAGTGTCAACAGGAACGGTGAAATATATGCGCAGGGAAATGTTATCCGCGGGAAAACTCACGCGGTTGACCGATTTGCCGGCTGGCGGAGAAACCGGGTATATGGCCAGATTCGTCAGCAACGTACCTCCGCTAACCCGTTTCTTATACAATTCCTGAATGAACAATGTCATGAAGGTATTGTAGGTATTTTCATCCTTATTATAGCTCATAACGACTTGATCGCCCCGCTGGTAGTCGTCGAGGACCGCGAACGCGGTGTTCAATGTACGATTGTACTCTGTGAGCAAAATCGTGTCAGCCTCGGTTCTTGTTTGTCGTAGACGGTTCTCATCATTCAGTATCCTCACGATGGCGTTTGTAGGCGCGGGGAGGCCCGCGGGGGGCACGGCAACATTGCCGAATCGAAGTTCCGCGGAGTTGATGATCATCGTGGAGATGGTGTCAAGCCCCGGGTAGTTGATGAAATTATCGAGGCTAACCTTGGTTATGATTCCCACACCATTTTGCAGGTAGCGGTTTCCCGAGGCGGTCACAAAGTCCTGATTGTAGTTGTCGAGTCCCTCCACATCAGAACCAGCCTTCTCGGAAAGAATAGTAGAATAGCCGGCGAGGTTATCGAAGGTTAGTTCGAGGGGATCGCGGCTTCTGCCTTTCAGCGTATAGTACAGTTCTATGCGAGTGGAGTCGTGAAGAGGGTTGATGCCGAAAATCTTGTCGCCCTGCACGGACTGAACGTGGAGGCCTTTGAATACCTTGACGAATTCGTCGAGTTTGAGATAGACAGAGTCTTCAGGGGTGGTAGCATTCTTTGCCCTCACAGCCGCATCAAAAAGGCGCTGACCGAAAGCCTGGTCGAGGTGCATTCGGATGAAGTAGGTAACCTTCAGGTTGTTTTCAATCTTGTCTTCCAGGAGCAGCGGATCCTGAACAAATGTATGACTGCCGATCTGAGGCCCGACTTGCTTAACGCTGTTGTTGTAGTACAACGGATTTTCCTTCAGGACGTTGACCAGTTCTTCTTCCAGTTCGTAAACGGCAATTTCCTGAGTGGTCTTTTCGCGCGATCCGTAGTAGTAGTCGTCAAGAACCAGCATGAGCACCACCGAATCAAAGGTGGCAAGAGAGAGGGAATCCGGCAGGCCGCCGAATCGGTAGTATTGGGAATAAAATCCTGCGTTGACTTCTCCGAGCAGATCGTCGTTGTAGCGGCCGACAAGAAAACGGTGAGATTCCTGGCTAAGGTTGGAGGTTCTCAGTGAATCGATCAGCAGCAGGCTGCTTTCCAGGGGGATGTCCCAGTAGTGTACGCCAAAACGTGCATCGCCTTTATATCCAAGCAGGGTGATGTCCTCCTCACAAGACAAAAAAAGCAGGGTACCCGCCAATAGCAGGTACCCTGCTTTTTTCCTAACCCACAAGTTCATTATAGAGGTTATAGTAGGATTCGGTGTAGTTCTCGTCCTTATCGATGGTTTCGACTTTCTTCTCTTTGATCTTCTTGAAGAGGCCTTCGAGTTTTTTGTTCTCGCCAGCAACCATGACAGCGTCGCTGAATTCCATGGCGAGTTTGATGAAGCCTTCATAGTCGGCACTCTTCAGGTGACCCAGCATGTTGTCCTCGATATCCATCATCTTCACCTTGTCGAGCAGGTCACTCTTGAATTTGTGGTTGAAGGTGTTGTTGTAGATCGTGAATACCGTCTTCGTGTTCTTGAAGAGCGGATCATTCTTGTAGGTCGTCTTGAGATACAAAGGAATGAAGCTGGTGATCCAGTCGTTGCAGTGAACAATGTCAGGAGCCCAGCCAAGCTTACGTACCGTTTCGATTACGCCCTTGCAGAAGAAGATAGCGCGCTCGTCGTTGTCTTCGTAGAAGTTGTTCTCTTTATCGTGGAACACCGACTTGCGATGGAAATAGTCTTCGTTGTCGATAAAGTACACCTGCAGCTTTGCATTCGGAATCGACGCCACCTTTATAATCAAAGGTTTCTCCTCATCACCCACCGCTATGTTGATTCCGGAAAGCCTTACTACTTCATGCAGCCTGTTCTTGCGTTCATTGATGATTCCAAACCGGGGAACCAGAATTCTGATCTCCATCCCTTTCTCCTGCATCGCCTGAGGGAGCTTGCGAACAAACTCGGCCACTTCAGATGTCTGGAGGAAGGGGTTGATCTCACTGGCTACATAAAGAATTCGGAGTTTTGACATATCGTGATTGAATTTTATTTGGAACGGAATTAAGAGCCACAAAATTACAAAATTTCGCCCCCTTTAT
>Ga0207873_1003690_pt1 | contig 10835 bp, 11 predicted proteins | sample BGWIniCompost_FD_187373 | JGI IMG/M metagenome (GOLD analysis project Ga0207873, IMG submission 187373) | Cellulose adapted compost microbial communities from Newby Island Compost Facility, Milpitas, CA, USA - BGW Initial Compost (SPAdes)... ... | reverse complement strand
AAATTAATAGAAGTGGAAGAGTCTCACTCAAACCCTCAGCTTTTTTCCGCCTGGTAAAATCTATTATTTCATCAAGTGTGTAAAATTTATATTCTGATTTTATTAATGCTACACCCTGAGCATTAGGATTGGAAGTAATTTTTTTGAACTTATCAATTGGTACCTGGCTGAATTTAATTCCCCTTTTTTTTGCTGCAATTCTTATTGCATCTATTATTCCCCCTTTTAATCCGTAAGATATATAAACCTGGTCGGCTTCATCACCTGAATTAATTGCTTCAAGAACAGGTTTGCGTCCAATGATAATTTTCATTGTAGTGATATGATAAATATAAACATATCATTTCTGTTTTTTTGTTTTGGACTTCTGACTAACAGTAAGAGGGGGTGGAATATACTTCTTTAAATTTTTGTTTGAAGCAAAATAGATTGTTCCAATAACTCCTACAGCAAACAAAACGATTGAAATCAATTGTGCTTCTGAAAGTCCGAATAACAACCGCGGGTTTAATCTTATAAATTCTATTAAAAATCTTTCGATGCTTATCATTATAAGATAAAGCATAAATAATCTTCCCTGCACCCATCCTTCTGCAGAACCCGGCTGATCTTTTTTTCTAAGCTTCCACAGAATGAGAAATATTATAAAGCATGTTAAAAATTCATAAATGGGAGTAGGATGCAAAGGTGTATTATCGGGAACAATTCCATCGGGGAATTGTTTTGCTATTTCACTTCCCCTGAACATTACGGATGGAGGGACAGTTCCGTTTTCATAATTAGTTCCCCAGGGAAGATCTGTCGGCAAACCATAATCTCCATCGCCTGCAAGATGACACCCTATTCTTCCTATACCATAAGCTAATGCAAGTATTGGAGCAGCAGCATCGGCAAGATAGAGAAAGGGAATTTTCTTTTTCCGTGAATAAATAATTACAGATATAGTTGCTACAATTAATCCGCCGTAAAAAGTTAAACCTCCCGGTGAAAAAGCTTTTGCAACAGGATCGCTAAGGAAATCATCGAAGTTTTCAAGAAGATGAAATAACTTTGCTCCTATGATTCCGAAAATAATTGCAAGCATAGTTATTTCAGTTGCAATAGTAGGGCTAAGTTTTTTTCTCTCAACCTCTTTTGATAAAAGCCAGCTTGCAGTTATGAATGCAATGCCAAGCATTAAACCATAACTGTAAACTGTAAACGGACCTATTTTAAATAATTCGGGATACATAGTTTAATTCAAAAGTAAAAAGTAAAAAGTCAAAATGTTTGAAAATTATTTTTGAGTTTTGACTTTTGATTTTTGACTTTCCAAAACCTCTGTTAAGTTAATTAAAGATACAACATTTTGTTCCCCAGTTTCCATATTCTTTAAATTTGCTTTTTCTTCTTTGTATTCATCTCCGCCAATAAATAAAACATATTTTGCGTTTAACCTGTTTGCTTCTCTCATTTGTGCTTTAACACTTCTGTTTAAATAATCGCATTCAACTGAAAAATTATTTTTCCTCAATTGAGAAGCTGTCTCAAAAACTTTTTGATTAAGTTCTTCCTCAATTCTTACAATAAAAAGATCAATTTTCTCTTCAGGTATGTTCAGGGATTTTTCATTTTCACATGCAAGAAGAATTCTTTCAATGCCTGCAGCAAAGCCAACACCGGGAGTAGGCTGTCCGCCGAATTGTTCAACAAGCAAATCATATCTTCCTCCGCCGCAAAGTGCATTTTGAGATCCAACTTTACCGCTGACAATTTCAAATGTTGTTCTTGTATAATAATCGAGTCCTCTTACAAGATAAGGATCAACTTCAAATGGAATTCCTAATGTAGTTAAAGTTTCTTTTACAAGTTCGAAACTTTTTTTGCTTTCAGTATCAAGATAATCAATTATAAGAGGAGCATTTTTCATAATAGCTTTATCATTTTCATCTTTGCTGTCGAATATCCTCAGAATATTTTTTTCAAATCTTTTTCTGCTTTCTTCAGAAAGCCTATCAACTTTATCAGAAAGATATTCTCTTAATTTGAGTTTATATTCTTCTCTTGATTCAGGAATTCCGAGAGAATTAATTTTAACTTTAATATCGGATAAGCCTAATGATTTTAAAATCTCATAAGCCATCTGGATCATTTCTACATCGAGATAAACAGAAGTACTGCCGAGTGCTTCTGCACCAAACTGATGAAATTGTCTTAATCTTCCTGCCTGTGGTCTCTCCTGCCTGAACATCGGAGAGATATAATAAAGTTTATTTAAAGATTGCTGTTTGCCAAGTGAATGTTCGATAAAAGCTCTTACAACAGAAGCAGTCATTTCGGGTTTAAGGGTTATACTCGTACCGCTTCTATCTGTAAATGTGTACATTTCTTTGCTTACAATATCTGTTTCTTCACCAATGCCTCTTGCAAAAAGTGAAGTCTCTTCAAACACCGGAGTTCTTATCTCTTTATAATTAAAATTTTTAAAAATTCTTTCAACAGTTTGTTCAACAATTTTCCAGGATGGAATTTCTGAAGGCAGGATATCTTTTGTTCCGGTAATTGCTTTTATCATATAAGACTCAAATTAAACCCTCTCACAAATGAAGAGCTTTGAAAGGATGGAAATATTTTATACCTCAAAATAATTCTCTTCTTCTTTTTTGAACAGCTCAAAAATTTCCGAGGAAGTTTTTGCATTTAAAAGTTTTTCCCGGAATTCATCTTTGTTCATCATTCTTGAAATTCTGCTTAACAATTTTATGTGTGTGCTTACCAGGTTATCCTTCCCCACTAAAAGAAAAATGAGATTTACAGGTTTATTATCGAGCGACTGGTATTCCACAGGTGTAGATGCTTTACCAAATGCAGCTATAATTTCATTAATTGAATTTGTTTTTCCATGAGGTATCGCAAAACCTTTACCAACACCGGTCGACATTATTTTTTCACGTTCAATAACCGAGCTTCTAACCTTTTCAATATCAATGACACGGCTGTCATTCTTAAAAAGATCTATAAGTTCATTAATTATATCTTCTTTCTTTGTTGATTTTAATTCGGATATTATAAATTCTTCCCTCAGAATATCAGAAACTTTCATTAGATAACCTGTAGAATTAAATATTCAATAAATAAAATTATTTGTGCAATTTAATAATCCCTGTATAGTTAAGCAATTGAATAAAAACAGAGTAAATTCAAATTCTGACATTTAATTTCAGGTTGGGAAATGATACATATCTGTTCAACATTTCTTTTATATAGAATTGCCCATCTAAAAACTTTAGACTAATTTTACAATAAGAATTATTTTCTTTATACAACAGGGGATACTTATGGATATAATTAATAAAACAGTTCTGGTTTTAGGGGGATACGGACAGGTTGGAAGTGCAGTTGTAAGAAAACTTGTTCCCGAAAAACCAAAAAAAATTATAATCACTTCTCTTTTCCCTTCAGAAGCCGAAGAGGCTGTTAAAAGTTTCGAAAAAGAATTTCCCGAAGCAGGAAAAGATTTTTTTATCCCGTACGGCGGAGATATATTCGTCAGGGATGAGTACAGGCTTATTAACAGACAGTCACTCCTGAATGATCCTGGAAAAAGAAAAATTGTTATGAAAGATATAATGGATGAACTTAATGAGGATATATTAAAAAGTTCAGCCCTGTATAAACTTCTGTTAAAATATAAACCTGATATTATTATCGATTGCATTAACACTGCAACTGCAATTGCATACCAGGATGTTTTCACTTCTTACAGGAATATCTCTAAAGCAATTGCTGCCAAGACCGGTTATGAAAACCTGATAGATGAAGTTGAAAAACTTTTCTGCACGATTTATATACCACAGTTAATACGCCATATACAGATTCTCTACAGCAGTATGAGTGAAGCAGGTACAAGTGCTTATGTAAAAATTGGAACCAGCGGGACAGGTGGTATGGGATTAAATATTCCATATACACACAGTGAGGAAAAACCTTCGAGAGTATTGCTGAGTAAATCATCAATTGCAGGAGCACATACACTTCTTCTCTTTTTAATGGGAAGAACTCCGGGTGGTCCTATTACTAAAGAGATAAAACCTACAGCAGCAATTGCATGGAAGAGAATTCAATTTGGCGAAATAAAACGCAGAGGTAAACCAATTGAAATTCATGATATTCCTGTAACTGAAGCTGTTCCGTTAAAAGATAAATTTGTTATCTGTTCAGATAAAACTTACAGATCAACAGGCAAAACTCTTAAATCTGTTTTTATTGATACAGGTGAAAACGGAATCTTTTCGCGCGGTGAATTCGAAACAATAACAGCACAGAAGCAAATGGAATTTGTTACACCCGAAGAAATTGCTGATGTTGTTATATTTGAAGTTAAAGGCGGAAATACAGGACACGATATTGTAAGTGCATTAGATCATGCTACACTTGAACCAACTTACCGTGCAGGCTATATGCAGCACATGGCTGTTAAAAAACTTCAGGAACTTGAAAAGAGACATAACAAACCAAGTGTTGCTTTTGAACTGCTTGGTCCCCCGCGGCTTTCAAAACTTTTGTATGAAATTCATCTGCTCAGGTTATTTAATAATACGATGAAAGATATTATTAACAAATCACCAGAAGAATTATCTGATAAATGTTTTGAAATTATTTCTAATGATGATGATCTGAGAAATGAAATACTCGCAATTGGTTTGCCTGTTCTTCTTCCCGATGGTCAATCTCTTTTAAGAGGAAGCATAATTAAAATACCAGCCTTCAGAGGTGAGAATGTTCTTGATGTAAATGAAAACAACATTAATACCTGGGCTAATGAAGGATGGGTCGATCTTCGTGTTTCAAACATGAAGAAATGGCAGGACAGATTAAAAGATCTTATTGAAGAAGCAGAAGCTATTCCTGAAGAGGAAACAAGTTCTGCACATGTAAGGACAAGAGATTACTGGAATAATTTTGAAGAGATAAATATCGGCAAAATTTGCAGTTGGCTTTTTATCCACGAAGAACAAGGTAATAGAATGAAGAGCTAAACTACTTCATATAAATCATCTTTTTTGTTTCTGTGAAATCTCCAGCCTGGAGACGATAAAAATATGTCCCGTTGGAGATTTCGTTTTTTAAATCATTGACATTAAACTCTATATTGTAAACACCTGCTGATTTCTCTTCGTTTATTAATGTTGTTATTTCATTTCCTAAAAGATTAAAAACTTTCAGTGTTACAAAACTTCTTTCATATAATCTGAAAGTAATTGTAGTAGAAGGATTAAATGGATTAGGATAATTCTGAAAAAGCTCAATTCTTTCCGGTTGATTTATCTGTGTATGAACTTCTTTACTGTAAACAACTCTTCTATCAGTCTTAATTGCTTTTAGTCTGTAGGAATAAAAATTTCCTTCCGGTTCATCATCAATAAATGAGTTTAATGAATTGCTTATCTCAGAACCAGGAATGTATCCGGCTTCCTTCCAGACCATATTTTCATCAGACATTCTTTCAACCACAACACGCGATATTTTTTCCAAATTATCTGCATTCCATAAAATTTTTATTGTACCCTCATCTTCTGCCTGAACTGATATTAAATCAATATTTACCAATTCGGCAGACAGCTTTTCCGCAATACGTTCAAATACATAGCGGAAATTTATTTGTCCTGCTGTTTCAAATGAGAGGAATAATATTATAATGTAAAAATACTTCAATGCTTTTTCCTTTTTTAGTTTAATGTATGAAAGCTTCATTTATAATTATGTGACAAGTCTGAACCTGTGTGATAAAAACATCTATCATTCCTAAAAGCCATTCATCAATTTTTTTATGATTGGTGAAACATCATTCATATTGAAACGTCAGAATTGATAAAACAGATCACCGCAAAGGAGCTAAAATGAAATTCTTAAATACGATTCTGCTTTCTGCAGTTTTGATGATATTCACATTTACACCTGAATCATTACCCCAGGTAAATGATAAAAATGTAAATGAAAGAACTCTTACTTTTACTGACGAAGAAGATGGAAAAGAAGTTCACTATGAAGTTAAATTCAAAGATGGTGAGATAGTCTCGATATACAGAAATAATATTAAAATAACAGAGGAAGAACTGGATGATTATTCGGACAAAGTTTATGATGTTCTGCAGGATCTTTTAAAGGAAGAGCAAGAAGCTTATACTTTTAATTTTGATTTTGATGAGCTTAGAGAAAGTTTAAAGAATATGCATGAGAATTTAAAAGCAGAACAATTCAAATTTAAGTTTGATAATGAAGAATTCAGAAAGCAGATGGAAAAGCTTAAAGAAGAATTTAAAGATATAGATAAAATGGTGATTCAAATAGATAAGGATAAATTAAAAGAGAATATTGACAGACTAAAAATTCACAAGTTTGATTTTGATTTCGATTATGATTTTGATTTTGATGATTCTGAATTAAATCCTGAAAAACTGCAGGAAGAAATGGATAAACTGAATGAAAAGATGGAGGATCTGAATAAAGAGATTGATGAACTTGATAAGGAAATGAAAATCCTTAATAAATTTATTATTGAAGTAAAGCAGGAATTAATTGAAGATGGTTATATAAAAGAAAATGAATCAGTCAAACTTGAACTTTCTGATGAAGAAATGGAAATAAATGGTGAGAAAGTTCCTTCTTCAGTTCATAAAAAATATTTAGATATATATAAAAAGCATTACAAGGAGACGCCCGAATCAAAAATTAAATTTCATTTTGAATAATCTCTCCAAACCAAAATCATCTCTTCCCCGTTCCGGTCTCGCAATGAGACCGGAATTTTTTTAGTGATTTCCCTAACATAAAACTTTCAAGTCTAAAACATCACCTGTTGCTATACTTTTTTTAATAATATTTAATTGAGAATAAATATAAAGATAAGAAATGGTTGTGCAGGCAGGGAAAAGTAGTTACAGGTTTTTATTAAAAATTTTGATATCTGCCGTTATACTGGCAATTCTTTTTTATAAAATTCCCTTAAATGAAATTTTAAATGCATTAAACCGTGCTGAGCCCGGGTTAATATTTTTATGTGTTATTTTTTATCTGATAATAGTTTACCTGATCTCTTTTCAAACAAAATATCTCACCAAAGTACAGAATATCAGTGTTTCAATATTTCAATTAATCAAGATAAATCTTATAACAAAATTCTATAGTTTATTCCTGCCGGGAACAATTTCAGGAAACATTGTAAGATGGTACAAGCTTTCTAAGTATGGTGATAAAACAAAATCCGCTGCTGTTGTTTTATTCAGCCGCTACCTCGAAACCTTTATGCTTTTATACATCGGAACGATTTTCTTTATTTCATTTCTCATTATCAAAAAGGAATACTTATACACACTTCTGCTTCTCGCAGGTTTAATAATACTTGTTTTATCATATATTTTACTGCTTAATCCAAAAGCCCTTAACTTTTGTGCAGGAGTAATTAAAAAAATTCCGCTGCCAAAATCTGTTTATAATTTTTCAGAAAAATTTTTTGAAGCAATGAATAAGTTCCAGGAATTAACTTTATCTGATCATTTTAAAATTTTATTAATTGTATTTACAAGTCATTTTATATCTGTATTAATTTATTTTATGCTGTCGAAATCTTTAAACCTTAACATTGGTTTTATTGATATAGCATGGATTCGTTCAGCTTCAGTATTAATTAGTATGATACCTGTTTCATTTGCGGGATTAGGTTTAAGGGAAGGTTCTTTTCTTATCCTGTTAGGGAATTATGGTATTTCACCAACTGATTCTGTTGCCTTATCATTTCTCATTTTCTTCCTGCTTGTTTTTATTTCATTATGGGGTGGAGTGGTAGAACTCGCTGATTTTTTCTCTTTGAAAAGAGAAAATATTAGTGATGAAATTCCATCAGGAAAAAATTTACAAATCGGTATAAGTAAAACAGAAGAGTATAAAATCTAATTCACTTTTCTTACCTGGGCTTTAAATTTTATTGGTCCTGCATTTTTGAAATGCAAAGTTATTTCCTCTTCACTTCCTTCTTTTAAATCTTTCTTTAACCTTATTAACATTATATGATGAGAACGCGGTTTAAAATTAAAAACCGAATTTGGTTCAATAACAATCTCTTTTACTTCACGCATTCCCGTCATTTCACCATCTTCATAAGTTTCGTGAATCTGAACAAGCTCTGCAGCAGATGATTCAACTTGGTAAAGTACATCTGCCTTATCAGAATTATTTTTTAAACTAAAATATAAAGCTGAATTCATGCCTTTTGATGCATTCCGCATCCAAGCATTTTCGACAGATATTTTATCCTGCAGGGGTAAAAAAAACAAAAGGAATAGTAATAATAATTTCATTTTATTCTCCTAAATATTTTATGTCTGAAATTATTTCTTCAATATTTATTCTGCTCCCCGAATATTCTTTTCTTATTCTCCCCTGCTGATCAACTAAAGAAATTCTATCGGTATGGACAAAGAAATAAACAGGATTCCCGTCTTCAGTGTAAGTAGTATCACCCGTAAAAGCATTAACATTCATTTCATTTAAAAGAATATCGATTTCTTTTTTTCTTCCTGTTAAGAAAGAAAAATTTTTCTGGTCAACTTCACGTATTTCAGCCTGCTGCTTTAAAACAGATGGAGTATCTCTCAAAGGGTCGAAAGATATTGCTACAAACTGAACATTATTAATATTCTCTTCTTTAATTCTTTTCTGAATTAATTGCATATTATGAATGGTCATAGGACAAATATCAGGACAATTTGTAAATATAAATCCGGCAACAACAATTTTTCCTTTATAATCATCAGGGAAAACAACAGCAGCACTATCCTGATTTAATAATTTAAAAGAATCACTAATAACAGTTTCTTTTGGTAACGGATTATTACATCCATTTAAAAGATAAATAATTAATAAAAAAAATAATGTTTTAAGAATTCGCATTACACTATTTTAATTTTAAACCTGAATTAAAAATACCAATACCCCGGCAAAGAAGGTAGTCACTCATATAGTATGTTTCAGTTCACAAAAAATGTTAAGCTCAAAATTTCTATGATATGTTTTAATTGATATGTTTGCATATAAGAAAATTCTCCGCCAATTTCCGATAAATGAAAAAACAATATATACTAATAATAAAAATATTTTTATCTGCAGCTATACTTGCAATATTATTTATAAAAATTCCTGTTACTGAAATAGCTTCATCATTAAGTTCAGCCAACCTTGTTTACATAGCAGCCGGATTTTTAATTTATCTCATATATCATTTCCTGTCGGCAGTTGAAACAAGTTACCTGACAAATGTACAGGTGATAAAAATATCATCTATACAGATTTTAAAAATTCATTTTGTTACAATGTTCTACAATTTGTTCCTGCCCGGATTAATTTCCGGCGGGGCTGTTAAATGGTATAAGCTTTCCAAATTCGGCAGTAAAGCTGATGCTGCTGCAGTCGTTGCCTTCAATCGTTTTCTTGAAACCTTAATGATTGTTATAACAGGAATAATTTTTTCAATCCCTGTAATTATTAATACAAAGTATCACAACTTTATTTACCTGCTGCTTATTCTTTTAGTAATTATTCTGGTTACATATTTCTTAATATTAAATGATAATTTTTTGAATTTACTTAACAAGATCGTTCTGAAAATTCCTTTGCCTTTAAAAGTAAAAGAAGCTTTCAGCAAACTGATTATTTCCATGAATAAATTCAGGAAGCTAACGATTAAAGAGAATATACAGATTTTCAGCTTACTTTTCTTTTATCACATACTTGGGTTTGTTGTTGCATATCTGCTCGCAATTTCTCTAAATATAAATCTTACTTTTTTTGATATTGCCTGGATGAGAGCAGCAATAAATATTTTAACAATGCTGCCTATTTCTTTTGCAGGTTTGGGTGTAAGAGAGGTTTCTCTTGTTTTCTTCATGGAAAATTATGGAGTAAAACCCGATACAGCTATTGCATATTCACTTCTTATTTTCTTTAATGCTCTGCTTATTTCTTTAATTGGGGGATTACTTGAGTTAATAAATCTATTAACTGATAAGAAGGTCATATCGGAAAGGGAAACAGGAAAGTATTCTTAAGTTTAATTTTTCTTTATTTTTAATTTTCAATTCTTATTATATCAATTTCATTTCTCAACAGATTAAATTTTGTTAAAATATCTTTAATAAGTTTTTCTCTTACTATTAGTATTACTTTATTATTAAGGCTGCTTAAAATTTCCTTCAAAGAAGAATAAAATCCTTTTTCTTTAATTTCCAGGGGACCGATTTCATCTAATAAAATTATATCATCCGTGCTAAGGTGTTTTAACAATTTATCGGCAGTTTCAAATACTTCTTCATTGAAAAATAATCTTCCCTGCCTGAGTTTAAATTTTTTGCCGGGATTAATAGAAGCTAAATGATATTCATCCCCTGTTGAAATGTTAATTAATTTATAACCTGTTTTATCTTCGCCTGAGAAAATTCCTTTGCTTAAAAATCCTTTAACATTAAAACCGAAATCTTTGAACTCATCAGCAATTTTATTTGCTAAAGTAGTTTTACCGGAGTTTACAGCTCCGGTAATTATCAATATTCTTTTATTACCATTCAGCCACGATTCCAATAAAATATTCTCTTCCCGGCTGAGGGAATCCGTATTCGGTTTCATAATATTTATCTGTAATGTTATTTACTCTTACATAAAGAGTATAGTTTGAAAATATTTTTTGTGCAACTCTTGCATTAAGCAGTAAATAATTTGGCAATGTTTTTAATTCTCGGGAATCGGAATCAAATGAATGCTGACTGGAAATAAATGACGCCTCTGTATTCCATTCAAAACCCGAT
>Ga0207873_1003688_pt1 | contig 10845 bp, 7 predicted proteins | sample BGWIniCompost_FD_187373 | JGI IMG/M metagenome (GOLD analysis project Ga0207873, IMG submission 187373) | Cellulose adapted compost microbial communities from Newby Island Compost Facility, Milpitas, CA, USA - BGW Initial Compost (SPAdes)... ... | reverse complement strand
GTCCTTGGGGATGGCGCCCTCGGGGACGTGCACGTGGATGTCGACCCGTTCGTAAAAGCCGGGGTCGATGCCCAGCTGCTGGGCCCTGGAGCGCACGTAGCTGTAGGAGGCCTGGGCCGACTCCCGCATCACCTCGCCCAGCTTGCCCGTCAGCCACAGCTTGCCCCGGCCCGGCACCACCGCCACCTCGATGGCCAGCAGATCGCCGCCCCACTCGGTGTAGGCCAGGCCCAACGCCAGCCCCACCCGGTCCTCTCCCTCGGTGTGGGAGTCGTGGTAACGGGGCGGCCCCAGCCACCGCGCCAGGCTCGCCGCGTTGACCCGCACCCGCGTCTCGGGGTCCTGCACCACCCGTCGGGCCGTCTTGCGGCACAACGTGGCGATCTGCCGCTCCAGCTCCCGCACCCCCGCCTCCCGCGTGTAGCCGCGGATGATGGCCGCCACGGCACTCGGCGCCACCGACAGGTGCTCCTCCGACAGCCCGTGCGCCTGGCGCTGGCGGGGGATGAGGTGGCGCACGGCGATCTGCACCTTCTCGTCGTCGGTGTAGCCGGGGATGGTGATGGTCTCCATCCGGTCCCGCAGGGGACGCGGGATGGCCTGCAGCACGTTGCCGGTGGTGATGAAGAGCACGTCCGACAGGTCGAAGGGCACCTCGAGGTAGTGGTCGGCGAAGGCGTGATTCTGCTCCGGGTCCAGCACCTCGAGCAGCGCGGCGGCGGGGTCGCCCCTGAAGTCGGAGCTCAGCTTGTCGACCTCGTCCAGCAGCAAGACGGGGTTTCGTACGCCGGCCTGCCGCATGGCCTGGACGATCTTGCCCGGCATGGCCCCCACGTAGGTGCGGCGGTGGCCCCGGATCTCGGCCTCGTCGCGCACGCCTCCCAGGCTGATCCGCACGAACCGTCGCTCCAGCGCCCGTGCCACCGAACGCGCCAGCGACGTCTTGCCGACCCCGGGCGGTCCGATGAGGCAGAGGACGGTGGCACGGGCACGGTCGCGGGCCAGTTGCCGCACCGCCAAGAACTCCAGTACCCGTTCCTTGACCTGTTCGAGGCCGTAGTGGTCCTCGTCCAGCACCCGTTCGGCGGCTTCCAGGTCGAGCCGATCCGTCGTGCGGGCGTTCCACGGCAGGGCCAGCAGCCAGTCGAGATAGGTCCGCACCACGACGGCCTCGGCCGCCAGCGGCGGCATCTTCTCCAGGCGTGCCACCTCGTGCTCGGCCTTGGCCTGCACGGCCTCGGGCAGCCCCGCCTGGCGGATGCGCCGGCGCAGCTCCTCCACCTCGGAGCCGCGCTCGCCCCCGGCCTCCCGCTCGGCCGCCTCCCGTGCGAGCGGCCGGACGGCGGCCCGTCCCATCTGCTCCCGGCCAGGCTCGCTCGCCATCCGCCCGCGGCCGCCACGGGGCTGGACCAGCAACAGCTCGATCTCGCGGTGCAAGAGCGCCAGCAGCCGCTCCAGCCCCTCGATGCCGCCCGCCGACTCCAGCAGCATCTGCTTCTCCTCGAAGGGCAGCGCGAGCTGGGCGGCCACCACGTCGCACAGCTGCTCCGGCGAGGCGGACCGCGCCAGCGACAGGGCCAGATCGGGCCACGGCTGGCCGCTGAGACGCGCGTACTCTTCCAGGGAGGACAGCACCGCCTCGACCAGCGATCGGCGATGGGCGGCAACCTGCGGCTCGACCGACCACGGAGCGGTACCGTCCGACTCCAGCGGCACGGCCCTCACCCGCATGCGAGACTCCACGCCGGCGAAGGCGGTGATGCGGGCCCGGAAGAGGCCCTCCACCGTCACCCGCAGGCGCCCGCCGGCCACCTGGAGCACCTCGTCGACCCGGGCGACGGTGCCCACTTCATAGATGTCGGCCGGCGACGGCTCCACCACGTGAGGGTCGCGCTGCGCTGCCAGCATGAGCAGCGGCGGCGACTGGGCGACGGCCTCCTCGACGGCCGCCACCGACCTGGGTCGTCCGATCTCCAGGGACGCCGCCATGTGAGGGAAGATGACCATCCCCCGCAACGCGAGCAGGGGCAGGTGCAACACCCGCCCGGGCTCCTCCCCCACCGGCCACACCCCCCTGCCTCCGTTGGCCGTCGCGTCCTCTCTTGGCGCCCGGCGGAGTCGCCCTCATCTTACCCCGTGCCCGAGCGCACCGTCAAAACGCCGTCCCGACGGGCCCCCATCGGGGCTGGCAGGGACGGCTCCACCGCCCGCTCGACCACGTCCCGCAGGTGCTCCGTCGGGACCACCTCGATGCCCTCGAGCTGCTGCAGGATGGCCAGGTGGTTTTCCCGGGGAATGAAGACGGTGCGGATGCCGTTGCGACGGGCCGCCTCAACCTTGGGGACGATGCCACCCACCGGGCGGATGAGCCCTCGCACCGACAGCTCGCCGGTGATGGCGATGCCGGGCCGCACGGGCCGCCCCGTCACGGCCGAGTAGGCCGCCACCGCCATGGCCGCACCCGCCGATGGCCCGTCGATGGGGGCGCCGCCCGGGAAGTTGATGTGGACGTCGTGCTCCCGCACCGGCACGCCGAACTGATGCTCCAGCACCGTCTGGAGCACGTCGACGGAGCTCTTGGCCAGGCTCTTGCGGCGTAGCGTGTGGCCAGGCCCTCCCAGCTCCTCCTCCTCGGTCACCCCGGTCACCGTCAGCCGACCGCCGCCCGGGGTGGCCGCCGGTTTCGCCGTCGCCTCGATCTCCACCACCATCCCCGAGTTGGGGCCCCAGACCGCCAGCCCGTAGACCAGCCCCACCGCCGGCTCCCGCCGCACGGTCACGTGAGGCCGCGGCGAGTACTGGCCGTTGTTGACCACCCACTCGAGATCCGCCGCCGTGATGGCCTTGCGCCCCTCCGAGATGACCAGCCCCGCCGCCACCTGCACCATGTTGACCGCCTCACGGCCGTTGCCGGCGTAGCGCTGGACCACCTCGACGGCCGCCTCGTCCATGGGCAGTCCCACCTTCTCAGCGGCACCCCGGGCGATGCGGCCGATCTGCTCGGGCGTCAGCGGCTTGAAGAAGACCTCCAGGCAGCGGGAGCGGATGGCCGGGGAGATCTCCTCGGGCAGTCGGGTGGTGGCCCCCACCAGCCGGAAGTCGGCCGGCAGGCCGTTCTGGAAGATGTCGTGGATGTGGGACGGGATGTTGGTGTCCTCGCTGGAGTAGTACGCGCTCTCGAAGTAGACGCGCCGGTCCTCCAGCACCTTGAGCAGGCGGTTGAGCTGGATGGGGTGCAGCTCGCCCAGCTCGTCGATGAAGAGGATCCCGCCGTGCGCCTTGGTGACGGCCCCTGGCTTGGGCTGGGGGATCCCGGCGATGCCCATGGGGCCCGCCCCCTGGTAGATGGGGTCGTGCACCGATCCCAGGAGGGGATCCGCGATGCCCCGGTCGTCGAAGCGCGACGCGGTGGCGTCCACCTCCACGAAGCGGGCATCGGCCTTGAAGGGGGAGAGAGGGTTGCGCTTGGCCTCCTCCAGCACCAGCCGCGCCGCCGCCGTCTTGCCCACGCCCGGCGGCCCGTAGATGATGACGTGTTGCGGGTTGGGCCCGCAGAGGGCCGCCCGCAGGGCCCGGATGCCCTCCTCCTGCCCCACGATCTCCTCGAAGGAGCTGGGGCGGGTCTTGGCGGCCAGCGGCTCGGTCAGCGAGATGGACCGCAACCGGCGCAGGCGCTCCATCTCCCGCCGCGACTCACGCTCGATGGCCGAGCGGTTGACCTGCTGGGCCCGCAGCAGGTTGAAGAAGTACAAGCCGATGACGGCGGCAAAGAAGAAGTTGAGCAGGGCGAAGACCGCCAGGAGATCCGACATGACCGACCCTTCCCCCGCGGCCGGCGCCTGGAGGGTGGCCCCCGTGGCGCCGGACCCGCTTCCAGACTGTGGCTAGTATGCCGCGGGACGGAAGGTCTAACACGCCGGATCCGCAGGCGAGCGCGAGGACGGGCCCCTCAGGCGCTCTCCTCTCGCTTGCGGGCGCGAGGGGCGCTGGCGGCCGGGCGGTCTACCCGGATGAGGCGGGGCGGCACCCCTCGCTCCACCACCTCGGCCGTCACCGTGCACTTCTTGACGTCACCGGCCGAGGGCACCTCAAACATGACGTCCAGCATGATCTCCTCGATGATGGAGCGCAGGCCCCGGGCGCCGCTCTTGCGCTCCATGGCCTTGCGGGCGATGGCGCGCAGGGCGTCCTCGGTAAACTCCAGCTCCACCCCGTCCATCTCCATCAGCTTCTTGTACTGCTTGATGAGGGCGTTCTTGGGCTCGACCAGGATCCGCACCATGTCGTCCTCGGTCAGAGCGTCGAGGGCGACCACGATGGGGAGCCGGCCGATGAACTCGGGGATCATGCCGAACTTGAGCAGGTCCTCCGGCATCACCTGGCGCAGGATGTCGCCGATCTGGCGCTCCTGCTTGCTCTGGATGGTGGCGCCGAAGCCCATGGTCTTCTGGCGGATGCGGTTTTCGATGATCTTCTCCAGGCTCTCGAAGGCTCCGCCGCAGATGAAGAGGATGTTGGTGGTGTCGATCTGGATGAACTCCTGGTGGGGGTGCTTGCGCCCGCCCTGCGGCGGCACGCTGGCCACCGTGCCCTCCAGGATCTTGAGCAGGGCCTGCTGCACGCCCTCGCCCGAGACGTCCCGGGTGATGGACGGGTTCTCCGACTTGCGGGCGATCTTGTCGACCTCGTCGATGTAGATGATGCCGCGCTCGGCCCGCTCCACGTCGTAGTCGGCGTTTTGGATGAGCCGCAGCAGGACGTTCTCCACGTCCTCGCCCACGTAGCCGGCCTCCGTCAGCGAGGTGGCGTCCGCGATGGCGAAGGGCACGTTGAGGATGCGGGCCAGGGTCTGGGCTAACAGCGTCTTGCCCGAGCCCGTGGGCCCCAGCAAGAGGATGTTGCTCTTCTGCAGCTCGACGTCATCGGCCCGCATGCCGGCGTTGATGCGCTTGTAGTGGTTGTAGACGGCCACCGAGAGCACCTTCTTGGCGTGCTCCTGGCCGACGACGTACTGGTCCAGGATGGCCTTGATCTCGGCCGGCTTGGGCAGCGTGCCGAGCTGGGCGTCGATCTCCTCGGCGCCCTGGTCGTCGATGATCTCGTTGCACAGCTCGACGCACTCGTCGCAGATGTAGACGCCCGGGCCCGCGATGAGCTTCTTCACCTGCTCCTGCGGCTTGCCGCAGAAGGAGCACTTCAGTTGCGCCTTCTCGTCGGAAAACTTGATCATGCCCTCTGTGTCGCCCCCCGCGGGCCCGGATCGGTCCTGGCGCCGGGTAGGTCCCTAGCGCTTGGCAGGCCGTGCGGGCTCCCTGAGGATCTCGTCGACGATCCCGTACTCCCTGGCCTCCTCGGCCGACATGTAGAAGTTGCGGTCGGTGTCCTTCTCGATACGCTCGATGGGCTGGCCGGTGTGCTTGCTCAGGATCTCATTGCCGATGTGCTTGAGGCGCAGGATCTCCCGTGCCTCGATCTCGATCTCGGTGGCCTGCCCCCGCACACCGCCCATGGGCTGGTGGATCATGACCCGGGAGTACGGCAGCGCATACCGCTTGCCCTTCTGGCCCGCCGCCAGCAGCAGGGCCGCCATGCTGGCCGCCAGGCCGATGCAGATGGTGGAGACGTTTTTGACGTACTGCATGGTGTCGTAGATGGCCAGCCCCGCGTACACCTCGCCGCCAGGGCTGTTGATGTACAGCGAGATGTCCTTGTCGGGGTCCTCCGACTGCAAGAAGAGCATCTGCGCGATGACGAGATTGGCCAAGGTGTCGTCGATGGGGCCGCCGATGAAGATGATGCGCTCCTTGAGCAGGCGCGAGTAGATGTCGTAGGCCCTTTCGCCGCGGGGGGTCTGCTCCACGACGATGGGCACCAGCTGGCTGGTCACCATGTCGGTCCTCCCACCTTCCGTGATGGGGTCGTCTGCAGCGTCAACCGGCGTGGGCCTCGGGCCGGGCCGGCTCGCCCGTGGCCTGCTGCTGGACCTCCAGCACGGCCGTCAGCTCGGCGGCCTCGTCCTCGCCGAGCCCCTCCTCCTCACGCTCGGTCACCTCGGCCTGCTCCACCAGCCAGGCCACGGTGCGCTCCCGGCGTAGCCCGATCCGCACCGACTCCCGCACGTCCTCCGCCAGCTGCTGCTGGCGGGCCTGCTCCTGCCGGCGGCGCCGCTCCGAGAGCTGGGCGGCGTCGCCGCGGCCCCGGATGGGCCCGAGTACCTCCTCGACGCGGCGCTCCACCTCGGCGGGGTCCGGCTCGATGGACTCCTGGCGGGCGATCGCGTCGATCACCATCTCCTCCACCAGCTGCCGGCGCGCCTCGGGCTCCAGACTCTGCACCAGCTCCGAGGCGCTCCGCCCCGTCAGCTCCAGGTAACGCTCCACCGTCAGGCCCTGGGCCGCGAGGCGCTCGGCCAGCTCCCGCAGGAGCCGGTCGGTCCTTCGCCGCAGCATGGGCTCGGGCACCTCGACCTTGGCCTCCTGCGTCACCCGCTCCACCACACGCCGGCGCAGCTCGGCCCGTCCCTTTCGGTCGGCCGACGCCTCCAGGCTACGGCGGATGGCCGCCTTGAGCTCGCCCAGGTCGGCGTAGCCGCCCACCTGCTGCGCCAGCTCGTCGTCGATGGCCGGCAACCGCTTGGCCTTGACCGACTGCACGGTGACGGTGAAGGCCAGGCGCTTGCCCGCCAGGTCCTTGACCGGATAGTCGGCCGGCACGTCGAGCTCGAACTGGCGCTGCTCGCCGGGGCGCATCCCCTCGATGGCGGCGTCGAAGCCCGGCAGCACCTGCTCCGAGCCCACCTCCAGCGTGCGCCCCCGCGCCGCCCCGCCCCTGAAGGGCCGCCCGTCGAGGAGCGCGTCGTAGTCCACCTCGACGTAGAGCCCTCGTTGGACGGGCTGGTCCACCGGCTCCAGCACGGCCAGCTGCTCCTGCAGCCGGCGCAACACCCGGTCGACGTCGGCGTCGCTGACCCGGCGGACGACCCGCTCGACCTTCACCCCTCTATACGTACCCAGGGTGACCTCGGGCTTAACCGTCACCTCGGCCTTGAAGACGAGGGGTTTGTCCTCTTCCATCTGGACGATGTCGATCCGGGGGTCCTCCACCGGCTCCAGGCCGCTCTGCTCCACGGCCTCGCGGTAGGCCTGGGGGAGCAGGATGTCCAGCGCCTCGTCGTAGACGGGCTGCACACCGAGCCGCGCCCGCAGCACTTCGGGGGGCACCCGGCCCGGGCGAAAGCCCGGCACCCGTACCCGCTGCGCCAGGCGCCGGTAAGCCTCGTCCATGCTGCGGCGTACCGTTTCGGCTGGCACCTCGACCTCGAGGGAGACCTTGCTGCCTTCCAGGGGATGGACCGTTGCCTTCACGCTCACGGGCGCGGCTCCTTCCGCGGGTCGTAGCCATGCGGCCCTAGACGCAAAATCAGCCTGATCGACCTCGCGCCGACCAGGCCGCCTTTTGCGACGAGGAGGAAATGGAGCGGATGACGGGATTCGAACCCGCGACCCTCGCCATGGCAAGGCGATGCTCTACCAGCTGAGCTACATCCGCTCGTGGCGCCGACCGTGTGTCGACCGGCTCCAAAGCGCAGTCTACACATCTTGGGGGGACCCTGTCAAGCCGCGACTCGTGCACCGCCCTCAGCACGCGCCCTCCGGGCAGCGTATGCTGACCATCTGCACGTTGGTCATCTCCTCGATGGCGAAGCGCACGCCCTCGCGGCCAAGGCCGCTTCGGCGGTTGCCCCCGTAGGGCATGTGATCGGCCCGGAAGGTGGGCGCGTCGTTGACCACGATGCCGCCGAAGTCCAGAACCCGGATGGCCCGCAGCACGGCGCCGATGTCCCGCGTGAAGATCCCCGCCTGCAGCCCGTACTCGGTGGCATTGGCCATGGCCAGGCCCTCCTGCAGATCGTCGAAGGGGATGACCGAGGCCACCGGGCCGAAGGCCTCCTGCGCCACCACGCGCAGCTCCGGTCGCACGTCGGTCAAGAGCGTCGGCCAGACGACGGGGCCCTCTCGCCGCCCGCCGGCCACCACCCGAGCCCCCGCCTCGGTCGCCTCGCGCACCCACGTCTCGATGCGGTGGGCCTCGCCGACGTCGATCATGGGCCCCACGTCGACGCCCTCGTCGAGCGGGTCGCCCACCGCCATGGCCCGCGTGGCCTCGACCAGCCGCTCCAGGAAGGGCTCGTAGACGGCGCGCTGCACGTAGATGCGCTGCACCGAGAGGCAGACCTGGCCGGAGTTGTAGAAAGCGCCCACCGCCGACCGGCGGGCCGCCAGATCCAGGTCGGCGTCGGCCGCCACCACCACGGGCGAGGTGTTGCCCAGCTCGAGGGTCACCTTCTTGATGCCCGCCTTCTGGGTGATGGCGAGGCCCACCGCGCTGCTGCCGGTGAAGGTGACCATCCCCACCCGGGGATCCGTCACCAGCGCCTCGCCCACGGCCCCGCCGGGCCCCACCACCAGGTTGACGGCTCCCTCCGGCAGCCCCGCCTCCTCCAGCGCCTCGCAGAGCATGACGGCCGTCAGCGGCGTGTAGCTGGCCGGCTTGAGCACCACCGCGTTGCCGGCGGCCAGCGCCGGCGCTACCTTGTGGGCCACCAGGTTGAGGGGGAAGTTGAAGGGGGTGATGGCCGCCACCACCCCCACCGGGCGCCGCACGAAGAAGCCGAAGTACCCCTCGCCCGCCGGCACAGCGTCCAGCGGCACCGTCTCGCCGTGGATGCGGCGCGCCTCCTCGGCGGCGATGGTGAACGTGGTGATGCCCCGGTCCACCTCGACCCGCGCGTACTTCAGCGCCTTGCCGGCCTCCGCGGCGATGGTGCGGGCGATGGCCTCCTTGCGCTCCTGCAGGAGGGCCGCGACCCGCGCCAGGATGGCAGCTCGCCGGTGGGCCGGAAGAGCCGCCATGACCGGCGCTGCCCGGGCAGCCGCCTCGATGGCCTCGGCGACCGTCCCGGCATCGGCCTGCCCGACGACGCCGATGGCCTCGCCCGTGTACTTGTGGCGCACCGTCAGGGTCTGACGGGTCGAGACCCACCGGCCGCCGATGAACAACTGTCCCTGGTGCACCGGGCCCATCGGGGCCGCCTCCCCTCCTCGGCGTCACCCGCCGGCCCGGCCTCGCTCAGGGCTCGGTCGGCAGGCGGTGGTTGAGCCAGGCGATGATGCCGCCCTTGAGGTTGACCACCCGACTGAAGCCCTGCTGCCGCAGCGCCTGGGCGCCCCGGGCACTGCGCTCGCCCACCGCGCAGTAGAGGATCAGCTCCCGGTCCCGCGGAAGCTCCGCCGCCCGCTCGGTCAGCTGCCCGAGGGGGATGAAGAGCGAGTCGGGGATCCGCATGATGGCCCGCTCGGCCGGCTCCCGCACGTCTACCAGCACGGCCTGCCCGGACCGGAGCCGCTCCCACGCCTCCGGAGGTTCGACCTCGGCGGGGTGTCCATCCTGCCCTGCCGATGCGCCCGCTGCGCCCGCCCCGGTGGCGGCCGCGGCGGCGTTGCGCCGGGCATGCTGCGGCACGCCGCAAAACTCCTCGTAGTCGATGAGCTCCCGGATGGTGGGGTGATCGCCGCAGACGGGGCAGTTGGGGTCGCGCTGCCAGCGCACGGTGCGGATCTCGCCCGATAGGGCGTCGAAGAGCAGCAGCCGGTTGGCCAGCGTCTCGCCCACGCCCAGGATGATCTTGACGGCCTCCAGGGCCTGCAGCACGCCGAAGAGCCCTGCCACCGCCCCGATGATGCCCGCCTCGGCGCAGCTCGGGACGGCGCCCGGCGGCGGTGGGCTCGGGAAGAGGCAGCGATAGCACCCGCGCCCCGGCAGGTAGGTGGTCGCCTGCCCCTCCCACCGCAGGATGCTCGCGTCCACCAGGGGCTTGCCCAGCATGACGCAGGCATCGTTGACCAGGTAGCGGGTGGGGAAGTTGTCGCAGCCGTTGACGACCACGTCGTAGTCGCGGAGGATCTCCAGCGCGTTGGCGGACGTGAGCACGGTCTGGTAGGTGCGCACCTCGACGTCGGGGTTGATGTCTTCCAGGGTGCGCCGGGCCGACTGCGTCTTGGGTCGGCCGACGTCGTGGGTGAAGTGGAGGATCTGGCGCTGCAGGTTGGTCAGGTCGACCCGGTCGCCGTCGACGATGCCGAGGGTCCCCACGCCCGCCGCCGCCAGGTAGAGGGCAGCCGGGGAGCCCAGGCCTCCCGCTCCTACGATGAGCACCTTGGCGTCCAGCAGCTTGCGCTGGCCCTCGACGCCCACCTCCTGCAGGAGCACCTGGCGACTGTAGCGCTCCATCTGCTCCGAGCTCAAGAGGGTGTGTGGGCTCATGCCGGCACCTCCCCACGGGCCTCCGGCGCGCCCTTGGCCGCGGCCGGCTCGGGCCGGTAGACCACGACCTTCCAGGTGCCGGGGCTCACCTCTTCGATGCGCGTCCGGTATCCCAACCGCCCCGTGTAGGCGGGGATGGTCTCGAGAGCCGGGGCGTGGTCCGTCAGCACCTCGAGCGCCTCGCCCTCCTGCAGACGAGGCAGGGCCTCGACCGCTTTGAGCATGGGATAGGGGCAGATCTCGCCCCGTACGTCCAGCAACATCGGTCCCGGTCGCCCCTTTCCGTGCACCGCGATTGTATCCGACGTCAGGGCCCGCCGTCGGGTGCCGGGCCCTGCCGCCCCGTCACGCCAGGCGCCGCACCAGGCGGGTACCCAGGGCCGCCCCCACCAGCAGCGCCGCGCCGAAGAGCCACCCGTTGAGGCCCAGCGACGGGATGGCCGAGAAGAGCGCGCCGATGGTGCACCCCCCGGCGATGGCCGCGCCGTATCCCATCAGCACCCCACCGGCTGCCGACTGCAC
>Ga0207873_1003687_pt1 | contig 10860 bp, 8 predicted proteins | sample BGWIniCompost_FD_187373 | JGI IMG/M metagenome (GOLD analysis project Ga0207873, IMG submission 187373) | Cellulose adapted compost microbial communities from Newby Island Compost Facility, Milpitas, CA, USA - BGW Initial Compost (SPAdes)... ... | reverse complement strand
GTTTGCGGTTCAAGAGAAAAACGGTTGCAATTACGATACCGATTGCTGCTGCGAGGATGAGGAGATAGGAGAAACCGGTATGCACACTTGCCTGTGTGGCCGCTGTGGCGCCGGGATCATAGGAAGGGATTATCCAGGGAATCCAATAGGCTTGCATTATAGTCAGTAAGCAGACCACCAATAACATCAAAAAACTGTGTTTGACAGTAAAGCGAAAGAGGTCCGATTCCTTTCCGATCAGTCCGACCGCAGCAGCACCAATGGCGATCGATTGGGGAGAAATCATTTTCCCGGTAACTCCACCGGACGCGTTGGCACTGACGGTCACGACAGGATCAACACCGATGGCATCGGCAGCCGTTGCCTGCAACTTGCAAAACAACGCGTTCGACGAAGTATCCGATCCGGTGAGAAATACACCCAACCATCCCAGCATCGGAGAAAAGAATGGAAACATAGCGCCGGTGGCTGCCAGCGCCACAGCCATGGTGATGGACATACCCGAGTTGTTGGCCACGAACGCAAACCCGACCACCGATGCAATAGTGATAATCGAAAACTTAAGTTGCTTAAGTGTCTTTACAAAGATTCGTACACCATCACGGTAACTCATCCCAACAAGGGGTATGGATATCAGGGCGGCGAACAGAACTGCCGTACCTGGCGCAGAGAGATAGTTAACTTCAAAGGGCTTAATTTCAAGAACACTTCCATCCGGTTTCAGAATGGCGTTCGTAAGACCAGGGATCTCAAAGCTAAAATGACCGACAGCATTGAGGGCAGCCTTCACCGGCGCCAATCCCCACGCGACAATAATGATGGTCATCACCAGAAACGGCGCACATGCGCGAAACACAGCACCGGCCGAATACCGAAGTTGTGTATCAATAACCTGTTGCGGCTCCTCACTGAAACGCCAGTTTGAAGACGGCCTCCAAAATCGAAGCAGGATCATCAGGCATACTACCGACATAATACCGGCCAACACATCTGGAAGCATCGGCCCGAGGTAATTGGCAGTAAGCCACTGGAAGAATGCAAACGACACACCTGACACGAGGATTGCGGGCAATACTTCCATCGACCGCTTCACACCCGACATGATGGCTACGAGATAGAAAGGCACCACCACCGACAAGACCGGCAATGTGCGTCCTACCATCTGTGAAATTGCCATTTCCGGGATGTCGGATATCCTACCCGCCATGATGATGGGCGTACCCACAGAACCAAACGCGACGGGCGCTGTGTTGGCAATGAGACATATGCCCGCGGCATGCAGCGGGTTAAATCCCAATCCCACCAGCATCGCTGCTGAAATAGCTACCGGCGCTCCAAATCCTGCCGCGCCTTCCAGAAAAGCGCCGAATGAAAATGCGATCAGCAGGGCCTGAAGCCGACGGTCTGGTGTGATGGAGGCCATGAAATTACGAATGATATCAAACTGCCCGCTCTCGACAGTGAGATTGAACAGGTACACGGCGCTAATGATGATCCACGATATTGGCAGCAAACCGTATAGCGCGCCATGCACACCCGACAGCAACGCAAGCCCTGGTGGCATTTTGTACACCACTGCCGCAAGCACGATGGCAAGGGTTAATGTAAGCACGGCTGCCAGGTACGCCTTCATCTTCCTGTACAGCGCAGTAAAAATGAACACGACGGGTATAGATGCCACTAGAGCAGACAGCAAAACACTATCAAAGGGATCAATGGTCTGGGTCCATTGCATACCAAGAAATTATGATACTGACGTCGGCGTTGCTTTCACAACCTCAACCCAATGCTTTGGCTTTACACCTGTAAAGTGCTCGACCTGGTGACGGCAGCTAAACCCGTTCGCAATCACAACTGTTCCTTCGTTGCGCGAACGCACGGAAGGGAAGAGCACGGCCTCTCCTATTTTTTCCGACAATGCGTAGTGCTCGCACTCGTATCCGAATGAACCTGCCATGCCGCAACAACCGGATGGTATTTCTGTGACTGTGGCGGAGGTCTTTGACAACACCGTCTTCATTGGAGCGGTACCGTACAACGCCTTTTGGTGGCAGTGACCATGCACCAAAAGATGATTGGCGGTTGCTACCAGTCTCGCATCGATCCGTCCTGCTTCGAATTCCTTTGCCAGGAAAACATCAATCGGTAGCACCTTATCTCTGAGACTTGCTGCCAGCGATGAATCTTCTACCAAATCAGGCAGGTCATCGTTTAACGCCGACGCGCAACTCGGTTCACACGCCACAACAGTAAGGCCCTGATCGAAATACTGCTTCAGTCCGAGCGCGGTATGCGTGCCATCCCGCTTTGCCTCCCGCAAGAATCCGTGTGATATTCTGGGACGCTGACAGCACCCAACATTCGCAAGAATTACTTCATATCCACACCCTTCAAGGAGTTCAACCGCAGAAATTCCGATGGATGGCTCATGGAAATTCAGATACGTGTCGGCAAACAACACGACCTTCTTCCCTACTCCAACTTTACCGCTTCCGTGTTTTTCAAACCACCTATAGAAAGGTTGTCGTGCGTATTCCGGAAGTGTCCGGCGTGCATCGAATCCGGCGAAACGTTCAACTAGAGATCGAAAGAGTTTTGTCCGTTGCACGACATTCACAATGCCAGCCAAGGCTCCTGAAAAACGAGCAGCCATCGATGACGAATCGCGAATGAGCCTATCGCGCAGTGAAGCGCCGTGCTTGTCGTAGTACATCTGAAGCACATCGCTCTTCATTTTCGCCATGTCGACATTGCTAGGGCATTCCGACTTACACGCTTTGCATGAAAGGCAAAGGTCTAGTACCTCGTGCAGGCGTTTGCTGGTGAGTCCGCCGCCGTTTAGTTGTCCCGACATCGCCATACGCAACGCGTTCGCTCTTCCTCTTGTCGAGTGTTCCTCATCACGAGTGGCCCGATAACTGGGACACATGGTTCCGCCCAGCGTCTTTCTGCATTCACCTACGCCGGTACACATGTGAACGAGTTCACGGAAGCTTCCTTCCTGGCGATAGAGGTATTGGGTTTGTACCTCCCGATCGCGATACTGTACTCCGTAACGCAGGTTTTGATCCATTGGTGGCGAATCGACGATCTTGCCGGGGTTCATAATGTTATTCGGATCGAACAATCGCTTTACCTGGCGAAGGGCATTGTAGACTTGCGGCCCGAAGAACTTCTCATTGTATGGACTCCGTACCAAACCGTCGCCGTGTTCTCCGCTCCAGGCACCGCCGTACTTCACGACAAGCTCGAAGGTCTCGTCAGTAATCTTTTTCAGTTTTTCGATATCCTCCTGCTGCCTCAGGTCAAGCATCGGCTGGACGTGGATAACACCGACGCTCGCGTGCGCGTACATCGAAACCTCGGTTTCATACTTCTCGCAGATTTTCAGTACCTGGTCGATGTATTCAGGTAGGAATTCAACAGGAATGGCACAATCCTCGATAAAACTCAAAGCTTTCTTCTCACTTCGAATCCCCATCATGAGGCCAAGACCTTTCTTTCGCAGGAGCCAAACGTCATCCGATTCCTTTCCGGGGAAAAGCGGGTAAGCGTATCCGAAATTGCATTGCTTGAGTTCCTCAATCATAGCCCTTGGACGTTCCATTACGTCCTCTGGAGTGTCTCCATAAAACTCGACGATCAGAATTGCAGCCGGATCGCCCTGTATGAAATGAGCGTGTTGTCGGGCAGTAAGATTTTCGAACGCAAGGTGCAACACAGTCCGGTCCAGAATCTCCACCGCTGAAGGCCTATACTTCAGCATCGGTTGTACGGCGCGGATTGCTTCCAGAAGTTCGGCGAAGTGCACGGCCACAACCGAAGTGTAATTGGGAAGCGGGTCAAGGTCGAGCTTAAGTTCCAGCGTAACGGCCAGTGTGCCTTCGCTACCCGTTATGAGCTTGGAAAGATTCCAGCGATCGGTGTTGACGAATTCATCGAGGTTGTAGCCACTGACGCGACGCATTACTTTCGGAAAGCGCTTTCGTATTTCGTCGCGATTTTGATCGATGATATCACGAAATGATCGATAGATCCCCCCTTCCCTGTCCTGTTGTGCTGCTTTTTGATCGTATTCCTCCTTTGAGCATTCCTTCAGCCACAGTTCTGTGCCATCGGCGAGCAACACCTTTGCTTCCAGGATATGATCGACAGTCTTTCCGAAGAGGATGCTCTTGGTACCAGATGAATTGTTGCCCACCATACCACCGACATTCGCGCGGTTGGCCGTAGCGGGATCCGGAGAAAAATGCAGTTTATGAGGCGCCAGCCATGCATTCAGTTCGTCGCGCACGACACCAGGCTGAACACGCACCCATCGTTCCTTCTCATTGAACTCGAGGATGCGGTTCATGTATTTGGAGAAGTCGAGCACAACTGCGTTGCACACCGTTTGTCCCGCGAGACTGGTACCTCCGCCCCGGGGAAGGATATTTACACGGAGTTCTGCGGCAATGGAAACCGCTGCTTTGACATCTTCTTCGTCTTTCGGGACCACGACGGCCAGCGGCAGCATCTGGTAGAAGCTCGCATCAGTCGAGTACATTCCCAGTGAGTACTCATCCGTGAGTACGTCTCCCCTGATCACTGCCCTAAGACGCTCTTCGAGCTCGTGTGCAATGTGCACATCTTGTGTTGCATTCATCAGGGAAAATATAGTCGCAATTGACTAAGATTCCTAGAGGAAGGAATACATGGTGCTATACTCTCCTTTTGATCCCTGCGTTACCTCTCTGCACCTGTCAATGATTCCACTCGGTAACGCTTCCCTCCATTCAACTTCACCGGAGAGTATAAGCACACATGTGGCCCGTATCAGTCACTAAACAAAAGAAATTGCTCACCCCCAACGTCTCTCAAAACGTGTTTCAAGACTTCCGGATCAAAGGTCCGGACAAGATATCCATCCAGTTTCGACTCATGAGCTACGAGCAGGAACTCCCGGTTGAACGTCTCTGATACAAGTACAATCCGAACATTCGGATCCTGTTCACGGATGGCTCGCGCAGACTCGATGCCTGTCATGCCTTTTTGAATGATGTCCATCAAAATGAGGTCGGGGTTCAGTGTCCGGTATGCACCCAATGCCTCTTCACCAGACGGCACCCATACCACACTTTCCACATCTTTTATCGCTGAGACCGCCTTTACCATTCTTTCAGATACCGGACCTGTCCCGACCATCATTATGTTCATCCCCTCAACCTCTCGCTTAATGCAACACCCGTATGGCGACGTGTACGTCATGCGGTGCAGGCATCTCTCCACCGAAATACGGCCAAAGCATGTAGTACACACCCTTGTCACACGTATTACCCCTCTCCATCACCACCGGGGGATTGTCATTAAAACGGAATACGTATTCGGAGTCTTTTATTTCAATCTCATATCGAGCAGGCTCGTTCAAATTCGCGACACCGACGAACTGCGAGCTGCGCACGCCGTTCGCATAACAGTACGCGTGAATTTCAAGCCGGTCGTTAAACCACATCCAGCCAAACCGCGCGCTGTTTTCATGATGCTCCGAATTGCAATCGGAAAAGCCAAACAGCTTGTTGGCGGAATCCTGGTAGTAGTCATCGAAGCGGTACACTGCCGTTTCATCGAACGTCGCTTCGAAGACCAGTTTGTTCGCTTGAAGCGTTTCAACATAGCGGGGTTTCGAGTAGTGCTCCCCTTTCCGGATCACGAAGCGACGCACCCGCGCGTCCTCAGGAAGAGGTTCGCAGGAAGTCAGCAAGAGGTGCATCAGGAGTGCGTAAATCAGAATCCGCAGCATGATCAAAACATCTTCACGAACAATCTACCGGAGACGGATGCACACCCCATTCGAAGGCCCATCCCGAAGGCGGTACCAAGGCGACTGCTGATGTGCACCCTTGTCTCCAGACCGGGAGCAATAGCTACAAAGTTGTTGTTTGCAAATCCTGCCCGCAGGAGCGCGAAGAAGGCAAGCTTTTCAGCTTTTGCTACTGGCGCTTGCAGGTAAATTCCTTGAAAGTCATCGCGAACCACATTGTCTTCACTTTCTCTTTCAAGTTCAGCCTGGTAGTAGACACCCAGCCCCCATGATGACCTGGTTTCATACCCCACTGATAAACCATGCTGGATGCCTGCCACCGTCCACTCTGATTGGGTTTGGACAACCATGTTCTGTCCGCTGGCCACCAGGCTAAACAAGAAAAAGCTCACAACGGTCACGATTGCCTTCATCGGCTTTCGTATCATTTAAGGATTCCGAAACGGAGTCCTAATCCGACCATCAATTGATCGCTGACAGTCGTATTCTCGAGCGCGACATTGCTGGCGGATTCAAAAATTTTCATGCCGTATTTGACTTCAGTAAACAAGTGGACGAACTGAAGCGAGTTGAGCAGTGCCACTTCAATTCCACCACCGACCGTAGCATCCACTACCGTGATGGATCCGAGATAGGGTTCAGGTTCGCTCATGTTCACCTGTTCGCTATTCAGATAGTGTCCACGAAATCTGAGATTGTCCATCACGACGCCGCCTGTCAAGTACGGTTCAATTGTTCTTCCCCTCAGAAAGTAGTAGTTAACGCCACCATCAACTTCAAAGACGTTGATGGTGTGTGGAACTTGCATGGAAGAGTATAGCAGACCGATCAGGCCTATGTGTGTACGCACTGTGCTGTTTCCGAAATAGAAGCCAGCCTGGCCGCCTTCCTGGATGACACGCAGGCCGTCGAGCGCCTCAATGTTGCTGCTTAGGGTAAATACGCGTGTTTGGAAGGATACGGCGGCCCCAGAATAATTTCCCTGCATTTCAGAGGTTTGCGCCTCCGCTACGAGCGTATAAACCGAGAGGGCTAAATAGAAGAGAGACAGGACGATAGCCTTACATCCGTTCTCCCTGATCCTTTCGCTATACATGTGTTTGCCGTTTGTGTGCCCAAAATTGGGGCCCTGGACGGCGCCATGCATCGCTGAAATCACTGAATTTGGCAATTCAGGGAATACCCTGAAGTCGCCTGACGGCGACGGTAATGGGCATATGGTGACGTGCGTTTGCTATTCTTCGTCGAGTGAGATGATGTTATTCTTGATCGCGTACCGTACGAGCTGCAAACTATTCTTCAGGCCCAGTTTGTCCAGAATATTTTTCTTATGAGTTTCTACGGTTTTGACGCTCACGAAGAGGGCGTCGGCGACCTCCTGGTTACTTTTTCCGGAAGCTACTTGTTCGATGATTTCGTATTCGCGGCGGGTAAGACCGGATGTTACGGATTTGGAGCTGGGCTTTCGACGTCCGTCTTTTTCGCGTGAATAGTAGTCTTCAAATATCAACTTGGTAATCGCGTCATCGAAAAATTTCGCGCCGCCGGCAACGGTTCGGATGGCCTGAACCACATCTTCCCTGCTTGCATCCTTTGGCAAGTAACCATCGATGCCGCATTTGATGCCCTGTGTCACGTACTCTCGCGTGACCTCTGACGAGATGATAACGACCTTCACGTCGGCATTCTGCTCCTTGACCCAGCGTGTCGCCTCGAGACCATTCATTCCCGCCATGACGATGTCCATCAGGATTACGTTCGGATTTAACTCGGACACGAGGTTTACGGCTTCCTCCCCACTCGAGGCCATGCCAATCACTTCAATATCATCAGAACCAGAGAGAAGCGATGCCATACCTTCGCGTAGTATGGTATGGTCGTCAACGATCAGTACAGTAATTTTCATCGTGCTTCAGCAACTACCGGAGAGCAGGGCAAAACAACAGTAGCCCTGGTTCCCCGGCCGGGGGCACTGTCAATATACAACTTTCCGTTTAGTGTGTCTACTGCCCGCTTCACGATCGACATCCCCAGCCCGGTACCGCCGATGGCGCCGGTGTTTGAACCGCGTGTAAAGGGTTCGAATATCCGATTGAGGTCGCTCGCAGGTATGCCGATGCCGAAGTCCGTGATGGTAACTTCCACCATGCCGGACGAAATTTTGTCAACGACGAGTTCAACCCGGTTGCTGTCGGGTGAAAACTTCATGGCATTGGTGAGCAGATTGATGAAAATGTTTCGAAGCAGCTTGCTGTCGCATACCATCGGAATTTTGGATTCGTGAATGGCGCGCTCGACACGATGAGAATGTTTTCTGCTGATGAGCACTTCTTCCACGAGCTCGTCCAGGAACGAAATGAGGTCGAACGGTTGGAAATTAGCCTTGATCTTGTGTTGCTCGCCGCGTTCGAGTGTCAGGATATCTTCCAGCAAACTCTTCATCACACTCACCTGCCGTTCAATGCGTGCCAACGTTTCCTGCTCAAGATTAGTGACGCCACGGACCGAGCGAAGGACTTGCACCGCGTTTTCTATTGACGACAGCGGCGTTCGGAATTCGTGTGATGCCATAGACACAAACCGGTTCTTCAGTTTCACCAGTTCGCGTTCCTTCTCCAGCGCCTGCTGCAGTTTTTCAGTCCGATCGCGTACCTGTTGCTCCAGTGATGATCGGTATCCGGACAACTCGGTAATATCCTGTCCAACGAACAAGGCTCCTACTACATCTCCACGATCGTTGAACTTGGGCGTTACGTTCACAAGCAGTGTCGCCGGCGTCCCATCTTTTCCCCGGATGGATACTTCGTACCCGTAAATCATCTCGCCTTCCATCACGCGGGCATTGAGGCGCCTGAGTTGATGCTTACCATTGTCATCATCGGCGAGTCTGTACACCCGCTGCGCGAGAATGTCATTCTTTTCAAAGCCGGTTACCCGTGTACACTCTTTGTTCCAGTCTGTGACATATTCCCGGCTGTCGATTGAAAAGATAAGTGCGTTGGCATTTTCGAGGATGCCCTGGTATTCCCGAAGCATTCGAACCGACTTCCTTTCGAACGTCCGGTGCGGCGTGATGTCACGTACCTCGACGAGTGTCATCGAATCGTCGTCAGTGTGGTACGGTCCGTAGGTGACTTCAAAATAGTAGCTCCTCCCGTCGCGATCTCCGTACTCTGCTTCTACGGTCTCTGTAATACCCAGCTTCGTTTGATCCAGGAGATTCCTAACAATCTCTTCGCGTTCCTGTGATACAATGTCAGAATATATTACGCCTGTCTCAATAGGACCTCGGGCAAGATGACGGTAACGATCCACGGCGGCGTTGAAGTAGACAATGCGCTGTCGGGAGTCCACCAGGAACACCGGCACTCGAATGTGGTGGAAGAGATTATGGTCAGGCATGCAAGCGGGTCTTTATCCGCCGACTCTCATTCTGACGACTTCCTGCCTGTCGGCAGCGAGATCAGGAAGTTCAATCGTCACACAAGTACCTTGTCCGGGATTGGAAGTCAGATTAATTGTACCCCTGAGCTTGGAGACCATTTCACGCACAATATATAATCCAAGCCCTGCTCCTTCGCTTTTCACTGATCCCCGGAAGAACATGTCAAAGACTTTCTTCTGCATGTCTGTCATGATGCCCACGCCATTGTCCTCGATGGTGATGCGGACACCCGGATCTGTTCGTTCGACCCGCAACTCGATGCGATTTTGTTTCTTCTCATCGTCGGAAAAGCGAATGGCATTAGAAATCAGGTTGTTGATAATCACACCAATGCGATACGAGTCGGAATAGAATGGCGGATCGCAATTGATCTTCAGGGATTTCTCGACATGATCAAAGCCTCGTTGGTAGCGCTGCATCTCAAGCGCAACCTTTGCCAGCCTCTCGAAGTCGATTTGCTCAACAGCGATTTCATTGCGCGCGTTCCGCGAGTATTCCAGTATCTCCTTAAGCGTGTCGTCAAGCTTCTGGATGCTTGATGCCATCATGTCGCAGTACTGTCGCCATTCTTCAGTGTCTGGCGTCTGCTGGCGTGCAAGATTCAGCAATCCCATGACGGTTGACAACGGCGCCCTCAGGTTATGCGAAACGCTGTAGACGAAGTTGTCGAGCTCATTGTTGATCTTCACGAGCTCGTCATTTTGCAGGCGAAGCTCGAGCTCGGTGGCCTTTTGCTTTGCGCGCAACTCACGTTGCAGAAGCGCATTCTGAATCGCCGAAGGCAAGCGCGTGAGATTCGACTTTAGAACGTAGTCATCGGCACCTTGCTTCAGACAGGCAACCGCGAATTCTTCAGAAACAGTACCGGTAACGAGGATGAAGGGCGCCCTCAGGTCGATCATCCGACAAATGCGGAGGGCTTCCATGGAATTGAATTGTGGAAGCGAATGATCGGACAGAACAACGTCGGGCTGGTAGTTTCGGAGGGCATCAACAAACGCTTCCCGTTTGTCGACGCGCTTGCTCTCAAAATTAATGCCGCCCTTCTCAAGAGACCATCTGATCAATCCCGAGTCCTCCTCAACGTCCTCCAGCATGAGTATCTTGAGTCTCTTATCCATACGGCATAAGTCGATGGCGAATATGTGTTGTTAAGCCACTTAACGCGCGGCGTCGGACCGGAACCAGCAAATTCCGAAAGTCCGATCGTCAAGGCAAATGGACTGATACCAAAACAAGTAACTGCTGAAATGTAGTTCTGAATTTAGAAAAATACACCTTACCATCCAAGGCGTGGGAGTGCACTCCCCTGATCCAGAAGGTGATAAGATGTAACCCGGGCAAAATTCCCGTAGCGGTTTTCTTTAATGTTGGCGCAAACATTACACCCACCGTCTATGCGGTTGCATATCTCATGACAATTTCCGGATGGGGATACAATTGCCCGTTGATTAGTGGCCAGAAAAAATCACTTCGGTAAACGGTGCCGGAATGGGCCCCTTAGCCTCAGCCAAACAGCCTGCAAGAAAACGAGGATCCTAATAAAGGCGACGACAACCAGGAGGATGAGTCGTGTTGAAAGGCTCGGGCCTGGGCCTTTTTGTTCTTTTTCGCC
>Ga0207873_1003684_pt1 | contig 10869 bp, 9 predicted proteins | sample BGWIniCompost_FD_187373 | JGI IMG/M metagenome (GOLD analysis project Ga0207873, IMG submission 187373) | Cellulose adapted compost microbial communities from Newby Island Compost Facility, Milpitas, CA, USA - BGW Initial Compost (SPAdes)... ... | reverse complement strand
CCGCCAGCACCGTTTTCAGATCCGTGATCTCCGCCTCACGTACGCGACGGATGAATTCCTGCGCCGGAAGCACGACAGTGAGGATGTCCTCGCTTTCGTCCGGATGCCCGTGCACGCCTCCCGCACGGCGCGTGTCCACCGTGCCCGCGAGGAGCGCGATCTTCTCGGACGTACCGCCCGGGCTGACGTGCGCACCGGGATGAATGACGATCGGGTCGCGCAGCTCGAGACCCGCCTCCTCCTTCATTTCTCTCACCGCGGCATCGATGATGCTCTCGTTCGGATCGACCATCCCCGCGACCAAGCTGTCCGTGAACGGATCGTCGCCGCACACCAAGGCGCCGGGCCGAACTTCGTTCACCAGGACAACCGCATCGCGAGCAGGATCGTATCCAAGCACGCCGACCGCATTGCCCCGCTCCATGACTTCCCAGACCAAGTGCTGCGATCCTCCTTCGTGCTTCTCGACCTCGAGCTCGTAACGATTCAAGCGCAGAAAGCCCGAGTACAGCGGCGTGACGCTCTTGACGACGACCTTCGGTTTCCGACTCACGATTTCTCCAGTACGCATAGGCATCTTCCGCATGAGGCTCATGCGCCCCTCGAGCGAATCGCCGCGCGTCTACATTGAGAACCAACAACATGCACGTTGAGCGGCGACTTCCTTAGAATGCGCCACACAGCCGGACTTCCGGCTTCGCGCCAGACCGCACGGGTCTGCGCAAGGTTCCAACACCAGGCACTTTCACCAGATGCATCCGACACCGACACCACCCGCCGACAGCTCCGCCCAACTTCAGTCTCCGAGCTATCTGCTCGCCGTCGAGGATAAGCAGTTTCTGTTGCGCGATGAAATGCGGGCGCTGCGCTTTGCGCTCGAGTATGGCAAAGCCGAGCTGATGCTGCGCGACTGGGGCATCCGTTCGACGATCATCGTATTCGGCAGTGCGCGCGTACCTTCGCCGGAGGTCATCGCCAGCTTCGGCGAACCGCAAACGCAAGAGCAACGGGATACCCTCGAGCGGCTGAAGCGGCAGGTCCGCTGGTACGAGGCGGCGCGGGAATTCGGCCGCATCGCCTCCGAGCGTGGCGGCGCCAAAGCGCCTCAGGCGCGCTGGCGCGACAATGTGATCGCCACAGGCGGCGGACCAGGCATCATGGAAGCCGCGAATCGCGGCGCGTGGGATGCGGGCGCCCCGAGCATCGGCTTCAACATCACGCTGCCGCTCGAGCAGCAGCCGAACCGCTTCTCCACGCCCGAGCTCACGTTCCGTTTCCACTATTTCGCGATGCGCAAGATGCATCTGGCGATGCGGGCCAACGCGCTCGTGGTCTTTCCGGGCGGCTTCGGCACGATGGACGAGTTGTTCGAAATCCTCACCTTGCGCCAGACCGGCAAGGCACCGCCCGCTCCGGTCGTACTGTTCGATCGCGGCTACTGGCAACGCATCATCAACTTCGATGCCTTCGTCGAAGAGGGGATGGTCGCTCCCGCCGACCTCGAGCTGTTCGATTTTGCGGATAGCGCGGAGGAGGCTTGGCAGACGCTCGTGCGCCGCGGGCTGCACGCACACGGCAATTCGAGCGGCTGATCGCTTTTCTCGCAATCAGCGCACATTGGCTCGAGAAACATGCGCCGTCCGCGTCACCGACCGCGGACGTCCGCGGACACATGATTCGCGGCAATCACGGCGCGCCAATCGCTCGTTTCTCGCACCTGTCACGCTCACTGCAAGCATGAAGTGAGCATTGAGTCGGATTTTTCGAGCTTCCAGTAACTCTCCGCCGGCTGTTCGAATCAGTAGCGATGAGTTGGCTCACGAGTTGCACCTGTAGTCGGTGCGCTCGATGAAGTCATCGTCGCAACGCGCCACCCAGTGGCGTTCTTTGCTCGGACTACAGGAGAGAATCATGTACACGCTTTCGCTCAGGCACCTCGCGCGCACGTCCCGCGCCCTCGCCCTCATCGCCGGCGCTGCATTGTGCGCGCCCGCGTTCGCCTCGGAGGCAGAAAGCCCGCCTCAAAAGGCCGTCCAATACACCGCAGCGGACCTCGCGTCCGAGCGAGGCGTCGCCGCGCTGTACTCGGAGCTCAAAGCAGCTTCCCACAAGGTCTGCAGCCAGTACCGGCGCATGGATCCTGCAAGCGTGCGCTTGTATCGACGCTGCTACCGGGATGCGCTGTCGAATGCAGTCAACGACGTGAATGCACAGGCGCTCACGGCGCTGCACATGCGGCCGAATCGTTCGGGCGGCAAGAGCGACTCTTGATCTGCCTCGCAGGTGGCGCACGCGCCGCGGCTCGACCCGCGGCCGTGCCCGCGGAAACTGTCCGCGCTGCGCCGCGTGCATTATGCTTAGCGGAGGTTGAAACCGACTGTCACGACAACCTCCGCTCGTCTCGCCGGGACCGCCGCATTCAATGGGCCCGCACCGCAGCCGCCGACGCTTGCAACGTGCGCGGCAAGCATGCTGGCGCCGCATGCCGGGCGCTCCGGCGTGCGACTCTTGCCCGACGGGCGCGAAGCCTTTACCTCGCGCCTGCACTCGCTGCGTTTGGCGCAGAAAACCCTCGACGTCCAAACATATATCTGGCGCGACGACGCGACCGGGCGCTTCATCGCGCATGAGCTGATTCTCGCAGCCGATCGCGGCGTGCACATCCGCGTGCTGCTCGACGACATGGACGCACGTCCGCGCGATCTCGCGCTCGAGGCACTCGATGCACACGAGCGGATCGAGGTGCGCATCTTCAATCCATTTCGCACGCGCTCGGGCGCGCTGCGAACGCTCGCCGAATTGTCTCGACGCGGGCGGCGGCTGAACCATCGAATGCACAACAAGACCTGGATCGCCGACCGCGCGCTGGCGATCTCGGGCGGACGCAATCTCGGCAACGAATACTTCGCGGCGGCCGAGGACGTGAACTTCATCGATCTGGACGTGCTGATGATCGGCCCGGCGGTGGAGCAGCAGCAGCGTGAATTCGAGCGCTACTGGGATTGCGAGTTGAGCGTGCCGATCAGTCAACTACGCAAATACATGCGCAAGAAATTGCCCCCGGACCTGCTGCGCAGCCGCTTGGAGCACGCCGCGGAACGCGCTGCTTCGAGCGAGTATGCGCGCGAGCTCAATGCTCGGGACGGCTTGTCCGCGCTGTTCGACGCGTCCTTCGTCTGGTCGTCGAACGTACGCGTCGTCGCCGACGAGCCTCGCAAGGCCCTGGGCCAGGATGGCAACGCCTCGCGCGTGCTCGACAGTATGGGCGCCGAGATCCGCGCCGCCTCGCGCGAAGTGTTGCTGATATCGCCCTACTTCGTGCCCGGCGTAGGCGGGACCGCGGCATTGCGCAGCTTGGCAAGACAAGGCGCCAACGTGGAAGTGCTGACGAATTCCCTCGCGGCAACCGACGTCGCGATCGTTCACAGCGGCTATGCGAAGTATCGGCGCCCGCTGCTGGAAGGCGGCGTCCGATTGTTCGAGATGAAGGCCGCGATCGCCGTGGACGATCAACATCGAAGGCTGCGGCTCGGCTCTTCGCGCGCCAGTCTGCACACGAAGGCAGCCGTGATCGACGCCGAGCGCGTCTTCGTCGGTTCCTTCAACATCGACCCACGCTCGGCCGAGTTGAACTGCGAGATGGGCGTGTGGGTCACGAGCCGGCGCCTTGCGGACGAGTTGATCCGAAGCTTTCGTCTCGGCACGAGCGGCGCGCACTCGTACACGCTTCGCTTGAACACGGACGGCGACGTGGAGTGGCTCGAAGAGACACAGGGAGGTCAGATCGTGCACAGGCGCGACCCGGACGCGAGTTGGTCGCGGCGTGCGCTCGTGCGCGCATTGGAGCTGCTGCCCGTGGAGTCGCTGTTGTGAGCAAGACCCTGAGCATCGCGATCTGCGGCTGTGGACCTGCGGGATTGAGCGCGGCGCTGTTCCTGCACCGCGCCGGGCACCGGGTCTGCGTCTTCGATCAGTTCGAACGTCCCGGGCCGGTCGGCTCGGGTTTGATCCTGCAGCCCACGGGGCTCGCGGCACTCGAAGCGCTGGGCTTGCGCGAACAAGTCCTGCGTCTCGGGGCGCGTATCGAGCGGCTGTTCGGCCGCGCCGTACCCTCGCAGCGCGTCGTGCTCGACGTTCGCTACGAAGCGATGGGTGCGCGATGGCACGGCGTCGCAATTCACCGCGCAGCGCTGTTCGATGTATTGCATCGAACAGCGCAGGCGGAACACATCCCGATCGTCCCCGCCACGCGCCTTACGCGGGTCGCGATCGAACGCGGCCAGGCAATGCTGTTCGCTCGCCAGGATCGGCATCTCGGCGCCTTCGATCTCGTCGTCGATGCGCTCGGCGCCAATTCCGTGCTCGCGCCCGCAACGCGTCGCAGCGCGCTGCCGTTCGGCGCGCTTTGGGCAACCGTGCCGTGGGTCGGCGGTGTTTTTCGCGAGAACGCGCTCGAGCAACGTTACCGGCGCGCAAACGAGATGGCAGGCGTGCTGCCGGTCGGACGGCAAACCGTCGACGGACCACCACAGGCCACCTTCTTCTGGAGCTTGAAGCACGCCGACGAAGCGCGCTGGCGGAGCGAAAGCATCGAGGCTTGGAAGGCGCAGGTGCACGCGTTGTGGCCCGAGACCGAGCCGTTTCTTGCTGCGATCGAACGTCACGAGTCGCTGACCTTCGCGCGCTATGATCATTTCACCGTGTCGCGCCCATGGTCGGAGCGTGTCGTTCACATCGGCGACTGCGCGCACGCGACGAGCCCACAACTCGGCCAGGGCGCGAACATGGCGTTGCTCGATACGTTGGCGCTGACGTGGGCGCTCGAAGAGAACGATGAGCTGACACAGGCATTGCCGCGTTACGCTCGCATGCGGTTCTGGCACGTGCGTTTATTTCAGGCGGCCAGCGCCTTGTTCACGCCGTTCTATCAATCCGACAGTCGCCTGCTCGCGTTCGTTCGCGATCGCATCACGGCGCCGATCTCGACCCTGCCGGGCGCAAACGCGCTGCTGGCCCGCCTGGTCAGCGGCATGACCGTGCCGCCGCTCGGGCGACGATGCCGGGAGCGACTGGCCTCGCTCCTGCTCGCGGCCCGCGACGGGCTGGCGCAGCCCGAGAGCCTCACGGAGACGACGGACGGCGCTTGATCCGTCACTGCCCCGAATCGGCACCCGTACCGCCCGTACCGTAGTACAGCTTGCCATCGACGATCGACGCGGCGCTCGTGTACGGGTGCTCGGAGGTCTGCTCGAGCGCCTGGATGTGCAGCACGGTCACGCCTCTCGCCTTCAAGGCATCGGCGATCATCGCGCGATGGCACTGCCACCAGAGCGCCTCGGAGCACATGATCGCGCAGCGCCGCTCGCAGGCGGCATCCATCAGAACCGCGAGCGCCACGTCGAACTCGGGGGTATCCATGTAATCGGCGTAGCCGCGAAACGACTCGTGCCGCCAGATCGTATGCGGAGAATCCGCGCGCGGTTTGCGCCGACCGCCGAGCTGCGGGAGCGGCAAGTAGCCGATCGACTCGGCCTCGAGAGACGCCTTCAGCGCATCCGCGTTGAAATGCGGATACCGCCGCGAACCGGGATAGCGACGAACGTCGGCGATGAGCTGCACGCGATGCGCATGGAGCAACGCCAGGAACTCCTCGATCGTGCGCGAAGAGTGGCCGATCGTCCAAACGCAGTCGGGCACGGCCATGGCATCGCTCCTGATCGGCGCGCCCCCTGTCTGGAGCGGCGCGCCGACGCGCGCAGAGGTATCAGCGGATGACGCGGGCTCCCTTGCCCTTCATCACGGCCTCGACCTCCTTGACGTTGACCATTGAAGTGTCGCCCGGCGTCGTCATCGCGAGCGCGCCGTGCGCCGCGCCGTACTCGACGGCGGCCTGCGGTCCCTTGCCTTCCAGGAAGCCGTACGCCAGACCCGACGCGAACCCGTCGCCGCCGCCGACGCGGTCGTAGATCTCCAGATTCTCGCGCATCACCGACTGATAGAACTGGCCGCCCGCGTACAGGATCGCCGACCAGTCGTTGAACGTCGCGGTTTTTGCGTTGCGCAGTGTCGTCGCAGCGACTTTGAAGTTCGGAAACTCCTTGACCGCCGTCTGGATCATCTTCTTGAAGTTCGCCGGATCGATCGCGGAGATGTGCTCGTCGAGCCCCTCGACCTCGAAGCCCAGGCACGCGGTGAAGTCCTCTTCGTTGCCGATCATCACGTCGACGTACTTGGCGATGTGGCGATTGACGCGCTGCGCGCCTTCTTTGCCGCCCTGGCTCTTCCACAAGGAGGGGCGATAGTTGAGGTCGTACGAAACGATCGTGCCGTACTTGCGCGCCACCTCGACCGCCTCGATGACGGTCTCGGCCGTATTCGGTGCAAGCGCCGCGAAGATGCCGCCGGTGTGGAACCAGCGCACGCCTTCCTCGCCGAAGAGCTTTTCCCAGTTCACCTCGCCGGGTCTGAGCTGAGACGCGGCGGAATGTCCGCGATCGGAGCAGCCGAGCGCGGCACGGATACCGAAACCCTTTTCGGTGAAGTTCAGGCCGACGCGAGTGTTTCGGCCAATGCCGTCGAATTCGCGCCAGATGATGTGCGAGGTATCGACACCGCCCTGCATGATGAAATCTTCGACCAGCCAACCGAGATCGTTGCTGGGCAAGGCAGTCACGATCGTGGAGCGCTTGCCCCAACATTTGCGCATGGCGCGTGCGACGTTGTACTCGCCGCCGCCCTCCCATACCTGAAAGCTGCGCGCATTGCGCACGCGCCCGAACCCCGGATCGAAGCGCAACATGACTTCGCCGAGCGAAGCGCAGTCCCAGCGGCACTCGGACGCAGGTCGGATGTTCAGGATGTTATCGGTCATGACGACTTCTTCCCGCGAATGGTCTTGATCAGCTGCACGGTCTCGCGCACTTTCGCCTCGATGCCCGCGTAGTCCCGCTTTTCCAGCAGTTGCTTCGTGATCAGATTGCTGCCCATTCCGACCGCGACGACGCCCGCGCCGAACCAGGCGCGCAGGGACTCTTCGGTCGGCTCGACGCTGCCGGTCGGCATGATGCGGGTCCACGGACACGGACCGAGGATCGACTTGACGAAGTCGGGACCGCCGACGGCGCCGCCCGGAAAGACCTTGACGATCTCGCAGCCCAACTCCTCCGCGAAGCCGATCTCCGAAGCGCTGCCGCAGCCGGGGCTGTACGGAATCTTGCGCCGGTTACAGACCTTCGCGACGTCGGGATTCAGCACCGGCCCGACGACGAACTTCGCGCCGTTCGCGATGTAGATTCCCGCGGTCGGCGCGTCCACGATCGAGCCGACGCCCATGATGATGCTGGGATCGGCCTTGTCGAAATAACGCGCGACTTCGTAGAACGTGTGTGCGGCGAAATCGCCGCGATTCGTGAACTCGATGCATTTCGCACCGCCGTTGCCGCACGCCTGGATGACCTTTTTACAGACTTCGACGTCCGGGTGATAAAACACAGGGATCACGCCCTGCTCCATCATCGCGGTGAGGACAGCCATGCGGTCCTTGATCATTCGTAGCTCCCCAAAAATGGATATGCCGGCGACGGAACGTCGCACGGGGAGCGCCATTCTCATGGAAACCGGTAGCACAGGCAACGGAATGAGGGGTTTCGAGCGCTGCAAGTGACGTTCGGACGAACCTCAGCGGCGGCGCTCCGAACCTCACTTCTTCTTGGGGCCGCTCCCGTGCAGTCAGAGCAAGCCCCCGCGGCCGCGCCGATGCCGATCGCGAGATTCCCGCAGCGACCCCGCTCGCCGCATCCGATGGCGATGCCCTCGGCAATGGGGCGGCACACGTTGACGCCTCCCGCGCACCCGCCCGAAGATCGGGCACGCTGTCGACGACGAAAGGAAAACTCGTGAATCCTGACTTCATGCGCGAGGCGATCCGCCTCTCGCTCGCGAAGATGAAGAACAATCGCGGCGGACCCTTCGGTGCGGTCGTCGTTCGCAAGGGCACGATCGTCGGGCGAGGATGGAATCGCGTCACCTCCGCGAACGATCCGACCGCGCACGCAGAGATCGTCGCGATTCGCGCCGCCTGCAAGCGCCTCGAGCGCTTTCACCTGGACGGATGCGATCTCTACACGAGCTGCGAGCCCTGCCCCATGTGCCTGGGCGCGATCTACTGGGCGCGCATCGACCGCGTGTTCTACGCGAATACGCGCAGGGACGCGGCGAAAATCGACTTCGACGACGCGTTCATCTATCGCGAGTTGCGCCTATCGCCGGCGCGCCGTCGCGTGAAGATGATCCAGATGCTGCGCGACGAGGCGCTGCCGGTGTTTCAAGCGTGGCAGGCGAAGGCCGACAAGCGCCCGTATTGATGCACGCGGAAACCGAACGGCCTACTCGCCGCGCCGGCTCTTCTCGAACTCCTCGCGCAACTCCTGCTCGCGCTCCATGTAGCGAGTCGAGAGATGGAACGGGATCGCGCTGCGCACGCGCGCGCACCGAGCGATCGTTCCCGCTTGCCGCGCCGTCAAGTGCGCCTTCCTCCGTGCGTGCTCCTCGTCGGCATGCAGGAACACGGATTCGATGAATAGCACGTCGGCGTTGCCGGCGAAGTCGATGAGCTGCCGCATGTTCGCCTCGTGTCCCGCGACGTCGGTGACATAGACCAGACGTTCTCCGGGCACGAACTCCAGCACCCGATCCCTCAAGAAGCCGAACTCGTAGCGCTTCTCGCGCGATCCTTCGCGCGTGCGCCAACGCACGGTCAGCGGCGTGTCCGGCGATGCGTTCTCGCGCGCGAGACGTTTCAGCTCCGTGAGCCATGGGCCGGTCGGCAAGCCGAGCTCCTCGAGCCGGTTCTTCCAGACGTTGATGTGAACGCTCTCTTCGAAACAAAAGGCGAGCGACGGCAACCCGTGGTGATCGAAGCTCTGGGCGCGGACGCTGAACTGCGCGTCCTTCAGCAAGACGCCCCGCTCGACATGCATTTCATCCAGCATCTCTCGCGCAAACCGCCGGCGGCTGCTGAAGCGCGCGCGGCGCAGTCGGCCGCTCTCGTGCACCTCGTGCGCCTGTATGACGAAGTCGGTTTCGTAGTGCTCGACCAGGTTCCATGTGTAGGCCAGCAACTTGTGCTCGACTTGGTCGATGAAGCCCGGCGGCCCGTACAAAGCGACTCCCGTATCGCGACCCAGGCACACGCGCAATAGGTGATCGAAGCCGTAGAAGTGATCCATGTGCGTGTGCGAGACGAAGATATCGCTGATCCGCAGCAGCTTGCGCGTCGACAACGCGCTGACATCCCCCAGATCGAACAACAGCGCGCGACGGGCGAATTTCAGGTCCACGTACAAACCCGGATCGCCGAAAGTCCGATTGACCAGTTGTGCGTTGAAACTCGGACGCATGAGTCGTTCCACGAGACGTACGGTCATAACGCACGGCGCACGCGTATTGGCTGCTTCGCCGGGCAGATCCGTCAAAAAAATGGCGGTGCGTGGATCGGGAATTTAGCAGCCTCGCTCGTGCGCGCGCGCAATCGCGCACATCCGTTCAGCGTGGGGTGTTCCGACGAGATGATCGGGTTCTCAGTTCTCGACCACGCTCGCGCGGGTGACCCGATTTGTGGCGCGCTCGACAGGCGCCGCCGCAAGGGCTCAGGTTTCATCGGACATGGCCGATGCACCGAAAGCGGATCGCGTCTGCCGCTGCCGCTTGAGCGATGCGGTCGTGACCGCCGCCGCGCGAGGGATTCGTGTGAATACATCCAGGCCAACCACAGATCGCCGCGCATTGAGCGCGGGAATCGTCGCCGCTGTCTTGGCGGTCGCGGTGCTCGCTGCCGTGGTCGCGGTGCAAATCTACGCGCCCGGTTCGAACCTCCAAATCCACGACTTGAAGCGCCTGCGCACCGGCAATGCGGTCGCGACGAGCGGCATCGTCACGCTCGTCGATCCGGTCAACCGGCGCTTTTATTTCCAGGATCGTTCCGGCGCCATGCGCATTCAGCTCGGACCGGGCGAGGACCTGCCCGAGCCGGGCGATCGCATCGTCGTGAACGGCGTATTGCGCAGCGAATACATTGCAGCGCTCGGGATGCGGAGTCTCGAGATCGGCCATCTGCGGGTGAGCATCGCCGGCAAAGAACCGCTGCCGCAAGCCGAAAAGCGCGAGCTCGTTTCGCTGTTCTTCGACACCGCATTGGGCGAATTCGTGCGCACGCAGACCGAGGGCATCGTGCGAGCAGTCGTCGCGCAAGGCGAGCGGCTGGAGCTGGAGATCGGCCATGCCGGATTTCGCATCCCAGTAACGATCCTCGATGCACGTGGCATAGACGCCGAACAGCTCCTCGATGCGCGCGTGCAGGTGCGTGGCGTCGTATGGCGCGATTACGACGAAAGTCAGCCATCGACCGGACGGATCGAAGATTACCCGCCACGCCTGTCGGTCCGCGCGGCGGAAGACCTCGTTCTGATCGAGCGCGCTCCGCCTGTCGCCACGGACATCACGCCGATTCGATCGTTGATCACCAGTCCGGATTGGGCCGCGCGCGGGCATCGCGTACGCATCCGAGGCGAGATCGTAAGAGTCGACTCGGACCGCATGCTGCTCGTCGAAGACGGCGGCGTCGTCATGCCCGTGGAGACCGAAGACGCCCGAGCGTTCGAGGCCGGACAGACGATCGAAGCCGTCGGTTGGCCGACGCGACGGCGTTTCACGCTCACATTGCAGCGCTCGCAAGTCGCGCTCGCCTCGACGCGCACTTCGGTGCAATCGCCTCCCGTGAGCGTCGCGCTACCCACCACGATCAACAGCGTCGCCGAGATCAGGGCAATGACCGCGGAGGAAGCGAATCGCGGTTACCGGGTGCGGCTCTCG
>Ga0207873_1003682_pt1 | contig 10874 bp, 9 predicted proteins | sample BGWIniCompost_FD_187373 | JGI IMG/M metagenome (GOLD analysis project Ga0207873, IMG submission 187373) | Cellulose adapted compost microbial communities from Newby Island Compost Facility, Milpitas, CA, USA - BGW Initial Compost (SPAdes)... ... | reverse complement strand
AAATTGTTGTGCCCAGGACTGGACTCGAACCAGCACACCGGTAAAGGCACTACCCCCTCAAAGTAGCGTGTCTACCAATTTCACCACCTGGGCTTAGAAACCTGGCGCCGGCACCCGGTCGTCAGGGCAAACCTCCCGACATCGTCGGGGGCGTCAAAAGTAAGAAGCTTTGCAGATTTTAACAACGCGAACGGGCCGATACGGGTTCATTTTCCCGCTCGCCCGGTGCGAACCAAGTCGTCGTCGCCTAAAGCCCCCTTTCCTTGTTCAGCTTCGCAGCGACCCAAAAGAAAAATGAGAAAAACAGCGCTATTCCAACAAACACGAAAATCTCCATACTCACAGCGGTTCCGGAGGCTAAAGTCCGGATTTGTGCGTTAATTCGGCATGAGCTGCATCCGTAGATGTCACCAAAGTAAGTTTTAGCACAACTTTTGCCCGATTACCTCCATCCGGGTAAAAAAGGATGGCCGGATGCGGCCTCTTTGCTATGTTTAACGCGCAACCAGCCTGTAAGGATGGGTCGCACATGAACAAAAAAGCGGCTAAAGCCCGCCACCACTAAACGCTACAAGCATGAAAAAAATAAGGGCCTTTCTGATCAGCCTGTTGATAATCAGCGCACTGGTTGCAGACGCTCAATCGGTACGTACTTACATCACCCATACCGATTCCATCGACCTCCGGAAGGAATGGTTCCTCCTCGATCCGGAGTTGGATCGCGTTCAGGGCGTCAGTGTCGAGCGCGCCTACAAGCTCCTGGAAGGCAAGCCGTCGCGTACCGTCATAGTAGCGGTGATGGATTCAGGGGTGGATATCGACCACGAAGACTTGAAGGACGTCATTTGGGTCAACGAAGATGAAATTCCCGGCAACGGCGTTGACGACGACGAGAATGGATACGTCGACGACGTGCATGGCTGGAACTTCATCGGCAACGTTCACGCCGATACCTATGAGCTTACCCGCGAATACGCCAGGCTGCGGGCAAAGTATGATACCGATGAACCGCGGAAGATCCGCAGAAAAGAAAAGGCCGAATATGAATACTGGCTCATGGTCAAAGACCGGTTCCAGCGGTATAAAGCAAAGAGCGAAAACGACTACAAAACCTGCCAGCAACAACTGGATTCATATAAAGCCTTTCACAAAAACCTGAAACGGTCAATCGATCTGATCCAGGAAACTTACGGACTGGAAGAAATAACGCCGGCGATCGTCGACACCATCAAATCCACCAACAAGGACGTCGAACTCGCCGCGTACTTCATCAAGGTCATTTACCAGAACACAACACCCGGCATATCCCTCGACGAAGTACTCGACGAATTCGAGTATGTTATTGAGCACAACGGTGAAGTGTGCGATCACTATCGCACCGCCGTCGAAGTAGGATACAATCCCGATTTCGATCCGCGTACGCTCGTAGGCGACAATTATGAAGACCTGGAAGAACGCCACTACGGCAACAACGATGTCAAGGGTCCTGATCCTTCACACGGTACAAGCGTAGCGGGTGTCATCGCTGCGAAACGCAATAACGGATTAGGTATTGACGGTATCGCTGACAATGTCCGCATTATGCCGATACGCGTTGTGCCCAATGGCGACGAACGCGACAAGGACATCGCGAACGGCATCTACTACGCCGTCGATAATGGTGCGCACATCATCAACATGAGCTTTGGAAAAAGCTATTCTCCTCACAAGGAGATCGTCGACAAGGCCGTGCGCTACGCTGAATCAAAAGGCGTATTGATAATCCACTCTGCAGGTAATGACAAGGACGACAACGACGTGGACGAAAGCTTCCCTACGCGTTTCTACAAGAACGGCAAGGAAGCCAGTAACTGGCTAGAAGTTGGCGCCTCTACACAAGGTACAGACAGCAGCGACCTGATCGCTTCATTCTCAAACTACGGTAAGAAGACCGTTGACTTCTTCGCACCCGGCGTCGACATCTATTCTACCGATCCGGGCAATGAATACGACAGCGCGGACGGCACCAGCCTTTCATCACCCGTGACATCGGGAGTAGCGGCGATCCTGATGTCGTACTTCCCAAATCTCACCGCACAGGATATCAGAAACATCCTCCGCGAATCCACGCGTCGGCTCAACGGCGTTAAGGTCAGAAAACCGGATACGCTGGAAGAAGTTCGCATCGATCAGATCTGCATCGCCGGCGGCATTGTGAACGCCTACGAAGCTGTTCGCCTTGCGATGCGGGTGAGCGGCGAGAAACGTCCGGAGTAATTACCCCAGCTTTCGTTATGCCAGGGGCGTATAATTACCTATAGGTATACCGAATTTTGATGTAACCCATAGTCTGCGGCGCGGGCCGCGACTTTGCGTTACGGAGAAAAATCAGGCTTTTTACGGCTCGTTTCAGTGTTGGCTCCGGGATAGTTTGGTTTCCGTAAAGAGCCAACTATGTCCGCCAGAGCCACCGGGTTCTTAGTTTTGTTCATCGCACTGATGCCGTGTTACCGAACTCACGCGCAGGGCAATTCAATTCCAGTCCGTCCTATTTCTCTCGGATTCGCGCTTCCCGATTCGCTATGCGAATACTCGCTGACGTATTACACCGTTGATAATCTCATCGTGCTGCCGTTCGTCATCAATGGCAACATTCCTGCGAACCTGATCCTCGACACCGGATGCCAGTCGATCATTCTTTTTGGAAAGCAGTACGAGAAAATGTTTGACATCGTGCCCGACTTCAGTGTGACATTCTCCGGCATAGGAACCGGGGAGCCGGCTATTGGTCGTGTGACGCTGGACCATACGGTGACCCTGGGTCCGGTCAAGAGAGAAAAAGTGCCTATCGTCATCGTTCCCGGTAAGAAAATCTTCCATCGTCACCTTCAGGTCGACGGCCTCATCGGCTACGACCTGTTCACGCGTTTTGAAATTGAGATACACCCTGTTCGTCAGCAAATCATTTTCCGGTCCGCCGCCGATCGCAACCTTCCTCCCGAATACCATCACATCCCGTTGCGCGTCGATCATCACCGGCCGACCATCGAGGCAACGTTCAAACTTCCGGGTCAGGAGGAAACGATTGATATGCTTGTCGATACCGGTTCATCGCTCGCAGTATTACTGACAACTTCCGACAAGAAACGCATGCCTCCAAAGGCCGCCAGAAAAATACTCGGCATGGGTCTCAATGGATTCATCATGGGATCAAATTCTGTCGCCCAATTCCTCCACCTCGCGGAATACACTGCCACCAACGTGCCGGTCGCTACGACGTATTCTCCCTTCCACAACTATGCCTCTGTCGGAATGGGCTTCCTGAAAAATTACTCTGTAATTATCAACTACGTCCGCGGCTACATAGGCTTGCGGCCGCCGGAAGAGGAGGTGGTAACGAAGGAGATACTTTAGAAGTGTTTGAACCCGGCTTCGACTTCGCTCAGCCTCCGGATGTTGACACATACTATAATTGGTGTATCGATCTTTCGGTGACTTCGACTTCGCGCAGCCTCTGGAATTTGACCACAATCATTTTAAGACTCTACTTCGCCCGGCGGTCTATTTTGTGATCGGATTACTCCGGTGGTCGAGCGGAGTCAAAACTACCGGGGCAATCCGATCACCCCAGACTTTATCCTTGTTAAATAAACAAGGTTGCTGAGCGGAGTCGAAGCAAGGTTGCTGAGCGGAGTCGAAGCAGGTTGCTGAGCGAAGTCGGAGTGGGACTTTTGCATTTTTCAGACAATGTTCGCGATTCATACCCGGAAGGAGACCTTTTTCCAATATCCCCGATTTTCCCCGGACAGCAATGATACACTAATCACTAATCGCCTGGTCACCTCCTCCTTAAAACCTCAGGCTTGAAAATAATCAGCAGCAAGAATGCCGTACCGGCGATGCCGATCAGCGCAACGGGAAGGGTGTTCTCTGTGAGAACGGCAGGAACGAGCAGCACCGCGGTAGCGAGGCCCACCAATGCGCCGCCGAGGTGTGCCTCGTGGCCAATGTTGCCGGCACTGGAACGAATGCCGTACATGGAATAAATAACGTAACAAATGCCGAAGAGCCAGCCGGGAATACCAATAGGAATGAGAAAGATGCTGACATAAATATCGGGAACGATTGCAATGGCTGCGAAGATCACGCCTGATACGGCACCGGAAGCCCCAACAGCGCGATAGCCCGGATGCCGGCGGTGAATGAACAGGGCGAGCAGATCACCGCCGAGCAGGCTCGCGAAGTAAATGATCAGAACGAGAATGGGACCCAGCAAACGTTCCATGATGAAGCTGAAGCTGTACAGCGAAAACATGTTGAACAGCAGGTGCGTCCAGTCGACATGGAGGAAACCTGACATGAACAACCGCCCATATTCACGATGATGCAACACCCTGCCGACTTCAAACAAATGCCGATTAAAGAAGGAAGGATCCCGAAAACCTTTGTATGATATCAATACATTAGCGGCAATCAGCGCTATTGTGACTATTTCCTTTTCCATTATGGAACCTGTGAGGCGTTAAATATAACCCCTTGAATTATCTTTGCCTCATTCACGCCAAATCTGAATCATGAAACACGGCATACTGATCGACATGGACGGGGTGATCTATAGTGGCGACACGATGATCCCCGGCGCCGACCTGTTTATTAATCGGCTCCTGGCCGAGAACATTCCCTTCATGTTCATGACGAATAACAGCCAGCGAAGCCGGACCGAGGTTGTGCGAAAACTTGGCAAACTTGGCATCCACGTCGAGGAACATCACATCTACACCAGCGCCATGGCGACGGCAGCATTTCTTAGCGCACAAATCCCCCGCGGGTCGGCCTATGTGCTGGGCGAAGGGGGACTGCTAAGCAGTCTCAATGAGGCGGGTATATCGCTTGTAGAAACAGACCCGGATTGGGTTGTACTTGGTGAAGGCCGCAATTTCACGCTTGAGATGGTGCAGCGTGCCGTCGACATGATTCTCGAGGGCGCGAAATTCATCACCACGAACCGCGATCCTTCTCCCAAAAAGAAAGGCTGGAACAACCTTGGTATCGCTGCTACCACCGCGATGATCGAGGAGGCGACAGGAAAGCGCGCCTTCGTCATCGGAAAGCCCAGCCCCGTTATGATGCGGTCGGCGCGAAAAGCATTGGGACTGGAAACAGCTTACACGACAGTAATCGGTGATACGATGGATACTGACATACTCGGCGGCACGATCATGGGCTACAAGACTGTACTTGTCCTTTCCGGCATTTCAAGAAGGGAAGATCTCATCAACTACGCCTTCAAGCCCGACTTGCTGGTCGACTCCATCAACGACGTACCGCTTCCCCTGCCATGGTGGAACTAGAGATTAGCGATTTTTGATTTGTGATTTGACCCACGCAACACGCCTTCCCAAATCTTTGGGCGATAAATCAAAAATCGCTGATCGCTAATCATTAGTGCGGTAGCCTGGAGCGCAACAGTCCGTACACCCACGTTCCGGCGAGTGCACTGATGATGGTCACGCCAATGACAAGCATGCCGGTACCGAGTTGCGCGTAGAGCGGGCCAGGGCAGGCGCCGGTCATTGCCCAACCGAATCCAAACAAAAGGCTTCCGTAAATATTGCCTTTGTGGAATTTCTTATCGGCAACAACAATAGGCTCTCCGTAGATCGTACGGATCCCAAACCTCCTTATGATCCATAGGGAAAGCATACCCACCAGTACCGCTGAACCAATGATGCCATACATGTGAAAAGATTGCAATCTGAACATCTCCTGGATTCGAAACCATGAGATGACCTCACTCTTTACAAGCAACAAACCAAACCACGCTCCGGCTATAAGGAACTTTATATCATGCCACCATGGCAAAGACAGACGCGACTCATTGAGGCCGCTGTCGATAGCTCTTCCTTCCGGATCGGTGTCCGTAAGTTTTCGAAACTCTGCAACTACTTCACCCTTGCTCATAGTCTACAATGTTAAGATGAACGGAAGTATGGCATTGGCCATCAAGAACCCACCGGCCATAAAACTTACAGTCGCTACCAGGGAAGGCAATTGGAGATTTGACAATCCCATAATTGCGTGTCCTGATGTACAGCCCCCGGCGTAACGCGTTCCAAATCCGACAAGAAATCCGCCGACAACGATCAGCAGAAATCCACGCAACGTTCCCAATCCCTCAAATGAAAACAGCTCAGTCGGTAACAAGGTATCATAGCGGGTAACACCATAGTTGACCAGTTCCGCTTTCAGCGAGTTGCTGACTTCAATATCCTGCGAAAAGGGAAATACATTCGCTGCAATGACACCTCCAAGCACAAGGCCACCGACAAACCAGAGATTCCATGCCTCTTTTTTCCAGTCGTATCTGAAAAACGGAATAGCGGGGCGCAACACCGCCGCACAGATGTGCGAAAAGGATGACGAGATTCCAAACGACTTATTCCCCAACAGCAATAGCAGAGGAACGGTCAGACCGATCAGCGGGCCGGATACATACCACGGCCACGGTTCTGATAATACTTCGAGCACTTCTTTCATATCTGCACGATCAAAGCTATACCTTCAACACACACATAATCAATTAAGTTTCAGGCCGTTAGTAAGCTTCTGGAAACCCTGGAAAGCGCTGTTCCGTGTTAAGTTTATGTTAATTCTGTTACTTCTGAGGAATGTCCTCTATTTTAGTAACACCCTACATTGGATTCGTCTCTATGAAAAAAGTATCAAAAAAATACGTCCGAACCAAAATTGAAGAGGCCGTTAACAAGACTATCGAAGACCTTGAACTTTCACCTACTTCCCGAAAGACGAAGAAGATGATTGGAAAAGCTTCAAAGAAAATTTCCGCGCAACTCAAAGCTGAACTTAAGAAGCTCAACAAGAAGGCCGACAAGATTGCCAAATCGATTGCAAAAAAAGAAAAGAAGGCAAAGAAACAGGGAGAAGAATCAGCACGACTCGAGCCCACGCTGAACTGATCGTTTCGCACCCCTTCCAAAACATTTCAAAACCTTTTCTTCGTCCTTCCGTATAGAAAGGACAATTCCATCAGGGTCGTCCTGGAAGCCCTGTTGTTGGTTATTGATGCTGCGCTTGCAGCCTTACATCAATCGTCATGCTTGAGATTCTTTCCAAACCATGGCCCTGGTATGTTGCAGGTCCCATGATCGGTCTTACTGTGCCCCTCCTGCTTTTGCTGGGTAACAAGTCACTCGGCGTATCATCGTCCTTCAGACACATATGTGCTGCTGTTGTTCCGGCCAGGCGGTTTACTTACTTCTCGTATAACTGGCGAAATGAGCAATGGAATTTGCTTTTCGCTGGCGGGTTGATACTTGGTGGTGTATTTGCAGGCACCATCCTCGCGCCAAATGAAGATGTTGTAATAAACGCCGACCTGCAACAATACCTCGCAACTTTCGGAATTACCCCGACAACAGCACCCATACCGGAGGCGCTGTTTTCTATGGACAGTCTGCTTACACTGAGAGGACTGCTGCTTGCTGTTGGCGGAGGTCTCCTGATCGGTTTCGGCACCCGATATGCCGGAGGTTGTACATCGGGTCATTCGATTCTTGGTCTATCGTCAATGCAAATTCCATCTCTGGTTGCAACGTGCAGCTTCCTGGTGGGCGGCCTGACCATGACACACGCTATTCTTCCGTTCATTCTCGCTCTTGAAATATGATCTCAGAAGTAAAACTTCTTCAACGACGTGAAGCTCGCGAATTGGATCAGACGAGGCCGCCTGCGTTAAGTCGCGTATGGAATATCACGAAGTACATACTGGCTGGAGCTTGGTTCGGCGTCGCCCTGGTAAAGGGTGAGATTGTTTCCTGGTACCGGCTGCAGGAAATGTTTCGCTTTGAATCGTTTCACATGTACGGTGTAATCAGTTCCGCGGTGGCAGTCGGCGCGCTTTCCCTTCTATTGATTCGCAAGTCGGGTATAAAAGGTTCCGACGGAAATGTGCTTCAACCCAAACGTAAGATCCTCAACAGAGGTACAGTAATCGGTGGCATGCTTTTCGGCATGGGGTGGGCAATGACCGGCGCATGCCCCGGTTCCCTCTATGCTTTGACCGGCGCGGGATTTCCTGCAATGCTTGTCACCATCATCGGAGCGCTGGCAGGCACGTTGTTGTATGGAATCGCTAAAAAAGGAAAATGAGGTGCTAAAATTCCGACTGCGTCCGCACATTAAGCATTGCCATCTTCACCGGACCGTTATTGACAGCAACTAACACTCTTTCACCATCAACGACAATTTTTCTTACGTCACCCGCTAACTGTAGTCCAGTTCTCGCCGGCTTGACAAACTCAAATCCTCCCTTTCCGTCGCCCAGAAAAACAAACCCGGTATTTCCTGTCATCTTACCTGTTCTTGATCGTGTTGCCGTAAGATTTCCACCGGCAATAAAGTCTAGGTTGCCATCACCATCCACATCAAGAACCGCGACAGCGAACATCGGCGCAATTTGTGCTTCGATGGAAAGAGGTTCGACAACGAACTGAGTTCCGTCATTCCTGACGTAGCAACTCTGCATTTGCACCATCGTCAGCTGAGACGCCTTCTTCTTTTCGTCTGGCGTCAGCAGTTCATCAAGACTAGCACGGGAATAGCTGTCGTAATCCTTAAACCGCTTCCGAAAACCCGGCAGCTGGCCTACCAATTCATCGCGTGTAGGATATGGATAGCTCCGATCCATGATGTAGTAGTTGAGGATAGGATCCACTGATCCGTTGTCATCGAAGTCGGCGTACCACATCGTCGCCGGCCGCTCCGGGGTGGCTTTGATCTGATTATTCAAGCCGATGTTACCGACGACAAAATCCTTATCGCCGTCATTGTCGAAGTCGGCCGCAGCGATACAATTCCACCACCCCGAAGTAGGTTCCGAAAAGAAATCTGGCGTTGCCTTCCTCAACGCGCCCTTTTCGTTGAGGAAGATCTCAATACCCATCCATTCTCCCACGACGATGAGATCTTCAAATTGATCTCCATTCAAGTCGACCCACACGGCATCACTAACCATTCCTGTATTTCGCAGGTCGTCAGGAATTGAGCCAACAGCAAAGCTTCCCCTGCCATTGTTTATTAGTATCACGCTCTCAGGCGTTTCAGGATAACGTCCCGGAACGATCCTTCCACCGACAAACAAATCCAGGTCACCGTCGCCATCGATATCTGAGGGTCGAACACACGAACCACTGATCCGCATTTCAGGCAACGCAGCCCTGGTAAACTGCCCCTTTCCATTGTTGTTATAGAGTCGATCCTGCAATGCCGGATCGGATTTTCCGAATTCATATCCACCACTCACGATGTACAAATCCAGGTCACCGTCACCGTCGCTGTCGAAAAAGACGGCGTCAATATCTTCGCTGTCTTTGTCGGCTTCAAAAGCAGGCTGATCGGATTTCACATACTCGCCTTTCTTGTTGCCGAGGAACAATGAAGCAGGTTGGCCCTTCGCGCCACCGATGAGCACGTCGGACAGACCGTCGCCATTCACGTCTGCGATAGCCAGCGCTGGGCCCATCGTTGAGTATTGCCTCGGAAGCAGCGATTGAATATTGAAATCAACAAACTCATTCTCGGTATGCGTGAAGTCTGGCAACGTCGCGACTTCCTCAAGCAACTTGTGCGGTGCAGTTTCTGGTATTTCAAGGGTAACTTCGGCCTGTGTAATGTCGATGCGCTGATTCAGCGGGACATTGCTCACGGTCTGAGATCCGCCGGACGGCCAACGGACGACTACTGAGTCAACACGCTCTACACCACCCAGCCCGAAATGCAACACCGGATCCACGGACGATTGAAAACCTCTGACGGGCAAATTCTCTCTAACCCATGCTTTTCCGTCGGCGAACACCGTCACACGTCCGCCCACAGCAAAGTTGTTGGTTTTGCTTCTCAGTCTCACGGCAAGGAACTTGTTCTGTAGTCGCTCAGCGTTGTTACGGTAGATTCCTGCCTGGTCGTTCATGTTGTTGACGACCAAATCGAGATCACCATCATTATCGAGATCGGCATAGGCCGCGCCATTCGCGATGGAGGGTTCATCAAATCCCCATGGTTTCGTAACGTCGGTGAATGTAAGATCGCCGTTGCCCTTGAAGACGTAATTGGGCAGCTTGTTCTCCTGGAACTTTGCGATCACCTCCAGTAAGCTGACCTTCTCACCCTTTTGCAATTTTGCCTCCACACTTTTTGCCGCTTCGAACTTGGCAAAGTCGTTATTGGTAAGGTCGCGTTTGAATCCGTTTGTAACAAAAATGTCAGGGATCCCATCGTTATCAAAGTCCTCTATCAGCGCACTCCAGCTCCAGTCGGTATTGGATACACCGGCGAGTTGTCCAATTTCACTAAACGTTCCGTTCCCATTGTTGAGGTGGAGCATGTTTCGCATATACTGCGCATGTAACCCGCTTTTCACCATGCGATTGAATACGTTGTATTCGTCTACACCCATGAGTTGCTTTTGCCGATAGTTGTCTTCAGGCAACATGTCAAGCGTGAAGATGTCCATGAGTTGATCGCCGTTGATGTCGGCGATGTCGGTTCCCATCGTGAACTTTGATATATGACTCAGTTGTTCGGCGGTTACGTCTTTGAAGAACCGGCCCTCTTCGTTGATCAGCATCCGGTCGCGCGCGGTGTAGTCGCATCCCAGGTACATGTCGATCCACCCATCATTGTTGATGTCAGACAAGCTGATACCCAATCCGTAGTTAAATGCCGATCCATAGACACCGATTGAATCGCTAACATCTGTGAAGTGTCCATTGTCATTTCGATAGAACTTGTTGCCCACATCCGGGAATCGTTCGTTGGAGTTCTTGACGGAAAGGTTGTATACGTTGGAGATGTCGAGGAGCGAATGATTGAGGAGC
>Ga0207873_1003681_pt1 | contig 10876 bp, 12 predicted proteins | sample BGWIniCompost_FD_187373 | JGI IMG/M metagenome (GOLD analysis project Ga0207873, IMG submission 187373) | Cellulose adapted compost microbial communities from Newby Island Compost Facility, Milpitas, CA, USA - BGW Initial Compost (SPAdes)... ... | reverse complement strand
CATCGGCCCCGAACGCGCGCAGGAATTCGGTCTTGTCCATGCCGCCGAGGAACAGCGACTCGTCGAGGCGGATGTCCCAGGCGCGCAGGGTACGGATCACACGCTCGTGGGCGGGCGCGCCGCGCGCGGTGACCAGCGCGGTACGGATCGGACAGTGCTGACCCTCGAATTCGCGCTGCAGGCTGTGCAGTTCCGCGAGGAAATCCTTGAACGGCCCGCCCTCCAGCGGCCGATCCGCCGCCTCTTCCTCCATCGCGCTGAACGCGTCCAGCCCCCGTTCCTGATAGACACGCTCCGCCTCGTCGGAGAACGTGATCGTGCCCTCGCCGAGTTCCATGTCTCCCTCGGTCTGTCCGATGGGCCACGGTCGCGTGCCGAAGATGCCGGCATTCGTCGTGGGCTGTGCGAGCGAGACTCCCGTGATGGCGGTGTAGATCTTCGTCCCCAGCGAGATTTCTCCGCGCGAGAACTGGTAGCCGAAGCCTTCGAGGTCGGGGTACTTCATGACGTCCTTTCAGGGTCAGGCCGCGTCGGGCAGTTCCACCGCGAACCCGAGCTCGGTCTCGGTGCGGTCGATGTAGACGAGGGGCAGAATGCCAACGGAACCGAACACGACGCCGGTGCTCAGCACGTTGTGCAGGCGATTGATCCGGTAGCGGACGCCGGTGACCTGCCCGAGGAAGCCCTCGGCGTTCGGGGTGGTGAGCAGCTGGGCGAGCAGCGCCTGGTTCACCTCGTCCTCGATGGTCGAGGCGTCGCGGTCGTCGATGGTGCCCTGGTAGACCACGTCGTTGACCGTGCGGTTCACGAAGCGCACGCCTCGACCGATCGAGTCCGTGAGGACCTGGTGCACGGTCTCGCACGCGATGTCCATCACGATGCCCTGGGGCCAGAGCTTGAAGTCGGATCCCGCGGGGGACTTCAGCCGCCCCTGCGTGATGTACACGCCCTCGCGGTTCTCGTAGGTCCGCAGCGTCGAGATCTTCGTCGCGTCGAGCTGGGTGGGCGTGCGGTAGTCGTCGTGGAAAAGCTTCACCACCTCGTCGAGGGGGCCCGACCGGACCCGCTTCAGGTCCGTGCTGGGCAGGCTGACCGCCGCGCGCGCCGCAATGACGTCCACGGCGCCCGTGATCGGGAAGCCCAGCCCAGGGAGCGGCTTGACGGTGCTGCGTCGTACCTGCCCGTGGGCGAGCAGGCAGCGGATCGCCGTGACGTCCTGGTAGGCCGTGACCACGTCGCCATGCGCCTCACCGGCGTCCGTGGCGAGCATGCCCCGCCGGTACTTGCTCGTGGCCGCCAGCGCGGCGAGCTGCGACTGGAGGGCCGTCGCCAGGAGGGCGTGCGCGGTCTCGTCGCCACACCCGCGAGAGGTCGCCGGCACGACGAAGCGCCAGCGGATGGGCTGTGCCTTCAGCACCGTGAAGGCGTCCGCCAGGTCGGTGGCGTTCCAGCCCGCGCAGTCGACCTCAGCGCTGTAGACGTCCCCGGCAACGAACGGGTCGGAGCCCGAGTCATCGTCGAAGGTCACGGTGACGCCGAGCCCGGGGATCACGAACGTGCCCCCGGCGGGCACCGTCAGGACTTCGCTCCAGGTCCGCTCGCTGTCCTTGTCCCCCGCATAGCCGTCCAGGTTGTACTGGAAGGTGGCCACTCCCAAGACGCCGCCCGCGACGATCCGGATGCGCAGCAGGGCGTCGAAGGCTGCATCGCCGCTCAGCGCCACGGTGCCAGCTCCGCTGCCGGAGTTGCTCACAGCGCCGTTGCTCGCTGCCACGGAAGGATCCATGCGCAGGAAACCGATCGGCCCGCCCTTCGCCAGGATGGCCGCCGCTAGTTCGACGCCAGGCCCTTCGCCATGGGTGCCCGTCAGTTCGGACACCGAGCTGAACAGCGTCAGCTCCTCCAGTGGTCCGGCGCTCGCCACGCCCATCACGATTGGCATCATCGAGGCGGGCTGGGCCAGGTTCAGTCCGCCATCACGGACGCTCTCGGCTGCAGCGGGCAGGGTCATCGGGTGGCCTCCTCAGACTTCTTCTTCTTGTTGCGCTTCGCGCGCGGCGTGAACTCTTCGAACCGCTTCCGCTGGCTCTCGGGGAGCGCGGGGCCGTGCGGCGGGCAGCAGGGGAACTCCGCCGCCGCCTTCAGCGCCGCCTGGTAGTCGTCGCGAGAGAGCACGAAGCGCGCCCGCTCGCCCTGGTGGTGGTAGGCGTGGTCGGACCAGCCATGCAGCTTGTCCGCCGCGGCATGGCGCCAGTCGGCGAAGGTGGGCACCTGCGGGATGTGAGGATGCGCCTTCGTGACGAGACCCAGCTTTTCGGCCCACTCGGCTGGCGTGCGGAGCTCGGCGGGCGCTTCGGGCGCACCCTTGGCCTTGGGAGGGTTCTTCGGCTCCGCCAGGGGAGCTCCTTCGGCGGGCGCTGCGGGCGCACCCTCGCTCTTCGGACCCTTGGGGTCCTTCTTCTTGTCGTCCATGGATCTCCCTGCCTACTTGCGAAAGTACTCGGTCAGCACTTCGTTGGAGGTTTCGACGTACCTGGCGCGCCACTTGCTCGGCAGTGGGCCGCGGCGATCTGGCACCATGCGCCGCTTCGGTGTGCCCTTGACCGACTTCCGGAAGATGGCGCCGCCCTGGGTGGGGATGCGCAGCGCCTTGCCGAACCCGACCCTCTCGCCACTGCCGGTCAAGGCGGCGCGCGAGCGCCGACGGAACGCCGCTACCCCGCCCTTGGGCACGATGGGCTTCTTGTGGGGCCCGTAGATGCCGGTGCCCTTCTGATGGTAGATGGCGTAGCTCTTCGGGCTCGACACCGTGAAGCCGTGCCGGCTGACGGCCTTGCGCTGCCAGACCTGCATGCCTCCGGTCTTTCGAAGAGGCTGCCCGTCCCTCAGCTTCAGCGGCGCGTAGGGCTTTCCATACGGGTCGACGCCGTCCGCGATGCCCTCGCGGATGAGGTCGATGGTCTCCTCGGCCAGCTGAAGGTTGATCTCGTCAAGGACCTCCGGCGCCTGTGCGATCTTTTCGGCCCACCTGTCGAGCGCCTTGAAGTTTCCGGTGAACTTCAGGCGCATGCTCAGGTGTCCGGGTGCGGCGCGATCGTGTCGTCCTCGAGCAGGAGGCCATACTCCGTTTCGGCCGCGGGCAGTGGGTGGAGCGGCTCCTCTTTCACCACCACGGGTTCGCGCAGCTGGACGGTCAGGATGCACTTGGAGGCCCGCAGGGTCACGCCGGCGTTGGGGCGCTCCTCGGTGACCCACCGGTAACTGAACCCCGAAAAGCTCGGCCCGCACTCCTCGTCCAGGGCGGCGATGACCTTGTCGAGGAGCTCCTCGCACGTCGCCCGGTCCTCGGCGTAGATGTGCGCCTGGGCGGTCTCGACCCGGAGCCAGGTGGACACGACCCGCACGTTGGGGCGCCCCGGAGGGATGCGTCCGCCGGCCTGGTGCGCAGCTTCTCCCGTGCCGCCCTCAGTGAGCCACACGATGCGGCGCAGCTGGCCATGCTCGGAGAGCGCCGTGCGATCGTGGCGCGCCGCAACGGACAGGTCCCCCAGCGCTTGGTGCACCGCCTTCGCGATGCGCTTGAGTCGAGTCTCGGCCATCAGCAAGCATCCCAGCCCCGGCGGGACCTCGAGCGCACCCGCGCTCCAAACTCGCGCTTGGCGGGTGTGCTGTCGACGATGCCGGCGGGGTGGACCCGGCCGTGGGCGACGTCGTCGAACCACTTCTGCACGGCGGTGCGAGCACCGTTGTCCAGCACGTGGCCCCCGTCGAGAATGACCACCGCGTCCTGCCCTTCGGGGTCGAAGCCGCGGTGCTTGATGAGATAGTAGGTCGCCCTCGACACGACCCGAGCCCGCAGATCTTCGCCCCACGCCTGCAGCGGGAGCTTGTAGCGCGTGGAGAGAGCACCGTCCGCGTCGGCCGTAGCCTGCAGGAGGGCGTCGATCCTGGGCCCGAGCTCAGCGTCCTCGAACGCCTGCGGTCGGATGCCCCGGGAGTCGAGGTCTTCCAGGTCTGCGTAGAGCACGTGGGCCTCGCCCGCGAGCTCGAACGTGGCAGACGGGGATCCGTGGCCCTCGAGCGTCCACGTCGCCCGGACGTAGCGCTCGCAGGGGCCGACGGCCGTCTTCTGGACGCCGGCAGCGGTAGCGTAGAGGACGAGTCGCTGGCTCCAGGTCTGCCCATCGGGAGAGGTCTCGATGACGACCCGGAGCTCGGCGCCCGCGGTGAGCGCCGCCACCACGAGCCGCACCCGGGCGGCGGTGCGCAGCGTGCCGATGTCGACAGCTGCGCCCTGCCCGGATGCGGTGACCTCACCCGTTGGGCGGAGGGTGATGGCGAGCGGGTTGGCCACGGTGGCTCAGCTCTCGCAGCGGGCCATGAGGAACCAGGGGCCGTAGCCCGCGACTCCGCGCCCCTCGAGCCCGTACAGGAACTGGCGGAGCAGGAAGACGTTCTCGTCCGTGACGTTCGTCAGCGTGGCGAGCTGGATCGCCTCCCGGAGCTGCCAGATCAGCGGCTTGATGGGGCTCGAGACGTCCGCGAGGTACCAGACGTCGTCCTCGTCGGCGAGTTCCGGAACCACGAGCACCTCGGCCTGACCGCGCTGGACGTTCGTGGAGCCGCTGGCTCCGCGCTCGGCCGTCACGATCGTGTGGGCGTCGTCCTCGAGCTGCGGAGGCACGATCAGGAGGTTGGGACGCACCCCAAGGGGCTCGCCGTCCTCGCCCGTGTACGCGGTCATGGCCGCGCGTACCGCGCCGAAGTTCGTCGCGTCCAGTCCCGTGGACGTGAACAGATTCGCCTGCAGGCCTGCCGGGTCCAAGGGATGCGAGTCGGAGAAGTACGGCACCCCGTCGAACCCGAGCGCCGTCTTGCCCGCCAAAATGGCGGCCTTCAGGGTCTGGTCGGGCCACTTGCGACCCACGCGCCCGAGCTCGCCGAACAGCGGCGTGTAGACGCCCAGCTGGTCGTCGGCGATGTCGTGCTTGTCGACCCCGACGGTCACCTCGTACGGCTCGTTCTCGAGCAGGTACGCGTGCGTCTTGAGGTTCTGGATCGTGCGCGGGCCGTCCCATTTCTTCATCGCGAGCAGGCGCTGCATCCACCCGTAGGTGTTCGTGCGCGTGGTGCTCGGCACAGTGGTGGCGATGCGCTCGCCCCACGTGGGCGTGCTGCGCCAGGCCGCGTCGAAGTGGCTCCGGAACCCGGTCTGGAGCTTCTGGATGTTCTGGACAGTGATGAGCATGGTCGTCCTTTCGCTCTCAGGTCAGGCTCAGCCGACCGGGAACTGGGTGAATACCCACACGCCGTCGGAGTCGACGTCGTAGATGGTGCCCGCCTTGCTGCGGGTGTTGGTGCCGTTGGTGAGCGCCACCGTCTGGTCGTCGACGATGAAGCAGTCCTTGCCGATGTCATCGGCCTCGATGAGGTCGGCGTCGGCGGAGTTGCCCCACTTGAAGATACCCGACTTGGCCTTCACCTTTCGGGCGTTGCTGGCGCCGGTGAGGATGTCTTCCTCACAGCGGCCGACGCACACCAAGCCAGTGTCGGTGGATCCCTTCTTCAGGCGTCCATCGGCCTGGTCGATCACGACCATGCCGCCACGGTAGAACTGCGTCGAGTCCGCGCCCTGGAAGCTGTGGATCATCGACGCGGGGTGCGCCTTTTCCTGGGTGTCTCGGTTTCCGGTCAGAGCTGCCATTTCACTCTCCCGCGCGAACCGTGGTGTTCACGGCGAAGGGGGTGGACTGGTTCTGCGCCTCGAACTTCTTGCGCTCGAGGAACTGCTCGGGGGGGATCCCGAGGAGCTTGCAGGTTTCGAGGTCGTCGGCGTCGAGGGACACCGCGGTGTGGGCCTGCGAGGTCGGGCCCGCGGCATGCGTCTGGGCGGTCGCCCCCTTGCCGCCTTCGCCAGGAGCGGCGCCGCTGGTCGCCCCGGGGGTGTAGTCCGGAGCGTCCTTCGCCCAGGCCTCCAGCTGCGCCTTCGTCTGGGTCTTCGCCCAGGCGTGGAGCGACGGCGGGAGCTTGCCCGAGGTGGAGAGCTCGGCGACGTACTGGTCCCGCTCCGCCGTGGCCTTCTCGGCCTCGAGGGTGGCGACCTGCGTGGCGAGCTGACCGGCCTGCTCGGCCTGCGTCTTCCACTGCGTGACGCAGTTGATCGCCTCTTGGCCGGACTTGCCGGTCAGGGTCTCCAGCTGCCGCGTCAGGGCAGCGTGCGATTGGACGGCGCGCAGGGCGCTCGCCGGTTCCTGGGTTCCCGTTGCCGCGCGCACGTCGGACAGGAACGCGTTGGAGCTCTGGACGAGCTCGATCCCCTCGGCTTCCGTCTGTACGCCGAGCATGGACAGAAGTGCCGCTAGGGCCATGCCTGCCTCCAATTGTTTGTGGTGAAAAACGGGCGTGAACGCGGGGACCGTCCCCGGAATCAGCCCAGGATGTTTCGACCGCGGCCGTAGCCACGGAGAGACTGCATTGCGACCAGCCGGCGCTGGTTCGTGGTGACGTGGATGTTCACGTCGACTTGCTGAGGCTCGTCGTCAGCTCCGGGCTCCGACGCATCGGGACGCCCTTCGGCTCCGGCAACGACCTCATCGGCGAAGCCCAGGCCCACGGCTTGGGCCGCGGTCATCCAGGTCTCGGCGTCCACGAGCTCGCGGACCTTCTTCTCGCCCAGGCCAGTGCGTCGCACGTAGATGTCGACGGCCCCCGCGGTGCACGTGTCGGCGTACTCTGCCGCCTTGCGCATGTCCGCAGCCGACCCGAAGGCCTCCACCTGGGCGGGGTGCACCATCATCCAGGTTCCCGGACGCATGATGATGCGGTCGCCTGCCATCGCGATGACGCTCGCCGCGCTCGCGGCCTCGCCCACGACTTCGACCTCCACCTTCGCGGGATGCCGGGCGAAGAGGTTGTAGATGGCGGTCCCCTCGGAGCAGTAGCCGCCCGGGGAGTTGAGCAGGACCCGAATGTGCTGTGCGTTCGGGTGCTTTCGAAGGGCCTCGTCGACCATCTGCGACGTGATCGACCCCGAGATCCACTCGATGCCGATCACATCCATGATGCTGAACTCCACGTCAGCGCCCCCGGCCTCCATCTTGGCGGAGCCCTTCAGCGCGCGCGCCTCGAAGCGTCGCTCGGCGTTCTGCGCCCAGTGGCGCAGATGCTCGTCGAAGCTGAGGGTGCGGGGGGCGACGTAGAAGCGCTTCATGGTGGGGGGTCCTTCAGGCCTTCGCCTCGGGGCCGCTCTTCTCGTTCTTGGCACCCTTGTCGGGCACCATCTCGTTGGCGCGTTTCTCGGGGTCCATGTTGACCAGGTGACGAGGGGGCTTCTCCATGAGCTCCGCCTTGGACTTCTTGGTCGCGAGGAACCGCTTCATGCGCTCGCGGGTCAGGTTGCGCTTCGCCTGCTCGGGGCCAGGCTTGCGGGTGGGCTCGGCCATCTGGACGTGCGGATTCTGCGGCTGCTTTGCGGCCATGTGCTTCTCCTCTGGAAGGGGCTTCGGACGCGCGTCGGCGTCGGCCCGATTGCTGGGCGCGGAATTGCGCGGGAGCGTCGCCGTCCGAAGGGGGAGCGGCGATGGTGCAGGACCCCGATCAGTGGATGATCGAAGCCGGGGAGCTCGGAGCGGTCTGCTCGTAGGGGACCGGCGGCACCGGCGGGATGCCTTCAGGACGACGAACGGTCAGGCGTGTCTTCTGGAGGCGGTTGAACGTGTCCAACTCCCGCCGGACCGCAAAGTCCAGCAGGGCTGGGTCGTGGGGGTCCCACGCAGGCTGCGGGCCCGGGAGGGGCCAGCAGGGAGCACTCGGGTCATTCTGCAGCCACTCTCGCAGTTCTTGGGCAAACAGACTGGCGCCGTCGACCTCTCCGCCGAGGGTCACGACCGTGCCGTCCGAAATGTGCCACTGCATCGCCACTGCGCCTCACCTGCCCGATAGCTGACCGAGAAGGAAGTAGAATAGCTCAGGATCTCTCCTGATCAAAGCGCGCAGGCTGCCCCAGTGTGTCTGGCCGTTGAACAGCAACTCCACTGCCATCGCAGTGAGCTCGGTTGCCCAGAGGTGCCCCCCGTGTTCGTACCACTTGCCGATGTAGGCATCGATGAACTCGTCCTGTCGGAAGACTTCGTCGTCCCCATAGCCGACGCCGGTTGCATCCTTCAGCTTCTGGATCGGCCCATGGGTGCGTCGTCGCAGAAACTCTACAGCGCGCCGGCCGAGTTTCGGGTTCAGCGCCTCCAGCGCATGGCCGATCTCGTGCGCCAGCTCCCCGCGACGTTTTCTGTCGTGGCCGTTGTAGTAGCCGATCCTCTTTTCACTCGGATTGCACCAAGATCTGTTCGGATCAGGTTCATAGCCCCAGTCGCTGGGAAAGCTCACCGAGCGGTCGCTCAGGCCGCTGTAGAAGGCCTGGGCCTCACGGCCGATTGGGCTCGTGTCGAGTTGCGGATGGCTCAGCGCAGTGGCGCGAGGTGTGATTGCGGCACGATGTCCCGCTAGCGCAGCTGCACCCTTGCGGATTGGGTCGAGTTCGCCTGCAGACGAGCGAAGGGTCGTCGCAGGGTCGAGATCCTCCAGCGACGCCAGCAGGTCCCGTACCCCAGGCGCCTGGTCAACAGGAGCGAGAGCGTCCCGCACCTCCTGCACCGAGAGGTCGAGCCCTCGCTCGAGCGCGGCCCGCCCGGCTGCGACCGCTGGCGCCGCCTCGCCGTACTTGGCGCGGTATCCCCGTTCCCAGACGTCTGCCCGGTAGCGCTTCTTTTCCGCCTTGGGGCGGGTAATAGGCGCGACGGGAGCCTTCTTCTCGAGCTCCGCGACGAGCACGGGGTCGTGCTTCTGGGGGTCTGGCTTCCAAGGCGGGGCCTGGAGGCGCGGGCCTTGTCCGAAGCCCGGCGCCGGCGAGATGTCCGGGGGCAGCTCCGTGATACCCCTCCGCTCCGCCTCCGACCTGCGCAGGTTGCGAATCGAGGTGCGGCACCGGTGGTGCGCGGGGAAGAAGTGAGTGTCCCACCACGGATCGTCGAGCGGCAGGATCGTCCCGTTGACCTCCCTGCAGTACGCGGTCGTGGCTCCGTCGAGGATCGCGTCGACCAGCCCGAAGGGGCGGAAGCGCTGGACCGACGGATCGGTCATCTGCGCCCAGCGGCCCGCGTTGTATTGCCGCTGGATCGCGTTTCGGAAGACCGTCTCGGCGTGGGCGTCGTTCGTGAGCTCGTTGCGCACCCGCTTCCGCCACTCCTCGAAGGACTCTCCCGTGGTCGCGGCCTCGGCGATCTTGTCGAACACGCGCTGGATCTGCGAGAGCTGGAGCCCGCCGCCTACCCAGAACGCCTCGACCTTCAATCGGTCGTCGAGCGACCGAGCGACGTCACCGGTGATGACCGTGCGCGCGAGGAACCAATCCACCGCCTCGTCGAAGCGCTCGACGTCTGCCGTGACGGCCCAGCCCATGGATCAGGCGTCCTGGTTGGTGGCGTGCCGCCCCGCGAGCTCCCCGAGCGCCATGGCGCGGTACACCAGCTCCGACAGATCCTCGGGCGACAGGTCGGCGTAGAGGGTCCGGAGGCGCGTCCGCAGGTCGTCGAAGTCCGTGGCCTGTTCGAGCTGCTCAGCGATCGCGTCGAGGGTGGGACGCAGAGCTGTCCGTGCGTGCGCGACCGCGTACTCCTCGACCGCGCTCACGTAGCCCTGGCCGTCGAGGAACCCCTGAGCGCCCTCGAGGGCATCGCCAGACGCCAGGCGGGCAGCGAAGGGGAGCCGGCGGCGGTTGTCCGCTGGCGGGTCTCCGGGGGGCGGGGGAGCTGGCGGCGGGAAGCCGGGAGGTGCGGGGGGCTGGGGCTTCGCGACCTTCGCGAGCTTGAGGCCGTGCTTCTCCGCGAGCTCCTCCACGTTGAGGATCTCGTAGCCGGCACCCTCGACGGCCTGCACGGCCTCGCCGAAGGTCTTCTGTCCCGTCGCCCGCTGAGTCGCGTCCTCGGGGGGCTCGGTCTGCCAGTGTGGCCACGGCGTCGACTCGAAGGTCGCCCCGGGGACGTTGAGCGCAGCGATGGGCCAGAGCCCCTGGCGGCGCGCCTCGGTGGAAAGCCGCTTCTCGTCGGCCGTGGCCTTCTTGGCGAGCTGATCGTCGTGGGTCGTGGCCGCGGCTCGGTTTGCGCCGGTGCTCGCGACCTCGGTGGACAGGTTCCCGCCGAGAAACACGACCGTGAAGCGCCGGTCGCAGCGATCGAGCTGGGCCTCGAAGCTCTTCCAGCTCTGGTCTTTCGCCTCGAGCAGTTCGAGGTCGAATTTCGCGCCGGCCTCGTCCAGGTGCGTCGGGAGTTGCGCCACCGCCTCCTGGCCGAGGCTCTCCATGTCCTCCCAGAAGTCGTCCTTGTCCGCCTCATCCGCGATGGCTGGCGCCATCGCCTTGATGATGGGAAGGCCGTGCCGCTCGTTGTAGCGGTTCCAGTCCCGGATGGTCAGCTGCTTGGCGACCCACGCGATGGCGAGGCGCCGCACGAGCCCATGCATCCAGCCGCGCTGCCCGCGGGTCAGGAGGAACCAGCGACCATCGCCAGGCGTGACCTCGAGCTCACCCTCGCGCGCGTTGTAGAGCCACCTGCCGGTGTACTCGTCGAAGCGCAGGAAGTGGGGAGGGAGGGTCCGGAGCCGCGGACTCCACCGGGAGGCGCTGCGCGCCCAATCGAAGGTGGCGATCCCCACGCCGAGGTGCAGGTACCAGTGCAGGAAGTCGAAGAGCTCGCCCTCGGGGAAGTAGTCCCACCACAGGGGCCCGAGCTGCTCGGCGATGCGCTGGGAGAGTTGCCGGTTGGGCGCGTCGACGGGCTGGAGTTCGAAGTCGGACTGCAGGAGAGCATCGATCCGCTTCTCGGCG
>Ga0207873_1003680_pt1 | contig 10881 bp, 10 predicted proteins | sample BGWIniCompost_FD_187373 | JGI IMG/M metagenome (GOLD analysis project Ga0207873, IMG submission 187373) | Cellulose adapted compost microbial communities from Newby Island Compost Facility, Milpitas, CA, USA - BGW Initial Compost (SPAdes)... ... | reverse complement strand
AAGAGGTCCGCGCCGGCCGCCACGGCGGCGAGCAGCACCACCGTCGCGAACCAGTCCATGGCGCCGCCCGGCACGATGTGCGCCCGGCCGCCGACCGGAGTCGTGAGCACGAGCCGGGCGATCAGGACGGCGAGCGGGAGCGCGAGCGCGAGTGTGCCGCCCACGCCGGGATCGGCGCCGTGCGCGCGGCGCCACAGCACGCACGCGGCGACCGTCACGAGCACCAACGGCAGTACGCCGCGTACGAGCACGACGCCGGCGTGGGCGGCGAGTCCGACCGCCTGATCGAGCGCCACGTCGCGCGACCAGCCCTGGACCAGCGCCAGGAGCCCGCCGAGCGACGCGTAGCCGAGCAGCGTCGCGAGCAGCGCGAGCAGCGCTGCGAGGAGCACTCGCCTCAGCTCCGCCGCCTCCGCAGCCGCGCGAGCAGCGGCAGGATCAGGACCAGCTCGGCGCCGAGGCCGCAGGTCCGCTTCTCGGTCTTGGCCCACGGCATGTCGACGCAGCTCTCGTCGGGCGTCCCACCCCCGGGCCCGCCGTCCCAGTCGATCTTCCCGTCCCCGTCGTCGTCGAGATCGTTCTCGCAGGCGGGGTCCTCGACGGTCCAGGAGGGATCCTTGCAGCCCGGATCGAGCGGGAAGTCGGCCAGCCCGTCGCCGTCGTCGTCGAGGCCGTTGTCGCAGGCCACGGCCGGGTTGCGCTCGCTCGTGTCGGCGGCGTTCGCACAGCCCGGATCCGCGAGATCCACGAGCCCGTCGCCGTCGCTGTCGATCCCGTCCGCGCAGGCGCCGGGCGGCGTGCCCGCCACGCGCACCTGGAGCGGGCCGGCGAAGATCCCGCTGCGCAGCACCGTGCGCGCGCCGGTGGTCGCGTGCACGCGCGCCACGAGGCCACCGCTGCACGCGCCGTTCGCATCACAGGCGCCGGAGTCGGCGACGTAGATCGCGCCGCCCGGGCCCACGGCCACGCTCTCGGGCCGGATCCAGCCCGCATTGGTGGAGAGCGGGCTCACCGCGCCCGTCGCCTCGTCGATGCGGAACACGCCCTCGCCGAGCGTGAAGTGGGTCCCGACCGCGAGCAGCGTCGTCGCCGTCTCCGCCGCGAGGTCGCGCCAGAAGTGGGTGGAGAAGCCGGGCGTCACCTTCGACGCGCCCGGGGGCGAGAACGTGACGCGGAAGACGCCGTCGCCGAGCGTGCCGATCCCCGTGGTGAGCGCGGTGTTGGCGTTCTCGAGGACCAGCGAGTGGCCGAGGAACGCGTGCAGCTGGCCCGGGTTGCCGCCGAACGGCAGGGCGAAGACCGTGGTGGTGGTGCCCACGCCCGTCGGGTTCCAGGTGATGCGGTGCAGACCGGCCGTGTCCGCGACGACCAGGTTGCCGGCCGGATCGGCGGCGACCGGCAGATCGCCGCCCGACACGAAGCCGCCGCTGCTGCGCCGCGTCTGGCGGCCGGTGGCGAGCGCGACCTCGATCAGGCCCGCGGGATCCGACACCACGACGCGACCATCCGCGCGCACCGCGAGCCCCTCCGGCGCAGTCAGCTGCGCGTTCACGGAGAGCACCCGCTCCGCGCCCGTCACCGGGTCGATCGCGAGCAGCGCCGTCGCGCCCCGGTCCACCACCAGCAGGTCGCCGGGAGCGACCTGCGCGGGCGCCTCGACGTCGTAGAGCGGGCCCGGGCATTGCGGGTCGGCGGGGAAGTCGATGGCGCCGTCGCCGTCGTTGTCGACGCCGTCGCTGCACTCGGGCGCCTCGCTCGTGTCGACGGCGCTGCGGCAGCGCGGATAGGCGGCGGGATAGTCGACGGTGCCGTCCCCGTCGTTGTCCACGAGGTCCGAGCAGGCGGGTTCCTCGGCGGGATCGCTCGGGCTCGTGCAGTCGGGGTCCGAGGGGAAGTCGAACAGGCCGTCGCCGTCGTTGTCGAGGCCGTCCGAGCAGTCGAGCGCCTCGCTGGTGTCGCTCGGCGCGAGGCACTCGGGGTCGGCGGGGAAGTCCACGTCGCCGTCGCCGTCGTCGTCGAGGCCGTCGCTGCAGGCGGGCCGCTCGCTCTGGGAGGTCGGCGAGCGGCAGCCCGGATCGGCGGGATGATCGACGAGGCCGTCGCCGTCGTCGTCGATGCCGTTGCTGCAGTCGAAGAGCTCGCTCAGATCCGCGTGGCTCGTGCACTGCGCGTCGAGCGGAAAGTCGGCGGCGCCGTCGCCGTCGTTGTCGAGCCCGTCGTCGCAGTCGGCCCGCTCCGAGCGGTCGCTCGGGGCCGTGCACCCCGGGTCCTCCGGGTAGTCGACGTCGCCGTCGCCGTCGTTGTCGAGCCCGTCGTTGCAGGCCGTGGGCGAGAGGATCGCCACGAAGCCCTCGGGATGGCCGGCGGGGTTCGTCGCGTGCCCCACGACCACGAACTCGCCCGCGGCGTTCACCTGCGAGATCCCGGTCGCCGCATGCAGCGACCAGCCGGTGAGGTCGAGGCCGTACTCCTCTTCCAGCACCTGCTTCAGCGAACGCATCCCGTTCGCGGCGTCCCAGAGGAAGGCGACGTCCACGCCGTTCACGCGGACGGTGCCCACGATCAGGCCGCCGTCGGGGGTGACGTCCAGCGCCCGGCCGCGCGCGGCCGGGTGGCCTGCGAGAGGACCCAGCTTCTGGATCGTCGCGTAGTTCGAGCCGGTCCAACGCACCGGCTCGGGGAAGCTCGTGGTCGCCGGATCGCTGTTCGCCTCGCCGACGATCGTGCTGCCGTCGTCGGAGATGGCCAGCGCGCCGGTGCGATACGCCGCGCCCGGCAGGCCGGGCAGCGTTCGCATCGTGCCGTTCCACCAGAAGCCGCTGGGCCCGGCGCTGGCGTCGGTCTCGCCGACGATGATCGAGCCGGTGGTCGTGGCGTCGTGGGCGATGCCCGCCTCGCCGCCACCCGGCAGATCGCCGAGGTCGCTGATCGAGGTGCCGCCGTTGGGCCAGCGCGCCGCGTTCACGTGCGGCGAGCCGAGCAGAGGGACCTCGAGGCCCGAGCCGACCACCACCTGGCCGTTGCCGGACACGCCCTCGCCGGTGGCCGCCCCGTCACAGAGCGTGCAGGGGAAGGTGCCGAGGAACCGGTAGCCGGTCCCGGCCGTCCAACGGAACGCGCGGCCGCCGTTGCTGGTGGTCGCGGTTCCGACGATCACCGAACCGTTGGCCGACACGCCGTTGGCTCGGCTGAAAGGGACCTCGGCGGAAGGCTGGCCGAGTCCCTGGAGCCCGCCCGCCTGGGTCCAACGCACCGCCTGGGTGCCCGTGCTTCCTTCCGCGTGGCCGACCACCGTGGTCCCGTCGGTCGAGACCGCGTTGGCCCAGCTCCCGACGGCCCCGCCGGGCAGATCGCCCAGCCCGTAGAAGGCGGGATCGTTCTGCCCGGCGGCGGCCATCGGGATCGCCACCACCACGCACAGCGTGGCCCAGAAGGAGGCGCGCATCGCGCGTTCGCCCCAGCTGGCCTGCTGGCTCGGCCTCAGGGCAGGCTCGCGATGAAGTCGGCGCACTCGTCGAGCAGCGGATCGCTGGGCGGCGTGTCGGTGCTGGCGAGCGTGAGCGCGCCCGTCACGTGGATCTCGCCGATGATCGGCACCGGGCCGAACACCGTGTCGATCTCCTGCGTGATCGCGAGACCGCCGCCGCTGCCGGCGATGATGCCCACCAGATCGGCAAGGCTCAGCGGCACGACCGCGGACACGTCCTGGCTGAACGGCTGCGGGCCGCCCACGAGCCCCGACAGGACCGGGTCCGTCACGGCGAGCAGGCTGTTCAGCGACATGTCGAAGGCCGCCGTGCCCAGCAGGATGTTGAACGCCGCCGACCCGCTGCTCGGCACCTCGGGATCCTGGAACAGGCAGATCGTCCCGGTGTTGATGAAGCCACCGAGGATCGAGACGCTGGTGCCGGCGATCAGGACGTCGTCGACCTGGATGTTGGCCACGAGCGCCTTGCCGACCAGGGCGCCCAGCAGCTTCAGCAGGCCGAGGTCGGCCTTGATCGTGGTCGAGACGCCGCCGACCAGCGAGGTGGTGGCGGTCTCGGTGGGCAGCTCGAGCGTGAGCTCGCTCGGCTCCTCGAGCGCCAGGTCGACCGGCAACTTGAGCTGGCCGCAGCCGAGGCCCACCGTGGCCAGCAGCGCGGCGATCAGGGACGTGGGGCGCGCCACAGTTCGCATTTTCCGTGTCCTCCCGGGGTCGATGGGATTCCCCGGGCGCGGTTCTACTGCGTGCGTGGCGGCAATTGGAAGATTTTCTTTTCAGAAATCTTCCGGAACACCGATTCGTGCGAGGGCGGTGGCACTTGGAATTTCGGCACGAAACCGTTCTGCCGGCTCAAGAGTGTGTAGTTACCGGAACGTGGGGCGAGCACATCAGGACCAGACCCGGCGCAGGAAGAGGCTGAGCCGCGGCTGGAGGGAGGCCAGCTCCTCGGCGCGCCCCTCGGCCACGTAGCGGGACGCCAGACCGAGCAGGCCCAGCAGCAGCACCTCGAGCACCAGGGGGTCCGGCTCGCGCCGGATGATGCCCTCCCGCCAGACCCGCTCCAGCTCGCGCTGCACGCGCACGGCGATCTCGCCCACGTAGTGGCGCAGCAGCTTCTGCACGCGCCCGCTCGCGCTCTCGCCCAGCTTCTCGAGGTCGAGCGGCGTGCCGGCGAAGGCGGCCAGATAGGCGTCGAGCGCCCGGTCCACGCGTGCGACGGGGTCGGGCTCGGTCGCGAACACCTGCTCGAGCTCGGCGAGGATCTCGCTCCCCGTCTCGTGGATCAGCGCGATCAGCAGATCCTCCTTCGACGCGAAGTGGTCGTAGAAGGAGCGCGACGACATGCCGGCGGTGCGCACGACGTCCGAGACGCGCACACTGCCGAAGTCGCTGCGGCGCAGCTCGGCGCGCGCCGCCTCGAGCAGGCGCCGGCGCTGCTGCTCGGGAGGGATCGGCGGCCGCCCGCGCCGGCGCGGCGTCTCGCTGGTGGGGGGCTTGCGACGAGGCTGGTCCACGGCTGCTGGTCCACGCCTGCAAGTGTCCGGAAGACCGGCCGCGCGCGCCACGGACGGACGCTGCCGTTCCGGAATGCTGGCGTCCGCTCCCGCTGCGCGGGACACTCCCCTCCCTCGCCGCGCCACCCGCGCCGGATCGACCCCGCCCGTGGAGGAGCCTTGCCCGCCGCCCACCCGTCTCGAGCCGAGTCCGCACCCGTCTCCGGAGCTGGAGCGAAGCCCCGCAAGCCCGCCGTGGCGGGCTGGTTCACCGGGGACGAGGGGGCCCCGGCCCTGCTCGGCAGCCGCTGCACCGCCTGCGGCTCCTACGCGTTCCCGAAGGAGACCTACGCCTGCCGCAACCCGCGCTGCGGATCGAGCGCGCTCGAGGAGACGCCGCTCTCGCGCCGCGGCCGGCTGTGGTCCTACACCGACAACCGTTACCCCCCGCCGCCTCCCTACGTGGCCGGCGATCCCTTCGAGCCCTACGCGATCGCCGCCGTCGAGCTCGAGCGCGAGCAGCTCGTGGTGCTGGGCCAGGTGGTGCGCGGCGTCGGCGTGGACCAGCTCCAGGTGGGCATGGAGATGGAGCTCGTGCTCGAGCCGCTCTACGAGGACGACGAGGCGCAGTACCTGGTCTGGAAGTGGCGGCCGCTGGCGGGCGCGCCCGCCGGGCGCACGCGCGGCGACGGAACACGCGGAGGAGCGGCATGAGCAAGGAGGTCGCGGTTCTCGGCGTCGGCATGCACCCCTGGGGCAAGTGGGGGCGCAACTTCGTCGAGTACGGCGTGCACGCCGCGCGCGCCGCGCTGGCGGATGCGGGGCTCGACTGGAGCGACGTCCAGTTCGTGGCGGGCGGCGACACCGTGCGCAACGGCTATCCGGGCTACGTGGCCGGCGCGACGTTCGCGCAGGCGCTCGGCTGGAGCGGCGCGCAGGTGGCGAGCACCTACGGCGCCTGCGCCACCGGCGCGCAGGCGATCGACGTGGCGCGCGCGCGCATCCTGGCCGGGCTGTGCGACGTCGCGCTGGTGGTCGGCGCCGACACCACGCCCAAGGGCTTCTTCGCGCCCACCGGCGGCGAGCGCCAGCAGGATCCCGACTGGCTGCGCTTCCGGCTGCTCGGCGCGACCAACCCGGTCTACTTCGGGCTCTATGCGCGCCGGCGCATGGCGCTCCATGGCGCCACGCTCGAGGACTTCGCGCGCGTCAAGGTGAAGAACGCGCGCCACGGGCTCGCCAACCCGAACGCGCGCTACCGCAAGGAGGTCACGATCGAGGAGGTGATGGCCTCGCCGGTCGTGTCGGACCCGCTGCGGCTGCTCGACATCTGCGCGACCAGCGACGGCGGGGCCGCGATCGTGCTCGCGAGCATGGCGTTCGCGCGCCGGCACACGACCCGACCGGTCCGGATCGCGGGCGTGTCGACGGTGACGCCGCGCTACCCGAACACGGTGATCGAGATGCCGAACTTCGCGACCGACTCGGCGGCCGGCGCGCCGCCGCCCGACGTGCCGTTCCGCGACTCGATCGCGCGCGGCGCCTACGAGCAGGCGGGCGTCGGTCCCGAGGACCTCGACCTGGCCGAGGTCTACGACCTGTCGACCGCGCTCGAGCTCGACTGGTACGAGAACATCGGGCTGTGCAAGCCGGGCGAGGCCGAGGGCCTGCTGCGCGACGGGGCGACCGCGCTCGGCGGCCGCATCCCGGTGAACCCGAGCGGCGGGCTCGCCTGCTTCGGCGAGGCGGTGCCCGCGCAGGCGATCGCGCAGGTGTGCGAGCTCACCTGGCAGCTGCGCGGCCAGGCGGCCGGCCGCCAGGTGGAAGGCGCGCGCGTCGGGCTCGCCGTGAACCAGGGCCTGTTCGGGCACGGCTCGTCCCTGGTGCTGAAGGCGTGAGCCGCAGCGCCGTGCGCCGTGCGGGCGCGCCGGGCCCGGCGTCCCGCCTGGACCTCGAGGACGCGCGCAGACCCCGCGCGCGCCGCTGCTGAAGGAGCCCCGAGATGGCCACCCGCGACCTTCCGATCCGCGAGCTCTCCGACCGCCTGCAGATCCAGGACCTCCTGGTCCGCTACACGCGGGCGATCGACGCCAAGGACTGGGAGCTGCTCGACACCTGCTTCCTGCCCGACGCCGAGGTCGACTACACCGCGACCGGCGGCATCAAGGGCTCCTATCCCGAGGTGCGCGCCTGGCTGGCCAAGGCGCTCGCGCCCTTCCCCATCACCGTGCACTACATCACGAACTCGCAGGTCGAGCTCGACGGCGACCGCGCGCGCGCCCGCACGCTGGTCTTCAACCCGATGTTCTTCGCCAACCCCGACGGCTCGCTGCACGACTTCAACGTGGGCGCCACCTACGTGGACGAGCTGGTCTGGACCGACGACGGCTGGCGGATCGCGAAGCGCACCGAGGAGGCCTGCTTCATGCAGGGCCAGCTCCCGCCCGCGCTCCAGGTGCCGCAGAAGTAGCGCCGACGCCGATGCGCGTCGGCGAGGTCCGCCACCCGGAACGCCGCGCCGCCGGCAAGCCGCTGGACGGCGTGCGCGTGCTGGCCATCGAGCAGATGCAGGCGCTGCCCTATGCGACGCAGCTGCTCGCGCACCTGGGCGCCGACGTGGTCAAGGTCGAGCCGCCGGAGGGCGAGTCGGGCCGCCTCGCGCAGCCGGCCCTCACCGACCGCGACGGCCGGCGCGTGGGCGCCACCTACCTGCGCAACAACCTCGGCAAGCGCAGCCTGGTGATCGATCTGAAGCGCGCCGAGGGCCGCGCGCTCTTCGAGCGCCTCCTGCCGCACTTCGACGTCGTCGCCGAGAACCTGCGCCCCGGCGCGCTGCGCGCGCTCGGGCTCGGCTGGGAGCGCATCGCGGAGCTGGCGCCGCGCGCGGTGTGCGTGTCGATCTCGGGCTTCGGGGCGGACGGCGCGAGCCCCTACGCGCGCTGGCCCGCCTACGCGCCGGTGGCCGAGGCGATGGCGGGCCTGTACGAGCCGAACCGGCGCGGCGACGCCCCGCCGCCGGTCGTGGTGGCGGGCGCGCTCGGCGACATCGCGAGCGCGCTCTTTGCCGTGATCGGCGTGCTGTGCGCGCTGCGCCACCGCGAGCGCACCGGGCTGGGCCAGGTGGTCGACGTCGCCATGATGGACGCCATGCTGGCCGTCTCCGACATGCCGCCCTTCCTGTGGTCGCTGGGCGCGCCCGAGCGCTGGGCGGCGGCCGGCTCGCTCGGGATCTGCGCCGCCTTTCGCGCCCGCGACGGCTTCTTCGTGGTCGCGATCTTCCGCGAGCACCAGTTCGAGCGCCTCGCGAAGGCGGTCGGCCACCCGGAGTGGATCGGCGATCCCCGCTTCGCCACGCGCGAGGACTGGGCGCGCCACACCGACGCGGTGGTGCGCCCGGCGCTCGAGGCCTGGGCCGCCGACAAGACCAAGCTGGAGGCGGCGCGCGCGCTGTGCGAGCTCGGCATCGTCGCCGGCCCCAGCAACACCGCCGCGGATCTCGCCGCCGACCCGCACGTCGCGCTGCGCGACATGCTGATCGAGGTGCCGCGCCCGGACGGCGGGCGCCCGCTGCTCGTGGTGGGCAACCCGGTGAAGCTCTCGCGCGTCGCCGAGGGACCGGTGCGCTCGTTCCCGAGCCTCGGCGAGCACACCGACGCCGTGCTGCGCGAGCTGCTCCAGCTCGGCGACGAGGAGCTTTCGCGCCTGCGCGAGGCGGGCGCGATCCGCTGACGCGCCGCGCGCGCCGGATCGCGGCGCGCGGCGAGGCGCCCGGCGTCGCGCTCCGATACGATGCGGCCGATGCCGCTCGATCTGCGCTCGCTCGTCGCGCCGGCCCACACCGCGCTCGTGACCCAGGAGGTCCAGCGCGGCGTGATCGGCGATCTCTCGCAGCTGCCCGCGCTGGCCGCCGAGGCGAAGGCCGTGCTGCCCAACATGGCGGCGCTCGTGCGCGCCGCGCGCGCGGCGGGCGTCCCGATCCTGCACTGCACGGCCGAGCGCCGCGCGGACGGGCGCGCCGCCAACACCAACGCGCGCATCTTCCAGTACATGGCGAAGGCGCCGGTGAAGCTCCTGCCGGGCTCGGAGGCGGCCGCGATCGTGCCCGAGATCGAGGTGCGCGAGGAGGACATCGTGCTGCCGCGCCTGCACGGGCTCTCGCCCTTCCAGGGCACCGAGCTCGACTTCCTGCTGCGCAACCTGGGCGTGCGCACGATCGTCGGGATCGGCGTGTCGGTGAACGTCGCGATCCAGAACCTCGCCTTCGACGCGGTGAACGCGGGCTACCAGGTGGTGATCCCGCGCGACGCGGTGGCCGGCACGCCCCGCGAATACGTCGAGATGGTGTTCGCGCACACGCTCGGCGTGGTGGCGACGCTGGTGTCGAGCCAGGAGCTGATCGCGGCCTGGGCCTGAGCGCGGGCGGGTCGCGCGGCGCGCACCGCGAGGACGCGGCTCACGATCCGGACGCGCCGGGCTCCGTGATCTCGTCGTACCCGCGGCCGGTGAACTGCAGGAAGCAGAAGCCGTGTCCGAAGGGATCGGACAGCACCGCGAGCCATCCGTAGGGCTCGCGCGTGGGCGGCCGCTCGAGGAGCGCGCCCGCGGCCACCGCGCGCGCGGTGGCCGCCTCGATGTCGTCCACCACGAAGTCGAGGTGCACGGGCGTCCAGTGACGGGCGTAGCCGCGCTCCATGGACGCGTCCGCGAAGGGTCGGCTTCCGGCCGGCTGCTTCAGCAGGTAGAGCGGAACCGGCGCGCCCACGAGCTCCACGAAGTCGTCCCCGAACCTGCGGCCGATCCGAAGGCCGAAGGCGCGCGTGTAGAAGTCCGCGGCGCGCTCGACGTCGTCGACGTCGAGATTGACGAGGAGCCCGGTCATGACACCTCCCGGCGTGCGCGTGCTCCGAGCGCTCCGCTCCGGCGGAGGCGAGCCGCCGGCGTCAGTCGCGCGTCAGGATGAATCGTCGCTCGGGATCTCCTCGGAGGGTTTGGAGTCGTGGCACAACCCCATTCTCCTCAGGGGAGGCCCGAGTGAGCGACCTCTCGAGAAACCAGACCTACCCGCCCTGCGCCGGGCGCTGGAGCGTCTCGAGATAGGTGAGGATCGCCAGGATCTCGCCGCGGGTCATCTCGTCGGGCTCGACGCCCGGCCCGATCGGCGTGCCGAGCCAGCGGCCCCAGATCGGCATCTCGCGCGTGCCGTGCGCGGGCGGCACGAAGCGGCCGTCCACGTAGGCCGCCATCTCGTCGCGCGGAAACCGGCCGCCGTGGCGGGCGGCGATGGCGGTGAGGTCGGCGGGCGGGATCGTCATGAGACCGCGGAAGGGGCCGTCGCCGGTGCCCGACCGCCCGTGGCACACGGCGCAGTGTCGGATGTACAGGCGCTCGCCGGCGGTGGCGAGCGGGTCGCTCTTCGGTGCGGCTTCCTGCGCGGCCGCAGGCGTCGCCAGCGCGGCGAGGGCCAGCCAGAGCGCGAAGCGGGCACGGAAGGCGAGACGAGTGCGCGGCGGGCGATGGGTCGGCATGGGCGGAGCTTGCCGCAGCCGCGATCCCGGCGCGAGCACCGAGTGGCGTCGCGCCGACACCGCGGGCTCCACGGCGCCGCGACACGGAGCCTGCTGCCCACGCGCGCACCCGGCCTGGCCGGGCGCAGCCGGCGCTCACGCCTCGCGATAGAAGGGCGCCCGCTGCCGCACCTTGGCCAGCAGCGACTCGTCGAAGGGCGGCAGCTCGTAGCCCTTCGGAAAGGGCGGGCGCGGCTCGCGGCCGAGCGCGACGAGCACGCGCGGGTCCTGGTAGTACGCGATGTAGGTGACGAAGGCGAGCGTGGGCAGGAGCGCGGGCGCGCGCGCCGCGAGCTCGGCGAGCACGGCGCGGCGCGCTTCGGGCGCGAGCGCGGCG
>Ga0207873_1003679_pt1 | contig 10883 bp, 14 predicted proteins | sample BGWIniCompost_FD_187373 | JGI IMG/M metagenome (GOLD analysis project Ga0207873, IMG submission 187373) | Cellulose adapted compost microbial communities from Newby Island Compost Facility, Milpitas, CA, USA - BGW Initial Compost (SPAdes)... ... | reverse complement strand
CCAGATCGGAAGCGAGCTGCTCGGCCGAGCCGTAGCGTCGTCCGGCATCCTTGCGCATCGCCATCATGACGATGTCATCGAGATCGCCCTGCAATTCCTTGATCAGCCGTGCGGGTGTGGTCGAGCGGCACGCCGCGATGTCGGCTGCCAGATCCGGAGATTCTTTCAGCGTCTGCGCCAGCATCTCGCTCGGCGGCAGCGGCTCCTGCTCGCACACGATGCGCTCCATCTCGCTCAAGCTGCTGCCGAGGAACTGGAACGGCTTGCGTCCGACCAACAGTTCGTAGAGCAGCACGCCGAGCACGTAGATATCGCTCGCCGTCGTGATCGCCTCGCCCCGGATCTGCTCCGGACTCGCATGCGTCGGGGTCATGACTCGATAGCCGAAATGAGTCACGGCGAGCGTGCGAGCAGTCTGCCGCGTATCGAGGAGCTTGGCGATGCCGAAGTCGAGTAGCTTCGGCACGCCATCCTGCGTGATCAGGATGTTGTTGGGCTTCAAGTCGCGGTGCACGACCAGATTTTGGTGCGCGTAATGCACCGTGGAGCACACCTGCTGCACGAGGCGGATGCGCTCGGCCAAGCACAGGCGCCGTCGATCGCAGTACGCATCGATGGGCTCGCCATCGATGTACTCGAGCACCAGGTAGGGGGTGCCGTCTTCGGCGCGGCCTCCATCGAGCAAGCGCGCGATGTTCGGATGCTGCAATGAGGCCAGGATCTGCCGTTCCATGCGCAGTCGCCCGTGCACTTGCGCCGAGAACATGCCGGCGCGCACGAGCTTGATCGCGACCCGCTGTTCGTACTCCTCTTCGCGCTCGGCGAGCCACACATCGCCCATGCCGCCCGATCCGAGCTTGCGCACGAAGCGATACGGCCCCAGTCGTTTGCCTTCCAGGCTTTCGTTCAGCGATTCGAGATCCGCATCGTCCGGTAAGGTTCCCCATGAGCGCGTCTCGCGCTCTTCCTCCTCGAGCGCGCGCAGCACACACGACATCAAATGCTCGTCCGCCTCGCACGATTGGCGAATGAAATCGGCGCGCGCATGCGGCGCCATTGCCCGTGCCTGGCGGACGATTTCGTCGATCGTGGCCCAATCGCTCATGCGTCTTATATGTATCAGCGGTCGCGGCGCGTGTAATATCGAATAGGGCAGTATATGCCCACAAAAGAGGGGCTAACCTATGGCAACACGCAAGAAGACCACGAAGAAGAAGACGACGAGCCGCCGCGCCAGCAAGAGCGCCACCGCCCGCTCGTCCAACGGTAGCATCGTGAGGCTGCCGCAGCGCGGCAAGCCGTAAACGGTTAATGGGTTATGAGAGACCGCTGAGCGGCGGTCTCTCTTTTTGGAAACTATCTCGCCGCCCAGGGTTAGATATCGCCAACTGGATCCCCGGCGGTCCAGCCTCTTATCAGTCGTCGAAGCTCAGCGCGCGTCGCGCCTTGCGAGCGGCTTCGCACTCGGGCAAGTCGTCGAACATGCGTGGCCGCATCTTGCCGTTCGGTAACCGTACGGCCTCGCCCAGGTCACGCCAGAACCGTTCGCAGAAGGCGGGATCGTTGCGTTTGTCGGCCAGGCACTTCGCGATCTCGGCGTCCCGCAGCGGCTTCAGTCGCGCTTCGCGCGCGAGCTCGCACTGTTCTTCGAGCTTACGAACCGCCGCTTCGTCCAATTCCGCAGCGTGGATCGATAGACAAAGAAGAGCGAGAAGAAATGTTGCAGCGATACGCATCTGTGGTCGCGCTTACCGAAAACCCTTTCGACAAGCGTAGACAACGGGAGAGGTAACGCCAGAGCCGAACAGCGTCGGCCCGGCGGAGGAAGTTGGCTCGAAGCTACTCCTTGATCTCGTCGGCGGTTTCGTTCACGCCTTCGCGAATCTGGTCGGCTGCGTCGTCGAGCTTGTTTTCAGTGGACTCTTCGCCGCCGTTCCTCATCGTGTCCACCGCCTCGTCGACTTCTTCGCCCGCGCGCTCGAGCGGTCCTTCGCGCTCGCACGCGGCAAGTCCGATGCCGAGCACCAACGCCAGGAGAGCGGGTACATATCGATTGTTCATTCGTCACCTCGGTTGATAAGAGAATTCGGTGTTCAAACGCGTCAGCTCGTCGACGAGCTGCGTGTCCGTATCGTCACTGCAACCCTCGTCAGTCGAACGTCCACATGTGCAATCCGGTTCCTCGCCGGCGCGATCGCGCCCGGACCGCGGGCTGGAACTGGTCAAGTATTCGCGCGTTGCATCACAAGCCAGGCTTGCGCACGCTACGCGGGCGCATCCAAACGGAGGTGCTGAATGCTGTCCTGGGCTCTGACGTTCTTCGTGGTCGCGATCATCGCGGCGGTGTTGGGGTTCACCACCGTCGCCGGTGCCGCCGCCAGCATCGCGAAGATCCTTTTCTTCATCTTTCTGGTGCTGACGTTGGTCGCCTTGGTGGCGGGTGCGATACGCGGCCGTCCGCCTGTCTGATCAGGACAGGCGACGACTCGAGACTCACCTGACGCTCACGTGAAGAGGAGCGCTTGACTGACCGCGACGCGCACTGTCTCCGCGACGAAGGGTTTGGTGACCAGGAACGTCGGCTCGGGTCGCTCGCCCGTCAGCAGCCGTTCGGGATACGCGGTGATGAAGACGATCGGCACTTGGACTTCGCTGAGAATCTGCTTGACCGCGTCGATTCCCGAGCTGCCATCCGCGAGTTTGATGTCGGCGAGCACCAGTCCCGGCTCCGTGCGTCGTGCCGCCTTGACTGCCTCGTCTCGGGTGGTCGCGATCGCTGCGACGGAGTGACCCATTTCCTTCACGATGCTCTGCAAGTCGAGCGAGATGATCGGTTCGTCTTCGATGATCAGCACTTTCGTGCTCGGTTGATTGGAAATCTCCCGCACTGCCTGACCGACCATTTCTTTGACTTGGTCCTCGGGAACGCCCAGGATCCTGGCGGTGTCGCTCACGTTGAAGCCTTCCATCGCCGTGAGCAGTAGCGCTTGGCGATGGGCGGGCGTCAATTGACCCAGGCGTTTTTCGACGCTGGCACTGCCCGTGCGGCTGCCCGCAGAGCTCGCAACGCCGCCCGCATCGACATCCGTCGTCGTCCACAACGTGTGAAACAGACGATATAGGCCTACCCTCGGCGAAGCGGTCGGATCGAGGACAGAGGTGTCCGCGACGATGGCTTCCAGACACGCACGCACATAGGCATCACCGCTCTGTTGCGTGCCGCATAGCGCCCGGGCGTACCGGCGCAAATAGGGCAAATGCTCGGCGATGGCGTGAGACAAGGCCATAAGGACTCCTGATTTCTTGGTTGCGCAGCGTTGCGCGCGCGAATAATTGCGGTATTACTATGTACGAAAGGGGTGAAAAGTTCCGCTGCTCGTGGAACTTTTGCAATAACGACGCGTTGTCCCACAACCAACTAAGTACTGCAGATTCGACACGCCGGCCCCGCGTCGTCGTGAATTTGCTTCAGCCATGATCATGAGTGAAAAGATAAAGCCAGGCGAGCCGGAATCCACGGCCGCCGGGAATCCAGCAGAACAAGTGCCCGATTGGCTGAGCAATCGGCTGCGACGCATGTTCACGGACCTCATGGATGAGCCCGTTCCCGACGAGTTCAAGGCGTTGCTTCGCAAGCTCGAAGAGAAGGAGCGGGGCTCCTGAGGGGTCTCGCTGTCCGGAGAATCCATGGTCGTTCACGATAAGTTCCTGGAACAAGTCACCGCGCTGCTGCCGGCGTTGCGTGCATTCGGCCGCTCGCTGTGCGGAGATCCGGCGCGGGCGGACGATCTGGTGCAAGATACTGTGCTCAAGGCATGGACCAATCGCGAGCAGTTTCAATCCGGCAGCAACCTCAAAGCATGGTTGTTCACGATCTTGCGCAATTGCTACTACTCGGAGCTGCGACACCGCAAATTCGAGATCGAGGACCCGGACGGCATTTGCGCGTCGCAGGTGGCCATCTCCCCGGATCACGACGCGAAGCTGCACCTTCGAGACTTGAGTCGCGCGCTGCAGCATTTGCCGCCCGATCAGCGCGAAGCGTTGATTCTGGTGTGTGCAACCGGTCTGTCCTACGAAGAGGCCGCGGACGTGTGTCAGGTTGCTGTCGGCACCATCAAGAGCCGAATTGCGCGCGCCCGCGACCGTTTGGTCGAGCTGCTGGGCGACGATGCAGCGCAAGTGACCGGCACGGTTCCGGTCGTCAATTCCGTCACCGATTCCACCGAGTCGCTCGCCATACAACGTCCGACCTGACCGGCGGGGCATACCCGTGAAGACGGCGCCCGCGAAGACGCCCAAGCCCGCCGCGCGTGCTCGTCGCTGGTTCGGGCGCAATGCCGGCCTGCGTCCGCGGCTCGTGCTGATCGTGGGCATTGCCATGCTCGCGCCCGGTGCGCTTGCAGTCTTGCAGGCGGTCGCCAGCTACAACAACAGCATGCGCATTCTCGAGCAGAGTCTCGCGCAGACCGCCCAGCTCGCAGCTTCCGAAGAAGTCAACGTGATCGCCGCGTCGCGCGAGATTCTGACGAGCCTCGCCGCGCATCCCGACGTGCGTGCAGGAACCGGTATCGCGTGCCGCCGCGCGTTGCAGCGTGCGATCGGCGGTCTCGATCAATACCACGGGGCCGCTGTCGTGAACGCCCAAGGCGAGATGACGTGCACGTCCGCGCCGCTGCGCGAGCTCGTCAACGTCGCCGATCGCAACTGGTTCAAAGACATCATGGGCGGTTCCGAATTCACGGTCAGCGATCTGCTCGTGAGCCGCTGGTTGCATACGTGGGGCATCGTGACCGCCGTGCCGCTGATCACCCCGGAACCGGAGCAGAGCATCGGCGGGGCCGTCGCGCTGTTCATCAGCGTGGATTGGCTGACGCGCCGTTATCGCCAAGCTGCGCCCGGTGACGATACCGCGCTCGCACTCCTCGACAGCAAAGGCGAGGTGCTGAGCGTCGATGCGCCGAGCTCACTGCAATCGCGGCTGCCGCCCGCAGAGATCATCAGCGAGCACTTGCGCACGAAAACCATCAAGGTGCAGGCGCGCTCCTTCCGTGCCCGAGCGGTAGACGGGACGTGGCGGCTGTACGCGATCAGTCCGCTGCTGGAAGGTCGCATGTTCGTGATCCTGGGAACGCCGGTACTGACGGCGATCGGTCCGCTGGCGCTGCAAGTCGCGTGGGGCGTGCTGACGCCGTTCTTGATGTGGGCGCTCGCGATCGCGGTCGTGTGGTTCGGCATCGAGCATCTCGTGGTTCGCTGGATCACCTATCTCGAGCGCATCACCTCGGCGTACGCATCCGGTCGGCACGGCGTGCGCCCGGAGCGCGTCAGCGCGGCGCCGGCCGAGATCCGCAGCCTCGGCGAGACCTTCTCGCGCATGGCCGACCTGATCTCATCGAGAGAGGCGGAGCTGCGCGAGTCGCTGAATCAGAAAGAGATCCTGGTGCGCGAGATTCATCATCGAGTGAAGAACAATCTGCAGTTGGTGATGAGTCTGTTGAACCTGCACGCGCGCCGCATCCGCGATCCGCGTGCCGAAGAAGCGTTCGCGGAAGCGCGCAGCCGCATCAATGCGCTCGCGACGTTGCACAGGCGTCTGTACGAATCCGAAAGCCTGCAGCAGGTCGATCTGCATTGGTTCCTGGAAGACTTGTGCGCGGAGCTGCGGCGCGGCGGCCTATCGCGCGGCCGTCATGTGGATCTGAGCGTCGAATCGCCGAACGAAGTGATCGGTCCGGAGCTGGCCGTTCCTCTCGGATTGCTCGTCACCGAAGCGATCACGAACGCGTACAAGCACGCTTTCGCGGACCGGACTCGCGGTCACATCAAGGTGCATGTCGAGCGCGAGTCGCCGGAGAGATTGTTGGTTCGCATCCAAGACGACGGCGCCGGCTTCGATCCGATGCAGGTCAGCCCCGATGCGACCGGGCTCGGTCGCTCGCTCATCGAAGCGTTCGTGCGGCAGTTGCACGGTGAGCTCAGCATCAAGTCGGACAACGGGACCACCGTCGAAGTCCGTTTCCCCGCGCCTGCCGCGCCGGCGCTCTCCGATAAGGCACACGAAAAAGCGCACGACAAGGAGATCAAGCGCACGGCTTGAGCGCGGAGGGCGCGCGGCACGAGGGCTCCTCGTGCGACAATGCGCTCCTTCCCATGCTCGGTCTTCAAAGCCCGTGACTTTCTCGACATCCGGCCCGATCCGCAGCGCTGGTTCGCGGACTTCACTCTGCTTGCGGTCGTAGCGCCAGCGCTATGCGGTCCGATCAGAGCGCCCGTAGGCGCGCCGCCTTCCGTATCCTGGCATTCGCCGATTTCCGCCGCTTCCTGCTCGCGCGCCTGCTTGCGACGCTTGCAGCTCAGATGCAGATCGTCACCGTCGGGTGGCAGATCTACGAGATCACGCATGATCCTCTCGATCTCGGCATCGTCGGTCTGTCGCAGTTCGTACCGTTCGTATTGTTGATCCTGTCGGCAGGTCAAGCTGCCGATCGCCACGACCGACGACGCATCCTTACGCTGTGCTACGCCGTCGAAGCGGTGTGCGCGATGCTGCTGCTGGTGTTCACGTTGCAGCGGATCGAGAGCGCGTGGCCGGTCTTCGGTGCGATGACGCTGTTGGGATGCGCGCGGGCATTCTCGATGCCGAGCAGCCAGGCGCTCTTGCCCAATCTCGTGCCGACCGAGAGTTTCCCGCGCGCCGTCGCGCTCAATTCGTCGGTCTTCCAAGTTGCGACGGTCGTCGGTCCGGCGATCGGCGGCGGCGTGTTGTCGCTAGGCGGTCCGCTCGCCGTCTACGCGACTGTGCTGGCATTGGCGGTCGCTGCGGCCTTGTTGATGCTGTGGGTGAAGGACCGCGAAGTGCGGGCCGCGCCGGCTCGCGAGCCGCCGAGCTGGGAGACGCTGTTGTCGGGATTGCGGTTCGTGCGCTCCAAGCCGGTCGTCTTCGGCGCAATCTCGTTGGATCTGTTCGCGGTCTTGTTCGGCGGCGCGACTGCGCTGCTCCCGATCTACGCGAGCGATATCCTGCAAGTCGGTCCCGGCGGTCTTGGTCTCTTGCGCACGGCGCCTGGCGTGGGTGCGAGTCTGTTCGCGATCGCGCTCGCATTCCTGCCGATCACGCGTCATGTCGGGCCGTGGATGTTCGGCGGTGTCGCCATGTTCGGCGCCGCGACGATCGTGTTCGGGATCAGCACGCATTTCGTGCTCTCGCTCGTCGCGCTCGCCGTGCTCGGCGCGGCGGACATGGTCAGCGTCTACGTGCGTCACTTGCTCGTGCAACTGGAGACGCCCGACTACATCCGCGGCAGGGTGAGCGCGGTGAGCGCGGTGTTCATCGGCGCTTCCAACGAGCTCGGCGAGTTCGAGTCGGGTATCACCGCGAAATGGTGGGGCACCGTGCGCGCGGTGCTCGTCGGCGGCATCGCGACGCTCGTCGTCACTGGCCTCTGGGCGCGCTGGTTCCCGGTCCTGTGGCGAATGGACGAGCTGCCGAAGCCGGTACGAAACTAAGAATCTGATCGGCGCGAATCGGGCGATGGCCGACTTCCGAACTGTATCCATATCCAGTAGGATCGACGCATGGCATCTCCCACGCGACCGGAAGCGCGCACCGGACGGGGCGCGATATCGAATCCCGAAGGCCGATTCGAGACCACGCGCGCGGAAGCCGTCGATGATGGCTGGGGCAGTCTCGAGGAGCCGCTGCCGCCGCTGGAGACGATCGTGCAGCCCGAGCCGGCGCGCACGATCATCAGCCGCAATCAGTCGCCCGATATCAATTTCGACCAGTCGATCAATCCGTATCGGGGGTGCGAGCACGGGTGCATCTATTGCTACGCACGACCTTCGCACGCGTACCTGAATCTTTCGCCCGGCTTGGATTTCGAAACGCGCCTGTTCTACAAGGCCGATGCCGCGCGCCTCCTCGAACGCGAGCTCGCGGCGCCGAGCTACAAGTGCTCGCCGATCACGATCGGCGCGAACACCGATCCGTACCAACCCATCGAGCGTAAACACCGAGTCACCCGTTCGATTCTCGAAGTGCTCGCGCGTTACCGGCATCCATGTTCGATCATCACGAAGAGCGCGATGATCGAACGCGACTTGGATCTGCTACAGGAGATGGCGAAGGACAATCTCGTGCAGGCGTTCATCAGCGTCACGACCTTGTCCGACGAATTGAAGCGCACGCTCGAGCCGCGCACCGCATCGCCGGCGGCGCGCCTGCGTGCGATTCGAAAGCTGAGCGATGCAGGCGTGCCCGTGGGCGTAATGGTCGCGCCGGTGATTCCGGTGCTCACCGATTTCGAGCTCGAGCGCATCTTGCAGGCCGCCGCAGAACACGGCGCGAAAGCGGCCGGCTATGTCCTGCTGCGCCTGCCGTACGAAGTGAAGGATCTGTTCCGCGAATGGTTGCAGCAGTACGAGCCGCTCAAGGCTGATCACGTGATGGCTCGGGTGCACGCGATGCGAGGTGGTCGGGACAACGATCCTCGTTGGGGACACCGCCAGCGGGGAGAAGGGGAGTACGCCGAGTTGCTGCGCCGTCGGTTCGATCTCGCCTGCGTACGCTATGGGCTGAATCGCGGAGCGCGTTTTACTCACAACCTCGCGGCGTTCGAGCCGCCGCGACACGGGCCGCGGCAGTATTCGCTCCTTTGACGAGCCAGTAGCAGCGGCACTCGCGGAACGAACCGCACCCCGCAAGTCGAGAGACTGCCTGGCATCTGAAGAAACGTGCCGCCTTCCCGTAGCGCCCTTCAAAGAAACGGCAACGTTCCCGCTGCATGATCTTCCTGCACCACAATGTCGCGTTGAACTTCGATCTGTTCTTACAGTACTCAACTTGCGGCGCGCTGCTTTCCGGCCTAGCGCCCAGGTAGCGCAACGCGCAACGAACCGCAGCTCGGCCCGCGAGCTTCGCCGCGTTCTGTGAAATGAGGAGTCAACGGCGGGAGGTGGCGGGCTACAGTCCGCTAACTGGTCAGATACAAATGTATCCAATTGGCAAGCGCGTGCCGGAAACTTCCCGCATACACTCGAAACATGCGAACGAGCTGCGCGTTTTACCGGCATTGACTTGAGGACGCATGGCGTATACTCGATGAGAAATAACTTCGGAACGCCAACGTTCGGCAAAAGCTTCAGGACGGACCCGTCTGCCAACGCACTTCCTGGAGATGCCCATGTTCGAAACGTCAAGCCGTGCTGACTCGAATGTCGGGGCACGGCAGCGTGCAACCACTGCCGCGGCGCGAGCGATGCTGATGCTCGCTGCAGGCGGCATGCTCAGCGGATGCATGACGGCGCGAATAGAAGAGTTACGTGAGGCGCCGACGCAAATCTCTTCGAACGAAGCGATCGTTCTGCTTGCGAAGCCGCATCTGGAAGGCACGGGAACAGAACAGAAATTCCTCAACTGCTTGGAGCGCGAGCTGATCGGCCAAGAGTTTTCGGAGACCGTCGCGCTCAAGCAACGTCAAGGAAAGAAGGTCGAGCCGCGCAGCAGCCTGCGTAACAGTCCGTTCCAGGTTTACGCGGATCATCATTTCATCGATGCACTTTATCCCTGGCTCGAGCCGAGCACGGCGCCTGCGAATGCGCAGGGCTTTTCCGCGTTCTTGTCGCGGCCGGGCGTGGCGGAGCGAGTGAATGCCATGGGCGTGCGCTACATCGTCTGGATCGACGGGGTCACGCAAAAGACCGACGGCGGCGGCAGCATCGCGTGCGCGGCAGGGCCCGGCGGTGCCGGTTGCCTGGGTCTTGGTTGGTGGGAAAAGAGCTCGGATTACGAAGCGACGGTATGGGACCTGCGGCGGGGCATCGCCGCGGGAACGTTGTCGGCGGGCGTGAAAGGTACCTCGGTCATGATCGGCGCGATTGCGCCGATTCCCTTGATCGCTCCGGTTCAGAGTACGGCGTGCGACCGACTCGCCGGCCAGTTGAAGTCTTTCCTGCTCGGTGGCGGGCAAGAAGAGACGGCCGCGGTTTCCCAACCGCAGTGACCGAGGCCGTCCTCCTCCTTCTGGTTGCGGATCGGATTGAACCTGCGGCGCGTCGGATAGATCGAACGTCAGTTGAGCATTCGAAAACGCTCAGCGCGCGTTCAGCCGGCAGGTCGCACAGTCAGGGCGGCAGCCGCGTTCTCGGCGTCCGGGCCTGAAGGAAGGAGTGACGATGAAAACTCATTCTCAGAAACGGCTTCTCGTCGCCGCGCTTCGTGTCGCGGCTCTCGGTGCGGTTTCCGCCTTCCTGATGGGCGGATGCCCCGAGCAGCAATCCTCCTCTCCCAGCGTCCCGAGCCCAACGTCTTCTCCGTCCGGCGGTAGCTCCGGCAGCAGCTCTGGGAGCTCCGGCGGCAGCTCGGGCCAGTCCGGCGGCAGTTCCTCGAGCCTGCCCGGTGGAAGCTCCGGCGGCTCCAGCTCGTCTTCTATGCCTAGCGGCATGCCGTCCTCGACCGGCGGTCAATCGAGCGGCGGCATGGGAACGCCGTCTTCCATGCCCGGCTCGCAGAGCGGACAGAGCAGTCGCGGCGGTAGCAACGACCCCGGCGGCATGTCGGGAAGCTCCGGTAGCTCGGCAGGCGGATCTCAAAGCGGATCTCAAGGCGGATCCGAGGGTGGTTCTCAAGGCGGCGGAGCGAGCGGCGGCCAGAGCGCCGGTTCGAGTGGCGGTGCCGAAGGCGGCGGTGGGTCGGCCGGCGGAGGATCGGAAGGCGGCGGCAGCGAATCCGGCGCCGGCGCGCAAAGCGGTGCCGGGCAGGGCGGTGACGCTGGCGGCGGCGCACAAGGCGGAGGTGGCCAAGGTGGCGGCATGAGCGCCACGGTCGGCGTACCCACGCCGGGCGGCGGTGGATTGCCTGGAATTCCGAGTCCGAGCACCGG
>Ga0207873_1003678_pt1 | contig 10884 bp, 9 predicted proteins | sample BGWIniCompost_FD_187373 | JGI IMG/M metagenome (GOLD analysis project Ga0207873, IMG submission 187373) | Cellulose adapted compost microbial communities from Newby Island Compost Facility, Milpitas, CA, USA - BGW Initial Compost (SPAdes)... ... | reverse complement strand
GGAAGGCAGGGTGATCCGGGTTCGAGCCAGTTCTTCGTCTCGCTGCAGGACGATCTGATGCGCTTGTTTACGTCCGACCGGGTGTATAACCTGATGGACAAAATGGGCCTGAAGGAAGACGAAGTGATCCAGCACTCCATGATCACCCGATCCATCGAGCGCGCCCAGCGGAAGGTCGAGGAAAACAACTTCGGCATCCGCAAGCGGCTGCTGGAGTACGACGACGTGATGAATTCACAGCGGACGGTGATTTATACCAAACGGCACAACGCCTTGTTCGGCGACCGGCTGGAAGTGGATCTGGACAATATGCTGTTCGACCTGATCGAGGAAATTGTGGCGGAGTTCAGCGAGACACAGAATTACGAAGGTTTCAAACTGGAAATGCTTCGGGTCTTCTCCTATAATATTGAATTGAGCGAGGAGGAGTTCCTGGAAAAGAAACCGGCCGATCTGGTCTCGCACATGCACCAGGTGCTGAATGATTTCTACCGACGCAAGAGTGAACAATTGGCTGAGATGGCTTTCCCTGTGATCAAACAGGTATATGAAACCCGGGGAGAAACATTCAAGAACATCGCGGTGCCCTTCACCGACGGGGTACGGGGGATGCAAATCCAGGTGAATCTGGAAAAAGCGCATCAGACCAAGGGTCGGGAAATCATCAAGGCATTCGAAAAGATGGTTACCCTCAGCATCATTGACGAATCCTGGAAAGAGCACCTGCGCGACATGGACGACCTGAGGCAGTCGGTGCAGAACGCGGTTTATGAACAGAAGGACCCACTTCTTATTTATAAGTTTGAATCGTTTGAGCTCTTCAAGCAGATGATCGCCCGGGTAAACCGGGAGGTGATCAGCTTCCTTTTCAAGGGAAGCATTCCCGTCCAACAGCCCGAGCAGGTACAGGAAGCCCGGCAGCAGCCGCGACCGGATAACAGCCGATTGCAAACCAATCATACCGAACGTGCCTCGGCAGCCACGGCGGCCAGGACTGCAGCAGCCGGAGGCGGAATGCCGGTGGAAACGGCGGTAAAGGCACAACCTGTCCGGGTAGGAGAAAAGATAGGAAGAAACGATCCCTGTCCGTGTGGCAGTGGAAAGAAATACAAAAATTGCCATGGGAAATAAGACAAGGACTGCGATGAAGAAGGTTCTTTTTTCATTGGTGGTATTGTTTTTTTGTGCCGGCAGCGCCTTTGCGCAGAAAAAAGGGGAAGTGATTGAGGTTAAGGATCCGGAAATTGATGCGCTGATTGCCAAAAGAGCTGACCTTTATGCCATGCCCCGGGAGGAAAAGGGGTACCGCGTGGAATTGTACCGAGGTCCGGAACGGGAGGCCTATATTGAAATGCGCAACAGGTACCGCAGCCTTTATCCCGACGGCGAATCGCACCTTCATTATGAGGCGCCCGATTTCAGCCTGCAGATCGGAAACTGTAAAACATTGGCCGAAGCCTACCGGCTGCGCGATAAGCTGGCGAAGGACTTCGAGAGCGCGGTAGTGGTGGAGGCGGTCATTACAGTAAATGGCAGGTAATCCCTGCACTTGTTCAGGCAAAGTGCTATCTTTACACGGTAATGCTGAAAGATAAAATCCGGCAATTGGCTGCCGACCTGCATGCGGAAACGGTGGAAACCCGCCGTTATCTCCACATGCATCCCGAATTATCATTTGAAGAATACAATACCTCCGCTTTTGTTGCAGGCAAACTTACCGAACTGGGGATCCCCTTTGAGAAAAAGGCAAACACCGGACTGGTGGCTTTGCTGAAAGGGGAAAAACCGGGTCCTGACAAAGTAATTGCCCTGCGTGCGGACATGGATGCATTGCCGATCCTGGAGGCGAATCCCGTGGAATACCGATCCACCAACGAGGGTGTAATGCATGCCTGCGGACACGATGTCCATACGGCCTCCCTGCTCGGAACAGCCCGGATCCTTTCCAAACTGAAACCCGAGTTTTCCGGCACCGTGAAGTTTATTTTTCAACCGGGTGAAGAAAAGCTGCCCGGCGGGGCAAGCTTGATGATCCGGGAAGGCGTCCTGGAAAACCCCGTTCCCCAGGGCGTGTTCGGACAACACGTCATGCCTTTGATTGATGCCGGCCAGGTCGGCTTCCGCTCCGGTAAATACATGGCCAGTACGGATGAACTCCATGTCACGGTAAGCGGAAAAGGCGGACACGGCGCCATGCCGCATAATACGGTGGATCCGGTATTGATCGCTGCCCATATCGTGGTCGCGCTGCAGCAAATTGTCAGCCGGCACGCGAATCCGCTGATGCCTTCGGTGCTGTCCTTCGGAAAGGTGCTTGCTGCCGGAGCCACCAACGTCATTCCGGGGGAGGTGAAAATGGAAGGTACCTTCCGTACCCTGGACGAAAACTGGCGTGCCGATGCGCACCGGAAAATGAAAAAGATGGCCGAAAGCATCGCCGAAGGAATGGGCGGCAGCTGTGCGTTTGAAATACGCAAAGGGTATCCCTTTCTGGTCAATGACGAAAAACTGACCGCTTCGGCACGGAAACACGCCGAGGAATACCTTGGAAAGGAGAACGTATTGGATCTGGATATCTGGATGGCTGCCGAGGATTTCGCGTTTTATTCGCAGGCTGCCCCCGCCTGTTTCTACCGGCTTGGTATCCGGAACGAGCGCAAAGGCATTACCTCGGGTGTACATACGCCTACCTTCGACATCGATGAACGGGCACTTGAGACCGGCCCCGGTCTCATGGCGTTCCTGGCCCTCCGTGAACTGGGGAACTGAGCACCCGGTGAGAAATCAATCACACGGTTGAATTCGCCGGGGGAAGCCTTGACTGTCGGGGGAAACAGGCCGAAATAATAAATTTGAGGTTGTTATTTACCTTAAAGTTGTATTTTAGCGCCAAAATCTATGGCTTTAAAGATATTTGTTCCAAATGAAAGCCGTTCCGGTGAGAACCGGGTGGCTTTGACTCCTTCCGTGGTCAAACAGTTGATCGCCGAAGGATTTGAATGTTATATTGAGCCAGGCGCCGGGAACGGAGCAGGTTTCAGTGACAAAGTCTATCAGGATTCAGGCGCGGTCGTTGCAGGCCAAAGTGCGACTTGGGGAACTGCTGACGTGGTTTTGAAGGTCAATCCGCCTTCACCCGAAGAGATTGGGCAAATGAAAAAAGGTGCCGCATTGATCTCGCTGATGTACGCTTTCTCGAACCCTGCCCTGGTGGATGCGTGTACGAAACAAGGCGTCTCCGCCTTCGCGTTGGATGCGGTGCCGCGTATTTCCCGTGCCCAGAAAATGGACGTGCTGAGTTCGCAGGCCAACCTGGCCGGCTACAAGGCCGTGATCATCGGCGCGAATGAGATGGGAAAGATCTTTCCACTTCTGATGACTGCGGCCGGAACCATCACGCCGTCCAAGGTTCTTATTTTCGGCGCCGGGGTAGCCGGTCTGCAGGCTGTTGCCACGGCCAAACGGCTGGGTGCTGTTGTGGAAGTAACCGACGTACGGCCTGAAACCAAGGAGCAGGTTGAATCCCTGGGCGGCAAATTCCTGGTCGTTGAAGCGGAAGGAATCAAAACCGAGGGGGGATACGCACGCGAGGTTTCAGAAGATTTCCTGCGTAAGCAGAAAGAACTGGTCGAGAAACACATTGCCCAGGCCGACCTGGTCATCACCACCGCTCAGGTATTCGGACGAAAGGCGCCTGTGCTGATCACTGAAGAAATGATCCGCCTGATGAAGCCTGGATCGGTTATCGTGGACATGGCGGTTGAACAAGGCGGGAACTGCTCGCTGAGTGAACCCGGAAAAACGGTCGTCAGCCACGGGGTAAAGATCGTGGGGCAGACCAACTTGCCGTCGCTGCTTCCGGTAAACGCAAGCGAATTGTTTGCAAAGAATATTTCCACCTTATTGCTTCATTTAGCCAGTGGGGAAGGATTCAAACTGGATTTGGACGAGGAGATCACCAAGGGCTGCCTGATTACCCATGAAGGCCAGCTGGTGCATGAGACCACTCGTGAACTGTTAAATAAAGCCGCTCAAGGCGCTTAATTCTATTTTGATTATGGAATCAATCCTTACATTCATAGGCGAAAATATGGAAATGGTTTACATCATTATCCTTTCCATATTCGTGGGAGTCGAGGTTATATCCAAAGTACCCTCTGCCCTGCACACACCCCTGATGTCCGGTGCCAACGCCATTCACGGCGTGGTGATCATCGGTGCCATTATTGTGATGGGTCATGCCGACCCCGGGAATTTAGCAGCATTGATAATTGGTTTCCTTGCCGTGGTGCTGGGAACGCTCAACGTGGTGGGCGGTTTTGTCGTGACCGACCGCATGCTGGAAATGTTTAAGAAGAAGAAATAACTTCCTATAGAAATTTTATGGAGCAGTACATACTTGCAATTACCTACCTGGTAGCATCCGTCCTTTTTATTTTTGGTTTGAAGATGCTTGGCGATCCCAAGACTGCCCGGAGGGGCAACATTTTGGCGGCGCTGGGCATGGGACTGGCCATTCTGGCTACCATGGCGTTTCATAAGGACGATGCGGGCCAGCGCATTGGAAATTACGCCTGGATCATTGGCGGGCTCCTCGTGGGCACCGTGGCCGGATGGCTTGCCGCCGTGAAGGTTAAAATGACGGCCATGCCGCAGATGGTAAGCCTTTTCAACGGGATGGGCGGGGCCTGTGCCGCACTTATTTCCATCTCCGAATTCGATCACCTGATGCATCTGGCCGGAAGCAGTACCGGCGTGGCCACGGCAGGCGTTTTATTTACGATGGTTGCCGGCCTTGTTATCGGAAGCGTTTCATTTACCGGCAGTATGATCGCCTTTGCCAAGTTGCAGGGCATTATGAAGAAGAATATCCGTTTCCCGCTGTACAATATCATTAATATTCTGGTGTTGCTGGGAATCGTGGTGTTTTCTTTCCTAATCATCCGGCAGATCCCAGCCGATCCCTACCCGTATTTTTACGCGGTTTTCGCGCTTTCCCTGCTGTACGGGGTCCTGTTTGTGATCCCGATCGGAGGGGCGGACATGCCCGTGGTAATCTCCTTGCTAAACTCCTTCACCGGGGTGGCCGCAGCTTTCGGCGGATTCCTATATGACAACCAGGTGATGCTCACCGGGGGAATTCTGGTGGGTTCGGCCGGTACACTGCTTACCATTGTCATGTGCCGCGCGATGAACCGCTCGCTTTCGAATGTGATTTTCGGCGGCTTTGGCGGCGGCGCGAAAGCAGCCGAAGGAAGCGGTAAAGAAGGAGGCAATGTGAAGGCGACCACCGTGTCCGATGTGGCTATTCTACTGAATTACGCCCAGAAAGTCATTGTTGTGCCCGGTTATGGTTTAGCAGTCGCCCAGGCGCAGCATGCCATCCACGAAATGGAATCCTTGCTGGAGGACAAAGGAGTGGAGGTTAAATACGCCATCCACCCCGTTGCCGGACGCATGCCGGGACACATGAACGTATTGCTGGCAGAAGCCAATGTGGAATATGAAAAACTGGCTGAAATGGAAGAGGTGAACCCCGAATTTCCCACGACCGATGTCGTATTGGTAGTAGGGGCGAACGACGTGGTGAACCCGGCCGCCAAGAGCGACCCCTCCAGCCCCATTTACGGGATGCCCGTCCTGAACGTGGAGGAATCCCGGAATGTGATCGTGGTCAAGCGAAGCATGAACACCGGATACGCCGGAATTGACAACGAGCTCTTCGGCTATGAAAATTGTTCCATGCTGTTTGCCGACGCGAAAACGGCCATTACCCAGATTGTAAACGAGCTGAAGAATTTATAGATCGGATAGGTTTGTTCCTCCGATGGCGCAGCCGGCGAGTTCACGTTCGCCGGCTTTCGCGTTTACACGGTAATCGTATTGGCGGTCCGACATGCCGTCGGAGCAGGGTTCCTTCGTAACGACGATCAGCAGCGGAGGGGCAGCCCCTTCCGCCGGAACTTCGTAGCGATATTGATCTCCCTCCATGACCGGATCAACATAGGAGTAAGTATGGGCTGATTCCGTCCCCAGGTCGGTAAGCCGGATCAGGTGCTCCCCGCCTGAAATTTCAATCGACCAGAACGGTTCGTTTCCCACGCACCAGAAATCATAGGGAAAACATTCGGTTTTAAAATTTTTGGCGGTCACATTCAGCACGCGTACCACCTTCAGCAGCCTGTCATAGGTACCGTTTTCATCGGTCTCTTCCGATGAAAGCGGTGCTTTAATCGCATCGAGCTCAGCGTATACCGATGTTCTATCGCCGGAAAAGAAACGGTATTCCGCTGCCCGGCCCGCAAGCAGCGTATCGGGGTCGGCCACCCGGTATATGGTGCTATCGTCGCCACATTCACGGAATGCACGGTATCCGTCGCCGTAAGTAAAGATGCCCTGAACGGTTACCGTATCGGGTTTCGTTCCGGGAATGTCGTCGCTTTGTTTCCTTGACCCATTGCAGGAAAGACAACAGAAAGCGGCCGCGGCCATCCATGCGAAAAGTTTGTTTGTCCTCATGCAAACCACGCAACAAAATACCTGCCAGGCCTGCATTTAAGTGGAAAAGACTTAACTTTGAGATCCATGATTTCTCCGGGTTCCATAGAACAGGTCTTTGCCGCTGCCGACATCACCGAGGTGGTAGGGGATTTTGTGACCTTAAAAAAGCGGGGTAGCAATTACATCGGGCTCTGTCCCTTCCATAATGAGAAAACCCCCTCGTTCAATGTGAATCCCGCACGGGGCATTTTCAAGTGTTTTGGTTGTGGGAAGGGAGGGAATGCCGTCGATTTCGTGATGGAGCACGAAAAATACTCGTATCCCGAAGCGATCCGTTTTCTGGCAAAGAAGTACGGCATCGAACTGGTGGAAACCGGGCCGGCCGAAGATCCGGCTGAAAAAGACGAACGCGAAAATCTTTTTGCACTGAACGAATATGCGCGGGCGTTCTTCAGCGAAACCTTATTCGAAACCGAGGAAGGAAGAGAGGTGGGGCTTTCCTATTTCAGGGAACGCGGATTCCGGGATGAGATCATCCGGAAATTCCAGCTGGGCTATGCAACGGACGAATGGGAACATTTTACAGGCAAGGCGCTTGAGGAAGGATTCCGGAAGGAATACCTGATCAGCACCGGGCTTTCCGTCAGCAATCCGGAACGGGGCAGTATATACGATCGATTCCGGGGCCGGGTGTTGTTCCCGATCCACAACCTGACCGGCCGGGTGATCGGGTTCGGGGGGCGGATCCTGCGCAGCGGGGCCAAAGCGGCAAAGTACGTCAATTCGCCCCAGTCGGCCATTTACAACAAGAGCGATACGCTCTACGGCATTTTCTTTGCCCGGAATAAGATCCGGGAAGAAGACAATTGCTTTCTGGTCGAAGGATATACCGATGTGATCTCCCTGCATCAGTCCGGTATAGAAAACGTGGTGGCCTCTTCAGGCACGTCGCTGACCAGCGGACAGATCCGCTTGATCAGCCGGTATACCAAAAACATTACCATCCTCTATGACGGCGATCCGGCCGGGATCCGCGCATCGCTCCGCGGCATCGATATGATCCTGGAAGAAGGAATGAACGTGAAGGTGGTGCTGTTTCCCGAGGGGCACGATCCGGATTCCTTTGTGAGGAAAACCGGCGGCGCCGGTTGCCGGGAATACATACGGGCCAATCAGAAAGACTTCATACTTTTCAAGGCCCATCTGCTGATTGCCGAAACCGGAGGGGATCCCATAAAACGGGCGGAGGCCATCGGCGAGATCGTGCATAGTATTTCCAGGATACCCGATAGCATCAAAGCTTCGGTTTTCGTGGCCGAGGCGGCCCGCATGCTTCAGATTGATGAGCAGGCCTTGCTGACTGAGCTGAACAAACTCCGGATGAAACAGCTCCGGCAGGAGCGGAAACGTACTCCTGGACGCCGCAGCGGTTTAACGGATGGGCCGGCCACGTCCCCGCCGTATGCTCCCGGACAGGAAGCCGCAGCCGGAACGGGACAAGTCCCGGTAAGCGGATTCCCCGATGAGGTGGAGGCGGGCATCCTTGCCGACAACGACGATGCCCAGGAGCGTGAAATCGTTCGCCTGATGCTGAACTACGGCAACCAGGAACTGAATGAGGGACTTTCCATCAACCAATTTCTGATCTCCAACCTGGAAGATGTGGAATTCTCCAATCCACCCGTCAAGCAGATCCTGGAAGAGATCAAGACCCATGTGAGCCGGGAAGAGGAGTGCAACAGCGAAAGCTTTATCCGGCATCCGCAGGAACAAGTAAGGCAGCTGGCTGTGGCCTTGCTATCCAACCCCTATGTGATCAGCGATAATTGGGAAAACATGCATGGGATCTATATTCCCAGTGAATCGGAACTGTTGGCACAGGCGGTCCTGAGCGCGATCTTCCATCTGAAGATGCGCAAAGTGATGCGGATGATCGCAGCAAATCAATTAAAGCTCAAGGAAGCCGCAGGCACCGAAGACGAAACGGCTTTGCAATTGGAACACATTCGCCTCTCCAACATCAAAAGGGAACTTTCCCGGGAGCTGGGAACGGTGATCCTGAAATAAACCCGGCCTGAGAAATCGCCGTTCCGATCTTGATTGCCAGTATTAATTTGTTGAAATTCGTCCCCTATGATCTTCGTAACCGGAGGAACAGGTTTTATTGGCTCCCGTTTACTATTCGATCTGACCGCGGAAGGCAACCCGGTGCGCGCACTCAAAAGAAAGACTTCGGTCATTCCGCCTTTTCTTCGCGATCGGAATATTGAATGGGTGGAAGGGGATGTACTTCATGTGGGAGAGCTGGAAGACGCGATGCGCGGCGCGGAGAAAGTATATCATTGCGCGGCCATGGTTTCCCTTTCAAACCGGGAGCGTCGCCAGATGTACCGGGTAAACATCGAAGGTACGGCCAATGTGGTAAACCTTTGTTTGTCTCTTGGGGTCCGCCGGCTGGTCCATGTCAGTTCGGTTGCCGGTTTGGGGAGGGAAAAGGACGGGAAATTGATTACCGAAGAATCCCGGTTCGATTACCACGATCAGAACTGGGCCTACGGCATCAGCAAGTACGAAAGCGAATGCGAAGTATGGCGTGGCCTGGCCGAAGGGCTCGAGGTGGTCATCGTCAATCCCACGATTGTGCTTGCAGACCGGGACTGGACCCAGGGAAGCGGCCGGCTGTTCGGAGTGGTACAAAAGGGAATGCGTTTTTATACTCCCGGCGGCAACGGGTATGTGGATGTACGGGACGTGAGCGCCTGCCTGATTGCGCTGATGGAAAGTGAAATTACCGGGGAACGATTCATCATCAATGCGGAAAACCGCACCTATCGGGAGATCTTTTCGGCCATCGCCGATGCGATGGGTAAACCCCGGCCTTCCATTCAGCTGAAACGCTGGATGCTGGAGATCGCCTGGCGGGTTAATCTGGGGTATGCCCTACTTACCGGAAAAGAACCGCTCCTTACCAAAGATGCTGTCCGGGCAGGTTTTCAGGTAACCCGGTATAGTAATGAAAAGATAAAAAAAGCAACGGGTATTCGATTCAGACCCCTGGATCAAACCATCCGAGATATCGTTAAAGAGCATGAAATACATCATTGATTTCGACAGTACCTTTACTCAGGTAGAGGCCCTGGATGAATTGGTCCGGATCTCCCTGAAGGACCACCCGGACAAAGAGCGGATCGTCAAGGAGATCGAATCCCTCACCAACGCCGCCATGGAGGGACGTCTTTCTTTTTCCGAAAGTCTGGAAAAGCGGGTGAAATTGCTTCATGCCAATAAAAAGCACCTTGCGCAGCTGGTGAGGGTACTTAAGAAAAAAGTATCCCAATCCTTTTCGCGCAACAGCAATTTTTTCAAAAAGCATAACAAGGAAGTTTACATTGTTTCCGGGGGGTTCAAGGAATTCATCACGCCCGTGGTGGCGCCCTATCACATACTTCCCGAAAATATTTTTGCCAATACCTTCCTGTTCGATTACGATGGAAACATCGTGGGTTACGACAAGGATAATCCGCTGTCTGAGGAAGGAGGGAAGGTGAAATTGCTCCGCCAGCTTAATTGGAAGGAGGATATCTACGTCATCGGGGATGGCTATTCGGATTTCCAGCTGAAGGAAGCGGGGATTGTAAAAAAATTCTATGCATTCACCGAGAACATTGAACGGGCGGCGGTGGCTGAAAAAGCCGATCATATCACCCCCAGCTTTGACGAGTTCCTTTATGTGAATAAGCTGCCCATGGCCATTTCCTACCCCAAAAACCGCATTAAATGCCTGGTACTGGGAGATGTTCCATTGGAAACCATTGAAATACTCAAAACAGAAGGATATTCCATCCGTCAGAAGCGGGTTCCGGAAGTTGACGACAAATACCTGAAAGACATGGGTATCCTCATCGCGGCCGGCGGAGAGAAGCTGACGGCCAAATGGCTCGAAAAAGCCAACCGGCTGAAAGTGATCGGCTACCTGGGAAACAGTAAAGGCATGGTGGATCACGAGGCCTGCGCCCGGCGCGGGATTGTCATTTTCGACGACAAGCGCAACAACCGCTATAACATACAATTTATTCCCAAACGGGTCATTGATTTTGTAAATACAGGCTCCACCGGCTTCAGCGTTAACTTTCCGGATATCCAGTTGTTCGAACTGGCCGGGGCGCATCGCTTTATCCATATTCACGAAAACAAACCGGGGATCATGGCCAAAATAAACGAAGTTTTTGCCCGGCATCAGATCAATATCCTGGCTCAATACCTGAAAACGAACGAGCACATCGGCTATGTCATTACCGATGTGAATGAAGAGTACGATAAAAAAGTGATCAACGATTTAAAGAAGATACCCCACACCGTCAAATTCAGGATGTTATATTAAGA
>Ga0207873_1003677_pt1 | contig 10890 bp, 10 predicted proteins | sample BGWIniCompost_FD_187373 | JGI IMG/M metagenome (GOLD analysis project Ga0207873, IMG submission 187373) | Cellulose adapted compost microbial communities from Newby Island Compost Facility, Milpitas, CA, USA - BGW Initial Compost (SPAdes)... ... | reverse complement strand
CGGGGACGGCGCGAGGCTGCAGGCGCTCGGCATCCGCACCGTCGCGCACCTGCCGGGCGTCGGCGGGAACCTCCAGGATCATCTGCAGCTTCGGATGATCTTCAAGATCCAGGGCATCAAGTGTCTCAACACGATGATGAATCCCTGGGGCAAGCTCCGGATGGCTCTGGAGTACGCGCTGTTCCAGCGCGGGCCGCTCGCGATGGCGCCGAGCCAGCTCGGCGCGTTCGCGAAGTCCGACGAAAGCCAGGAGACGCCGAACCTCGAATACCACATACAGCCGCTCTCGCTCGACAAGTTCGGCGATCCGCTGCATACCTTCCCGGCGTTCACCGCGAGCGTCTGCGACTTGAGGCCGACCTCGCGCGGATACGTTCACATCGCTTCGACCGATCCGGCCGCCGCGCCGAAGATCGCGCCGTGCTATCTCTCGACCGACACCGACCGCCGCACCGCCGCAAAGGCGCTGCGGCTCACCCGCCACATCGTCTCGATGCCTGCGCTCGCGCCGTATAAGCCCGAAGAGTATCTGCCCGGGCCCGCTTATCAGACAGACGAGGAGCTGGCGAAAGCGGCGGGCGACATCGGCACGACCATCTTCCACCCGGTCGGCACGTGCCGCATGGGCCGCGCGGACGATCCGGCCGCGGTCGTCGACTCGCGTCTGCGGGTGCGCGGCGTCGAAGGGCTGCGCGTCGTGGATGCCTCGATCATGCCGACGATCACGTCCGGCAACACGAACGCGCCGACGGTGATGATCGCCGAGCGCGGGAGCGACTTCATCCGCGAAGATCGAAAAGCAGGAGCCGTCGCCGGTCGGATCGAGCCCGCAACCGTGCCCGCCTAAAGCGCGTTCGGCGACGCGCGTGTCGATGGTTCAGGAGCAGGAAACAGGCGCAGTCCGAGGTCACGTCGGAAGGTAAAAACAACTTCGGATGCGCTGAACACCGGCTGTCATTGGGAGGGTAGCGAAGCAATCTCGTAACGCTTTTCTAAGTGCTGTTCGGAAGCCGCTTTCGGGCTTGGCGAGATTGCTTCGTCGCGCTTCGCGCTTCTCGCAGTGACAGCCGCTGCTTGAATCGCGCGGCCCGCGCTTCGCTTCCTTCGTCATGGCAACCGCAGGCGGCGGGTCGCGCCGCGGCTTCGTCCTCGCAACTAAGACGTTGCATTCCCGCTGGTGCCCTCGAAGCGCGGCTCAGACGCGGCCGCCAGGAGCTGCGATGGCGGCCGCCGCAGGGATCGGCATCTAACGAGAGAAGGGAGGGAGCGAAGGGCCGTTGGAAAATTGGTACCGAGGGTCGGAATCGAACCGACACTCCCTTGCGGGAACCAGATTTTGAGTCTGGCGCGTCTACCAGTTCCGCCACCCCGGCCAGGGTTGCAAGTATAACAACGCGGTCGGCATGATACCAAAGCGGCGCGTCGTCACGCGTGCAGCAGGCAACCATGCGCATACTGGCCGGCGACATCGGCGGCACCAAGGTATTGCTTCAGCTTGCGGAAGCGGCGAACGGTCGCATTGAGCCGATCGCCGAACAGCGCTTCGAGAGCGCCGCATACGACGGCTTACTGCCAATCGCCGACGCGTTCCTGCGCGCCGTCGGCGGACCGCCGCCGGCCGCCGCGTGCTTCGGCATCGCCGGACCGATCGGCATATCCGCCGACGGCCAGACGGCGCGCGTCACCAATCTTCCCTGGGAGATCGAAAGCCGCGGGCTCGCGCAGGCGCTCGAAATACCGCGCGTGCGCCTGATCAATGACTTCCAGGCCGTCGCCTATGCGATCGAGATCCTTCCGCCCGAGGCGCTCGTGACCCTGCAACCCGGGGAGGCGGAGCCTGGGGGAACGCGCGCCGCGCTCGGCGCGGGCACGGGGCTCGGGCAGGCGCTGCTGGTACCGGTAGGCGCCCGCTACGAAGCCATCGCGACGGAGGGCGGGCACGTCGATTTCGCCCCGGCCGACGATCTTCAGATCGAACTGCTGCAGTACCTGCGGCGCCGCTATCCGCGCGTCTCGTATGAGCGCGTGCTTTCGGGGCCCGGTCTCGTGAATCTCTATGGCTTCGTCACGGGGCGTCGCGGCGTTCCGGGCGAGCTGCTCACGGCGGAGGATCCGGCGGCGGCGATCTCGGCGGCCGCACTCGAACGGCGCGACCCCGACGCGGTCGCCGCCCTCGATCTCTTTCTTTCTATCTACGGCGCACAGGCGGGCAACGTTGCGCTCAGCTATCTCGCGCTCGGCGGCGTCTACGTCGCCGGCGGCATTGCACCGAAGATCCTGCCGGCGCTCGGCGATGGCACTTTCATGCGCGCGTTCCTCGATAAGGGGCGCATGCGTGCGCTCCTCGAGCGCATCCCGGTTCATGTAATCACGGACGCCAAGGCGGGACTCAAGGGGGCGGCGCTCGCCGCCTCCCGCCTGCTTTCCTGAGCCCTTCCAACCGCAGAAGCCCGCATTGCTGCGGACGCGGGCGCTGCGGAGAATCTTTCGAACCGCGCGCTCCGGAGCCGCCATGTCCCTAAGCCGGGACCTCTATGACGTATGGACGCTCGGCGGGCAGAGCCCGCGCCGGCTCGCACGCCGCGTCTGGGACGCGCTCATGGTCGGAAATCTCCTCGGCTACGCGGCGCAGCTCGCCTACTACTTCCTGTTCGCCCTCTTTCCCTTCTTCGTATTCCTAGCGGCGCTCCTGGCCTACGTGCCCGTTCCCAACCTCATGGACGAGATCATGGCGGTGGTGGAGGGATTCCTTGCGGAAGAGGCGGCGGTGATGATCCGGGAAAACGTCGCCGATTTGATCACGAAGCCGCGCGGCGGTTTGCTGTCGTTCAGCATCTTGTTCGCGCTGTTTCTCGCCTCGAGCGCGGTTGCCGCCATCGGCGAGGCGCTGAATCACGCTTACGGCGTGCGCGAGAGCCGTCCGCTCTGGCGCGTGCGCGGCACGGCGATAATGTTGACCGTGGTGCTCGCCGGGCTCGCGATCGGTTCTAACGCGCTGCTCATCTTCGGTCCGGAAGTCGGCGGCTGGCTCGCCGGACGCCTCGGGTTCGGCGAAGAGTTCCAGGCGGTATGGCCGTTCATCCGCTGGCCGATCGTGGTGTTCCTGCTCATGCTGAGCGCCGCGCTCGTCTACTACTTCACGCCGGACGTCGAGCAGCAATGGCGCTGGATCACGCCGGGGTCGGTGCTCGCGATCCTCGCGTGGATCGCGGTATCGCTCGGCTTTCGCTATTACGTCGACAACTTCGGCAAGTACAACGCCACGTACGGTTCGATCGGGGCGATCATCGTGTTGCTCACGTGGCTCTATCTAAGCGGCCTCATGCTGCTAGTGGGCGGTGAGATCAATGCCGAGATCGAGCACGCCGCCAAGGGTGGCAAGGGTCCGGGCGAAAAGTTGCTGCCCCGCGCGGCGCAGGGACCCAAGGTGAAATCCCGTTGGCAGCTCGGGCTGCGCCGTAAATAGGGGATCAGCGCCGCGCGCGGTTCGCCCGCGTGCGTCGGACGCGTTCACGCCGAAGCGCGGCGGCGAGCGTGCGTAGCACCGGCGCCTCCGTGCGCTCGGCGCGCCGCTCGATGGCGCGGTAGGCCGCAACGAGCTTCTCGCCGAAGACGGTTACCTGCGCACCGGCGCGCGCCCGGCCGGGACGCGTCTCCACGGCCGGCTCACGGAACGTCCGGTTAAGGCTGTCGACGAGCAGCCACGCCCGCCGGTAGGACATGCCGAGCGCCCGGGCAGCCGCGGAGATGGAACCTTCGCGGCCTATGGCCTCGAGCAGCGCGATCTTGCCGCGGCCGAGTCGCGCGCTCTCGCTCAAGTCGAGGCGCAGCGTGACGCGCGGGTAGTCGTCGCGCGCGACGGCGCGGCCGGTAGGGCGCGTCTTGATCGGTGCCATTGATAGGTTCGCCTGCGGCCGGATGCTACGATATACGGCGGTATATAGCTAGCCGTTCGCCGAGAGGAACACCGCATGCTTGCCCGTCGTCTCGCGCTGCTCGCGGTGCTGTTGTGCGCCGCGCCGTCGCTCCTTGTTCGGGCGGACGACGCTCCGATCGTCGCGGCGGCCGCCAATCTGAAGTTGCCGCTCGAGGAATTGACGCAGCGCTTTCGCACGGAGACCGGACGCGAGGTGCGACTCGTGTTCGGGTCGTCTGGCAACTTGTATCGCCAGATCGAGCAGGGCGCGCCGTTTCAGGTGTTCCTCTCGGCGGACGAGGAGTCGGTTTTCCGGCTGGCAGCCTCCGGACGCGCGGAGGATCGCGGCGTGCCGTATGCGATCGGGAGGATCGTGCTGTATGCGCCGCACGGCTCGCCGCTCGAAGTCGACGAAGCGATGGAGGGTCTGCGCAAGGCGCTCGAAGGCGGACGCGTGCGGCGATTCGCGATCGCGAATCCTGAGCTCGCGCCCTACGGGCGGGCCGCCGAGGAGGCGTTGCGCCGCCGCGGGCTCTGGGAACGCATCCGGCCGAAGCTCGTGTTCGGCGAGAACGTGTCGCAGGCGACGCAGTTCGCGAGCGGCGGTTCGGCCGAGGGCGGCATTTTCGCTTATTCGCAGGCACTGACGCCGCAAGTATCCGCTGGCGGGCGCTATGTGGTGCTGCCGCAGGCGCTGCACGGGCCGATTCGGCAGCGCATGGTGCTCGTGAAGGGCGCGGGCGAGACCGCCCGCAGGTTCTATCGCTACGTGCAGGAGCCGACGGCGCGCGAAGTGCTGCAGCGCTACGGCTACGACCTCCCCGAGCAGTAGCGTCGTCGAAGTGGACTGGACGGCTCTCCGATTGTCGCTCGAGCTCGCGGCCTGGACGATCGCGGTGCTCCTGCCGCTCGCGATCTGGTTCGGACGCGTGCTCGCGTGGCGGCAGTTTCGCGGCAAGGCGCTGACCGAGGCGCTGCTCGCGCTGCCGCTGGTGCTTCCGCCCACTGTGCTCGGCTACTACCTGCTGGTAGCGCTCGGCGGCGCTTCGCCGCTCGGCGCACTCTACCACTCGATCACCGGGCGCCCGCTCGTATTCAGCTTCGAGGGGCTGCTGATCGCCTCCGTGATCTTCAACATCCCGTTCGCCGTGCAGCCGATCCAGCGCGGCTTCGAGGCCATTCCCGGCGAGGTGCGGGATGCGGCCGCCTGCTGCGGACTGTCGCGCTGGCGGCGGTTCTGGCGCATCGAGCTGTCGCTCGCCTGGCCGGGCATCCTGTCGGCATTGGTGCTGACGTTCGCGCACACGCTCGGCGAATTCGGTGTCGTGCTCATGGTCGGCGGAAGCATTCCCGGCGAGACGAAGACGATTGCGATCGCGATCTACGAGCAGGTACAGGCGTTCGACACCGTCGCCGCGGGGTTCATGTCCGCGGTGCTGCTCCTGATCTCGCTGTTCGCGATCAGCGCGACGTACTTCAGCAGCGCGCGGCTGCGGCGCCCGCATGTCTGACGCCGGCTTGCACGTCCGCCTGCGGCAGGCGGCACCGATCCCGCTCGACGCCGAGCTCGCCTGTGCACCGGGGGAGATGCTCGCGCTGGTCGGTCCGTCCGGCAGCGGCAAGTCGACGATCCTGCGCGCGATCGCGGGGCTGCTGCGCGTGCGCGAGGGCCGGATCACGTGCAACGGTACCGTCTGGTTCGACGCCGGCGCCGGTATCGATTGGAGCCCGCAGCGACGCCGCATCGGCTTCGTGTTCCAGCACTACGCGCTGTTTCCGCACCTGACGGCGCTCGCGAACGTGATGGAGGCGCTGCTCGATCTGCCGGCCGTGGAGCGCGAACAGCGTGCGCGCGATCTGCTCGCGCGCGTACACCTGGCCGGCCTGGAGGAGCGGCTGCCGCGGGAGCTGTCGGGCGGCCAGCAGCAGCGGGTCGCGGTGGCCCGCGCCCTGGCGCGCCGCCCGAACGTGCTGCTGCTCGACGAACCGTTCTCCGCGGTCGATCGCGCGACGCGCGAGCGGCTCTATAAGGAGCTCGCCGAGCTACGCACGGAGCTCTCGATGCCGGTCGTCCTCGTGACGCACGATCTCGACGAGGCGCTCATGCTGTCGGATCGGATGTGCGTACTCGCGCAGGGCCGGACACTGCAGGCAGGCCCGCCATTCGACGTCCTGAGCCGCCCGGCCTCGGTGCAGGTGGCGCGGCTCCTCGGCGTGAAGAACGTGTTCCGGGCGGGCGTCCTCGCGCACGAGCCCGAGCGCGGAGTCACGTGGATCGAGTGGCGGGGACATCGCCTCGAAGCGCGGCTGCAGACCGCGTTTCCGACCGGGAGCCAGGTAACGTGGGCGATACCGCAAGGGCAGATCGTTCTGCACCGGCGCGACCGGCCGTCGCGCGGCGAGCGCGAGAACCCGGTATCGGGCGTGGTCGCGCAATTCGTGCGCCTGGGCGAGAACGCCGCGGTGACCCTCCAGGTCGGCGAGGAGACGCGGCCGCCCTTGTTCCTCACGATTCCGCTGCACGTGGCACGGCGTAACAAGATAGATGTCGGAGCACGCGTGACCGTGTCGCTGCTGCGCGATGGCATTCACCTGATGCCGCTCGACGAGGCGCACATGCCGGCGCGCTCCGCCGCGGAACCCGCCGCCGAGCGCCGGGCGCGCTGACTACAGGCGCACCCAGCCGCGCCGCAGCGCCAGATCGAGCAGCAGCCCGAACAGGAATGCAACGCCGACGTGCCAGATCGCGACCGCGGCGGTCGTCAGCACCACGAAGCGCTCGTCTTTGGCGCTGCCCAGCCGGCACATGCCGAGCGCGAGCTGCGCGCCGGCGAGAAACAGAATCACGCCGAGCACGGACGCGGGGAAGGAGCGAAAGAACAGGGCGACAGCGTCCGCGAACAAGACGCCGCCGAGAACCAGCAGCAGGCCGAATAGTATCGGGGCGGCACCGGTGCGTGCACCGAACTGCACGTGCCCGGCCATGCCGCCCGCGCCGTGGCAGAGTGGCACGCCGCCGACCGCAGCCGACCAGAAGTTCATGAGCCCGGTCGAAAGCGCCACTTGGCGCACGGTGACGGGACGATCGGGGAACAGGCGATTCGACTGCTCGACGGTCGCGATGAGCGCATTCCCGAGCGTGAGCGGCACCTGCGGCAGCGCGAGCAGCGTGGCACCGATCCAGAGCTCCTCCCAGCCGATCGAACCGAAGGAGATAGAGGGCAGGCGCGGCGCGACTTCGAGGGCGGCGAAGCGCGCAGCGAGCGTCGGGTCCCGCCACAATGCAACCCCGGCCCCGACCACGAGCAGCGTGAGCATCGCGAGGAAGCTGCGGCGCTCGAGCAACGCCAGCGCGGCGGCGAGCAGGGCCGCGCCGATCACCCAGTCATCGGCCATGAGCCGCACGGCCTCGAGCATGAGGCTCATGCCGAGACCGAGCACGATGCCGACCACGACCTGCGGAGGCGTCCATTGGGCGACCCGGCTGGCGAGACCCGTGACGGCGAGAAAGATCCAGGCGACGGCAGTTACGAGCCCGGCGGCCTGTATGGTCGCTGCGCCGAGCGTGCCGGCGGTCAGCGGCTGCGTGGCCGCGATGGTACCGATCGCCTTCATCGGCTGTACCGGGAACGGGGTGCGGTAGAACAGGCCGGCCGCGACGTAGGGAACGCCGAACGCTATCAACACCGCCGCGGGGTCGAGCTTCACCACGGCGAGGTATGCCGCCACGAACGGGATCAACGTGCCGAGATCGCCGAAGGCGCCGGCGACCTCCGCGGCGGCGAAGCGAAAGCTGCGAACGGGCTCCGACGCCGGGGTAAGCGAAGCCTTTGGTGGGGATTCCGAGTGGCGCACGTAAGCGCTCCCGTGGTTCAGGCGAAGGCCTGCGGAATCGTTACGATACTGCCGGCGCCGGCAATGGAGTAGCCCGCAAGCCCGCGCGCTGCGGCGCGCAGGGGTTCGCCCGCGAGCCCCGCGCGCAGGCGCCGCACGGCCTCGGTCTCCACGCGGCGCGAGCGCACCGCGAGCCAGTAGATCTCGCGCCGCTGCGGCACGAAGTCGAGCCCCAGCCGGACAGCGGCCGCCCGCAGCCCGAAACCGGCTTCCGCCTGTCCCGCGGCCACTGTCGCGGCAACCGCGAGATGCGTGTACTCCTCCGTTTCATAACCGCGTAGGGCCGAGGGTGCCGTTCCGGACTGCCGCAACAGTTCATCGATTAGCGCGCGTGTGCCGGAGCCGCGCTGGCGGTTGACGAACAGAGCGCCCTGGCGTGCGACATCGGCGAGCGAGGTGAGCCGGCGCGGATTGCCCTTCGGCACGATCAGACCCTGCTCGCGCTCGGCGAAGCGCAACAGCACGTCCCGCCGGGGATCGAGCAGTCGGCGGAAACGGACTGTAGCACCTTGCGCCGGTGGCCCGATCGAGTGAAACCCAGCGACGTCCGCCTCGCCCCGCGCGAACGCCTTCAGGCTTTCGAGACTCCCGCGAAACGCCACCTCGCGCACGATCCCTTCGCGCCTAGCCCATTGGTCGCAAAACGCCGCGAGCAGCAGATCGTGGCTCGCGGCGAGTGTGAGCGCCGCGCCTGCGTCGGTGCGCGAGGGTTCGAGCGCAAGCTCGAGCGCTAGCGAATCGTCGCGCAGCCGCTGCAGGGCGCGGGCGTTGGCAGCGAGCAGCTGTTCGCCGGCCTCCGTGAGCCGGGCGCCGCGGCCCTGGCGCAACTCGACGAGCGGAACGCCGAGCGCGCGTGCGGTGTCGCCAATGAGGTCCCAGGCAGCGCGGTAGGAAAGGCCGGTCGCCGCCGCGGCGGCCCGGAGTGTCGCGTGGCGCTTGATCGCGTCGAGGAGCTGCGGCAGCCGCGCATCGAGCGTCAGGGGCCGGCCGCCGGTGGCGTGCCAGACGACGGTCGGCTCCAGCCGAATAGTGGCAGGTTCTCGCATATTTGTGGGAATCGGCAAGTCGCGTATTGTGCCGTTCCAAAACCCAATATTGGCACGTTTCCGCATGTTACGCCCACTCGGATATCAGGAACAGGCGCCACATCTCGCGGCCGGCGCGTGCTTCTCGGCCCGTGCGGCGGGCGCGTCTTCCATACTGGGGGTCTCCGCTTGGACGTAATCGTCGACGCCCTGGCGCAAGCGATCGGACTGATCACCCGGCTCGACCCGACGCTGCTCGAGATCGTTTGGCTCAGCCTCAAGGTGAGTCTATCGGCGGTCGCGATCGCGACCGCGCTCGCGCTTCCGATCGGCGCCGCGATTGCGGTCAGCCGATTCCCGGGGCGGCGCGCCGTGATCGTGCTCCTGAACGCGTTCATGGGGCTGCCGCCCGTCGTCGTCGGGCTGCTCGTTTACCTCCTCCTGTCGCGCGCCGGTCCGCTCGGCCACTTCGGCATCCTCTTCACGCCCACCGCGATGGTGATCGCGCAAACCATCCTCATCCTGCCGATCATCGCGGCGCTCGCCCGGCAGGCCGTGGAAGATGCGTGGAACGAGTACCGCGAGCAGCTGCAGTCGCTCGGCGCCTACGGCTGGACGGCGGCGCTCACGCTCGTCTGGGACATTCGGTTCTCGCTCGTGACCGCAGTGCTCGCGGGGCTCGGGCGCGCGGCGGCCGAGGTGGGGGCGGTGATGATCGTCGGCGGCAACATCGAGGGCGTCACGCGCGTGATGACGACGACGATCGCGCTCGAGACGAGCAAGGGCGACCTGCCGCTTGCGCTCGGTCTCGGCATCGTGCTCGTCACCCTGGTGCTGCTCCTCAACGGAGCGGCGCAGTCGCTGCGCGATCTCGCGCAGCAGCGCTATGGGTGAAGCGCGGCAAGTGCCCGGCGATTCGATCCTGCCGCTGCGGCTCGAGGAAGTCTCCTTCGTCGCCGGCGGCAAGACCATCATCGATCGGGTCTCGCTCACTATCGAGGCCGGTCCGCGCACCATCATTCTCGGGCCGAACGGCGCGGGCAAGAGCGTGTTGATGCGGCTCTGCCACGGCCTGCTCGAGCCGACGAGCGGGCGTGTCGTGTGGAACCGCCCGGAGCGACGCGGAGAGCCGCGCCGGCAGGCCATGGTCTTCCAGCGGCAGGTGATGCTGCGCCGCTCGGCGCTCGCGAACATTACCTACGCGCTCAAGCTCGCCGGCGTCCCCTGGCGCGAGCGCGAGCGGCGCGCGTACGAGGCGCTCGAGCGCGTCGGCCTGACGCACCTCGCCAAACGCTCGGCGCGCGTGCTTTCGGGCGGGGAACAGCAGCGGCTCGCGCTCGCGCGTGCGTGGGCGCTGCGCCCGGAAGTGCTGTTCCTCGACGAGCCCACGGCGAGCCTCGATCCAGGGGCGACCGCCGAGGTCGAACGCATCATCGAGGCTATTCATGCGGCGGGCACGAAGATCCTCATGATCACGCACAACCTCGGGCAGGCGCGCCGCTTGGGCGATGAGGTCGTGTTCCTGAGCGCGGGCCAGGTCAAGGAACGCGCTTCAATCGACGATTTTTTTACCGCACCCGCTTCGGCCGAGGCCGAAGCTTTCTTGAAGGGAGAGCTGCCATGGCTGTATCACGACGTCGCTTCGCCTGCGTCTGCGCCGCTGCGGCTGCGGCGCTGATCGTCGGCGCACCGCCCGGCGCCGGCGCGCAGGACAAGTTCATCACGGTCGCCTCCACGACCTCGACCGAGCAGTCGGGGCTGTTCAAGCACCTGCTACCGATCTTCGAGAAGAAAACGGGCATCGACGTGCGCGTGGTCGCGGTCGGCACCGGGCAGGCACTCGACATGGGCCGCCGCGGGGACGCCGACGTCGTGTTCGTGCACGACGAGGCGGCGGAGCTGAAGTTCGTCGAGCAGGGCTACGGCGTCGACCGCAAGCGGGTGATGTACAACGACTTCGTCATCATCGGCCCGAAATCGGATCCCGCCGGGATCAAGGACACGAAGGACGTCCTCAAGGCGCTGCAGCGCATCGCGGCCGCGAAGGCCCCGTTC
>Ga0207873_1003675_pt1 | contig 10896 bp, 8 predicted proteins | sample BGWIniCompost_FD_187373 | JGI IMG/M metagenome (GOLD analysis project Ga0207873, IMG submission 187373) | Cellulose adapted compost microbial communities from Newby Island Compost Facility, Milpitas, CA, USA - BGW Initial Compost (SPAdes)... ... | reverse complement strand
GGGGCCACCGCCGCCGTGCTGGCCCTGTCCGCCGGCGCCGCGTGCTGTGCCGCCTGGGCGGCCACCGCCCGGGCCCTGCGGATCGCGCTGCGGCTGCTGGCGGCCGGCATCGCGGTGACCGCCGCCGTGCTCGGCTCGCCGGCCGGCTGCGTCGCCGGAGCGCTGGTGCTGCTGTGCTCCCTGGCCGCCGCGCGGGTGCGGCGCCGGGGTCCGGGCCTGGTGCTGCTGGCGCTGGCGGTCGCGGGCGTGGCCGGTACGACCTGGGCGGTGGCCCGTGACGCCCTGCCGGACGGACTCACCGCCTCCCTGGAGGGCCGGCTCTCCGCGCACCGCGTGGAGCTGTGGCGGGACGCGCTCGGCATGGTGCGCCGGCACGCGGGCCTGGGCGTCGGTCCCGGCCGGTTCGGGGAGCTGAGCGCGGCGTCCGGCGAGTCCGTGCTGTCCGACGGCAGACCCCACTCCGCGCCGCTGCAGCTGGCGGCCGAACAGGGTGTCGTCGGGGCGCTGCTGCTGGCACTGGCCTTCTGCTGGGTGCTGTACGCCTTGTGGCGCAGCCCCCGCTCCACCCCGGTCGTGCTGACCGCGGGCGCGGCCCTGACGGCGGTCGCGGCGATCTCCTCGGTGGGCAATGCGCTCAGCTTCACCGTGGTGTCGGTGGGCGTGGGCCTGCTGGCGGGGACGGCGACGGCGCGCCCCCTCGCCCCGGGTACGCCGCCGCGCACCCCGGACGCCCGGTCCCACGAGGACCGGCTCGCCAGATGAGCCGGGCGTGAACCGGTCCTGCCGAAACGTTCTTGCGTTCGCCTGCCCGCCCGGGTTCCCGCGTTCTCCCGGTGCGCGCTCAGCGCGCGGCGTTCGGCCGCTGCGGGCGGAGCCGGTCGCGGATGACGCGGACCGCGGCCTCGGCGTCGTCCACGGTGACGGTGAAGGTGTGGCCGTCCCACAGGCGCAGCAGCAGACCCTCGCCCCGCCGGACGACGACCGCCGTGCCCTTCTCGGGCCGCCAGCGGTAGCCCCAGCCGCCCCAGTGCCGCGGGGTGACGTGCGGGACGAACTCCGCTCCCGCGACCTGCGACAGCGGGATGCGGCGGCGGGGCACCCCGATGTGGCCGCAGCGCACCTCCAGATGCTCCTCGTCGACGCGCAGCGCCACATGCACGAAAGCGAGGGTGCCGAAGAGGACCAGCAGTCCCGCGGCGATGCACCCGACCACCGCCATGACCAGCGGTGCCACGGCGGAGGTCCACGCGGAGTCCACGGCCAGCGCGATCCCCAGGGCCATGCAGGCGGCTCCGGCCAGCGCGAGCAGCCACTGGGCGCGGTTGGTCGCGCGCCCGGTCCAGACGTCCGGGTACGGGGTGTGCTCACCGTGGGGGTGGTGGTCCCTCATACTTCGAGACTACTCAGGAATCGCACCGCGGGTACCGCGTCGCACAGCGTGACCGGACCTGCCGCGGTCCGCGCGGACCGCGCGGGCGGCAGGTCCTCGGCAGGCGCGAGCGGCGTCCGGGCAGGCGGGGCAGGAGGCCGGGGAGGCGCGGAACGTCCGGCGGAGACCGCGCGCCGGTGCTTCGGAATTCGGCGGATCCGGGCAGAACCCGACGGATCCGGCGCCGCCGTTCAGGCCGTAGGGGTGACCTGCTTCAGCAGGCGGCCCTCCGCGTAGGTGAGGGCGGATGCGGGCAGCGTGCCCTCCCGGCCGCTGAGCAGGACCGTCAGGGAACCGCTCGCGGGGGCGTCGGGGGCCGGCTCGGCGCCGATGCGGCGCAGCGCCTGCGCGGCGACCGCTCCCGCCGAGCCGTGCAGGGCGAGCGGGGGCGCGTCGGGGCGCTGCACGGCGGTCCGGATGCGTTCGGCCACCAGTTCGTAGTGGGTGCAGCCCAGGACGACGGTGGTGACATGCTCCGGCGTCAGCTCCGCCGCGGCCGCGACCGCCTCGCCGACGGCGTTCTCGTCGGCGCGCTCCACAGCCTCGGCCAGTCCCCAGCAGGGCACCTCGGTGACGCCGACGCCGTCGGCGAAGTTGCGGATCAGGTCCCGCTGGTAGGGGCTGCCGGTGGTGGCCGGCGTGGCCCAGATCGCCAGGTGGCCGCCGCCCGCGGCGGCGGGCTTGATCGCCGGGACGGTCCCGATGACCGGCAGCTCGGGTTCGAGGCGGGCGCGCAGGGCGGTCAGCGCGTGCACGGTGGCGGTGTTGCAGCCGACGATCAGCGCGTCCGGGCGATGGGCCGCAGCCGCCTCGGCGACGGCCAGGGCGCGCTCGGTGAGGTCCTTCGGCGTCCGCGGGCCCCAGGGCATGCCGTCGGGGTCGAGGGAGAGGACGAGATCGGCGTCCGGGCGGAGACGCCGTACCGCGGCGGTGGCCGCGAGCAGACCGATTCCGGAGTCCATGAGCGCGATCTTCACCCGGCCACGATAGACGATGGGCCGCTACCGGCCGCCTCGGTGAGGCAGACTGCGCAGCGTGAGCGTGCTTGCGTGGACCGCCGTCGGATCCCTCGCCGCCTGGCTGTGGCTGCTGCTCGGCCAGGGCTTCTTCTGGCGCACGGACGTGCGCCTCCCGCCACTGCGGGAACCGGAACGGTGGCCGCGGGTGTGCGTGGTGGTGCCGGCCCGGGACGAGGCGGCGGTGCTGCCGAGGAGTCTGCCGTCGCTGCTGGCGCAGGAGTATCCGGGGCACGCGGAGGTCTTCCTGGTGGACGACGGCAGCACGGACGGCACCGGGGAGCTGGCGCGCGAGCTGGCGCGGCGGCAGGGCGGACTGCCGCTGACGGTGGCCTCGCCCGGTGAGCCGCAGGCCGGGTGGACCGGCAAGCTGTGGGCGGTGCGGCACGGCATCCGGCTGGCCCGTACCCGTGCGCCGAAGTACCTGCTGCTCACGGACGCCGACATCGCGCACGCCCCGGACAGCCTGCGGCGACTGGTGGCGGCCGCGCAGAACGGCGGTTTCGACCTGGTCTCGCAGATGGCGCGGCTGCGGGTGGCGAGCGGCTGGGAGCGGCTGGTGGTGCCGGCCTTCGTGTACTTCTTCGCCCAGCTGTACCCGTTCCGCCGGATCGGCAGGGACGGCGCGCGCACGGCAGCGGCGGCGGGCGGCTGTGTGCTGCTGCGCGCCGGGACGGCCGAGCGGGCGCGGGTCCCGGAGGCGATCCGGCACGCGGTGATCGACGACGTGGCCCTCGCCCGGGCGGTGAAGCGGGGCGGCGGCCGGATCTGGCTGGGGCTCGCGGACGGGGTGGACAGCGTGCGCCCCTATCCCCGGCTGCACGATCTGTGGCGCATGGTGTCGCGCAGCGCGTACGCCCAGCTGCGGCACAACTTGGCGCTGCTCGTGGGCACGGTCGCCGGGCTGGCGCTGGTGTATCTGGTGCCGCCGGCGGCGGTGGCGGCGGGCGCGGCGGCGGCGGACGGGCCGGCCGTGGCCGCCGGTGCGGCGGCCTGGCTGGTGATGGCCGGGACGTACGCGCCGATGCTGCGCTACTACCGGCAGCCGCTGTGGCTCGCTCCCCTGCTGCCGTTCACGGCGCTGCTGTACCTGCTGATGACCGTCGACTCGGCGGTGCAGCACTACCGGGGGCGGGGTGCGGCCTGGAAGGGCCGCACCTACTCGCGTCCGGACACCGTGCCCGAGGAGGGGTGAACGGGCCGCGGCCCAGGGGCACTTGCGGCCCTGTGCGGTCACGCGGCGGCTGCGGCCCCGTCCGCCCCCGGCCTCACTTGCGGCCCGGTGTCCAGTTCATGCCCCAGCCGTAGGCGTAGTCGATGGTGCGCTGCGGGCTGACTCCGCGCTCGGGCACCAGGTAGCGGGCCTCGCGCTGGACGACCAGGTCGCCGCTGCCGGAGTTGGTGATCAGGGCGAGGGCGCACACCGTCGAGGGCACCGTGCACTCGTCCAGCGAGAAGTCGATGGGCGCGCCGTGCTGCGGGGTCAGCGTGACATGGGCGTTGAGGTCGGCGAAGGAACGGGCGCCCTCGTAGATGGTGACGAAGACGAGGATGCGCCGGAAGTACTGCTTGTAGTCGAGGTTGACGCGGAGGTTCTCGCCGGTGGCGACGGCGCCGGTGCGGTCGTCGCCGTCCAGGTGGATGAAGGGCGGCTGGTGGAAGGAGCCGAAGGCGTTGCCGAGGGCCTGGACGACTCCCTTGGTGCCGTCGCTCAGTTCGTACAGGGCGCACAGGTCGAGGTCGAGGTCGGAGTGCATGGCGACCGGGCGGCCGAGCTTGGCGGCCCAGCCGGAGAACTGCTTGCGCACCTGCCAGTTGAGGTTCACGTGCAGGGTGCCGGAGGTGCCGCCCTGCTTGGTGAGCGAGACGGAGGGCGCCGACTTGGTGAGCGTCACCTTGGTGAGCCGGACCGGCGCGGGGGGTGTGGCCGGCGGGGGCGGCGCGGACGGCCGGGTCACGGGCGGCTGCGGCGGGGTGACCGGCCGGTTCATGGTGGGTGCGGCCGGGGGCGGCGGGGTGGCTGGTGCCGCCGGGGCCGGGGTGGGTGCCGCGTGCTGGGGCTCGTCCACGGTGATGCCGTAGTCGGTGGCGAGGCCCTCGAGTCCGCTGCTGTAGCCCTGGCCGACGGCGCGGAACTTCCAGGCGCCCTGGCGGCGGTAGAACTCGCCGAGCACGAACGCCGTCTCGGTGGTCGCGCCGGTGTCGTCGAAGCGGGCCGCGACGGTGCCCTGTGCCGCGTCCTTGACCTCGATGTAGAGGCCGGGGATCTGCCCGAAGGTGCCGCCGTCGCTGGAGGCGGCCAGGATCACCGTCTCGATGCCGGGCTCGATGCGGGTGAGGTCGACGAGGAGGGTGTCGGTGACCTGGTTGCCCGCGGTGCGCTTGCCCTCGTGCCGGACGGCGCCGGAGGCGTGGGCGGGCTGGTTGTAGAAGACGAAGTCGTCGTCGGAGCGGACCTTGCCGCCCACCAGCAGCAGAGCCGAGGCGTCGGCGTCGGGCACGCCGGGTCCCGAGCGCCAGCCCAGCTCCACCCTGAGTGCCGTGGCCGGCACCGGCGTGTTCGATCCCTTCGGCATTGACATGTCCGCCCCCATGAGGTCTTCGCGCCAGGCCCGTTCCCGGCATCCATCGGGTTGTCGTCGGCCCAACCTATTGCGGGACCAACCCCCTCATCCAGCCCGCCGCCGGTGACGGGCCGCGGGTGCGGATCCGGCCGCGGGCAGAACGGACAGGCAACCGCCGGTAACCCGCCTGGGCCTTGGCCTTTACACCAAACTTCGGCCACGCAAGGTCCGTTTTCATCAAATTCGCTCGCATTGGGGAACTCCAGACCACTGAAGACCCCTAAAACAACCCTCTTATCGGTCTCCCCAACCAGCACATCGTGGGCTTAACTTATGTGCCATGACCTCCCCCCGCTCCACCTATGGCGGCGGCTACTACTCCGCCTCCTTCCCGGACACTCCGATCTACGACTCGCTCGTGGCCGAGCGGGGCACCCCGCAGATCGCCCCGATCCGGGTCCCCGCCGCCTACGACGCGCCCGGCGGCTCGCTGCCGGCGCTCCCGTCGGCGCTGCCCGCCCTCCCGGCGGCACCGTCCCAGCCCGCGTACGGCTATCCGCAGGCCCCGCAGCCCGCACCGCTGCAGCAGGCGCACGCGCCGCACATCCCGCAGCAGGCAGGCGCGCCGCGCGGTTACCCCGGGCCCCAGCCGCAGCCGCCGCGTCCCATGGCCCCGGCCGCGGGCTACGAGGCGATGCGCCCCGCGGCTCCCCGGCCGGCCCCGGCGCAGTATCAGGACCCGTACCAGAACCAGCAGTACCGCGGCTACTGAGCCCCTGCGGGCCACCGGCCGGCGACTGGCAGGATGGCCCCATGGGGAACCCGCGGCTGCACTCGATCCACGTCCATCCGGTCAAGGCGTTCCGGAGCGTTGCGCTCCCGGAGGTTGCCGTGGAGCCCTGGGGGCCGGCCGGTGACCGGCGCTGGACGCTGATCGACGACGGGGCGAAGGTCGTCACCCAGCGCCGGCAGCCGCGTCTCGCCCTGGCCGCCGCCGAGTTGCTGCCCGGCGGAGGTGTCCGGCTGTCCGCACCCGGCATGGACCCGATCGAGGTGCCCGTGCCGAGGCCGGGCCGCACCGTCAGGGTTCGGCTCTTCGACGACCAGGTCGACACCGTCCCGGCCGAGGACCCCGCCGCGCACGCCTGGTGCAGCACCTACCTCGGCGCCGACGTGCGCCTGGTGCACCTGGACGACCCGGCCACCCGCCGCCCGGTCGACCCCGAGTTCGCGCTGCCCGGCGAGACCGTCACCTTCGCCGACGGCTTCCCTCTGCTGCTCACCTCCACCTCCTCGCTCGACGCCCTCAACTCCCTCATCGCCGAGGGCGAGCACGCGGACGAGGGCCCCCTGCCGATGAACCGGTTCCGGCCGAGCGTCGTCGTCGACGGCGCCCCCGCCTGGGCCGAGGACGGCTGGTCCCGCATCACCATCGGGGAGGTCGCCTTCCGGGTCGCCAAGCCCTGCGGGCGCTGTGTGGTGACCACCACCGACCAGACGACGGCCCGGCGCGGCAAGGAGCCGCTGCACACTCTTGGACGGCACCGCGGATCGGGCGGCAGACTGGTGTTCGGGCAGAACCTCGTGCCCGTCTCGCCCGGCACCGTCCGGGTCGGGGACCCGGTCGTCGTCGTGGCCTGAGTCCTCGTCAACGCGACGACGGCCGGGGCCGCCCCCTGCGGGAACGGCGGGAACCGGATCGCGGGCCGGCGCGTTGGTTGCGTGAGAAGTGCGTGAGACGGCTGCGAAGGGGGGTCGGCTACCGTGCGTGCGATCAGCGGCCTGTGGCGCTGGCGGCACAATCCGCTGTGCCGCCCCACCGACCTGCTCGAGGGCTGGGTCGCCCTCACGGCGCTGCTGCTCCTGCTCGTCGCCGCACCCGTGACGGGCGTGCTGGTCCACGACGCCGCCCAGGACGCCCTCCAGCAGTCCGTCCGCGAGCAGCAGCGGTCGCGGTACGCCGTGACGGCGACGGTGATCCGCGCCCTGGAGCCCTCGGCGCTGGACCTGGACCCCGAGGCGGCCACCGGGCAGGACCTGCGCAGCCGGGTGCTCGCCCACTGGACCGCGCCCGACCGCACCGTCCACCGGGGAACGGTGGCGGCCCGGCTGGAGGATCCCGGGCCGGGCGACCGGTTCCGTATATGGACCGACCGCAACGGCCGCCTGGTGCCCCGCCCCCTCGACGCCGCGACGGCCACCACGCATGCCGTGATCGCCGGCGTGGGCGCCGCCCTGGCCGCGGCCGGACTGATCGAGTGCGCCCGGCGGCTGGCCGTCTGGCGCATGGTCCGCCACCGGTACGCGCTCTGGGACCAGGCCTGGGACCGGGCGGGACCGGACTGGGGCAGGACCGGCACCGGCAGCTGACCGGCTTTCCGCTCCGGTCAACCCCCAGGCCGCGCGCACGCTACGGTGGTCCGGCGCAAGCAGAACCGCGAACAACCTGCGTACGACGAGGTGGGGGCACAGTTACGCCATGGCACAGGGCACGGTCCAGGTGACGCACACCGGCACCTCGCGGTGGCGGCGCCGCACGGGTGAGTACGCATCGCTCGCCGCCGCCCTGGAGGCCGCGGCCGACGGCGATGTCCTCACCGTCGCCCCCGGCACCTACCGGGAGAACCTCGTCGTGCGGCGGGCGGTGACCCTGCGCGGCCCCGACGGCTCCCCCGGCTCGGTGCGCATCGCGCCCGCGGACGGTGTGCCGCTCACCGTGCGGGCCGCCGCGGTCGTCCGGGACCTGCACGTGGAGGGCCAGGACGCCGCAGCCCCGGCGGTGCTGATCGAGGAGAGCACACCGGAGCTGCGGGACATCCGGGTGGTCACCCGGTCCGCGGCCGGCATCGAGGTGCGCGGCACGGCCCGGCCCTCGGTCCACCGGTGCACGGTCGACAACCCGGCGGGCATCGGCGTCGCCGTACTGGACGGCGGCGGCGGGGTGTTCGAGGAGTGCGAGGTGGTCGCCGCGGGGCAGGCCGGTGTGGCGGTGCGCGGCGGCGCCCAGCCCCGCCTCGAGCGCTGCCGGGTGCACCACGCCTCCGGCTCCGGGCTCACCGTGACCGGGGAGAACTCCGCGCTGGACGCGACCGGTTGCGAGATCTACGAGGTGCGCGGCAGCGGGGTGCAGGTGAGCGCGCGGGCCACCGCGCAGCTCGCCGACTGCGATGTGCACCGCACCACCACCGACGGGGTCACCCTGGACACCGACGCGGTGCTGACGCTGGCCGACTGCCGCATCCACGACATCCCGGAGAACGCGGTCGACCTGCGCTCGCGCTCCGTGCTCACGCTGACCCGCACCACGGTGCGGCAGTTCGGGCGCAACGGCCTGTCGGTGTGGGACCCGGGCACCCGGGTGGACGCCGACCACTGCGAGATCTTCGACAGCACCGGCGACTACCCGGCGGTGTGGGTGAGCGACGGCGCCACGGCCGTCCTGGACTCCTGCCGGGTGCACGACGTTCCCGACGCCCTGTTCGTCCTGGACCGCGGCTCACGTGCGGACGTCGTCGACAGCGACCTGTGGCAGGTGCGCAACACGGCGGTGTCGGTCAGTGACGGGGCCACCGCCCAGCTGGACGACTGCCGGATCCGGGACGCGGCGACCGGCGCCTGGTTCCGCGACCACGGCAGCGGGGGCACGCTCAGCAACTGCACGCTGGACGGCATGCAGACCGGCCTGATCGTCACCAAGGGCGCCGACCCGGCCGTGGAGCGCTGCACCATCACCTCCCCCGCCGAGGCGGGCGTCTATGTCTCCGCGGGCGGCCGCGGCAGCTTCCTCAACTGCCGGGTCACCGGCAGCGGCGGCTACGGCTTCCACGTCATAGACGGCAGCCGCACCACGCTGCGCAGGTGCCGCACCGAGCGCTGTGCGCGCGGCGGTTACGAGTTCGCCGACGCCGGGGCGGACGCGGTGAACGGCGCGGGCGGTCCGCTCGTCGAGGAGTGCACCAGCGACGAGAGCGGCAGCCTGCGGGTGGCGCCCGCGGCGACGGAACGGGCCGTGCAGTCGGTGAGCACGTCGCCCGGGCTGCTCGGCGGGCTGCCGGAGCAGCGCGTGGAGCGGCCGGCGGCCGCTTCGCCCGTCCCCACCGCCGCCGCACCGGCTGCGGAGCCCGCACCGGCGGTGCGCACCGCCAAGGACGTGCTCGGGGAACTCGACGCGCTGGTCGGGCTGGAGAGCGTCAAGCGGGAAGTGCGGGCGCTCACCGACATGATCGAGGTCGGCAGGCGCCGGCAACAGGCCGGGCTGAAGGCCGCGTCCGTCAAACGGCATCTGGTGTTCACCGGTTCCCCCGGCACGGGCAAGACGACGGTGGCCCGGCTGTACGGCGAGATCCTCGCGGCGCTCGGGGTGCTGGAGAAGGGGCATCTGGTCGAGGTGTCCCGGGTCGATCTGGTCGGCGAGCACATCGGGTCCACGGCGATCCGCACCCAGGAGGCGTTCGAGCGGGCGCGCGGCGGGGTGCTGTTCATCGACGAGGCGTATGCGCTGTCTCCCGAGGACGCCGGGCGGGACTTCGGCAAGGAGGCCATCGACACGCTGGTAAAGCTGATGGAGGACCACCGGGACGCGGTGGTGGTGATCGTCGCCGGGTACACCGCCGAGATGGAGCGGTTCCTGTCCGTCAACCCCGGTGTGGCGTCCCGGTTCTCGCGCACCATCACGTTCGGCGACTACTCGCCGGAGGAGCTGCTGCGGATCGTGGAGCAGCAGGCGGAGGAGCACGAGTACCGGCTGGCGCCGGGGGCGCCGGAGGCGTTGCTGGAATACTTCAGCAAGATGCCGAAGGGGCCCGGGTTCGGGAACGGGCGCACGGCTCGGCAGACGTTCGAGGCGATGGTGGAGCGGCATGCGAGCAGGGTCGCGCAGCTGGCTGAGCCGGATACGGACGACCTGACGTTGCTGTACGCGGAGGATCTGCCGGAGCCGGGATAGGTCGTTCGAGGGTCGCCGCCCCAGAGGGTGCCGGCCTGTGCGGCCCGCGGAAGCCTCACCCGGTGTCGGCTGCCCGCGATGCATGCGCGCCTGTGCGCGGGGGCGGGAGTTCGGGGCGGAGGCGGGTGAGCAGGCGGTGCCGTTCTTCGGTGTAGGCGGGGTCGGACTGGTAGTCGGAGTGGCCCAGGACGGGGGCCGGCAGGGGGTGGGTGGGGGTGCGGCCGTAGGCGAGGGGGTCCTTGAGGGGGGCGCGGTCCACGGCGGGGCCGCAGTCGCCGGGGAGGCCGATCGGGCCGCCGATGGGGTCGGTGAGCCGGTAGAGGTTGCGCCAGCAGTCGACCTCCTGGTGCAGCCTGGCCAGCGCGTCCTGGCCGAAGTGGGCCGGGAACCAGCGGCCGTAGAGCCGCTCCAGCGGTGAGCCGTAGGTGAGCAGCGCGACCCGTTTGCGGGTGGCGGGATCGAGTTGCCAGGCCGCGGCGGCGGCGAGGACGCTGCCCTGGGAGTGCCCGGAGAGGACCAGGCGCCCTCCGGTGGAGGCGGTCCAGGTGGCGATGCGCCAGGTGAGGTCGGGCACCGCGCGCTCGGCGTAGCAGGGCGGTGCGAAGGGGTGGGCGGCGCGCGGCCAGAAGGTGCCGACGTCCCACAGGATGCCGATGGTGCGGCGTGCCGAGGCGTCCTTGTAGGCCCGGCGGCCCCAGGTGACGAACAGTATGAAGCCGAGGCCGATCAGCCAGGAGCCCAGCGCCTGGGCGGTCTCGGCGGCGCCGTGCACCACGGCGTGGCTGTCGCGGGCGGCCTCGCCGGGCGTCTTCTGCGTGGCCAGCGCCCCGAACAGGGCGCCGGCGCCCAGCAGCAGGGTGGCGGCGGAGGTGACGGCGACGATCCGCGGCCCCCGGTCGGTCAGGGCGGCCATGGCGCGGGCGCAGGCGATGCGGCGGGGGG
>Ga0207873_1003674_pt1 | contig 10897 bp, 7 predicted proteins | sample BGWIniCompost_FD_187373 | JGI IMG/M metagenome (GOLD analysis project Ga0207873, IMG submission 187373) | Cellulose adapted compost microbial communities from Newby Island Compost Facility, Milpitas, CA, USA - BGW Initial Compost (SPAdes)... ... | reverse complement strand
CCATTCGCCCCGCACGACGAACTTCAGCGGAATGGAAAGTCCCAGGTTACAGGCATACTGAACAGCCAACATGGATGTCAGGTCTGGGGTGAAGATCTGGCGGTTGCCATTCAGGTCCATCTGCGGTTCGTTTCCGCCTTCTACATTTTTCACCGATTCGTAAGTTGCATCTGTGTAACCCAGGCTGTAGCTAACATCGAGGCCGTTCAGCGGGGTGGCAACTACTTCAACTTCCAGGCCCCTGCTGGTCAACTCACCTGCATTTCGGGTTACTGTTACTGCATCCGGCAGGATGAGTGTCGGAACCTGGGCATCCGTCACCTTTATATAAAAGAGTGCAGCGTTCAACTGGAGCTTCCTGTCCGGGAATGTCTGTTTATACCCCAACTCAAAGTTATTGCTGTACTCAGGCTTAAAGGTTGATAGAGGTACCTGTGAAGGGTCTGCAGAGAACGGCGTTATGCCGCCAGCCCGGAACCCCCGGCTATACACTGCATAAATGTTGCTTCTCTTGGCAGGGTACCAGGCGGCGCTGATTTTGGGTGAAACCGCGTTGAATGAGGCAGTCTCCTCCGCATACGGAAAGAAAGGTATGAGCGATGGATCCGGATCGAATTGAAGGTCGACCTGTCCGCCCAGCTCCTTTTTCTCATAATCGTACCGGAGCCCTGCGGTTACCTCAAACTGTTTACTCACAGCATATGTGGCCTGACCATACACTGCGACACCGCGACTTTTCCCTGTAGAGGTATTAATGATTGAGAAGTTGGGATTATCGGCCCCCACCAACTGAGCGTCTTCTCCAAAATGCGTGGTCTGCTTATTGGGAACGTCTTGATAGAAGAAGTATGTTCCCGCAGTCCACCTGAACGGTGAGGTATTCCCAGCAGGCGACGTCACCTTGAACTCTTGAGTAAACACCTTTACGTTGTTCCAGTCGCGACCATAGTTGTTGATGATCGTAATTCCATCGATTGGTGAGAAGTCGCCATCAATGGGCGCTTTGTATATTCTGTAGTTCGACTGATACGTAGTTTGCGATGTGAAGTTGAAACCAGGACCCGCATAGCTCGCGGTAAGAGAGCTGTTGAATACATCGTCCACCAGTTCAGTCTGCGCATTCTGATTGACAGTAAAGGGTTCATTAAATGCAGCATCTGGAAAGGGAGCGAGAGGAAACGCACCGCTGTTGCGATGTGAATGATTTTTTACATTCAGGGTAAACGCCCATGAAGGACTGGCCAGGTAAGAGAGGTAGTAGTTGCCAGTAAAGCTGTGGTTTTCGTCGAAGTCGGAGTTGTCAAACGTATTCGTGTAAAAGCCATCCGACCGGTCGTACAATGCGCTCACGCCAAGGAACAGTTTGTTACGAACGATGGGTGTACGTACACCTGCTCCATAGCGCTGACGACCGTAACTTCCGACACTCACTTCCGCAAATCCCCGGGTCTGATTTCCAGGCTGCGCTGTATGGATGTTGATAACGCCTCCCATTGCGTTCCTACCATACAGCGTACCCTGAGGACCACGGAGTACTTCGATCCTTTCAATATCAAATAACTGAGCGATGTATGTATCGAGGCTGAACTGGTTGACGCCATCGACATATGTAGCCACCGAAGGATCGTACGAAGTTGAGGTGATACCCCGTATGGACGTCACGTTCCTGTTGTCGCCCGGATTAGCTGAGTACACGTTCGGGACGATGGCGGTGACCTGCTCCGTATTCCACATCCTGTATTCCGCCACCTCGCTGGAATTAATGGCCGTTGTACTGAACGGAACACGCTGAAGATTTTCTTCTTCCTTCTGTGCCGTCACAATCACATCACTAAGGCGAAGTGCTACTTCCACCAGCGTGAAGTCCAGCGACATGCTACCAGTGCTTACATCGACCGTTTCATCGACACTGGCGTAACCAACGGCACGGACATGGACGTGATATCTGCCCGGGATGAGGCTCAGTGAAAACCTTCCGTCTCCGTCGGTATAGGTACCCCGGTTTGTATTCAGAACGTGTACCGACGCACCCGCGAGCGGTTCACCCTTCGCATTCACAACGCGTCCTTCCAGCGTACTTTCCTGACCGTAGGCAGCCAGAAAGCTCAATGCCATCCAGATACCAAGTACAATCCTCTTCATACAGGGCTTATTTGCGTAAAGGCCACAAGATACTTCCCGTTCAGGAATGAAACAAAAGAGGGTTTGCCGGATGGCAAGGGGCTCAACTGCCGTTTACAAGGCCGCGGATTACATCAATAAGACCTTGTGGACTGATGCCAAACCATACGAGGAGGAGAACCAGTATCAGCAGGGTCGCAAAATTTCCAACGTATGCCGTTTGCCTGATCTCGCCTTCCCTGACCGAATCGAACATGACGGCTACGATTCTTATATAATAGAATAGTCCTACAACACTGTTTACCACAAGTAGGATCACGAGCAACCACTGGTTAGTGCCTATACCTGATGCCAGAATGTAAAATTTGGCTACAAACCCGGCGGTGAGGGGGATCCCCGCGAGGGACAAAAGTGTGACAACAAAAACGGCAGCCAGTCCTGGCCGTCTCCACAACAATCCCCTATAGTCATCAAGTTGTTCAGCGTCCCGTTCCGGATCAGACAATACGGTTACAACACCAAAAGCACCAAGCATGGTAGCAAAATAGGCCACCAGGTAAAAGTTAACTGCTTCCACACCCAGATCATCAGCAGCAATGAATGCAACGAGGAGATATCCAAAATGGGCAATAGAAGAATACGCCAGTATGCGTTTTACATTCTGCTGGCGCAACGCAAGAATATTTCCAACCACCATCGAGGCTATCGAAATCACGGTGAAGATCGTAAGCACAACAGGAAAACGAAATCCATCTATAGCCAGGAAAAAGCGAACCAGAAGAATCATTGTCGCTCCCTTTGAGACGGTAGAAATGAAGGCAGCAACTGGCGCTGGTGCGCCTTCGTAGACATCCGGTGTCCACATATGAAATGGCACTACACTTAGCTTAAAGCCAGCACCCACTACGACCATGCCCAGTCCTGCCGTCACGAGAATTGGAAGTTCATCGAAAGCAGCAAAGTATCCCGATAATCCCTGGAACGTCATGTCGCCTGTCGACGCGTAGATGAGCGCCATTCCAAACAAGAGGAACGCCGAAGAGAACGCAGCAAGGATCAGATACTTTATTCCGGCTTCATCGGATCGTTCACGTTTCCTCAAATAGGCAATCATGCCGTACAGTGACACGCTAAGTATCTCAAGACCGAGGAAGAATGACACAAAGTGTCCGCTGATCACCATGATACTCGCGCCGAACGTCGCAAGGATGAACAACATGTAGTATTCACCGGTCCTTTCTTCGTGAGTTTCGAAATATGCATACGACATTATGGTGACAGCCAATGCTGCGAGCATGATCAGCATTGTGCTGAAAACGCCCAGACCATCGACTACAAAAAGAACACCTACTTCGTGCGGCAAGCTTGCCGTCTCCGGCAGAAAGTACAACGCAATAATCAGCGTAAGGCAGGTAAGAACATATATGACAAAGTGGTTGCGTCGTACAGCAATGACCATCATCACCAGAACAGCGCCCAGCGCCAGGATAAGATGCGGCAACAGGGATATCAGGTCTGCCCTGCTCATGGCTTATTATTTGAGTTGACCATTGCGAGGATATCCTTTACGCTCTTTTCGGACGCGTTGAACACATGTTGGGGAAACAGTCCGAGGAAGATGACAAGCAATGTCATCGGAACGAGTACAACCTTTTCACAGAGCGTCAGATCGCGCATGCCGACACCTATGTCTGCTACGGGACCGAAAAAGATCTTCCGCATAATCCGCAGCGAATACGCCATCGCGAGAACCAGACCTATCGCCCCGATCACAGCCAACACATGCGATGTCTGCCACGCGCCGTTCAGGATCAGGAACTCGGCGACGAAGTTTACAAGTCCGGGTAGGCCGAGCGACGCCATCACAAACACGAGCGTGATAAACCCCATGAACGGTGTACCGGACCAGAACCCTCCCATAAGAGACAAATCCCTCGTGTGAATGCGTTCATACAGGGCACCGGCAATCACAAACAACGCACCTGTACTCAAACCGTGCGCGACGAGCTGCATGACCACCCCCTGGAATGCGAGTTCATTGAATGAAAATATGCCGAGCATCACAAATCCCATGTGACTTACACTCGTGTAGGCGACGAGTCGCTTAAGATCGGTTTGTCCATATGCCAGCAGCGCACCGTAGATTATTCCTACAACGCCCAGTATCATGGCAACATTCGAGAATTCGCGCGCGGCATCCGGAAACAGAGGAAGTACAAAGCGGAGGATACCATATGCACCGGTTTTCAATAGCAACCCAGCGAGAATGACGCTACCCGCCGTTGGTGCCTGCGAGTGAGCGTCGGGCAACCAGCTGTGGAAGGGCACGACAGGCAACTTCACAATGAATGCAGCGAGAAATCCCAACATCAGCCATCGACCCGCTGTGTCGCCAAATGTTGCTGTGAGTAACTCGAAATAATCGAATGTGTAGGTGCCGGTATTATTTCCGTGTATGAAGTAAAGTCCAAGTATGGATAGCAGCATCATTAGTCCACTAGCCTGAGTAAAAATGAAAAACTTCATTGCAGCATAACGCCGGTTTTCGTGTCCCCAGATTCCGATGAGGAAATACATGGGGATAAGCATTACTTCCCAGAAGAAGTAGAACAGGAACAGGTCCATGACGACGAAGACGCCGGCAATTCCAGCAAGCACCCACAACAGGTTGAAATGGAAAAAGCCAACCCGTTGGCGAATCTCCCGCCACGACACAATCACGGACGCCGCACCCAGGAAGAAGGTCAGGATGAGCAATATCAGACTGAGGCCATCCGCGGCTACGGAGATCCCAATGCCAAATCGACCGATCCAGGGATAGTCAAAACGAATCAGCCAATCCGTTGCAGAAAAGTCAGGACGATTGTTTATAAGAATAACAACCGACCACACCAGATCAATCAACACCGTCGTCAGTGCAATCCATCGCGAAAGGGTCTCGCTCCAGCGCGCGGTAATCCACGCGACTATTCCGCCTGCCATCAAGGTACCGATGAATGCGATGAGGGTCATACGAATATTCCAAGTGTGATAATAAGAAGCGCACCGACAACAATGCCCAGAACATACCATCGCATGACACCGTTTTGCGTCATCGCGAATGCACGGTTGGCAGCCATCGTGACCCATGCGATGCCGGTATATATCCCGTCGATTATGTCACCTCGGTTAGCGCGTGCCATCCAGGTCACGGGTCTCACGAAGAGCAGGTCGTACAAGGCATCGAACCCCCACCCTGCCTGCATCAATCCGTGCAGCGGTGCCATCTTCATTTTTACTATTTCGTGCAGACCAGGAGTCGCCATATAGATATAGTATCCGATGAAGACTCCAACCAGCGTCGCCATAACAGCCACCAATTGAAGTAGCCACTCATAAGCTTCGCTTCCCGGTTGTATCGTCGTTGCGGGCAGCACGTCACTCAGAAATCCGGATATCAATTGCCCATGCCAGAAATTGTGCGGCACCTCAAGAAATCCGGTCGTGATAGACAACACAGCCAACACGCCTAACGGAAGGGTCATATGCCAGCCGGGCTTCTTTGAAACAGGTGTTCTGGCAGAACCAAAAAAAGTTACGATGACTAGTCGCGCAGTATACAGTGCCGTCACTAATGCACCGACGAGTCCTGCGGCATACAACAGCCCATTTCCCTTCTCGCCTGCCCATGCGTACCACAGTATCATATCCTTGCTGTAAAAGCCCGACGTAACCAGCGGAAGGGCTGCGAGCGATGCCGCGCCGGCGAAGAACGCTACGAATACAAACGGCAGCTGTTTTCTTAATCCTCCCATGCGGAAGATATCGTGCTCGTGATGCAATGCTTCAATGATAACACCAGCACAAAGGAAGAGCAGCGCTTTAAAGAAGGCATGCGTAAAGAAATGAAATATTGCGGCCGACCACGCACCAACGCCGAGCGCCAGGAACATGTATCCAATCTGACTGATCGTTGAGTAAGCCAGCACGCGTTTAAGATCAGTTTGCGTTATAGCGCTGAAGCCAGCGATCAGCAACGTTACTGCGCCGACGACACCCACTGTAGTCATCGCCACGGGCGACAACTCAAAGACGACATACATACGGGCGATTAGGTAAACACCGGCGGTCACCATAGTTGCCGCATGGATGAGTGCGCTTACGGGTGTGGGACCGGCCATCGCATCGGGCAACCAGTTTTGCAGCGGTAATTGTGCCGACTTGCCCACGGCACCACCAAGCAGCAGAAGCGCAGCAAGGGTAGCAATGGATGATCCCTGCTCCCATTCCGTTGGCGCAGCAGATAAGATCGTTTCTATGTCCAGCGTGCTAAATGTAGAGAAGAGCAAGAAGAGACCGATGAGCATCGCGGTATCCCCCACACGTGTAATGATGAATGCCTTTCGCGCCGCATAGCCGTTTTTCGGATCCTCGTACCAGAAACCGATAAGTAAGTAACTACAGAGTCCAACACCTTCCCATCCGAGATAAAGCAATACCAGATTCCCTGCCAGTACAAGCAGCAACATGGAACAAACGAAAAGATTGAGGCACGCAAAGAAACGCGCATACCCGGAATCTTCCCTCATAAACTCCACCGAATAGACGTGAATGAGAAATCCAACGAAGGTGATAACAAAGATGAAGATCAGCGACAGCGCATCGAGGTGCAGTTCGATAGAAGGGTTAAGGTTGCCAACAACGAACCATTGCCACACGCTGATCTCATACACCCCCGGGCTGGACAGAAAACCAATGCCAATCACGATGACGACGAGGGCAGACAGAACCACGCTTCCCGCTCCAATCCATGCAATGGCCGCCTTAGACATACTCCGACCCACCACAATCAGCAGCAAAGCTCCCAGAAGCGGCAAAAAGGGTACAAGCCAGAGGTATTCGATCGTACTCATGGTTTATCCTCTCATTCGGTTCGCTGCATCGGTGTCGAGTGTCTTAAGCTGATGGTATATCTGAAGTATGAGCGCCAATCCCACGGATACTTCGGCTGCAGCCATAGTCAGGATGAAAATGAACATAATCTGACCATCAGCCTGTGTCCATTTTGAACCCGCGACAATAAAGGCTAGTCCCGCTGCATTCAACATGATCTCCACCGAGATGAGCATGAAGATGATGTTACGGCGAATCAGCACGCTTACCATACCCAGCATGAAGAGAATGCCGGCCAGGATTAGTCCATATTCTATTGGTATCGCATTCATTCGTCGGTCATTTCAAGAAAACGATGGATCACTTTTCTTCTCTGGCGTCCCAGGTGATAGGCGCCTACCGTTCCTGCCATCAGGAGAAGTCCGCTCAATTCAACCGCGATCAGGTATGGTCCATAGAGCGATCTTCCCACTTCGGGTGCACCCACGGCTTGCGTAGCATTTCCCTCAAAGCCTCCCGTAAGCATTACAAACAGGATCTCGATCATGAGGATCGCGCACAGAATTCCGGGTCCGACCCACACCCCTGGTGTAAGCCAGCTTCTCTCCTGCTCCTCCGCATCCTTCTTCAGGTTGAGCATCATGATGACAAAGATGATCAGCACCACGATGGCACCAGCGTAGACGATCACCTCAAGCGCCGCGGCGAATGGTGCACCCAACACGTAGAACACAACCGCCAATGCAAGGAATGAAACAATCAAATACAACAGCGCATGGATCATGTTGTATTGCGTGATGACGAGGATAGTCGCCACTATTGCCACTCCGCCGGAGATGAAGAATATGAGGAGGTCGGTGTTCATAAAATTGTGTCTCTATATTCTGTGGGGTTATCGTAGAGACGTAGCATGCTACGTCCCTGCACATCCCCTTCGATGTTCGTTTAGGGTATCAGACTTCTGACATCCACCGGCGGTGATTCTCGTTCCGCTTCGCCTTTGTCTTTTCCTCCAATAGCAAGACCCGCCACATTGTAATAGTTGTACCCAGGATACTTTCCCTGTCCATTAATCAGTAGATCTTCTTTTTCATACACCAGGTTCTGCCGGTTGTATTCCGCCATCTCAAAGTCAGGAATTAGCTGGATGGCGTACGTGGGACACGCCTCTTCGCAATAGCCACAGAAAATGCATCGTGAAAAGTTGATCCTGAAGAATTCAGGGTAGCGCCTTCCGGTCTCGTCTTCAGTGGCCTGAAGTGCAATACAGTCGACAGGGCAAGCCGCAGCGCACAGGTAACACGCCACACAACGTTCGCCGTTGTCCGGATCACGCGTCAGCACAATCCTTCCCCGCCACCGTGCCGGTAGCTTCGGCTTCTCCTCCGGATACAAAATGGTTTCGCGTTTGTGAAACATGTGGAGGAAGGTGAGGAAGAGGGTGCGGAGGATGGAGAACATGTGTTGATGTGTTAATGTGTTGATGTTGTCGTTCTTCGCCAGGAGCGTGCGGTTAGGCTAATTTTACTGCTGCGGTGATGAGGAGGTTCAACAGCGTCACGGGGAGCAGCACTTTCCAACCGAAGGCCATGAGCTGGTCGTAGCGTGGCCGGGGAAGGGAAGCGCGCAGGAGAATGAACAGCATGATGAAGGCGAAGGTCTTGATCGCGAACCAGGCCAGTGGTGGCAGGAACGCGGGACCGAGCCATCCGCCGAAGAAAAGGCAAACTACCAGGCTTGAAATGAGCGTAATGCCAAGGTATTCGCCCACAAAGAACATCCCGAACTTCATTCCCGAATATTCCGCATGGAAGCCGGCGATCAATTCGCTTTCGGCTTCAGGTATGTCGAACGGCAGCCGGTGAGTCTCTGCAATGCCAGCAATCAGGAACGTGATAAATCCAGCGAACTGAGGAACGACATACCACATTCCGCGCTGCGCTTCAACAATATCAACCAGACTGAAAGAGCCTGTGAGAAGGACTACACCCATGAGAGAAAGCCCCATGAACACCTCATACGATATCATCTGCGCAGCGCCACGCATGGCACCCAGCAGTGCGTACTTGTTGTTCGAGGCCCATCCACCAAGGATAATGCTGTAAGCACCCATTGACGACATCGCAAGAAAGAAAAGGATCCCGATGTTCAGGTCCACGACGATGATGCCCGGTGCAAACGGCACGATCACAAAACTCATCAGCACGGTAATCGCTACGATCGCCGGCGCGATGATAAACACCTTTCGGTCGGCAAACGGTGGAACCCAATCCTCCTTAAAGAACAACTTAATAGTGTCTGCAAGGACGATCAGTACACCAAATGGTCCCGCACGGTTTGGCCCATACCGATCCTGCCACAGCGCCAGGAGCCGTCGCTCCAGCCAAATCAGTCCCGGTGCTATTGTAAGCAATGCGGCCAGTACTCCGCCGAGGATTATATAGTGTTGTCCTACCGTCATTCCACATTCTGGAGTTGCATGATCACATTTGCCGGTGCAGGCAATTCGAAGTATTCCATTCCCGCGAGTCCTACCGGAAGACCGGCAACACCCTTCGGCATTGCAGGATCTACGACAACCGGCAGCGTCATCATCCTGCCGTGAATTTCAATCCGCATCATGGCGCCATGATCCGCAGTGTGCGCGCCGAACGTTGCAGGTCCAGCTGCCAAGTATGGTTTGGGGCATCGCTGCGATATCGCAGGACCTAAGGCACTCAGTTCTTCTGAACCAAAGATGTGATACAACGGTACGACCGTTATCTCTGTCTCCTCATGACGCGACGCAGAAAAATAGCCTGGCGATGTACCGGACGGTTCCAACAAACGGATCCCGGGATCTCCTCCACGAAGAGGTCCTCCAACTTCTTCCTGGTATTTGGCGACCGACTGAACAGAATTCCATCCGGGCGACCAGAAGAAGGGAATGGTTGATGAAGGTGGCGTTAGTCGCGTACCCTCCATAGTGTAAGACAGCGGTGCGTCCCTGTCTTCAGGAGGTTTACCCTCGGTCACGGATCGATTTGCGTTCATCGCAGTGCGTCCGCTATACCGATGCGGCTGGCGAGGGATGCGTTGACCGTTGATCCGATAGTTAGCCGAAGGTGCAACACGCGCTACCGGTTCGAATACTTCCGCTGATGCAGCCAGCGCGCGCACTATTTCGTCATGACTGTTCCACGGACCCTTCTGACTTACGCCTAGCGCATTGCCAAGCGTCAACAACCAGCGCCAGCTTTCACGAATGCCATTCGCTGGTTCATAAACCTGGAAGTATCGTTGCGCCCGTCCTTCGTTGTTGACGAACGTGCCTTCCGACTCAGCAAAGGTGCCTGCAGGCAACACAACATGCGCGTTGCGTGACGTTTCGTTCCAGGTGTGATCGATTACAATGACATTTTCAAACACGGCCATTATGCGCTGAATCGTTCGCGGATCAGCGTGTCGGTACAAATCGTTTTCGAGAATAATCAGCGTGCCGCGCTTATCCCGTTCTTGCTGCAAAATGTCGACGAATGATTTTCCCTCCATTAGCGCAAGTCCGAGGGAATTGCACGCAGCGAACGTCAGCACAATGCCCGTATCCGAATTGTGATTATGCAATGCCTCCGCCATGTTGGCCGCCGCCTGTATCACATCCACACTGCCGCAAGAAACGCCGGAGATGATCACCGGTCTTTGGGCCCCACGAAGGATGCGTACAATTTCACCGGCTACCGCTTGCTCTTCCTCATCGAGGGCACCGGCAAGCGGCGCAGTGTTGTCCAGTTGATTCGCGACGGCAAAACCTACGCGTGCAAGAGCAGCGGGTGAAGCGCGGAACGTCATGGAAGCAGCTTCATCGAGGCGTGTCGTGCCATAAGCACCGATGATGAGTGGACCACGTTCATTCTGCACATATTCA
>Ga0207873_1003671_pt1 | contig 10916 bp, 7 predicted proteins | sample BGWIniCompost_FD_187373 | JGI IMG/M metagenome (GOLD analysis project Ga0207873, IMG submission 187373) | Cellulose adapted compost microbial communities from Newby Island Compost Facility, Milpitas, CA, USA - BGW Initial Compost (SPAdes)... ... | reverse complement strand
GGCGGTCGCCGTCGTCGTAATCGTTCCGCTGCTCGCCGAGCTTCCGGTCTGGGTCAGCGCGGCTTACCTGGCGGCGGTCGGCTGGCATTACCTGCATGCGCGGTTCGGCCGGCCGCAGCTCGGGCGCTGGCTGCGTTGGGTGCTCGCATTCGCGTCCGTTGGAGCCGTATTGCGCTACTACGGTACGCTGCTCGGGCGGGAACCGGGCGTCTCGCTGCTCGTGCTGCTCACGGGACTGAAGCTCCTTGAGCTGCGCTCGCTGCGCGACGCCGTGCTCGCCGCACTGCTGCTCGTGCTCGTCCTGCTCGGCGGCTTCCTCTACGACACGTCGCTCCTGCTCGGCGCGTATACGCTCGTCGCCGTTGCCGCCGTCACCGCGGCCCTCATACGTCTGCAGCATCCCGGACTATCCCTGCGCACGCTCGCGCGTTCTTCGGCGATGATCGTGCTGCAGGCGCTGCCCTTGATGGTCGTCGCGTACCTGCTGTTCCCGCGGCTTCCCGACGCCATCTGGGCGTTTCAGGTCAACGACCGCGTCGGCCGGACCGGCCTGTCGGACCGCATGGAGCCGGGCAGCGTGAGCGCGCTCACGCTCTCGGATGACGTGGCGTTCCGGGCCTACTTCGACGGTCCGGCCCCGCCCAATCGCGATCTTTATTGGCGCGTGCGGGTTCTCTGGGATACCGACGGACGGACCTGGACCGAAGGACCGCCGCTCTACGCGCAAACCATGCTGCGACGCGTCGGCGAGCTGCGCTCCTATCGCGTGATGCTCGAGCCGAGCAAGCGGCCGTGGGTTCCGGCGCTCGATATGCCGCTATCGGCGCCGCCCGAGCTGCGCCGGCGTGCCGGCTTCGTCTACGAAGCGCGCCGCGTGCAGCGAGAGCACCACAGCTATGAGCTGGTCTCGGCCACGCGCTACCAGACCGGTGCGCTCGATCCGGAAGAGCGCCGCCGTGCCCTCGCGCTGGGGAGTCCGCCGAGCGCGCGCGTGCGCGCGCTCGTCGACGGCTGGCGCGCGGAGCGGGCGACGGACGCCGATGTCGTCCGCGCCGCGCTCGCCTACTTCAGCCGCGAGCCGTTCGTGTACACGCTCAATCCGCCTTTGCTCGGACGCGATCCGGTGGACGAGTTCCTGTTCGAGACGCGACGCGGGTTCTGTGAGCACTATGCGGCCGCGTTCGTCACCCTCATGCGCGCCGCCGGCATTCCCGCCCGGGTCGTGATCGGCTATCACGGCGGCGTGTACAACGACGCGGGCGAGTACCTGATGGTGCGCCACTCCGACGCGCACGCATGGACCGAGGTGTGGCTCCCGGAGCGCGGCTGGACGCGCGTCGATCCGACGGCCGCCATTGCGCCCTCACGAATCGAGTACGGCATCGATGGCGTGCGCCGTCTGAGCTCGCAGGGTCTGCCGCTCAACGCGGCCGCGGAGGCGGTGTTGCGCGCGATCGAGCTTCCCTGGTTCCAGCGCGCCTGGTTCCGCACGCGGCTCGCGTGGGACTATCTCAACTTCTCCTGGCACCGGTGGGTCAGCAACTACACGCTCGACCGACAGCGCGAGTTCCTCGAGCACATCGGTCTCACCGAGTACTCGGTGCCCGCGATGTTCGCGATCCTGCTGCAGCTCCTCTTTCTGTACGTCCTGTTGCTCCTGCGCCGGCGCCGTACCCGCGATGCCGTGCAGGAGCTGTACGAGCGCTATTGCCGCAAGCTCGCGCGTGCGGGCATCGTGCGCGGCGCGGCGGAGGGCCCGCTCGCTCTCGCGGAACGTGCGCGCGCGCGGCGTCCGGACCTCGCTCCGGCGATCGACCGCATCACCGCGCACTACGTGGCGCTGCGCTACGGCCGCCCGGCGCGCGGCGAGCTGCGCGCGCTCGCGCGTCAGGTGCGCCGCTTCCGGCCCATGCCCTTGCGACAATGGCTGACCGTTCGCCCGTGAGGCTCGCCGCGGCCGTCGAACGAATCACTTTCCGATACAGAAGCTCGCGAATATCTGCGCGAGCAGATCGTCCGGAGCGAATTCGCCGGTGATCTCGCCGAGCGCCTGCTGCGCGCGCCGCAGTTCCTCGGCGAGCAGCTCCCCCGCGCCGGCGGAAAGGAGCTGCGTCCGTCCCTGCGCGACGCAGTCGCGCGCGCGCCGGATCGCCTCGACGTGGCGGCGGCGCGCGATGAAGCCGTCCTCGCCCGCCGGCTGAAACCCCATGCACTGCTTCAGATGCGCACGCAGAGCGTCGAGGCCCGCGCCCGTACGCGCCGACAGCGCGACCGCCGTTCGTCCCTGTGCCTCGCACTCCCCCGGCGCGCGCCCGGAGAGATCGATTTTGTTGTAGATCGCGGTCCACTGCGCACCCTCCGGCACCTGAGGAAGCAGCTCCGCCAGCTGGGCGTCGGCATCCGCGGCGTCATCGAGGACGAGAAGCACGCGGTCGGCGCGCGCCATCGCCGAGCGTGCCCGCGCCATGCCTTCGCGCTCGATCGGATCGGAAGCGGCGCGCAGCCCCGCCGTGTCGAGCACGTGCAGCGGCATGCCGTCGATCGCAAGCCGCGCGCGCACCACGTCGCGGGTGGTGCCCGGAATGGGGCTCACGATCGCCGCGTCTTCGCCGGCGAGCGCGTTGAGCAGACTCGACTTCCCGGCGTTCGGCGCGCCCGCGAGCACGACGGTCATGCCGGCCTGAAGCAGTGCGCCCCGCCGGGTTTCCGCGAGCAGTCGATCGAGCTGCGCGACGATCGCGTCGACGTCGTGGGCGACGTGCCCGTCGGAAAGGAAATCGATCTCTTCTTCCGGGAAATCGATTGCCGCCTCGACGTACGTTCGCAGCCGCGTCAGGGCGTCCACGGCGGCGCGAACCCGCTCCGAGAATCTGCCGTCGAGCGAGCGCAGCGCCGAACGCGCAGCCGCCTCCGAGCCGGCGCTGATCAGGTCCGCGACTGCTTCGGCCTGCGCGAGGTCGATCTTGCCGTTCAGGAACGCGCGCTCCGAGAACTCGCCGGGCCTGGCGAGCCGCGCGCCGAGGGCGAGCGCACGCTTGAGCAGCAGGTCCACGACCACGGGGCCGCCGTGCGCGTGGAGCTCCAGCACGTGCTCGCCGGTGAAGGAGTGGGGCGCGGGAAAGTAGAGCGCGACGCCGCGATCGATGGGCGCTCCGTCGGCATCGCGAAACGCCCGGTACGCCGCATACCGCGCCGGCGGCAGATCGCCCAGCATGGCGCGCGCGAGCTCCGGCACCCGCGGCCCGGACACGCGCACGACGGCCACGCCGCCGACCCCGGGCGGCGTGGCCAGGGCGGCGATGGTGTCGGTGCCGGTCACGGTCGCGGCGTCAGCCGCCCTTCGCCACGATGACCTGATTGATGCGCCATTGCTGCAGGATGGACAGGATGTTGTTCACTGTCCAGTACAGTACGAGCCCGGCGGGGAAGAATACGAACATGACCGTGAACACGGCAGGCATGATCATGAAGATGCGCCGCTGCACCGGGTCGGGCGGCTGCGGGTTGAGAAGCTGCTGCGCGTACATCGTGGCGCCCATGATAATCGGCAGCACGTAATAGGGGTCCGGGCTCGAGAGGTCGCGGATCCAGAGCACGAACGGCGCGTGGCGCAGCTCGACGCTTTCGAGCAGCACCCAGTAGAGCGCGATGAAAACCGGGATCTGCACCAGGATCGGCAGGCAGCCGCCGAGCGGATTGATCTTCTCGGTGCGGTAGAGCTCCATCATCGCCTCGTTGAGCTTCTGGCGATCGTCGCCGTACCGTTCCTTCAGGCTCTGCAGCTTCGGCTGAAGCTTCTTCATCTGCGCCATCGACTTATAGCTCGCGGCCGACAGCGGATAGAAGACGAGCTTGATCAGCACGGTGAGCAGCACGATGGCCCAGCCCCAGTTGCCGACGAAGCGGTAGATCGCGGAGAGCAGCCAGAAGAGGGGGGCGGCGATGACCGTCAGCAGACCGTAATCCACCGTGAGCTCGAGCCCCGGCGCAATCGTTTCCAGTCGGTCCTGCTCCTTGGGCCCCGCGTAGAGACGCGCAGAGAGCGTGCCGGTGCCGCCGGGCGCTACCCGGGTCGGCACGAGGTCCTTGACGCCGATCACATAGCGCTGCTCGGGCAGCACATCGCTGTAGAACTGCACGCGCTGGCCCGACTTGGGCAGCCAGGCACCGACGAAGTAGTGCTGCAGCATCGCCACCCAACCGTCGGTCGTCTCGACGCGCAGTGCACGCGCCGCCATGTCGTCGAATGACACTTTCTGATACTTGTCCGCGGGCGTGTAGATGGCGCCGCCCGTGTACGTCGGAAGAGCGAAGAGCCCCGGCGCTTCGACATGCGAATGGACGAACTGCCCGTAGAAGAAGCCTTGCCATTCGCTGGCGGTGGTGTTCCTGATCGTGTACTCGACGTCGATGGTGTAGTCGTTGCGCCGGAAGACGAAGATCTTGGCGTACTCGGTTCCGTCCGGTGCACGCCACGTGAGCGGAACCCGCAGCTCGTCGGCGTCGGAGCTGAGCGTGTACTCGGTACGCTCCGCGTGATACTGCACCTTGTGCGTCGGGTACTCGCGGTCTCGCCCGATCAAGCCGGACTGCGCGATGAAGATGCCGTTCGACTCATGGAATAGCGGAAACGGCATGTCCGGATGCTGCACGTCCACGGGATGCCGCAGCAGCCAGAGACCCCGCAGATCACCGCCCTGTGTGTCGATCTCCGCGCGCACCAGATCGGTCGTGACGACGACACGCTGCCCCTTCGGCAAGGCGGCCGCGGACGCTTCCGGGGACGGCGGTGGGGCTGCCTCCGGAACGCCGGGAACCCCCACCTCGGGGGCCGGCGCGGCGGGTGCTGCCGCAGAAGCGGGCGGCGGATTCAGTGCGCGCTGGTGCTCCTCCCACGCTTCCCAGATGAGCATGAGAATGAACACGAGCGCGAGGAAGAGCAGAAGGCGATAGTTATCCATCGGTACGCAGGGTGCGCGGCACGGGATCTACGCCGCCCGGGTGCCAAGGGTGGCACTTCGCGAGGCGCACGAGCGCGAGCCGCGATCCGTGGACGATTCCGTGGCGCTCGAGCGCTTCGATCGCGTAGGCGGAGCAACTCGGATGGAAGCGGCAAGACGGCCCGAGCAAGGGGCTCACGAAGTAGCGGTAGACCCGCAGAAGCGCCAGCGCTACGCGGATCATCGGGCAGTGAGCCGGCTCCAGTGGGCGTGCAACGAGGCCGCCAGGGTTGCCTTGGGCGCCTCGGCGGCCGGACGCTGCGCCACCACGACGACGTCGAGGCCGTGGAGCGTGGACTGGTGCATACGGAACGATTCCCTGATCTGGCGCTTGATACGGTTGCGAACGACCGCGCTTCCCGACACTCGTCTGGAGACGGCGATGCCGAGGCGGGCAGGGCCGGACGTAGCTATGGCCGTGATAACGAAAAAGCGGTCCCGGCTTCGGTACTGCGCCCCCTGCCGTACCGCCTCGAAATCGGCCGCGCGCCGCAGGCGACGGTCGCGCCCGAAACGCAGTCGCGGCGAAGACCGGCTTATACCGTCAACCGTTTGCGACCTTTGGCGCGACGCGCCTTGATGACCGCACGACCGCCCTTGGTGCGCATGCGCGCTCTGAATCCGTGTGTGCGCTTGCGCTTGAGGAGGCTCGGCTGGTAGGTGCGCTTCATGATGTTCGGTCTCGCTGCTGGCGCGCGATTGCGACGCGCATCGGGCGCGCAAAGGTACTGTTTCGGCGCGCGCGTTGTCAAATGGCGCAACGGCGGGGAGCCCGGCCGACGATGCGGTATGGAAGGCCCGCCGGTTAGCCGCTAGACTGCCTACCCCCTCCTTGTGTCGTGCCCGATTTGCCGTGAGTGCCGTAACACCGCAAACGAACTTGTGGGAGAGGTGTCTCGACCGCCTTGAGGACGAGCTTCCGCCGCAGCAATTCAACACGTGGATCCGTCCGCTCCAAGCGGTGGTGGAGCCCGAAGGCCTGCGGCTGCTCGCGCCCAACCGCTTCGTGATGGAATGGGTGCGCGATCGCTTCATCGGGCGCATCGGGGAACTCGTGCAGGAGCTCGCGCCGGGGCGGGAAGCCAAAGTAACCATCGAGGTCGGAAGCCAGATCCGTCGACGCACCGATGCGGACAGTGATGGCGGGCGCAACGGCGAGGCGGGCAGACGGCGGGGCGCTGTCTTCGGGCGCCTGAATCCGCACTTCACGTTCGACACCCACGTGGAGGGTAAATCGAACCAGGTAGCCCGTGCGGCCGCGCGCCAAGTGGGTGAAAACCCGGGGGTGGCGTACAACCCCCTGTTCATTTACGGGGGTGTAGGCCTCGGCAAGACACACCTCATGCAAGCGGCCGGGAACCTGATGCTCGCGCGCCGCGAGAACGCGAACATCGCCTATGTCCATTCGGAGCGGTTCGTTGCCGACATGGTCAAGGCGCTGCAGCACAATGCTATTAACGATTTCAAACGGATGTATAGGAGCTTGGATGCTCTGTTAATAGATGACATCCAGTTCTTCGTGGGAAAGGAACGCTCCCAGGAAGAGTTTTTTCACACATTCAACGCGCTGGTCGAGTCGCAGCGGCAGGTCATCATCACGGCCGACCGCTTTCCTCGGGAACTTACCGGAGTGGAGGAGCGCCTCATTTCCCGGTTCGGATCGGGGCTCACGGTTTCCATTGAGCCGCCGGAGCTCGAGACTCGGGTTGCCATTCTGATCAACAAAGCCAGGCACGAGGGCGTGGACCTTCCTGAGGACGTGGCGTTCTTCATCGCCAAGCGCGTGCGGTCGAACGTTCGTGAGCTGGAAGGTGCTCTGCGCCGCGTGCTCGCGAGCGCGTTCTTCACGGGCCGCCCGATCGACCTGGAGCTCGCTAGCGACAGTCTGAAGGATCTTTTGAGCTTTCAGGAACGCCTGGTCACGATCAATAACATCCAGAAGACAGTGGCCGAATACTTCAAGATCCGTATTTCCGACCTTCACGCGAAGAGCCGCGCGCGGCACGTCGCCCGCCCGCGACAAATAGCCATGGCTCTGGCGAAGGAACTGACCGACCACAGCCTGCCGGAGATCGGCGAGGCCTTCGGGGGGCGCGATCACACAACGGTGCTGCATGCGTGCCGCAAGATCGCAGAGCTGGTTTCAAAAGACCCGCGCGTCCATGAGGACTACAACAACCTGCTGCGCATACTGACGACATAGCTGTGGATAAGGTGTGCACATCAGGAGCGGCCGCGACACCTGAGGATAAGTGGTTGACAGGTCCACACCCCGTGCGCCCTTTATTCACAGGGTTCGATGCACCTTATCCACAAGATATCGGCCCGTTTTTGCAGCAGCATGGAGGCACCGGCAAGCCTCTTATTCACAGAGCCGCGGTCCTAAATAGCAATCACAAAAGCCAAGACACTTAACTAGCTGAGCAGGGCGCCATGCAAGTCGAACTCGAGCGCGAAAAGGTACTGAAGCCCCTGACCATGGTGGCGGGAGTTGTCGAACGGCGTCAAACGCTCCCGATCCTCTCGTACATGCTGCTCCGGACCGAAGGGGACAGGGTGTCGCTCACCGGTACCGACCTTGAGGTCGAGATGGTTTGTCGTGTGCCGGGGCAGATCGAAAAGCCCGGTGAGATCACGTTGCCGGCACGGAAGCTGTACGACATCTGTCGAGCCCTTCCCGAAGGGTCGAAGATCACGCTAACCCGTCAAGGCGAGAAAGTAGTGGTGAAGTCGGGCCGGAGCCGATTCACCCTGTCGTCTCTTCCCGTAGCGGACTTCCCGAAGATCGAGACCGGATCCTTCAGGGAGGCAGTGGTGTTGCCGGCTTCGCAGTTGAAGCAGATTCTGGAACGAACGGCGTTCTGCATGGCGCAGCAGGATGTGCGCTACTACTTGAACGGCCTGTATCTCGAAAGCGAGGGCACGAGGCTCCGTGCGGTCGCCACGGATGGGCACCGGATGGCGATTGCGGACACAGAGTGTGAGCGAGCGGCAGAGGCGCTGCGGGTCATCGTGCCGCGCAAGGCCGTGCTGGAGATCGGTCGGCTGCTGGGAGAGACCGCCGACACGATCCGGCTCGAGATAAGCGGCAACCACATCCGCCTCACCCTGCCGGATGCCACGTTTACGTCGAAGCTGATCGACGGGAAATTTCCGGACTATACGAGGGTTATCCCGGCTCACCAGAGCAAGCAGGTTCAACTCAACCGGCAAGCGTTCCGGGAGGCAATGGGCCGGGTCGCAATTCTGGCGAACGAGAAGTATCGGGGTATACGGCTGACTCTGGAGGGGGGGAAGCTGCTCCTGAGCGCGCATAACCCGGAGCAGGAAGAGGCGGTCGAGGAGGTTGAGACGAGTTACCAAGGTGAAGGCTTGGAGATCGGCTTCAACGTGACTTACCTGCTGGAGGCTACCGCCGCGATCGAGGCGGAGGACGTGGCACTGGGCTTGAACGACCCGAACAGCAGCTGCACCCTTCGTGCCCCAGGCCAGACGGACGCGCAGTACATCATCATGCCGATGCGGCTCTGAGAGGGGGTTTCGAGGTTTCACGTGGAACTTGGTTCCACGTGAAACAATTGCTCCCGCCGCCGGGAAGCTGGAAGGGCAGAAAGGCGGGCATGGCGGTTCACCCAGTTCGCGCCAGCAGGCGCAATTTGAACGTTCCACACGCGGGATGGGCCGATCGTGGTAGAATACAAGGCCCATGGAGCCCGCAACCCCTCGCAACAGTCCCTCCTACGACTCCCAAAGCATCCAGGTCCTGAAAGGCTTGGAAGCCGTCCGTAAGCGCCCCGGCATGTACATCGGGGACACGGACGATGGAACCGGTCTGCACCACATGGTCTTCGAGGCCGTCGACAACTCCATCGACGAGGCGTTGGCCGGTTTCTGCACGGACATCAAAGTCATCCTCCACACGGACGGTTCCGTGACCGTTTCCGACAACGGCCGAGGCATCCCGACCGGCATCATTCCGGAGGAGGGGCGGTCCGCCGCCGAAGTGATTATGACGGTCCTGCATGCGGGCGGTAAGTTCGACAGGAGCTCCTACAAGGTATCCGGCGGTCTGCATGGGGTCGGCATTTCCGTCGTCAATGCCTTGTCCGAGTGGCTTGAGCTCACCATCCGGCGCGAGGGGAAGGTCCACTTCCAGCGCTATCGGCTGGGAGAGCCCGAAGCCCCTTTGGCGGTCATCGGCGAGACGGCGGAGACGGGAACCGACGTCAGATTCCTGCCGAGCGCCACGATATTCAGCAATACGACGTTCCAGTACGACGTCCTCGCGAAGCGCCTCCGGGAGCTGTCTTTCCTCAACTCCGGCGTCCGGATCGCACTCCGTGACGAACGTACCGGCAAAGAGGATGTCTTCGAGTACAAGGGTGGCATCGCCGCGTTCGTAGAGCATCTGAACCGCAGCAAGAATCCGCTGCACCCCAAGCCCATCTACATTCGCGCCGAGCGCGGCGACATCCAGGTCGAACTCTGCATGCAGTGGAACGACTCCTATCAGGAGACGATCTACTGCTACACGAACAATATCCCGCAACGCGACGGCGGCACGCACCTTGCCGGGCTGCGCGCCGCCATGACGCGCACGCTGAATCAATACATCGAAAGCTCCGGCCTCGCGAAGAAGGAGAAGGTCGCACCCATCGGGGACGATGCTCGCGAGGGGCTCACGGCGGTGCTCTCCGTGAAGGTTCCGGATCCCAAGTTCTCGTCCCAGACGAAGGAGAAGCTGGTCTCTTCGGAGGTGAAGGGCGTCGTCGAGTCGATCGTCAGCGAGAAGCTTGAAGAGTTTCTCCTCGAGAACCCGAACGACGCACGTGCCATCGCGCTCAAGATAATCGAGGCAGCACGGGCGCGCGAAGCGGCGCGCAAAGCGAGGGAGATGACGCGTCGCAAGGGCGCGCTGGACGTCGCCGGTCTCCCCGGCAAACTCGCCGACTGCCAGGAGCGCGATCCAGCGCTCTGCGAACTCTATATCGTCGAGGGTGATTCGGCGGGCGGCTCGGCTAAGCAGGCCCGTGATCGGCGCAATCAGGCAGTCCTCCCGCTCAAGGGCAAGATTCTCAACGTCGAGCGGGCCCGCTTCGACCGCATGCTGTCGTCGGCCGAGGTGGCCACGCTCATTGCCGCGCTCGGCACCGGCATCGGCGACAACGAGTTCGACATCACGAAGCTGCGGTACCACCGCATCATCATCATGACCGACGCGGACGTCGACGGCTCGCACATCCGTACCCTTCTTCTCACTTTCTTCTTCCGGCAGATGCCGGAGCTCATCACCCGCGGGCACATCTACATCGCCCAGCCCCCGCTCTACAAGGTGAAGCACGGGAAGCAGGAGCGTTACTTGAAAGACGACGCCGAGCTCCAGGAGTACCTGCTGGCTACCGCGCTCGAAGGCGCCGTTCTGCGCCGGGGCGACGCAGAGGTGCTGGAAGGGGAAGCGCTCGCGCAGCTCAGCAAACGCTACCTGTCGGTCCAGGAAACGATTCGGCGTCTCGGCCGCCGCTACGACGCCAAGGTGCTGCAGAAGCTTCTCCACTCGCCGCCGCTCGAGGCGCACACGCTTCGCGACGCCGATGCCATGACGCGGTTCGCTACCGAACTGCAGGCGAAACTGAACGACGATCCGACGGGCGCGATTCGCTTCGAGATCGCCGTGACGCCCAACAGCCGTACGAAGCTTCACGATCTGAAGGTGACCCGATACGAGCACGGCAGTCCGGTCATCTCCCGTCTCGACGGCGAGTTCTTCACGACGGGCGACTACGCAGCGATTCGTGCGCTGGGCGAGAAGCTCGCGGCTTTGCACGACGGCGGAGGCCTCACCGTGCAGCGCGGCGAGCGCAGTGAGGTCGTGAGCGGCTTCGACGCGGCGCTCGAGTGGCTCCTCGCCGAAGCGCG
>Ga0207873_1003669_pt1 | contig 10921 bp, 5 predicted proteins | sample BGWIniCompost_FD_187373 | JGI IMG/M metagenome (GOLD analysis project Ga0207873, IMG submission 187373) | Cellulose adapted compost microbial communities from Newby Island Compost Facility, Milpitas, CA, USA - BGW Initial Compost (SPAdes)... ... | reverse complement strand
CCCCGCCATAAGCATGGCGAGCAGGCCAACCACGGCCGCCTGCTTGCGCAGTAGCCCCAGGCCTACTGGCAGTGCCCAACTGTAGACGGCGCCGGCCACGGCCGCGGCCGCCACCAGCAGCAGCGCGGTGGCCGGCCACCAGCCGAGCCCCACCCAACGGAGCAGCCGGAGCAGCAGCAACGCCAGCAGCAGGTTCAGCCCGGTCTGGAGCAGGCCGGGGAGCACCAACCCCTGGCTCACCAGAGGGCGTACCTTCAGCGCGTGCAGCGGCACGCCAAGCTGCCGCGGGTCAGGCGGCACAACCGCGGTATCGCTGCTGATCTGCAGGCAGAGGTCCGGCGAGCGCAGCAGCGCGGCGCCCACCAGCAGGTCGTAGCGGCGCGTCTCGGCCGTCAGCGGCAGCCTGGCCACAGGCCGCCCGTTCACCCCCAGATAGATCTGGTCATTTCCAAGCGGCACCGCCAGCTCGCCCACCACGCTCAAGCGGATCATGGCAGCTGGCAGGGAGCCGGCCTGCTCAAGGCAGATCTGTGCGTAGCCGTCGGTCCAGCGGTAGAAGTAGTCGCCGTAACGCTCGAGGTCGTAGAGCTGCCTGTGGAGCCCGGGCGCCCGCACATCAACCCGCATGTCGAGCGGGTTAGGGTCGTTATAGCCGACCAACGTGGCGATGAGCACGCCGATCAGCAGGAGCGCGTGGGCCGCCAGACTGTGGCGGCGGCCGCCCGCCTCCGCGCTCGAGGCGCCCGCGGCCGGCATGGGCCGCGCGCCGGTCATGATCTGGAGCCACAGTGACGCAATACGTCGCATCGTTCTTACTATAGCACCCGCAGCAGCCAGCGCTTGAGCGGCAGCCGGATGCGCGCGAGCTGCGCCCGGTCCTGCTGATCGATCCCGCCGAGCAGCCGCAGCGCGGCGAAGAAGGCGGCGGCGCCGCCCGCGGCAAGGCCGAACATCAGCACCATCATCCCGAGCCGGTCGGATAGACTCGCGTCAACGGAGACGGGCGGCAACAGCCCTCGCACGGCGAAGATCAGCAGTGCCATCGCAGCCGTCGCGGCAGAGACCCGCAGCGTGAAGGTCCAGGGCCAGCGCAGGCCGAGCAGCCGCGCCCCGCTCGCCGTCACCCAGAGGCCGGCGGCCAGGCGGGCCAGCCCGAAGGCCAGCGCCATGCCCACCAGCCCTGCCCGCGCGGGCAGCACGATCGCCAGCGGCACCACCACCGCCAGTGTGAGCAGCCGCGAGAGGATGATCGTCCCCAGCCGCTCGTGGACGATCAACGCGTTGTGGGCCGTGGTGAGCAGACACTCGATGAACAGACAGGGCACCAACACCCAGACGATCGGCGCGGCAGGCAGGTAGCTCGGGTTGAGCACCAGCAGCGCCGGCTCGGCCAGCAGCATCAGCCCAACGCCGCCCGGCACGAGCAGCAGCAGCTGTAGCCGCACCAGCGATTGGTACGCGCCGTTCAGCGTGCCGCCCTCGCCCTGCCGCACCCGCGAGAAGAGCGGCACCTGCACGCCCACCATCGGCGTGTAGAGGTAGCCGAGCGCCATGCGCACCAGCAGCGCCCCCGCCGACAGCAGCGCCACCCCCTGGATGTCGCCCGTGAAGAAGTTGACGAACTCGAAGCTCGCCACAAAGTCGGTCACGGTCATCAGGTAGGAGACCGCGCTGTAGCGCACGAAGCCCTTCGGCAGCGCCGCCCGCACATCGCGCACGGCGGCCCGCAGTTCACTCAGGAACGAGATCCGCCGGCCGCTCTCGTCCCGCTGCGCCCCGAGCACCTGCCAGGCCGCCAGCGCCACCGCGATCGCAGGCGCCAGCACCATCGCAACCAGCACGCCGAGGATGTCGAGCGCAGCCGGCAGAATGAGGATCGCCGCCACCGTGAGCAACTGCGGCAGCAGCCCGGCCGCCAGGGCGATGCTGTTCCAGGCCTTCTGGCGGAAAAAGCTGCTCAAGAAGGCCATGAGCATATCGTAGCAGGTACCGAAGAAGAGCAGCAGCACCACCACCAGGATGATCAGCCAGGTGTAGCTGGAGACGAAGGCCGCCAACTCGGCCCGCGCCGCCGCCTCCACCGCCACATCATTACTCAGCATCCCGTGGAGGTAGCCACTGATCTGGGGCTGGGCCAGAGCCAGGCCCAGGGTCACCAGCAGCAGCACCGCCATCTGCAGCGCGAAGACGGCCGCCAGCAGCCGCAGCACGGCCCGCGGCCCGCCCGCGTTGTCCACCTCGGGGATATATTTCGGCAGCGCCCGCGCCGTGCCCAGATCGATCCCCGTGCCGAACAGGTTGCCCGTGCCCCGCACCAGCGACACCAGACCGAAGCCTGGCTGCGAGAGTTGGTTGAGCTTCACCAGGGTCGAGAGCACCTCGGCCACCAGCCGCAGCGGCACAAACAGCGTGTTCCAGACCACCGCGCGGGAGACTTGGGCGGAGAGCGATGGCTTTGGTGTGGTCGGCTCCGATGTCACTGGCTACGCCACCCTCTCCAGATCGAGCTCGAACATGCCCACGTACCAGCGACGCTGCGCCCGGTACGCCGGCAGCTCCAGCCCCACGGCCCGCAGCCCGGCGCGAATAGCGCGCCGGCTCGCCTTGCGGCTCACGAAGCGCCCCGCCCGCAACTGCTCCTCGCGCATGTCGCGCACGCGGAAGCCGAGGCTCTCGCAGAGGCGCAGCAGCTCGGGGTAGTGGAAGTAATGCATCTCGCTCAGCCGCTGCATATCGCGGAAGGCGGCGCCCGCCTTGCTGCGCCCCCTGATGGCAATAATCAGCTCGGCCAGCGGGCGCGGCAGCCAGTTTAGCCCTGCGATGTGGTAGTGCGGGTCCACCCAGGCCCGCCGGTTGATCGCCGTGATCAGCGCGTGGCCGCCGGGCCGCAGCACGCGGGCCAGCTCCCCCAGCACCCGCCGCGGGTCGCGCACGTGCTCGAGTACATCCCAGGCCGTCGCCGCATCGAAGCTGGCGTCGGGGAAGGGCAGCGCCTCGCCCGCCGCGTTAAAGACCGGCAGGCGCAGCCCGTGGCGCGCCGCCCGCAACTCGATGATCCGGCAGTAAGCCGGGTTGTACTCGCAGGCTGTCACGCGGGCGCCGCCGAGCGCCGCCGCCACCGCGAAGCCGCCCATGCCCGCGCCGAGATCGAGCAGCCGCAGCCCCGCCAGCGGCCCGGCCGCGCCCTCGAGCATCTCCAGCCGCTCGGCCTGGTAACGCTCCTGGTACAGCCGCCGCTCGCGCCAGCGCGCAAAGTCGCGCCGCCAGGTCATATGCTGGAGCCAGGGATCAATCGCCTGTTCGAGTTCTGTCATCACGATTGCAGATTGCGGCATGGCGCTCAGCGCTTCCGCAGCAGGATCAAATCATCTTCCTCGGCCAGGATCTCCCAAGCCGGGTCGGCGCGCAGGCGCGCGACGATATCGTTGCCCTTCGCAGCCTCGGCCCGCAGGGCAGCCGAGCGCGCATCGATAAAGGCGTACTCGGCCTCGTCCACCTGGTGGTGCATCGGCCCGCCGGGGATATAGTAGATCTCAGTGCGCGGCAACAGGTGCGGCGCCTGGAACGAGGTCGCGGCCACCACAGCGTCGGGCGGGATCATCTCCTTCATGCGCTCCATCAGCGCCACCCGCTCTGGCCGCTCGGGGTAGCGAATCGCCGAGACCACCGGGTTCTTCAGCGGGATATTCAGCAGCGCCACGAGCCCCACCATCGCCGCCAGTGCCCACGGCCCAACCTTTGTCTGTTTCGCGCCGGCCTCTTTCGCGCCTTCGCCCTTTCCCTTCGCGTCTTCGCGCTTTCCTTTCGCGTCTTCCCTTTCGAAGGTTCGAACCTTCGTTTCGCGTTTTTCGCGCCCTTTCGCGACATTCGCGATCCAAACACCCCCATAGATCGCCGCGATCACCATCCCCGGGATCGCGAGGATCTGATACTGCTCCGTGATCACATACTGGTAGACACGGTTCGAGAGCAGGTTGATCGCGAAGACCGGCGCGGCCAGCAGCAGCTCCCGCGGCGCAAAGATCGGCAGGAAGAGCAGCCCGGCGAACATCAGCAGCAGATACTCCAGCTTGGCCGGTTGGAACACGAAGAAGAAAACCTCGACCGGGTGGGTGAGGATGTTCTTCACGATGTTCGGGATGCTGCCGCCAAGATGCATATAGTAGCAGGCCTGGGGGCTCACCCCGCAGGGCCACATATCGTTATAGTCGCGGTTCAGGTCGAAGGGCACCTCGACCTGCGGGGGCGGTGTGAAGCTTGGGCTGTAGAACTGCGGCGTGATGTAGGTGATCGCCACATAGAAGTAGGCGAGGCCCACAACCATCGGCGGGATGCTGTAGCCCCAAGGTGCCCGCCGTAGCGCCGCCACCATCCCGAAGGCCACCGCCACCAGCGCCGCGTCCGTGCGCGCCAGCATCGCCAAACCGAGCAACGCCAGGTAGAGCCAGAGACGCCGCCGCTCCAGCGCCCAGAAGGCCCAGAAGAATAGCACCAGCGCCGGCACCCGCGGCTGGAAGGGCGCTGCCATCCCCATGAACTGCGTCGTCGGGTAGAGCAAATAGAGCGCCGCGAAGGCCACCCCGGCCCAGCCGCCGAGCTGGTCGCGGGCGATCAGGTAGACCGGGATGGCCGCCGAGACCAGCAGTAGCGTCTGCAGGACGACAAGCGTGTACGCCGAAGGGATGATGGCGTAGAAGGGGATCGCCGGCAGGAAGCCCAGGGCCACATCCAGCCCCATGAAGGTGTCGGTGAAGTTGTAGCGCGAGACGAGCAGGAACATCCCTTGGGTCGTGCCCCAGATCGGCATGTGGAAATCCACCATGTCGAAGCCGTGGCCCCAGTAGGAATACTTGTAGGCGCCCGCGCCGATCAGCAGGGCGGCCATAAGCAGCATCAGCCCGCCGAGCGCCCGCCGCGGCGAGATCTCCACGGCGCCCAGCCGCACCGTCTGCTGTTGTATGGTCTGATCATGCAGCATAGTGTCTGCTAAGGTGACAAGGTGATCGCCCTCGCTTCGCTCGGGCTAGGGGACAAGGGGACAAGGTGATCGCCCTCGCTTCGCTCGGGCTAGGGGCCAAGGGGACAAGGTGAACGCCCTCGCTCTGCTCGGGCTAGGGACAAGGGGACGCCTATCGGCACCATCAGGATGTCCCCCTGTCCCCCTGTCCCCTTGTCACCCTATCACCCTGCCACCGGCGAAGTCGCGATCCGCAGCACCCATTGGTCGAGGGCGGTGACGAGGGTGTAGAGCAGGATGGTGGCGACCACCAGGCGGCCCCAGCGCCCGCGGGTCCAGAGTCGCTCGGCGTAGATCGCCCAGCAGACGCAGATCATCGGCAGCAGATAGAAGAGTTGCTTATCAACCATCGAGATGCGGTAGCCGGCCAGCAGGAAGAGCAGCGCCACCGTGCCCCAGGCGGCGAACAGCGTCCAGATCAGCGGGCGGCCCCGCAGCGCGATGAAGCCGGGCACTGTGAAGAGCACCGGGATCAGCAGGCCGAAGTAGAGGTAGTCGCCGGGCCAGATCCGGTAGTCGAGGTGCGGCACATAGGCCCATAGATACTGCCCGAACGGCGGCCGCTGCACGCCCACGCTCTCCGGCCCCTGCGTAAAGACCGTGCTCATGTACGGGATGGTCTGCTGGATGATCGGCCAGATGTATTGCCCGTAGTAGATCACCACCGCGAGGGCCATCGCCACGCCCGCGGCGATCCAGAGGCTGCCGAGAGGCCGCGTGTTGGCGAGCCACGCGCCGCCGCGGCGGCCGTTCAGCCAGACGAGCACCGTGAAGATCACCAGGAACACGCCCATAAAGACGCCGGTGACGGTGTACTCCAGGAAGGTGATCAGCAGCAGCACCGAGAGCGTCACCATCACCCGGCGCTCGTGCAGCCGCTCCCAGAAGCAGAGGATCACCGTGTTGCAGACCAGCGTGAGCCAGAGGCCCATCGACGTGGGGATGTTGCCCCACGAGTGGAGCAGGAAGGCCACCGGCAGCGCGGCGTAGGTGGCGGCGGCGAGCAGGGCGGTCCGGCGGCTCAGCCCCGCCTTCAGCGCGATCAGCGCGATCAGGATCACCCGCGTGCTGTCGAGCAGGATGCTGAACAGGTTCGCCGTCGTCTCCATCGAGATCGGCGAGAAGGCGAAGATCGTCGCGAAGATGTGGAACCAAGGCGAGTAGGGGATCACCGGGCGGTTCTCGCCCCACTCCGCCGTCGGCATGGTCGACTCGTTGAGCGGGCTGTTGGTGCCGTAGAGCAGCGGCAGCTGGCCGTCGAGGATCCAGCGGGCCCGCGTCATGTGCCACTCCACATCAATGGCCACGAAGTAGGGGAACAGCGCCCCGCCCGCCTTCAGCCAGAAGCTCACGACGAAGAGCACAAGCAGCAGGCTGAGGAACGACCGACGACCGACCGCCTGCTCAACAGCTGCGCGGCCGTCGTCCGTCGTCCGTGGTCGGTCGTCCTCGATCGGCACGCCCGCCGCGCGGAACAACCAGCGCGTGAGTGGCCGCAGCGCGAGCACGAGCAGCACGCTCCCTAGCGCCAGCCAGGCCAGGCGCGGCAGCATAAAGCTGCTCGGGAAGCGATAAGCGGCGAGCGCCCAGGCGCCGAGCAGCGCCACCACCGTCACGCCCAACACCGCCCACCAATCGGCTGTCTCCTTGTCCCTTTGTCCCCTTGTCCCCTTGTCCCCGAGCACGAGGCGCAGCGTCGCGTACGCCCCGAGCACTGTCACCAGGGCCATGGCGAGGCCGCCGAGCGGCGGGAAGGCAGTGGCGAGGCCGGCGCCCGCCAGCGGGGCCACCGTCACCCCAGAGAGCAGCACGCCGAGGGGCCGCGGGTCCTCGTAAGTGTTGGCGCGAATGGTCAACTCCAGCGAGCCGTCGCTGACGGCGTCGGGCGGGACGAGCAGGCGGATGCGACGGGGCGCGGGATTATCCGGCAGTGCCGCGAGCAGACGCTCGCCCGCGAAGAGCTGCGCGTCAACGGGCTGCCCGTCGGGGTGCGCCGTGACGACGGCGAGCTCCACTGCCCACGCGCCTCGCCCGAGGTTCGGCAGGGCGATGCTGCCCTCGCCGGTTGACCAGCGGTAGGTGCGGGCGGGCGCCAGCACCACCTCGCCGACGATATCCCGCGGCGGTAAGGCGCCGCCCACCAGCGGCGAGACCAAACTGAAGCTCAGGCTATCGGCGGCGCCGAGCTCGGGCGGAATCTTCGCCAGCACCATGTCGGCCGTGCGGCGCGGCATATCCACCCGCACGTCGTTCACGGCAACGGCCGCCTCATCGAGAATGCCTTCGGGCTTCCCTGGAGCGAGCCGCAGCGTCGCGATCCAGACGCCGTTGCGCCTGCCCGGCACCGTGAGCGTCTCCTCGCCGACCGGCCAGGGGTAAGTCTCGGCGGCGCCGGCCGCGTCGATCTCGCGGCCGTTGAAGCCCCGCAGGAAGGCCCCGTCGTAGTCGCCGCCCATCTCGATGCGGACCACCGGGCGGGCCGCGTAGGCCAGGGTGAGCACCAGAGCCGTAAGCAGGGCCAGCAGCACATAGGGGCGCAGGTCGCCGACCCGCGCAAGGGCAAGGGCGGGGCCGCGCTCTTGCGCCACGGCCTCACCCGAAGCAGAACTCGCCATGCGATTCCTCAGGCGGCTGTGGGCCGCCCCATGAAGGCGTATCGAGGCGCGATAGCGCGCCGGGCCAATCTGCAGGATTGTACCAGAACTCTGCCGAACCGGTGCGCCGGATGGCGAGTCCGCCAGGGCCTGAGTAGAGTCCTCGGGGCGTGGGCCGCCTCACATCCCCGGTCCAGGAGGGAGGCATCGCTACATGCCCGCCACGCAGATGAGGCGGGAGGGGTTTGGATCGCGAAAGGCACGAAGTGTAGCGTTACGAAGTGCCGCGCAGCGCTTAAGGGAAGACGCGAAGCCGCGGGGCAGCTGCCGCCGGCACGACGGGCTATTCCCGCTCTCGGCGCCGAGGGGCATGCGCAACCGGCCGCCCTCGCCTGGGAAAGGCGTCGGCTTTGGAGGTCCGGGGGCGAGGCCCCCAGCACGGGGTTATCAGGGGGCGCACGCGCGCCCCCTGATCAAACAAGCGGGGTACGGGGCGGCAGCGCCGCCCAAGGCGAGCAAGGCGACGTCTAGCTCCCAGCCCTCCGCACAACAGCGCCCAAGCCGAGCAGCATGGCGGCCAGGATCAGGAGGGCGAGCGCCGGCACGCTCTCGGCCGCGCCTGTGGCCGGAAGCGCCGCAGGCACCGCGGCGCCCTCTGGCGCGGGCTCCGTGCTGTAGACGACCATATTGTCGTAATGCATGTGGGGCTCGACCGCATCCTCGTTCACGAGGATCATGCCGACGGTGCCCTTGGCATACGACGAGTCGCTGAAGCTGTCGAGCTCCTCATCGTTAAGGTAGACGGTGAAGTTACTGCCCGAGCCGTCCACCCGCAGCACGTTCACCTCGGTATCGGGGTTGACCAGCGGCGAGTCGGTCATAGGGACGATATCGGTCCACTGGCGGCCGTTCAGCTTGCGGATCGCGTACTGGCCCTCCCGCGAGTTGAGCAGCACGGCGTAGTAGTGGGTCTGATCCTGGGCCCGGAAGACCAGCCCCTGCGACGAGGAGCCCTGGAGCGTGTCGCTGTTATCCGACACCTCGACCTGGACGCTGAACTGGCCATAGCTGTGGGTCGGCAGCAGAACCACGCCAACCGAGTTGGGGTTATCAACCTTCAGATGGTAGACCCCCGGCGGATGGAAGCCGCGCCCGAAATCGCTCGCCCTCAGATTGTCCTCGAAACTGCTCGCCGTCGCATCGTCGAAGTTGTCCTCGTAGACGATCTGGCCTCGCGGGGCGGAAGTCTGGGCGGCAGCGAACGCTGGAAGCATTGCCATGCCAAACGCCACCGCCACCAGGGCCGCCCTCAATCTGCTCCTCATAGGCTCCCCCTTCTATGTAGCAGGCCGCTCTGTACAACGCAGACACCAGACAATAGCGGAACCCGGCGGCGCCAGTGTGCTCCCCCTGATAGCCCGCGCCCGCTCACTGCCGATCGTTCCTCAACCTGGGCCAGGAGCTGCGCCGTGGCCGAGGCCGGTGCAGTTTCAGGCGTCTTTATGGCCATCTCGCCCGGCTCGCTGGGTTTGCGAGGCTCGATAGAACCACATCTGTCACTCGGAACGTACAGCCGAAGCATTCGCCCAGACAACACCCGTACCATGCAAGCAACTTGGGGCGAGCTCTTCGGCTCCTACGGGCCTACCGAAAGATCTCTGTGGCTCTACATCGCTGTACGGACTACAGACTACGGACTACGAACTACGCCAGACGGCCACTAGGGTGAGACGGCACAGCGGAAGCCGATCTCGCGGCTCGGGTAGCTGATAGGGGCCGGCTGCCGGTAGGCGCTGCGAGCCTTGCCCTGCGTCTGCGCCCACGAACCGCCGCGGTAGACCCGATCCTCCTCGCTATCGGCTGTCTCGCGCCCGTCGTCCGCGTTGTAAGGGTAGGGCATATAGATCGAACTGGTCCACTCCGAGACATTGCCGGCCATATGGAGCGTGTTATTGATCTCCGGCTCGGTCGCATCAACAGCAGTGGTATCGCCCTCCCCGCCCTCTTGCGAGTTCAAGAGTGCCGGGTCGAAGCTGTTGCCGAAGGCCCAGAGGGCTTTCTCGTTTGTGGACAGCCAACTCGCCGCCTTCTCCCACTCGGCCTCGGTCGGCAGGCGCTTGCCGGCCCACTGACAGAACTGTGCGGCCTGGCTCCAGGTCACGTGGAGCGCGGGGTAGTTCGCGTACTCAGCTTGGGTCGCGTAGTTCGGGTGGGTCTCCGACGACGGCAGCACCTGCACATCGCAGGCGCCCTCTGCCACACAGGCGGCGTAGGTGGCGTTGGTCACCTCGGTGCGGTCGATATAGAAATCGGGCAGCTCAATAACGTGGGGCGGCGCATCATCCCGCTCGTTATCGCCGAGGATGAAGGGGCCTCCGCGGATGAGCACCATCTCGCCGAACGGGGTGGCGCGGATCGCCGGCAACTCCGAGGCGGGAGCGGGAACATCGGTGCTCCAGACGGCGAGGTTATCGTAGTGCATGTGGGGCGACTCGGCATCGCCATTCACAGAGAGCAACCCGAGCATCCCGTTCGCGTACTCGCCGTCGCTGAAGCTCTCGATCAGCTGATCATTGAGATAGATGTTGAAGCTGTCGCCGACCGCATCGACGCGGAGGAGGTTATGGCCCTCGTCGCGGCTCACCAGAGGCGACTCCTTCCAGAGCACCAGTTCGGTCCAGGTGTCGCGGGCGGTATACTTGCGCACGCTGTAGCGACCGCCCCGCGCGTCGATCAGCAGCGCGTAGAAGCGCCCGTTGTCCTGGGCGCGGAAGGCCAGGCCGTAGGAGACCTCGCCGACATGTGCATCGCTCTCATCCCAGATCTCGGCCTGGAAGTTGAAGTCGTAGTAGAGCCGGCGGGGCATGAGGACGACGCCGATATCGTTCGGCTGGGAGAGCACGATATGGTAGACCCCCGGCGCGTGGAAGCCGCGGGAGAAGATCGGGTCATCTTTGCGATCGATGAAACCGGTAAGCTCGCCGGCGGCGTTGAACGGCTCCTCAAGGATCAGCTCGCCCGTGGGCGGCGGCGCGGCGATAGCCTCTATCGTGGGCGCGGAGGTGGCAGCCGGACTGGTGGGCTGGGCGGCGGAGCCAGTGGGCTGGGTGGCCGGCGCAGTCTCGACGGCGGCCGTGCCCTGCCCCACCTGCGCCGTCGTCACCGGCCCCGCGGTTGGCGTACCGCCTCGCCCCCAGAGCCCCGCGGCGAAGGTGCCGCCGACGATCAGCAGCAGCAACACCACCGCGCCGCCGATGATCAGCGGGAGGCGTCCACGGCTGGCCGGCGCGCCAGCTGCGGGTGTGGCGGG
>Ga0207873_1003666_pt1 | contig 10941 bp, 9 predicted proteins | sample BGWIniCompost_FD_187373 | JGI IMG/M metagenome (GOLD analysis project Ga0207873, IMG submission 187373) | Cellulose adapted compost microbial communities from Newby Island Compost Facility, Milpitas, CA, USA - BGW Initial Compost (SPAdes)... ... | reverse complement strand
CTCGCATGCCAAGGGCGTCGGCGTCGTGGATCTTCGACAGCGCGATCCGGGCATACAGCGGGGACTCGAGCCGGACCACGCCCAGGTAGAACAGGTTCCAGCTGTCGATGCCGGCCGCGATCGCGACCGCGCACACGCAGGCCCAGCCGATGGCCCGCGACTGCGGCCAGCCGGCCCGGGACGCGATCCAGCGCCAGCCCAGCAGGCAGGCCACGCCGACGGCGAAGGCGATCAGCGTCGCCTCCAGCACGCCCAGCCAGCCCAGGTGCAGCGGCAGGTTCACCCGCCCCACCCCGCCGTCATCGGCCGATCGCCTCGAGCAGCGTGCCGTCGGCGACCAGTTCCACGGCCGCCGCGACGTCGGCGTCGAGGGCGCGGTCGCGGTCGAGGAACGGGATCCGGCGCCGGATCGCCGCGTGCGCCGCGGCCACACGCCGGCCCGGATGGAACGGCTCGGCCTGGGCCAGCTCCTGGCGCAGCGCCTCGACCTCGGCGACGAACGCGGGATGGCGCGGATCGCCTTCCGGTACGCCGTGGACCTTGCGCAGCAAGGCCTGGGCGTCGCCGCGCCTGGCGAGGTCGCGCGCGGCGTTGATCATGTCCAGGCGCAGGTCCAGCGCCTGCGCCGCCGTGTAGAGCTCCAGCGCCAGCACCTTGCCGAGGTCGTCGACCATCGACAGCACGTGCCGCGCCTCGTTGGTGCCCATCGACACGTGGTCCTCGGCATTGGCGCTGGTCGGGATCGAGTACACGCTGGCCGGATGCGCGCGGGTGGCGAGGTCGTTGACGATCGCCGCCGCGGTGTACTGCACGATCATGAAGCCGGACTCGGTGCCGTCCTCGTTGCCGATCAGGAAGCCCGGCAACCCGTCGCTGGTGGCCGGGTCGACCAGCTTGTTGAGCCGGCGCTCGCTGATCGAGGCCAGCACCGGGATCGCCGCCTTGACCGCGCTCATCGCCAGCGCCAGCGGCATGCCGTGGAAGTGGCCGGCCGAGATCACCTGCTGCTCGACGTGCTCGGCCTCGCGGTCCGGGAACACCAGCGGGTTGTCGGTGACCGCGTTGAGCTCGACGTCGAACACGCGCGCGGCATGCGCCACCGCGTCGCGTACCGCGCCGTGCACCTGCGGGATGCAGCGCAGCGAGTAGCTGTCCTGCGGCTGGTGCTTCTTGCCGCCGCGGAACGGCTTGAACCGGGTGTAGAACTTCTCGCGGCCGTGGCGCTGGTCGCTCGGCACCCAGTTCCAGCCGATGTCGAAGCTGAGCTGGCGCGACCCGGGCGTGTCCCAGCTCGCCGGCAGCCAGGGCCGGAACAGCGGCACCAGGTGATAGGGGATGTCGGCCAGGGTCGAGCCTTCGAGCAGTTCGCGCAGGCGCGCGGCCGTCTGCACCTGCCCCGGATGCGGGCGCAGCGCATGCACGTCCTCGGCGAACGCGCCCAGGCGCCCGGCGAAGGCGTCGATGGTCATCGCCGCGGCCAGGTCGGCGGTGTCGAGCATGCGCTCGAGCCGGTGCAGCGCCAGCGCGCCGGTGGCCAGCATCTGCGCGGTGCCGTTGTTGAGCGCCAGGCCTTCCTTGTACGACAGCCGCACCGGCGCCAGGCCCGCGGCGGCCAGTGCCTCGGCGCCGGGCATGCGCCGGCCCTGGTAGAACGCCTCGCCGCCACCCAGCAGGACGATCGCCAGGTGCGACAGCGGCGCGAGGTCGCCCGAGGCGCCCACCGAACCGAGTTCGGGCACCACCGGCACCACGCCGGCGTTGAGCAGCGCGGCGAGCGCTTCGAGCGTCTGCACGCGGATGCCGGAGTGGCCGCGGAGCAGCGTGTTGATGCGGATGCACAGCATCGCCCGGACCACGTCGGCCGGCAGCGGCGGGCCCACGCACACCGCGTGGGTCACGATCAGGTTGTGCTGCAGCTCCTCGTGCAGGGAACGGCCCGAGGGCTCGGCGCCCGGCAGTTCGTCGCGCAGCGGGTGCGCGCCCAGCAGCTTGTCGGCATTGCTGCCGAAGCCGGTGGACACGCCGTAGATCGGCTCCTCGCGCCGCACCTGCTCGGCCAGGAAGTCGGCGGCGCGCGCCACCGCGCGCAGCGCCTCCGGGTCGAGCCGCACCGCCGCGCCGTTCGCCACCGCGACCAGCTGGTCGCGGGTCAGCGACCGTCCGTCGAGCAGGACGATGCCGTCGCCCATGGCGGTCAGGCCCGCCCCGCGGTGCCCAGGGCCCGCCACTGCTCGCGCTCGACCAGCAGAGTCTGCGCCAGCTCGGCGTCGGGCACCTCGAACTGCTCGCCGCGGCGCAGGTCCTTGACCGCGACCACGCCGCGCGCGGCCTCGTCCTCGCCTCGGATCACCACGAAGCGGATCCCGGCGCGGTCGGCGTACTGCATCTGCTTGCCGAGCTTGCGCGGCTCGAGCTGGGTCTCGACGTTGAGCCCGGCGGCGCGCAGCTGCTGCGACAGGCCCAGCGCGTGGTCCAGGCCCCCGTCGTCGAACAGGGTCACCAGCACGTCCACCGAACTGTCCGCGGTCTGCACCAGTCCGGCCTCGCGCAGCTGCCAGAACAGGCGCGTGAGGCCGATCGAGATCCCCACGCCGGGCAGCTTCGACCTGGTGTAGTGGCTGGCGAGGTTGTCGTAGCGGCCGCCCGAGCAGATCGAGCCCAGGCCCGGATTGGCGTCGAGCGTGGTCTCGTAGACGATGCCGGTGTAGTAGTCCAGGCCGCGCGCGATCGAGAGGTTGATCGCATAGCGCGACTCCGGCACGCCCAGGGCCCTGAGCCGGCGCAGCACCTCGCGCAGTTCCTCGCGTCCTTCCTCGAACAGCGGCGTGCCGGCGCCGAGCGCCTCGAGCCTGGCCAGCGCGTCGTCATGGCCGCTGGAGCGCACGCGCGAGAACGCCATCAAGCGATCGATCACCTCGTGCGACAGTCCGAAGCCCTCGCCCGCCAGGGTCGCGCGCACCGCGTCCTCGCCGCGCTTGTCGAGCTTGTCGATCTCTCGCAGCACCGGCACCTGGGCCTCGTCCGGGATGCCCTGGCCCTCGAAGTAGCCGCGCAGCATCTTGCGGTGGTTGAGGTGGATGGTGAAGTCGCCGATGTCCAGCGCCTCGAACACCGCGCTGATCACCGCCGGGATCTCGGCGTCGTGGCGGGTGGACAGCGCGTCCTTGCCGATCACGTCGATGTCGCACTGGTAGAACTCGCGGAAGCGCCCGCGCTGGGCGCGCTCGCCGCGGTACACGCGCTGCATCTGGTAGCGGCGGAACGGGAACGCCAGCTCGTGCTCGTGCTCGGCCACGTAGCGGGCCAGCGGCACGGTCAGGTCGAAGCGCAGCGCCAGCTCCGGCAGGCCCTCGCCGGCCTTCTCCAGCGCGCCGGTGGACTGCACGAAGTACACCTGGCGCTCGGTCTCGCCGCCGGACTTGGTCAGCAGCACCTCGGACAGCTCGAACACCGGGGTCTCGATCGGCAGGAAGCCGAAGCCCTCGAAGATCCGCCGGATCGTGTCCAGCATGCGCTGGAACGCGATCTGGTCGCGGGGCAGCAGTTCCATGACACCGGGGGGAGTTCTGGGCTTGATCATGCCGGGGCGGACCGGATCGGCGGGGGAAAGTCGCCCATTCTACCCGTCCGCAACCGCGCTGCCCCGGGCCGCGCGACGGCCGCGGGCTCCGCGCAGGGGCGGCCGGCGGGCACCGGCGGCGTTGGACAATTTTTCCCGCCTGCCGGTGCCGGCGGAAGGCTATGATGGCCGGGCGGACCATCCATGACCACCCAGCCCCTCGCCCGCTGCCGCCAGCACTCCCGCACCGTCGTGCCACTCGACTGCGCGCGTTGCGCCGTCCGCGAGCTGGCGGTGTGCTCGTCGTTGCCGCCGCCCGAGGCCGACGCGCTCGAGCGCCACGTGTTCTCGATCGAACTGCAGGCCAACGGCGAGCTGGCCCGCGCCGGCCAGCCCTGCCGCCACGCCTACAGCGTGACCAGCGGCATGCTCCGGGTGGTGCGCACGCTTCCCGACGCCCGCCGCCAGGTGGTCGCGTTCGTGACCCCGGGCCACTTCTTCGGCCTGTCCGGGCACAAGGTCCACCGCTATTCGATCGAGGCCGTGGCGGCCAGCCGCGTCTGCGCCTACGGCCTCGACGGCATCGACGAGCTGCGCCAGCGCTTCCCGAGCTTCGAGCATGCCCTGCTCGAGCGCGCCTGCCGCGACCTGGACGATGCCCACGACTCGATGCTGCTGCTGGCCCGCCTCTCGCCGCTGGAGCGGCTGGCGACCTTCCTGGTGCGCCTGCGCCAGCAGATGCGGATCCGCGGCGACGATCCCTTCGTCGCGCTGCCCATGGGCCGCGGCGACATCGCCGACCACCTCGGGCTGACCGTCGAGACCGTGAGCCGCAGCTTCACCCGCCTGCGCGAGCAGGGCGTGATCGCCCTCCCCGACCCGCACCGGGTCGAGATCCTGGACCGCGCCGCGCTCGAGGAACTGGCCTCGGCCCTGCACTGAGCCGGTGCCCACTTGCCTCGCGGCGGTGGGAGTCTCTAAAATGCGCGGCTCAGTCGGGGTGTAGCTCAGCCTGGTAGAGCGCTACGTTCGGGACGTAGAAGTCGCAGGTTCAAATCCTGTCTCCCCGACCAACCGATCCACGCGGAAAGCCGGCCCAGCGCCGGCTTTTCGCGTTTCCGCGCCCCGGACACGCCGCGGGCCCCGGGGCAGGCGGCGTCCGCCGGTAGGGGAAGTCCTACACCCGGGCAGGTGCCCCGCCGACTGCGGTGCGCCCGGCCCTCGCAGACACTGGCCCTGCCCCGCCGGGCCGCTTCACGGACGATGGGCGACCCGGCCATGGACAGGCCGCAGCCGTCGGCGGGGTGGAGTCCTACTCATGGAGACGGCGATGTCCGGATCGATCCTGCGCCTGGTGTGCAGCGGCGGGGGCTGGCAACTGCTCGACGGTGACCGGCCGATCTTCTGGTTCCCCGAGCGCGACAAGGGCCTGGAGATCGCCCAGCTGATGGCCGAGGCGCGCGCCCTGAACCACGGGGCAGCGGTCACCGTCCAGGCCGAGACCGACGACGGCGGGATGGAAACCCTGGCGACGCCCGGCGTGGCCTGAGGTATTGCCGCTGGCATGCGCGCAGGCGTGCCCATTGCGTGCGTCCCCGCCGGCCCTGCTGAGGTCGCGGGTGCGCGTGCCCGGATCCGCGGGCGCGCCCTCAGCGGTGGATGTTGCGGGTCTGGCCCTCGCCGCGGACCACGAAGCGCTCGACGGTCAGCGCTTCCAGGCCCATCGGCCCATAGGCATGCAGGCGCGTGGTCGAGATGCCGATCTCCGCACCCAGCCCCAGCTCGCCGCCGTCGGAGAAGCGCGACGACGCGTTCACCATCACCACCGCCGAGCGCAGCGCGTTGACGAAGGCTTCGGCACTGGCCTGGTCGCGGGTCGCGATCACCTCGGTGTGGTCGGACCCGTGGCGGCGGACGTGGGCGATAGCCTCGTCCAGGGAAGCGACCACGCGCACCGCGATCACCAGGTCGAGGTATTCGGCGTCGTAGTCGGCCTCCGTGGCCGGCGCCGCGTCCGGGACCAGCGCACGCGTCGCGTCGTCGCCGCGCAGTTCCACTCCCCTCTCGCGCAGTGCCTGCGCCGCGCGCGGCAGGAAGTCCTCCGCGACGTCGGCGTGTACCAGCAGGGTCTCCAGTGCATTGCAGGCGCTCGGGCGCGAGACCTTGCCGTCCACCAGCAGGCCGAGGGCCAGGTCCAGGTCGGCGCTGGCGTCCACGAACAGGTGGCACACGCCCTTGTAGTGCTTGATCACCGGGACCCGCGCGTGCTCGGCGACGAAGCGGATCAGGCCCTCGCCCCCGCGCGGGATCGCGAGGTCGACGATGTCGGTCAACTGCAGCAGCGCGACCATGGTCTCGCGGCGCAGGTCCTCGACGACGGTGACCGCCGCGGCCGGCACGCCGGCGCGCTCGAGCGCACGCCCGAGCGCCGCGGCGATCGCGAGGTTCGAGCGCACCGCCTCGCTGCCGCCGCGCAGGATCACCCCGTTGCCGGCCTTCAGGCACAGCGCCGCCGCATCGGCGGTCACGTTCGGCCGCGCCTCGTAGATCATCGCCACCACGCCCAGCGGCGTGCGCACGCGTTCGACCACGATGCCGTTGGGGCGGGTATCGCGCCGCGTGACCTGGCCGACCGGATCGGGCAGCGCCGCGACCTCGCGCAGCGCATCGGCGACGCCGGCCAGACGCGCCTCGTCCAGGCGCAGGCGGTCGAGCATCGCCTCGCCCACGCCCTTCGCGCGCGCCGCCCCCATGTCCTGCGCGTTCGCGGCCAGGATCGCCGGCGCGTCGGCCAGCAGCTGGTCGGCCATGTCGCGCAGCATCGCGTCCTTGGCGTCGGTCGGCAGCCGGGCGACCGCATGCGCGGCCTCGCGGCAGTCCAGTGCAAGCTGGCGGATGTCGGTCATGGCGTTCCGGTCCGTCTGTCTGAATGGCGTCGGGGTCGGCTATACCAGCATCAGGTCGTCACGGTGGATCACGGTGTCGCCGTAGCTGTAGCCGAGGATCGATTCGATCTCGCGCGAATGGCGCCGCGCGATCCGGCGGATGTCGGCGGCCGAGTACTGGCTCACGCCGCGGGCCACGCGTCGCACGCCGCCTTCCTCGCGCACCAGCACCTCGACCATGTCGCCGCGGCGGAACTCGCCCTCCGCGGCCACCACCCCGCCGGGCAGCAGCGAGGCGCCCTTCTCCACCAGCGCGTTCCCGGCGCCGGCGTCGATGAAGATGCCGCCCGGCTCGGCCGGCGCGTTCTGCAGCCAGTGCTTGCGCACCGCCACCCGCGTGCGCAGGGCGTGGATGCGGGTGCCGCGCAGGCGGTCGTGGGCCAGCGCCTGGAGCACGTCGGCGCGGGTGCCGTTGAACAGCACCGTGGCCACGCCCGCCGCCGAGGCGCGCTGCGCGGCCTCGAGCTTGGTGCGCATGCCGCCGGTGCCCACGGCGCTGCCCGTGCCGCCGGCCGCCGCGAGCAGGGCCGGGGTGAGGTGGGACACCATCTCCACCGGGCGCGCGTCGGGATGGCGGCGCGGGTCGGCGTCGTAGAGGCCGTCGATGTCGGTGGCGATGAACAGCACGTCGGCATCGACCAGCGCGGCCACGATCGCGGCGAGGTTGTCGTTGTCGCCGAGCTTGAGTTCGTCCACCGAGACGGTGTCGTTCTCGTTCACCACAGGCACCGCGCGGTGGCGCAGCAGCGCGGCGAGCGTGGCCCGCGCGTTGAGGTAGCGGCGGCGGTTGCGCAGGTCGTCGTGGGTCAGCAGGACCTGGGCCACCTGGCGGTCGAGCAGCGCCTGCCAGAAGCCGATCAGGCGCGCCTGTCCGAGCGCGGCCAGGGCCTGGCGCTCGGCCATCTCGGCGCCATCGTGCGGCTGTTCGCGCATGATCGCGCGCCCGGCCGCCACCGCGCCGGAGGACACCACGACCACTTCCCGGCCCATCCGGTGCGCGGCGACCACGAAACCGGCGATCGCGCCGGCGTACTCGGTCGACAGGCCGCCGCCATTGGCCGCCAGCAGGCTGCTGCCGACCTTGAGCACGGCGCGCCGCCAGGGCGGCAGCATCTGTTCGGAGAAGTCGTGCGGTGCCATGGCGTCAGCGGGCGATCCACTCGTGGAGGATGAGGTCGGACGCGCCCTGCGCCACCAGCGGGTCGCGCATCGCGATCGCGCGTGCCTCCTCCAGCGCCGATGGGCCGCGCAACAGGTAGGCGCCGCCGCTGCGGTCGCTGAAGCCGCCGCTCAGTTCGAGCACGCCCTGCGCGCGCAGATCGTCGAGGAACGCGAGGTGTGGCGCGACCAGCGCCTCGTCGAAGCCGGGGCGCCGCATCAGCACGACCAGGTAACGCGGCGCGCTCACAACGCCTCCCAGCGTGCACGCAGCGCGTCCAGGCGCAGGTCCGCGGCGGCGCCCGGCGAGGTGCGCGCGGCCAGACTGCCCTCGGGCGTGCGACCCTGCCCCGCCGTGGCCGCGCCCTCGGCCGCGGCGCGGTACGCCTCGCGGAACGGCACCCCGGCGATCGCCGCCTCCACCGCCACGTCGGTGGCGTACATGCCCGAGTCGATCGCCGCGCGAAGCCGGTCCTCGCGCCACTCCAGGTTGGCCAGCAGCGCGGGCAGCAGCTCGAGCGCGCCCAGGCCGCGGCTGAAGCCGTGGAAGATCGCGCCCTTCGAGGCCTGCAGGTCGCGCTGGTAGCCGGACGGCAGCGACAGCAGCTGCTCGATCTCGGTGCGCGCGGCGGCGACGCTGGCGTGGGTGGCGCGCATCAGTTCGATCACGTCCGGGTTGCGCTTGTTGGGCATGATCGAGCTGCCGGTCGTGTACTGCGGCGGCAGCGACACGAAGCCGAACTCGGAGGTCGTGTACAGCGACAGGTCCCAGGCCAGGCGACGCAGGTCGAGCGTGGCGCTGCCCAGCGCCTCGAGCGCGGCCAGCTCGAACTTGCCGCGCGAGAGCTGGGCGTACACCGGGCTGACCTGCATCCGCGCGAAGCCGAGCGCGGCGGTGGTGTGGTCTCGGTCCAGCGCCAGGTTCACGCCATAGCCGGCGGCGGTGCCCAGCGGATTGCAGTCGACCAGCGTCAGGGTGTCGCCGGCGCGCACGGCGTCGTCGATGAAGGCCTCGGCCCAGCCGGCCCACCACATGCCGGCCGAGGACACCACGGCGCGCTGGATGTGGGTGTAGCCCGGGATCGGCAGGTCCTTCTCCGCGGCGGCGCGGTCGAGCGCCACCTTCGCCACCTCCCGCGAGAGCGCGGCCACGCGGGCGAGCTTCTCCTTCAGCCACAGCCGGGTCGCGACCAGGATCTGGTCGTTGCGGCTGCGCCCGGTGTGGATCTTGCGGCCCGGGTCGCCGAGGCGCTCGGTCAGGCGCGCCTCGATGGCCGAATGGCCATCCTCGAAGCGCTCGTCGAGGACGAAGGCGCCGCTGCGGAAGTCGTCGGCCAGCGCCGCGAGTTCGCGCTTGAGATCGGCCAGTTCCGCTTCGGTGAGGATGCCGATGCGCTGCAGCCCTTCGGCGTGCGCGCTGCTGGCGGCGATGTCGTGGAGGAAGAACTCGCGGTCCAGGACCACGTCGTCGCCGGCGAGGAAGCGCTGGATCTGCGCGTCCACCGCCACGCCCGGCTTCTGCCACAGCAGTTCAGCCATGGGCTACCTCCTTGAACGCGGGGATCGAGGCCATCTCGGGCAGCCCCAGCGCGATGTTGATGTTCTGCATGGCCTGGGTGGCCGCGCCCTTGAGCAGGTTGTCCTCGGTGGACACGACCACCAGGCGCTTGCCGTCGGCCGAGACGGTGAAGCCGCCGATCTCCACCCCGTGCCGGCCGGCGATGCGGCTTACCCACGGCGCCTCCTCGACGACCCGCACCAGCGGCTCGCCGGCATAGCGCTGCTCGTAGCGGGCGCGGATCCAGTCGGCCTTGAGCGGTTCGCGCAACCACATGTTCACGGTCATGGTGATGCCGCGGAAGTGCGGCGCCACGTGCGGCATGAACTCCACCGGCACGCCGAGCCGCGCGGAGACCTCGCGCTCGTGGACGTGCCCGACGAGGCTGTAGGGCATCAGGTTGTCGCGCAGCAGCTCGGGGTTGTTGCGGTCCGAGGGCGTGGTGCCCGCGCCCGAGTACCCCGACACGCCGAAGCACTGCGGCGGCCCGGCGAGGAACTCCAGCATGGGCCAGATCGCCAGCTGCATCGCGGTGGCGTAGCAGCCCGGGTTGCTGATCCGCCTCTGCCCCGCGTACCCGTCCCGGGTGATCTCCGGAAGCCCGTAGTACCAGGCCGGGTCGAAGCGGTGGTCGGCGGACAGGTCCACCACCAGGGTGCCCGGCGCCGCGGCGTCGATGCCGGCGACGATCTCGCCGGACTTGCCGTTCGGCAGCGCCAGCACCACCACGTCGGCGCCGCGGGCCGCGACCTCGTCGTGGCCGATGTTCTCGAACCGCAGTTCGCCCCGGTAGGCGTCGTTGTGGTCGGCCACGCGCTGGCCGGCGAGCTCGCGCGAGGACACGAAGGCCAGTTCCAGCCGGGGGTGGGCGGCGACCAGGCGGATCAGCTCGGCGCCGGTGTGGCCGCGCGCGCCGACGATGCCGATGGAGTACGTCTTGTTGCTCATGCGTGGGCGTCCAGTCTGGCCTGGAGGTGGTTGCGCACCCCCGGCCATTCGCTGTCGAGGATGGAGAACACGACCGTGTCGCGCAGGGTACCGTCGGCGTGCCGCTTGTGGTGGCGCAGCACGCCGTCCTGCTTCGCGCCGAGCCGGGCGATGGCGGCGCGCGAGGCGTGGTTGAACCAGGAGGTCTCGAAACCGACGCAGGCGCAGCCCATCGCCTCGAAGGCGTGGTGCAGCAGCATCAGCTTGCACTCGGTGTTCACCCCGGTGCGCTGCACCCGGGGCGCGTACCAGGTGTAGCCGATGAGCAGCCTCGGCACCTCCGGGTCGAGGCCGTAGAAGCGGGTGCTGCCGACGATCGTGCCGGAGGCATCGCGCACCACGAACGGCAGCACCTTGCCCTCGGCCTGCGCCTGGAGCGCGGCCTCCACGTAGTGCGCGATCCCGCCCGGCGCCGGCACGCTGGTGTACCAGAGCCGGTCCAGCCCGCTGCCCTCCACCGCCGCGCGCAGTCCGTCCACGTGGGACCGGTCCAGCGGCTCGAGCACGGCGTGCATCGCCGCGATCGCCGGCAGCGTCTCTTGTGGGACTTGCGAGCGAATGCGCCAGACCGGGCCTTGACCCACGTCCGCTTCCATCGCGAGCACGTGGCGGTCTGCTTCCTCGCCGAGCTCTTTCGCATATTCGCGCGCACCTGAAAGACCGAACTCCTCATTCGCGAACAGCACGACGCGAATCGTGCGCGCGGGTTTACGATCGAGCCGGCCGATCAGACG
>Ga0207873_1003661_pt1 | contig 10950 bp, 10 predicted proteins | sample BGWIniCompost_FD_187373 | JGI IMG/M metagenome (GOLD analysis project Ga0207873, IMG submission 187373) | Cellulose adapted compost microbial communities from Newby Island Compost Facility, Milpitas, CA, USA - BGW Initial Compost (SPAdes)... ... | reverse complement strand
CACGACCGCGGAAGCTCCTCTTCCGGCACGCGCCGCGCCTCCTCCTCCAGCATCACCGGAATGTCGTCGCGGATGGGATAAGCGAGCCGGTCGGCGCGGCATACGAGCTCGGCCTTGGCCTTGTCGTAGTGCAGCCGCCCTTTGCAGACCGGACACACCAGAATATCGAGCAGTTTGCGGTCCATTCACGCGCTCCTCAGCCGCTGCTGCAGCCATTCGCCGAAACCCGGTTCGACCTCCGCTTCCACCGCCAGGAACCACGCGCGCTCACCGGCGAATCGTCGGCATTTTACCGCATCCTTTTCGGTCATTATCACGTCGGCGTCCTCGCCGAACACGAGGTCTTGCGGCCGGAAGCGGTGATGATCGCGGAAGGGATGTTCGACGACGTCCGCGCCGAGCGTGCGCAGCTGCGCAAAGAAGCGCGCCGGATGGCCGATGCCGGCGACGCCGTGCACCCGGCGGCCACGGAACGTATCGAGCGGCCGCTCCTCCTCCGGGTTCGCGACGCCGCGGAAACCGGTCGGCACCAGCCGCATCGACCACTCGCCCGTGCGCGCGGCACCCTGGGTCACGACGGCGTCGACCGTCTCCAGCCGCTTCGGCCGCTCGCGCAGCGGTCCCGCGGGCAGGCAGCGGCCGTTGCCGAAGCGACGTTCGCCGTCGATCACCGCGATTTCGAGATCGCGGTGCAGCCGATAGTGCTGCAGCCCGTCGTCGCTCACGATCACGTCGCATTCGTGCGCGAGCAGCCAGCGGATACCGCGCGGCCGCTGCGGGTCTGCGACCACGGGAACTCCCGAGCGCCGCGCGAGCAGCACGGGCTCGTCGCCTACGAGGTCCGGATCCGAGTGTGCCGTGACGAGCTGCGGCCAGCTCTTCGCCCGGCCGCGGTAGCCGCGGGTGATTATCCCCGGCTTGTAGCCGAGCGCGGCGAGATGCCGTGCGAGCCACAGCACCAGCGGGGTTTTGCCGGTGCCGCCGACCGTGATGTTCCCGACGACGATGACGGGGACCGGCTGACGCACCGCGGTGCGCCAGCCGCGCCGGAACATCTCCCGATTGAGCGCCGCGGCCGCGCAATAGACATAGCTCAGCGGCAGCAGCAGGCGGCTGACGAACGTGTCGCCCTGCCAGTGGCGCTCGATGGCGGCCATCGCCGTCAGCGGCGCGGCAGGTCGTGGGGACGCCGGAGTCCGAGGCGAATGCCGGGGGACGCCGGTATGAACGCTGTTTCGGTACTCATTTGCGGGTCGCTTGTTGTTATGGCGCGGCGCTGCGCTCAGCCGGCCGCGGCTTCCGCAAACTGCTGCCGGTAGAGCGCCGCGTAGGCGCCGTTGCGCGCGAGCAGCTCGCCATGGGTACCCATCTCGACCACCCGTCCTCGCGACAGCACCACGATACAGTCGGCATGCTCCACGGTCGACAGCCGGTGCGCGATCACGAGCGTAGTGCGGTTCTCGCGCAGCTTCTGCATCGCGTCCTGCACATAGCGCTCCGACTCGACGTCGAGCGCCGAGGTCGCCTCGTCGAGAATCAGGATCGGCGCATCCTTATATAAGGCGCGTGCGATCGCCACCCGCTGCCGCTGCCCGCCCGACAGCGTCAGCCCGCGCTCGCCGACTCGCGTATCGAGCCCATCGGGGAGGCGCTGTGCGAACTCGAGGACGTGCGCCGCGCGCGCCGCCGCCTCGACGCGCGCATCGTCCACCGGACCGGCTGCGCCGTAGGCGATGTTGTTGCGGATAGTGTCGTCGAAGAGGGTCGTTTCCTGGCTGACGAGCGCGATATGCGAACGCAGGTTCGCGAGCGCGAAGTCGTTGATGTTGATGCCGTCGATGAGGATCTCGCCGTCCGTCGCGCGGTAGAACCGGGGCAGCAGGCTCGCCGCGGTCGTCTTGCCGCTGCCCGAAGCGCCAACGAGCGCAACCGTCTGTCCGGGCTCGACGGTGAAGGACACGTCGGTCAGCGCCGGTCCGTCGCTCCCGGGATAGCGGAAGCCGACGTGGCGATATTCGACGCGGCCCTGCACGCGCTCGAGACGCACCGAGCCGGTGTCGGCCTCCTGCGCCTCGTCGAGCAGCGCGAAGGCACTCTGCGCCGCCGCGAGCCCCGTCTGCACCACTTCGTTCACGTTCGCGAGGCCTTTGGCCGGCGCCATCATGAGGGTCATAGCGGTGACGAACGACATGAAGCTTCCCGCGGTGACGTCGCCGATCAGGAAAGCGGCGTAGATCACGAGCGCCAGCGCGCTCGCGGCGACGAGCTGAAGCAAGCTGATGCCGATCGCCGAAATCGCGCTCTTACGCGTCGTCTCCTTGCGGTTGCGCTCGTTCGCCCGGCGGAACGTATCGGTCTCGGCGGCCTGCGCGCCGAACGCCTTGACGATGCGCTGCCCGCCGATCGCCTCCTGCGCCACCTGGGAAATCTCTCCCATGCTCGACTGTATCAGCGTGCTCGTGAGGCGGAAGCGCCGGCTCATGATCGAGAGCAGCCATACCGCGACGGGCGTGGCGACGGCGAACAGCAGCGTCAGCTTCCAATTGAGGTAGAGCATCCACAGCGTGAGCGCGATGACCGTGAGGCCGTCGCGCACAAGCGTCAGCACCGCTTCGGTCACGGCCTTCGCGACCTGCTCCACGTCGAAGATGAGCTTGGACACGAGCCCACCCGAAGGGCTCGCGTCGTAGAACTCGCTCGGCAGCCGCATCAGGTGCGCGAACATCGCCTGGCGCAGGTCGAACGTCACGCGCCGTCCGATCCAGGCGAGGCCGTACTGCGCCAGGAAATTGCCGAGCGCGCGCACGAGGAACAAGCCGATGATGAACAGTGGAATGAACTTGATCGTTTGGGGGTCGCGTCCGACGAAACCGTCGTCGACGAGCGGCTTGATCATGGCGGCGAACGCGGTCGACGTGAGCGAGAGGATTGCCATGCCGACGACGGCGACCAGGAACACCCACTTGTACGGCCACGCGTACGCCAACAGCCGGCGGTACAACCGGCTGCTCTCGGCGAAGTGCCCGCGGGCGGAAGTATCGGCTGCGCTCACGAGCCCGACCCTTCCGGGGCGGGCTGCTGCGTGGCGAAGGTGAGGCGCGTCAGCCCGAGTCTGCGCGCGACGTCCATCACGCGTACTACCGATTCGTGCGGCGCCTTGGCATCCGCCTGGATCACGACGAGCCGCTCCTTGTCGTCGCCCGCCGCCTGCGCCATGGCGTGGTAGAGCAGCTCGACGTTGTCGTTCAGCAGCTGCCGGTTGTCGATGTAGTACTGTCCGCGCGCGTCGACCGTGATGCGCAGTGCGTCGGGAGTCGGGCTCGGGTCCGCCGACGCTTCGGGAAGCTGCACCTGCAACTGCGCATAATCCGAGAAGCTGGTGGTGACGATGAGGAAGATCAGCGTCATCAACAGCACATCGATGAGCGGGATCAGGTTGATCTCCGGCTCTTCGTCCTGTCCGGCGCGGAAGTTCACGGCGTCAGTTCCGTTCGCGCTGCAGCTGCAGGATCTCCAGGAAGCGCAGCGCCTGCTGCTCCATGTCGAACACCAGCTCGCTCACCCGACCGCGAAAGTATCGATAGAAGATGACAGCGGGAATCGCCACGGCGAGGCCGGTGGCGGTGGCGATCAGCGCCTGCGAGATGCCGCCCGCGATGATCGATGGGTCGCCGATGCCGCGCGTGCTGATGCCCGCGAACATCTCGATCATGCCGAGTACGGTACCGAGCAGCCCAAGAAACGGCGCGATGGTGGCGATCGTGCCGAGCGTGCGCAGATAGCGCTCTAGGTCGGGCAGCGTGTGCCGGCCCGCGTTCTCCACCGCCTCCTTGATGGTCTCGCGGTCGCGGTGCCGGTTGACGAGTCCGGCGGCCACCACGCGCCCGAGCGGCGAGCTTTGCCGCACCAGCTCGATGCGCGCCTCGTCGAGCTCGTTGCGCTCGAGCCACTGCTGCACCTGCGGAATGAGGTTCGGGGGACACACATACTTACGCTGCAGCGACCAGAAGCGTTCCCCGATGATGGCCAGGGCGGCCACGGAGAACAGCATCAGCGGCCACATGGCGATGCCACCGGCCTGGATCAGTTCGAACATGCGCGATCGGGGGTGAAAAGTGGGGCTAATTTAACAGACGCGCCGAAAAGCTCAAGGCGCGGAGAGCGGCGCCGGCTGCGCGAACCAGTAGCGCCGCGCGCGTTCACGGTACGCCTCGATCTCGATGCCGCTCGCGCGCAGCCGCAGCTGCAGCGCACCCGCCGACGGCGAATCGTACAACTGTGCACCGAGCGCACGGTAGCGCTCGATCACCGCGGGATGCGGGTGGCGGTAGGGATTGCGGAAGCCGACGGCGAAGAGCACGTGTCGCGCACCGACGTGCTCGAGGAATTCCGGGCTGGACGACGAACCGCTGCCGTGGTGCGGCGCGACGAGTACCGTGGCCGCCAGTCGGTCCGCGGCGCGAGCGATCAGTGCACGTTCCCCGTTGCGCTCGATGTCACCCGGCAGCAGGATCGACCCGTGGCCGGTATCGACGCGCAGCACGCACGAGGCGTCGTTGCTCCGTTCGGTCTCGGCACCGGGCCCGAGCAGTGTGAACCGCACGCCGCTCCACTGCCATTGCTCCCCGCCGCGGCACGGCTCACCCGCGATGCCCGGCGCGCCGCTGATGATGCGCACGACGTCGATGTCGGCGAGCACCGACGCCGTGCCGCCCACGTGGTCGCTGTCGCCGTGGCTCAGCACGAGCGCATCGATGCGCGCCACACCCTGTGAACGCAGGTACGGCACCACGACCGTGCGTCCGGCATCCGAACGCGCGCTCCAGCGCGGGCCGGTGTCGTACAGCAGCACGTGCTCGGCGGTACGCACGACGGCGGCGAGGCCCTGCCCGACGTCGAGCAGAGTGAACCAGGCTTCGCCCGGCGCGGGCGCCGGCGGGCGCACGAGGAACATGGGCAGCATCCATACCGCGCCGACCGCACGCGCCGGCCAGCCGCGGGGCGCGAGCAGCAGCGCCGCGCCCACCAGTGCGCATGCGACCGCCCACGCCGGCGGCCGGTGCTGCAGCCACTCGCCGTACTCGAGATCCGCCAGGAACGCGAGCGCATGCCACAACCAGCCGAGCAGCGCGGCGCCGGCCGCGAACAGCCACGCAGCGACGGAGTCGAGCCCGAGCCCGACAGCGAGCGCCCCGAGCAGCGTGAGCGGCACGACCAGGAGATCGAACACGGGGACTGCGAGCAGATTGGCCGCCGGCGCGCTCAACGATACGCGCTGGAACAGCCAGAGCATGAGCGGCAGCATGCCGACGGCGATCGCGAGCTGCAGGTAGCCCCACTTGCGCCACAGCCGCGCACCCGCACTCTCGCCGTACATCACGTAGATGATGACGGCGACCGCGGCGAACGAGAGCCAGAAGCCGGAGGCCATCACGGCGAGCGGGTCGTAGACGAGCACGGCGAGCAGCGCCGCGGCGAGCAGCTTTCCCGGCGGTACGCGCCGCCGCAGGAACACGGTGCCCATCGCCACGGCGAGCATCACGAGCGCGCGCTGCGTAGGAATCACGAAACCCGCGAGCGCCGCGTAGAGCGTCGCGGCAACCATGCCGCCGATCGCGCCGGCGAGCGGCGCGGGCAGCCGGAGCACGGTTACCGCCGGAAGCGCCCAGAGCCGCCGCACCAACCAGTAGGCGGCGCCTGCGATCAGGCTGATGTGCAGCCCCGAGATGGCAACGAGGTGCAGCGTGCCCGTACGGCGCAGCGTCTCCCATTGCTCGTCGCCGAGACCGCCGGTATCGCCGTTCGCGAGCGCGACCAGCATGCCCGCGAATCGCTCTTCCGGCACGAGCGCACGCATGCGCTCGCCGAGCTGCGCGCGCCAGCGGTCGATGCGGTAGCGCAGGCCCGTCGCGGCGCCGAGGTGCACGGGAGGCGGCGCGGCGCGCACGTACCCGGTCGCACGCAGGCGCTGGCGGAAGAGATACGCCTCGTAGTCGAACCCGCCCGGATTCTGCAAGCCGTGCGGGCGCTTCAGACGGACGGCGAAGCGCCAGCGATCGCCGGCTCGAACCGGCACGTTCGCTTCTGCGCTCAGACGCACGCGCCGCGGTATGCTGACCGGCGCGCCCTCCGCTTCCGCCTGCTCGACGTCGAAAGCGAATCGCGTGCCGTACTCGACGGGCTGCGGCAACTCCGCCACGGTTCCCTCCACGACGAGGTCGCGGCCTTCGAGCGCTTCGGGCAGCTGCTGCTGTAGAATCAGCTCGGCGCGCCACCAAGCCCACAGAAAACCGCCCACCAGGAAGGTCGCGAGCAGCCAGCGCGGGTGCAGGAGCGGGAGCAGCAGCGCCGGCACCAGTACGAGCGCCCACAGCGGCGAAGGCAAAGCGGCGAGTTGCTGTACCGCCAGCACTCCGCCGAGAAAAGCGATCGCCGCCGCGCGCACGAGTCCGGAAGGTTCTCGTTATTGTTTTGCCAGCAAGACTATATACGCGATGCCCCGTCGTCTGATACGACGCTATCTGCCCGATATCGACCGGCTGCGCCGTCACCGGAGCCTGCGGTTTCTCGGGCGGCGACTGCAAGAGCCGAACTTATGGCACCTGAACCGCAACTCCGCCGCGCGGGCCGCAGCGATCGGGCTGTTCATGGCTTTCGTTCCGATGCCGTTCCAGATGGTCCCCGCCGCCCTGCTCGCGATCTATTTCTGCGCCAATCTTCCTATCTCGGCGGCGCTCGTGTGGATCACCAACCCGCTCACGATGCCGCCGGTTTTCTACTTCTGCTACCGCATCGGCGCCTGGCTTACGGGTGTGCCGCCGCAACCGGTCGACTTCGAGCTCTCGCTGCACTGGCTCGGCACCGAGCTCGTGCGCGTATGGCAACCGTTCCTGGTCGGCTGTCTGGTCGTCGCGAGCACGGCGGCGTTGCTCGGGTACTTCGGCATGCGCGGGCTCTGGCGCTGGCAGGTGCTGCGCCAATGGATGCGCCGGGCCGAGCAGCGCCGGCGCTCCCCCGGACGCACGCTGCCGTCCGGTATCGATCGCGTGGACGCCGGGCCGACCTGACGCTGGCCGAACTGCGCCGATTCGATCCTCGGCGCGTAGCCCACGCCGCAGCTCTTACGACATCGGCTGGAAAGGACGGAGAACTCGAAGCCGGGGAACGGAAACCGCGCGGCCGGACGGCCTGCGGCCCCGCCTCTCGCTAGTTGACGGCGCGCAGCGTCCCGTCGTCGAGCCGCAGCACCCGGTCCATGCGGCTCGCCAGCGCCGGGTCGTGCGTCACGACGATGAAGCTCGTCCGAAGCTCGCGGTTCAGTTCCAGCATGAGCTCGTACACGCCTTCGGCGGTCTCGCGGTCGAGATTGCCGGTCGGCTCGTCCGCGAGCACGATCAGCGGCCGCGTCACCATGGCCCGCGCTACGGCGACGCGCTGGCGTTCGCCGCCGGAAAGCTCCGCCGGCCGGTGCCGCAGGCGGTCCTCGAGGCCGACGCGCGTGAGCATCGCGGCAGCCTGCTCGAACGCCTGACGCGTGGAGCCGCGCCGCACGAGCAGCGGCATCGCGACGTTCTCGAGCGCGGTGAATTCCGGCAGCAGATGGTGGAACTGGTACACGAACCCGAGCGTGCGGTTCCGCAGGCTGCTGCGCTCGGCCTCGCTCAATTTGTTGATGTCGACGCCGTCCACCTCGATCTGTCCGGCGGTCGGCCGATCCAGCCCGCCGAGCAGATGCAGCAGCGTGCTCTTCCCCGACCCCGATGCGCCGACGATGGCGATCTGCTCGCCGCGCGTCACCCGCAGGTACACGCCCTTGAGCACGCTGACGTTGAACGCGCCCTCGTCGTAGGTCTTGACCACGCCGGTGGCGCGCAAGACGTAGTCCTTCGTGGTCGTACTCATTCGTAGCGCAGCGCCACCGCGGGCTGCACCTTGGCGGCGCGCCACGCCGGATAGATGGTCGAGAGCAGCGCGAGCAGCAGCGAGGCGCCTGCGACCATGCCGACATCGAACCAGTGAACCTCGGAAGGCAGCTCGCTGATCAGGTAGACGTCCGGGGCAATGAAGGTGGTGTCGAACAGCCGCTCGAGCATCTGCACCAGCGCCTCGACGTTGTAGGCGAGAGCCACCCCGCACGCGGTGCCGATCAGCGTGCCGAGGATGCCGACGGTCGCGCCTTGCACCATGAAAATGCCCATGATGCTGCGCGGCTTGAGGCCGAGCGTGCGCAGGATCGCGATATCCGCCTGCTTCTCGGTCACGATCACGACCAGCGTCGAGACCAGATTGAACATGGCCACCGCGACGATGAGCAGCAGGATCACGAACATCACGGTCTTCTCCATCCGCAGCGCGCGGAAGAAGTTCGCGTGCTCGCGCGTCCAGTCGCGCGCCACGTACTCGGAGCCGAGCGCAGCCGCGAGCTCGCGCGAGACGCGCGGCGCCGCGTCGAGCACCTCGAGCTTGAGGCGCAGGCCGCTCACGTTCGCGGGCGGCAGCTGATAGAGCGTCGCGGCATCGTCGAGGTGCACGAGCACGAGACCGGAATCGTATTCGTACTGGTCCATGCGAAACACGCCGACGACCGTGAAGCGCTTGAAACGCGGGAAAAACCCGGCGGGCGTCGCCTGGCCCTGCGGCACCACGAGGAACACGGACGAACCCACCGTGAGGTCAAGTTTCCAGGCGAGCGCGGAACCCACGACCACGCCGAACTCGCCCGGCTTGAGCGCCGCCATGCTGCCTTCGAGCATGTGGTTGCCGATCTCCGATACCTGGGCCTCCTCCTCCGGCAGGATGCCGCGCACGAGCGCCCCGCTCACCGCCTTGCCGCGCGCAAGCATCGCCTGTCCGAGCACGTAGGGCGCGGCCCCGACGACCTCCGGATTCGCGCGCACGCGCTGCGCGACGGCCCGCCAGTCGTCGAGTCGTCCGGTGACGCCGGTGACGGTGGCGTGCGAGACGACGCCGAGGATGCGGGTGCGCAGCTCCGTTCCGAAGCCGTTCATTACCGACAGCACCGTGATCAGCGCCGCGATGCCGAGCGTGATGCCGAGGATGGAAATGAACGAGATGAACGAAACGAAGTAATCCCGCCGCCGGGAGCGGACGTAGCGCAGCCCGACGAATAGCTCAAGCGGTCGAATCATGGCGCGCCATTAGACCATACAGAACGCCGCGATTCGACACGGTTAGCGTCCGTCCCCGACGAGCCGCAGGACGGCGACACCGTCGCGATTCTCGAGCGCCGTTCCGAGCGCGAGCGACAGGTCCTGCAGGACGCGCACCGTCTCGTCCGCCTCGGCGCCGCGAAGCAGTTGCGGCTGAAACACCACTTCGACGTTCTTCACGTTGATCGGCTGCAGGCGCAGCTCGCGTACGCGCCCACCCGCGATATCGAGGAGCGCGATGACGCTGCGCACGGCGGTCTGGCTGTACGACCCGAAAACGAAGTTCCCGAGGCTGTACAGGATGACGCCGTCGCGGTAGCGCTCGACGCCCTGCAGCACGTGCGGATGGTGCCCGAGCACGGCGGCCGCTCCTGCCTCGATCGCCGCGTGCCCAAGCTTGCGCTGGTAGTCGCGCAGCTCCGCAGTCCCTTCGCGGCCCCAGTGAAACGATACCAGCACGACGTCCGCGCGTCGGCGCGCCGCGGCGACATCCGCACGCACGTGCTCCTCGTGTCCGAACGCAGTGCCCGGATTTTGCGCGGTGGCCCAGAACTCCTCGGGGAACGTGAGCGAGTACGCGAGCACGGCGACGCGTACGCCGCGCGCCTCGAGCAGCGCCGGGCGCCGCGCCGCGGCAAGGTTCTCGCCCGCTCCGGCGTGCCGAATGCCGACGCCTTCGAGCGCTGCGATGGTATCGCGCAGCCCCTCGACCCCGTAGTCCAGCGAATGGTTGTTCGCGAGCGCCACGACGTCGAAGCCAGCGCGTGCGAGCGCCGGCGCCACCCGCTCCGGCGGCGAGCGAAAGACGTACTGCTTCGCGTGCGGTGTCCCGCGTTCCGTGAGCGGCCCTTCGAGATTGCCGAACGCGATATCGGCGGCGCGCAGCAGCTCGCCGACTCGCTCGAACGGGTGGTCGTACCCGAAGCGTTCGAGCTCCGGGGTCGCGGTGCCGCCGAGCATGATGTCGCCGACGGCAGCGACGGTGAGTACCCCGCCCGGCTGCGGCTGTTCGCCGCTCTCGGCGGCGTTGGCGGATATACCGGCCAGCAGCAGGATCGCGCAGACCCATCCGATCGCGCCGCGCGCGACCCGTTTTTGCATGAGGTTCGGCATCCGGCTCAGGGTTTCTCGGGCGGCGGTGCTTCGCGCGCCGCGGCGAGCCGCTCGAGCGCTGCGCGAAGCCTGGGATCCGCGATTCCCCGGGACGCCTCGCCGATGATGCGGGCAGCCCGGGGCGACAGCCGGGTCGATGCGCTCCGCGGGGGCGGCGGCGCCGGCGGCGCCTGGCGTGGGACCGCCCGCACCCGCAGATCAGACAGCGCCCGCAGCTCGTTGGTCCGCCGCAGCGTCGCGATCACGGCGGCCCGCTCGTGCCGCAGGCGGCTCGCCCAGGCCGGCGTATCAGCATGGACGAAAAGGAGCCCGGCCGCGTAACGCACCGGGCGAGCGTGGGAGGCAAGGGGTTCCGGGACGTTCGCACGCCAAGCCTGCTGCAGCCTCGAAAACTCGTCCACGCGGGCGCTTATCGCGGCGGCGAGATGCTCCGGCAGGCAGGCCGACAGCGGCCTCGGCCCCCATCCCTTAGCGCTGCCCAGGCTCATTGCAATCCATGGTCTAGACTATGAAAGCCTATGAACATTATCGTGGTTCCGGAAGGCATCCGGAAGGGACGACCGACGTCCCTCCCCCACCGCCACCTCCTTCTGATCCTTTTGATCGGGGGGCTCGTTCTGCCCGTCTTCCTGGGCGTCCTCGCCTACCGCATCAACGCGCTCATCGA